>JAEIGA010002600.1_pt1 | contig 28736 bp, 15 predicted proteins | sample 9270691 | NCBI WGS metagenome assembly JAEIGA01 (sample SAMN17057246, study PRJNA624740) | gut metagenome | biome: biome; isolation source: fecal sample | host: Bos grunniens | place: China: Xizang | collected 2019
GGAAGTCGCGGCGGCGCTTTTTGTCAACGAGCTTTGCCGTCATGATGTCCGCGTACCACTCGTCGGTGGTGATTTCGGGGTAGAGGTTGGCTACCTGGTGGCAGTCCTCAAGGACGTTTCCGTCGGGGGTTTTGATAATATTCGCCTTGGTAACGAGCGAGACTCTGGTTCTGCCGTTCTTTCTCGCGTAGTCGTAGGCGAGTCTGGCTATTCTGTCGGAGCCCTGCTTTGTGGTTACGGTAAAGTCAACGGCGAGGTCCTCGGTAACGTTGAAGCCCGACGAGCCGACGGCGTAGCCGCCCTCGGTGTTCTCACGGAAGATGCACCAGTTGATGCCCTCCTCGGGTACCTTGACGGGTCTGATATTTGCAAAGAGGTCGAGAGCCTTTCTCATAGCGACGTTTGCCGACTCGATGTTAGGCATACCGCTGCCCTTTTGGGGTGTGGTTGTAGGACCCTTGAGGATGATGTCGCACGCCTTAAGCTCTGCCATAACGTCGTCGGGGATAGCCTTGCCCGCGGCAATTCTGTTTTCAAGAGTGAGTCCGTCGATATTGATAAATTTTACCTTGCCGCACTCTACGAGGTCGGAGAGCATAAATTTAAGTACGTTTGCCGCTTCCTTTGTGATGATAGGGCCGATGCCGTCGCCGCCGCAAACACCGATTTTTATAGTTTCGAGAGCGGCGTAATCGGTGAAGTCACCCTGTGCCTTCATGTCTTCGACACGCGCAAGCTGACTCTCAAGAATTTTTCTGAACTTGGCGCAAGCCTCGTCAAGATTTTTTGTATAATCTGCCATTTTTGTAAACCTTTCTTTGAAAATAGGGGGAAAATCCGCGCTACTCGCGGGCGAAATCTGCCGTTTGGCAGAATAAATCGTTATGTGATGAAGTCCTTTTTAAGATGAAGCCCTTGCTATGCAGGGTCAGACTTTACAAATCCTAGGATTTAGATTTGGTGTAATTTAGCGTGCCGCCGGCAAGGAGAATTTCTCTCTGGCGGTCGGAGAGGGCGAGGGCGAGGGGGATTTTTTCGCCGCTTGCCGCGTTTGTGAGGTACACCTCATTGCCGGACTTAATAGCCTCGGCAAAGCCCTCGATACGGATAGGGTCGCCCTCGCTGATTTTATCGTAATCGTCCTCATTTTTCAGCGTCATGGGCACGATGCCAAAGTTTATGAGGTTTGCCATATGGATTCTGGCAAAGCTTTTTGCAATAACGGCTTTAATACCGAGATACAGAGGCACGAGAGCCGCGTGCTCGCGAGAGGATCCCTGGCCGTAATTATGACCGCCGAGGATGACTCCGCCGCCCTTTGCTACCGCGCGCTCGGGGAAGTCCTTATCGCATACTGTGAAGCAGTATTCCGAGAGCTTTGGAACGTTGGAGCGGTAGGGAAGTATCTTTGCTCCTGCGGGCATAATGTGGTCGGTTGTGATATTGTCACCGACTTTAAGAATAAGCTCGCATTCGAGCGTTTCGGCGGGGGCTTTGCCCTTTGGAATAGGCTTGATATTAGGTCCGCGCTCGACTGTAACGCTCGGCGCTTCCTCGGGAGTCGCGGGAAGCTCTATAAGGTTATCGTTTATCGTGAATTTTTTCGGAAGAGAGACCTTCGGCGCTTTGCCGAGGGTTGTGGGATCGACCATAACGCCCGCTATCGCGGATGCTGCCGCAACCTCGGGGGATACGAGATAGACGCCTGCGTCGGCAGTGCCGGAGCGAGCGAGGAAGTTACGGTTGAAGGTTCTGAGGCTGATGCCTGCGGATTTCGGCGAGAAGCCCATACCGATACAGGGACCGCACGCGCATTCGAGTATTCTCGCTCCCGCGGCAATCATATCCGCGAGCGCTCCGCACTCTGCAAGCATCGTGTATACCTGCTTTGAGCCGGGGGAGATGGAGAGAGAGGTGTCGGGGTGAACGGTTTTACCCTTAAGAATTTTGGCAACGGTGAGCATATCGGCAAGAGATGAGTTCGTGCAGGAGCCGATACACACCTGGTCAACCTTCATGCCCGCAAGAGATGCGACGGATTTTACGTTGTCGGGACTGTGGGGGCATGCCGCGAGGGGACGGAGCGATGTGAGGTCTACCGTGTAGCACTCGTCGTACACAGCGTCGGGGTCGGGAGATAGGGGGGTATAGTCTGCCGCTCTGCCCTGAGCCTTCAGAAACTCGAGCGTTGCTTCGTCAGAGGGGAAAATCGAGCTTGTTGCGCCAAGCTCCGCGCCCATATTGGTAATAGTAGCTCTCTGCGGCACGGAAAGTGTTTTTACACCCTCGCCCGAGTACTCGATAACTGCTCCGACACCGCCCTTTACACCGAGCAGACGGAGAACCTCGAGGATGACGTCCTTTGCTCCGACGTAGTCAGAGAGCCTGCCTGTAAGCTCTACCTTTATATTTTTAGGCATCGTGATGTAGTACGCGCCGCCGCCCATAGCGACCGCGACGTCAAGACCGCCGGCGCCCATACCGAGCATGCCGATACCGCCCGCCGTCGGGGTGTGGCTGTCAGAGCCTATGAGAGTTTTGCCGGGGATGCCAAATCGCTCAAGGTGTACCTGGTGGCAGATGCCGTTGCCGGGGCGGGAAAATCTTACGCCGTGCTTTTTTGCCACGGTTTGTATGTATCTGTGGTCGTCGGCGTTTTCAAAGCCCGACTGCAGGGTATTGTGGTCTATATACGCAACCGAAAGCTCTGTTTTTACACGGTCTATTTCCATAGCCTCGAGCTGAAGATAAGCCATAGTGCCTGTTGCGTCCTGGGTGAGAGTCTGGTCAATACGAAGACCTATTTCCTCTCCCGCCTTCATTTCTCCCGATATGAGATGTTCTTTTATAATTTTCTGTACTATTGTGTAGCCCATTTTGGTTTCCTTTTTCGTTTGTGGGGTTGTATTTTTTAACACGGGTGTGCCGTTTTATCAATTTTCGCTGCTCTTTGCCGTGTCAACTATGGGTAAGAGGTTATTGAGAGCCGCTTCTATATGCTCGCAGCAAAGGCGCTCCGCAAGCTCCGCGTCGGCTGATTTTATAGCTTCGAGTATTGCGCGGTGCTCCTTTACCGAGTTTTCAAGGCGTGTGGGGACCGAAAGCGATAGCTTTCTGTACGAGCGGATATTTCGGTGCAGCTCTGTGAGTATTTTAGCTATATGGCGGCTGCCCGAGGATTTGTAAATTATGCCGTGAAACTCTGAGTCGAGCTCCTTAAGGTGGTCGGAGTCGTTCTTTGAGAGATAGAATTCCGAGAGCTCAACCGAGTTTTCAAGAGCCTTGACGGCTTCGGGGGTTATCCGCTTTGCCGCAAGCCCTGCCGCAATGCCCTCGAGTCTCATACGGATTTTGTAGATGTCAACCAGGTCATCTCGGCTGACGCCGATAACCGTAGCGCCCCTGTTCGGCACTATCTCGACAAGCCCCTCCTCAGCGAGAGCGTGGAGCGCCGCGCGAAGCGGTGTGCGGCTGACGCCGAGCCTCTCTGCGAGGGTGATTTCGGTAAGGGTATCTCCCTTTTTTAATGTACCGTTGAGAATCTCCTCTTCGAGGCGTAAAAACACGCTTTGACCGAGAGATTTTATGTTTTTGTCAACTATCATTTACATTATTCTCCTTTTAAGCGGGGATAATAGAAGTTGATAATCTGTTCAAGCTCCTCGTCGCCCATCAAAGTGGTACGCCCGTCGGCATAGAGATGATCTATTTCCTCTTTGATTTTCTGAACTATGGGGTCCTGCTTTGTAAATAATGTATCACCGCTTCTCTGGTAGTGCTTGTTCATCCAATAAGCGATGCCTGCTGTGCCCGAGGTGTTTGATATCGCGACCTCCGCATCACGGCCGAGAATTTTTGCGGTGTCGAAAATGTTGTATATCTCGGCATCCTTCATAAGACCGTCTGCGTGTATTCCGGCTCTGGTAAGGTTAAATGCCGAGCCTACGAAGGGAGTCATTGGGGGGATATCGTAGCCAAGCTCGTTCTTAAAGAAATCGGCAATCTCGGTGATAACGGTGGTGTCCATACCGTCGAGCGAGCCGCGGAGTCCCGCATACTCCATAATCATAGCTTCAAGAGGAATGTTTCCTGTTCTCTCGCCTATACCGAGCAGCGAGCAGTTTACACCGGATGCTCCGTAGAGCCATGCGTTGACGGCGTTCGTTACTCCGTGATAGAAGTCGTTGTGACCGTGCCATTCGAGCATATCCGAGGGAACAGACGCATAGTGGTGAAGACCGTACACTATGCCGGGAACCGAACGGGGGAGTGCCGCACCGGGATAGGATACTCCGTATCCCATAGTGTCGCACATTCGGATTTTAACCGGGATGCCCGCCTCGCGCGAAAGCTCAGTGAGCTCGTTTACAAACGGAACTACGAAGCCGTAAAAATCAGCGCGGGTGATGTCCTCGAGGTGACAGCGGGGGCGGATACCTGCCTCAAACGCTGTTTTGACAACTCCGAGATAGTGGTCGAGAGCTTCACCGCGTGAGAGTCCGAGCTTTTTAAATATATGGTAGTCAGAGCAGGATACGAGAATACCGGTTTCCTTGATGCCTATGTCGCGCACAAGGTTGAAGTCCTCTCTTTTTGCTCTTATCCAGGTCGTAACCTCGGGAAACTCATAGCCGAGAGCCATACAGCGCTCAACCGCCTCGCGGTCCTTTTTTGTATATACGAAAAACTCGCTCTGGCGCACAAGCCCCTTTGGTCCGCCCAGCCTGTTAAGCATTTTATAGAGGGTCTCTATCTGCTTTGCCGTATAGGGAGCGCGGGACTGCTGTCCGTCGCGGAAGGTCGTATCGGTAATCCAGATTTCCTCCGGCATCGCAAACGGAACGCGACGGTGGTTGAAGGTAACCTTCGGTACCTCGTCGTAAGGATATATGTCTCGGTAGAGATTGGGCTCGTCAACGTCCTGGAGCGAGTACTTGTACTGCGACTGCTCGAGAAGGTTTGAGTGTTTGTTCTTTTCAATCATGGGTTTGCTCCTTTCGGGGTTGCATTGTATCCTTGTATACAATTGTGTAGATATTATACTATATTGTGTACAATTTGTCAAGGGTTATTTGAAAATAATTACTTTAATATGTTTTATAAACATATGGTTTCAAACTCGGTATGCAAATCGCTATCGAAACATTAACTGACACAAATTAAATACTTGCAAGGGGCGCAGGCAGTTTTGTCTGCGCCCTATCTGCTTTATAACCACGATTATTTTCATTCAAGAGTGCAACCTCAAAAATTTTTACAATTATTTTCGCAAAAAGTATATAATATTTGTGACGAGGTGATGATATGGCACGTGTTAATCATTTTGAACAAATACTTTCCCGTATCGAATCAATGGCAAAGGGTGAAGTATTCATAATATCCGATTTTTCAGATCTTGCGGATTAGGCAACCGTTCGCAAGGCTTTGTCACGTCTTGAAGAAGATGGCAAAATCCGCCGCATTATGCGCGGTGTCTATGAAAATCCAAAATTCAATGATTTTTTGGGAGAATACGTTAAGCCGCATCCCGATAAAATTGCAAAAGCACTTGCGCGCAATTACGGTTGGACTATCGTTCCCTGCGGCGACACGGCTTTGAATATGCTCGGACTTTGCACACAAGCTCCAGCCGTATGGCTTTACGTCAGCGACGGAAACTACCGTGAATATACCTGCGGAAATCATTGAAGCAGGCCGAGAGCGTTGATATACTGACCGCATTCTTCTACTTTTCGGGTTTTATTGCCTTGGCAGAAGAACTAAAGGACAAAAAATAAGAATTTTGGTGGGCAGTACTATTGATCCGAGTGCTATTGCCCATAACTTGGATATCAAACGAACCGTTATTATCGCGCCCCCTCACCGTGTAGATCAATGGAACGATTATCAGCAGGACTTCTGACTTCGCGGTGTCAGAGCAAAAGAAGAAAGAAGGAAATATATAATTTGACAGGGAATGTTTTCTGACAAAAATGGTAAAGCGGTGTAAATACCCGGTAAATGTAAATAAAGATTAACAAAAACAGAGAGAATTTGGCTAAAAAGCTTCATTCTCTCCGTCTTTGTTTTTGGTTTTAGTTAAATTTTAGTTTCTGTTTTTGGTTAAAATTTGGTTTTTGCTTTAGTTGAATTTTGTTTTTGCTGACAAGGTCGATTTTATTCAGCGTATGCGCAGTAAACGCTGAGCTTTCAATCTTAGATGACGTTTAAGCTGTTGCCTTAGGCGGCATTGAGGTCGATTGAGTAGCTGTCATCGTATTTGAAGTCGTAGTCGAGCGGCTGCCAGCTTATGCCGTTATCATAAGAAACGCAGGGTGTACCGTCTATGATCTGGACTATACCGCCCATACCGCTATCGAAGTCTTCAACTTTGTAGATGGGGTCGAAGCTTCCGTCGTCAGGTGTTGATGGAGCTATGTAGATAGGGCCGGAGCTTCCGTCGTCGGGGGTTATGGGAGCTACAATCTCACCCGAGACGCTATCGTCGAACTCATAGCCGGGAAGATCGGGGGTTGAGGGGTATGTTATGCCGCTGTTTACGATGTTGTCAAGAAATTTCTGAACAGCTTCGATATTTGCATACATTTCCTTTACCGTATAGGAGGATTCAACAGTCGCGCGAAGCTCAAGATACGTTTTTTCGAGAGCTTCTATGTTCTCTGCATTCCGGGATACGTTCTCCCATCTTTCGTCAAGCCAGCCAAGCTCCTCTTCAAGTCTTTCCGCGGTCACAAGAGATTCTATAGAACCGTCGGGGAGGATAAGGAACTCCTGTCCGAAGAATTTGAAGGTAGAGGACTCCATATCGTAAAAGATATAAACGGAGATATGCGCAGTCATGATGACACCGTCCGCGCCAAGGGATGCCATGCAGTAATCGGTAATGTAGTAGCCTGCACCCGTGTACGGGCCTATAATCTTAAGAGATTGACCTTCGTCGGGATATACGGTTACGAGTATTTCATCGTCCTCGTCGGCGGTGATAAATCCGCAGGTGTTGTCGGTGAGGTCGTAGTACATTACTACGTCAAAGTCTCCGGAGTCTATAAACACCAAGCCGTTCTTTATAGTGCAGGGTGCCTGCTGTGAATCGCCTTCGGTAGAATAAAGAACGAGAGTTCCGCATTCGTAGAGGTCAAATCCCGTTATGCCAATCGGTGAACTCGACTCTTCCTCAGGGAACTTAAAGTTACCTATGAGAACCTCGTTGGAAAGATCCTTTATACCCACGAGGGTAACGGTTGAGTGTAATCCCCAGCCGTCGCCTGACGCGATTATCTCAAGATCAACCGTCGTGCCGGCCTCGAAGTATTCGGGGGCGTTTTCCTTATCGTAGGAAATCATATCGAAGGTAATGGGTAATATTTCCTCGTTGCCGTCGCTGTAGGTTACGGTGATATAAGCGTTGCTCATGTAGTAAAGGAGATATCCGTTGAATTCGGTACCCTCCATTACCTCGACGTAGTGGTTGTTTATCTCTATTCGCTCAATGTGCTTTTCCTCGGAGTCAGAGCCGAGCTTTGCGTCTGCTTCGTCGAAGATATTCTGAATTCTGCGTACAAATCTGTCAATTTCATCGACGGATTTTGCATCCTTTATGCTGCTGTGATACTCGCTGTATTGATCAATATAACACGCATAGAATTTTTCGCCGTATCTTTTGTGGTAGTATTCAAACTGCGCGTCGAGCTCGTCAAGGGTGTCTCGCTTGATTTTTTCAAGCTCCTCGTCCATTCCGCCCTCTTCGATGATTACGAGTATCTCAAACTCATACGAGCCAGCCTCGCAATCAACAGTAACGTGTACGTAGTATCTGCCGGTTACGGTCGAGTCGATATAGTCGCCGTTTACCATATGGGGCATAAGAGGCTCTTGTCTGATTTCGCCGTTGTTATAGACGTAGCATACCTCAATGCCGGCTTTTATAAGAAGCTCAAAGATATCGCGCGGATAGTCGGTAGCGGATATTGAAAACTCGCTGGGACCTGCAAGGAATACTTTAGTGATAAAGCTGTCGGGCTCGACGGGCTTCTCCTCCGGGTCGGGCGTCTCGGTGGAGAGCTCGCCATCGTCGGTTATATAGAACACCGTGTCCATACCGCAGTCGATATATTTCTCTTCTGCGTTGTAGTAAACCTTAATGCAGCATTCGCCCTGAACGCCGCTGATGTCTGCGTAATATCTTGCGTAGGTGTAAGAGGATTCAAGCTCTCCGTAAAGGGTAAAGCTCATCAATCCGTCATCTGATTTGTAGGTGTAGGTGTTATAAAATCCGTCGTCGGGCGCGTGGAAGCAGGCGAGGTTGTATTCGTCGTCAACCACAAGGACAAAAACAAGTCCGTTTGTATTAACCTCGACGATGTTGCCGTATCTTTCATATTCTCCGACAAAGCTGCCTTCCTCGTCCATAATAACGGCGTGAAGCTCTGCTGTGCTGTCTGAGTTGAGAGTAAGTGTATCAAAAAGTCCGTAAGGATCGTCTATTTTATAAACGGATGAGTCGGGCTCGACGGGCTTTTCATTTGAGCCGGAATCTCCGCCGGGCTGATCGGGAATAGTAAGCTCGCCGTCAGCGCCGATATAGAGCGTCATGCCGGCATAGGTGAGAGTGCCTGCATTGAGGTCGAGCGAAACGAGGATGGTTAAGCTTGCGCGACCAGCGCCTCCTGCCACGCCTATCGGTCCCTCGCATACGCAAACGTTCATGCCGTTAAGGTGATAGTCGTATACGTAAAAGACGTTTTTCTCTTTGCTGCCGTCTGGATACTCAGCTATCATATAGTAGCTTCCGATAAGCTTAGCGTCCGGAACGAAATCGCTGACCGTTTTGTTGTCGTAGTTGAGCGACATGATTATTTCAAACGGCGCGCCAAGGAAGTCTATCGTTATAGTAGTTTCATCGTAGAAGCTGTAGCTATAGCTATCTTCGGAATCTCCAATATTTTCGCCTGAGAACAGATATGAGAGCGTGCCGTCCTCGTTAAAGGCTATAGCGTATATGCCAAAGGCGTCGAGCCAGCTGCTTTCGGAAGAAAAGACACTGCCGACGATTTCGGGCTCTTCGGGCTCGTCTGTTTCTTCGGGAATTACGTTCACGTAGATCCAAAGCTGACGTGTGCCTACGGCTACTCTGATATTCATAAATATCGACTGCAGACCGGGCTTAGATGTATCTACACTGTTGGTGAAATACTCTCTGGTGATAGCTATAAGCTCCTCGGAATCGTCGTTGTAGCAGTAACGGAGTCTCGTGCCTGCTTCGGTGAAGAGATCAGCTATCTCGTCAAGGGACTCATACTCGTAGTACTGGGGAATAGATATAGTGTCGGGTCCTTCAAGATAAACCATGACAAGCTCTGCGCCGCAAACCGTGCATGTGGGTCTGTAGCCGTTGCTTGGGTCAAGCTCGGTCTTGTGGCCGTCCTTGCAGCTTCCCGAAGAGCTGCCGTCTTCAAGTCCGCAAATGGTGCATTTGCCGTCTGCAAAGGAGTGGGGAAGCATCGAGCCGACGTCAATTTTTCTGTCGGGAAGTCCGCAGTTATCACAGTATGCGGTCATGGTGCCGTCAGCGGTACAGGTAGCATTGCCGTCGGAGACGTACTCTCCGAACACGTGTCCCGGGCAGGTTACGGTGTATCCGCAGTCGCAGATGCCACCGTTAATCTCGTGAGGAACTGCGAATTCGTTAAGACAAAGAAAACAGGTAGCGTAATGTGAAAGCTCGTCGATGTATTTTTTCGGACCTACGAATTTGTGGTCAAGCCGCGAGCCCTCGTCAACTACTGTATCGGTTATACCGCATCTGTCACACTTTGCGGTTTTGGTACCGTCCCGCTCGCAACTCGCATCGTAGTTGGATACGTACTCGCCAAAAGAGTGGCCGAGCGCCGTTCCGGTCTCAACTACAGTATCGCTCTCGCCGCAGACCGCGCAGTGTCCGGTTGAGGTTCCGTCCTCCGTACAGGTCGCGTCGTCATTATAGAAGTAATTCTCAAATACGTGCTCGTGGGGCTTCTGTGACTCAACGTACGCCTTGACGTCATCGAGCAGGAGCTGCGCCTCGGAGTACCAACGGTCAAGCTCGGTCTTATATACCAAGGTGAAGATTTCTTCCTTGAGGTATTGGTACCTTGACCAGAGGTCCTCGGTTAAACCAACGTCGCCTGCTGTGGCAACGAAATCCTTTTGAAACTTACTGAAAATCTCTGAAAGGTTTTCATTCGTGAGGGTGTCATCCGGCATCTCTACAACCTTAACGTTGACGACGTGGCTTATAGAGCCGAGCTCGGTGTCTGCGTATATGTATATATCGTGATGACCGGGAATGCTCGTTTCGATGTCGGAGCGAACCATTTCATCGGTGATCTCACCTTCCTCGACGGTTCCGTCATCGTATTCATATACGATCTTAAAGCCCTCTTCGTTGAGGAATGCCGCAAGGCTTGGGATTGCGAGGTGCTGGTCGATTATAATAGAGGATGAGCCGATGAAATATGCTTTTATCAGCTTAGGCGCGCCGTCGGGAACCGCAACCACCTCTACGGGTATCATGCAGGAGGACGCCATAGGCTCACCATACGGTGTGATTACAACTTCGTATATGCCGGGAACACGCGCGTCAAACGCGATAGGCTCGATATCGGAGACGTTGATAGATCTATCCTTAAAGGTGCCGTCTGAGTATTCGTAGCGGATGCAAACACCGTTGTTAATAAGAATACTTATGAGCATCAGGTGGTCGTTGCTTTGATTTACGCGTATAAACTCGGGAGCTATCGCGTAGACGTTCGTTAATGTCGGAAGCTCCTCCTTCTCAAGAACCGTGAGGCTTATATGGAAGGTTTTAATATAGTCATTTTCACGTGCTGTTACAACGACGGTGTAGGTGCCGGGCTTGTTTGTATCAAGCTCGGGGCAGCTAACCATATCGTCGTCGATACGGATATCCTCTTTTTTGCCATCGTTGTAATAAAGGCGGACCATAATTCCTTTATGAGTAAGGAAATCCGAAAGGTAGGGTATATCTTCGCCCTGTTCTACCGATATTTCGGAAGGACCGGTGAGGGTTATATCGCGAATTCCGTTGGGGTCCTCGGGCACGTCGGGCTCGACTGAGCCGCCGCCAAGGCAGGATTCGGTTACCTTAACCGTGCCGTCGCTCATATGGAAGGTGAGCACTATGTAGGGAACACCGTCGCGAAGCTCCACGGCGGAGGTAATATCAACGATGCTGACTGCATTGTTTTCGGGATTTTCCTCACCGCCAATGCTGCCGAGAGGCTTCCAGCTTTCGCCCTTGTCGTAGGAAACGTAGAGAGTACCGTTCTCGAGCTTGAACTCGGGAGTAACGCCGTTTTCACCGGGCTTGCCGTCCTCACCGGGCTTGCCGTCTTCACCGGGCTTGCCGTCCTCACCTGGCTTGCCGTCCTCGCCGGGCTTACCGTCCTCGCCGTTTACGTAGCCGAGAGAAGTCCACGTTGCGCCATTATCATAGGACACAAAGAGGGTTCCGTCTTCAAGCTTGAACTCGGGAGTGATACCGTTTTCACCGGGCTTACCGTTCTCGCCGGGCTTACCGTCTTCACCGGGCTTACCGTCTTCGCCGTTTACGTAGCCGAGAGACTCCCAGCTTGTGCCATTGTCATAGGAAACGTAGAGAGCGCCGTTCTCGAGCTTGAACTCGGGAGCAACGGATGAGCTGCCGCTGTCGTCTTTGCCAAGCGGTAATACGATAGAGTAAACCTCGCCGTTGGACATATGGAAATCGATTATAGCGCGGACTCTGTCACCGTCAGGCTCGAGTCTCGAGGTTATATTGGTGATACCGACCGCATTATTGGAATTATTCTCGGAAACGCTGCCGAGAGATTCCCAGCTTGCGCCATTGTCATATGTAACGTAGAGTATACCGGCTTCCAGCTTGAACTCGGGAGTGATACCGTTTTCACCGGGCTTGCCGTCCTCGCCGGGCTTACCGTCGGAGCCGTTCTCACCGGGCTTACCGTCTTCGCCGTTTACGTAGCCGAGAGACTCCCAGCTTGCGCCATTATCGTAGGAAACATAAAGGATACCGCCCTCAAGCTTGAGCTCGGGGGTGACGCCGTCCTTTCCGTCCTCGCCGTCAGCGCCGGGCTTGCCCTCGGTTCCGGTTATATTTAGCTCGCCGAGAGGCTTCCAGCTTTCGCCCTTGTCGTATGTAACGTAGAGCACGTTGCCTTCAAATTTGAAATCGGGAGTGATACCGTTTGCGCCGGGAGCTCCCTTTATTGAATTAAGCCATTCTTCATAGGAAAGCGGATTTTCTCCGTTTGCCTGCGCGTAAGTAACGTACGACGCATATATGTTTTTGAACGCGTCGTTGCCATCGTCCGGCTTGTTGTTGTCATCGCCGTTACCGGTCGCGCCGCATGCTGTAAGCATAAGCATAACGAAAACGGTAATCAGAGAGAGAAAAGCCGAAATCAGTCTTTTGTTCATGATGTTTCCCCTTTTGATTGTTATTGATTTATTGTTGAGAATTTGTAGGATATAACATATATCTTTTATGAAACATGAAGCCATTATAGCACTTTGTTAAAATAAAGTCAATAGATTTTAAATAAAAAGTCGGCCAAAGTGACAATTATTTCCAAAGATATAATTAAAAGGGCGCGGCACTCGAATGGGCGGAGCGCTTCTTAAAGAGAAAAATATGTAAAAACAAAAAATCCCTCTGACAAAGGCTGTGCCAGTGGGATTTTTATGTGCTGAAAGGGGTTGTATTTTGTTTAAAAACTGTTTGCATTTAAACTATGAAGAAGTTGTGAGATATGCAAATTTAGAGCGAAAATGAAAACTTATATTTACAAAAAGCGTGATTTTGGCTGTGAAATCTGAGTTTTAGCATTATGGATTTTTAAAAAATCAGTTAACGAAACCGATCTTGCGTCTGACCTTTGACATGGTCTTTCTCGCGTAATATGCTGCCTCGTCGGCGCCGGATTTCATAACGGCTTCAAGGTGCGCTTTGTCTGCCATAAGGCGGGCAAACTCGTCTCTGACGGGAGCAAGTCCGTCGGCGCATACCTCGCCTACAGCGAGCTTGAAGTCACCGTATCCGCGGCCCTCGAATTCGCGCTCAACCTCCTCTATGCTCTTGCCTGTAAAGGCGCGGTAGATTGTTATAAGGTTGGAAACGCCGGGCTTTGTCTCGGAGTATTTTACGCACGCCTCGGAGTCGGTAACCGCCTTTTTGAATTTACGGATTATATCGTCCTTTGAGTCGAGTATATACACTACGGCGTTCTGGTTTTCGTCGGACTTTGACATTTTAGAGGTGGGCTCCGCGAGCGACATTATTTTCATAGTATCGGTTGAGATATATCCCTCCGGAACGGTGAAGGTGTCGCCGTATATCTGGTTAAAGCGCATAGCAATGTCGCGCGCAAGCTCGAGGTGCTGCTTCTGGTCTATGCCTACGGGAACGAGGTCGGTCTGGTAGAGGAGAATATCCGCCGCCATAAGAGTCGGGTAGGTAAAAAGACCTGCGTTTATGTTCTGAGAGTGCTTTGCGCTCTTGTCCTTGAACTGTGTCATTCGTGAGAGCTCGCCAAACATCGTGTAGCAGTCGAGCATCCAGCCGAGCTCTGCGTGCGCGGGAACGTGCGATTGAACAAAAAGGGTGTTTTTCTTCTCGTCAAGGCCGCACGCCATATAGAGAGCGAGAGTTTCGTAGGTTCTGCGTCTGAGCTCCGCGGGTACCTGTCTTACCGTTATCGCGTGAAGGTCGACAACGCAGTAAAACGTTTTATAATCCTCTGAAAAACGCGAAAAATTCTTTATCGCTCCGAGGTAATTTCCTATCGTGAGGTTGCCGGAGGGCTGTACTCCGGAGAAGACTATCTTTTTATCCTGTATCATTTTAATCCTTTCGTAAGGCTTTGCCTTGTTGTCGTATGTGAAAATTATACACTCAAAGTGCGGTTTTGTCAAGTAGTGTGTGACAAAAGCTCGCGGGGAAGATGATGCGCGTGTACTGTGCGTCGGTTACAAGGATCCCGGAAGTCGTAAGATCCGCCCGGCACGGAAAACATTTTTTTCGGTTTTTTAAATTTCGTAGAGCTGTGTCCAAGCGCGCCTGCCGGAGGCGTCCTCGATTTTCAGACGGAAGCTGTCTGTACCGTCGAGGAGCTTGAAGATTGCGCCCGTTATATTTTCCTCACCCTCCGCAAAGGCGGATTTACAGAATCTTCCGCGTGAGAGAAGCGAAATTTTGCGACACGGGGTGCACTCTATTGATATTTCGTCGCCATCGCGGGTGAGGGATAAAATTTCGGGGCCGCACGATGCGTAAAAGCTGCCCGACCTCAGAGCGGAAATGACACTTTCGTAGGAGAGCGTGTCCGAGTTTAGCATAACAAAGCCTGAAAATGAGTCGCCGACGGGGTAGGGATAACCGCCGCCATGGCAATCGTCTGCTGCCGTGCAAAAGATTTTTTTGCCCTCGAGAAGCATGGTTGAAAAAACAGCTTCGTCATCGGAAAATCCCCCCTTTGCGCAACCCGTGTTAAAAATTTCTACGAAATCGAGCCCTTCGTATCCGAGATATCTGCCGTCAAGCTCCAGCGACCAGCCGGGGTGATTGTAGCCAACGAGGAAGCCGGCTTCATGCGAGAGCTTAATAAGCTCGCTGATGCCCTCGGGGCTATATACTCTCTCGTATTCACCCGTGTAGTGTATTTTGCCCTCGTTATGCTCGTTTTTGAACTTTTTACTGTACCTTGACGAGTAGCAGGGGGTGATGATGTTGCTTGGGTCCTTGGCGTACAGGCACAGGTGAGTAACCCGCAGGGTGCCGTTCGTTTTCGTAGACTGGGATATATTTTCCTTTACCGTCAGCTCGCATCCGTTCAGGGCAACGAAGCTGTCGTCGGTGAGGTGAGACGCGTCTATGAGAAATTCGTGGTCTGTAAAGGCTACTACCGAGTATCCGTGAGCCTTATAGGCTTCCTTGATCTCTTCGGGTGAGCCCCTGCCGTCGGATAAATTGGTGTGGCAGTGAAGGTTTGCTTTGTAATAATTCTTGTTTTTATCAAGTAAAATTTCCATCGTTTTCTCCGCGGAGTGCGTTTTTTCTTTACTATGTTATTTTACCATCTTTCGGCTTGGTTTTCAAGGCTTTTCGGACTTCCTTCGCAATTTTTTGGCGGTTTTAAAGGTTTTAGCGGTAATTTTTTCAAAACTTCGCTTTTTATATGCTTTTTACACCGCTTTTGTTCACAGTTTGTCTATATTTATATGTTATAATATGCGAGTGAATTAAAAATAAATACCGCACTGCTGTGCGCGGAGGTTAGAATAAATATGGTTAAAGTGGAAAATCTTGTCAAAAGATACGGCACGAATTATGCTCTCAGTGACGTCAGCTTTGAAATAGGCGAGGGAGAAATCGTGGGACTTCTCGGTCCTAACGGCGCGGGTAAGAGTACCGCTATGAATATAATTACGGGATATCTTTCGTCAACGTCGGGAACTGCCGTTGTTAACGGGATAGACATTCTCGAAAATCCGATAGAGGCGAAAAAGTACATAGGATTCCTTCCGGAGCAGCCGCCCCTTTATCCCGAAATGACGGTTTCGGAGTACCTGAATTTCGTATACGACCTTAAGGGAACGGAGCTTTCGCGCGAGGAGCATCTTTCGGAAATACTCTCTGTGGTGAAGCTCACCGACGTCAAAAACAGGCTTATAAAGAACCTCTCAAAGGGATATAAGCAAAGAGTCGGCATAGCCCAGGCGCTCGTCGGAGACCCGAAGGTTATAATATTTGACGAGCCGACGGTAGGTCTTGACCCGAAGCAGATACTCGAGGTCAGAAACCTTATCCGTACTCTCGGTAAGCGTCATACGGTTATACTGTCGACGCATATTCTCGCCGAGGTACAGGCGGTGTGCGAGAGGGTTATTATCATAAACAAGGGCAAAATTATAGCCGACGAGCAGACCGACGCTCTCACGAGAACTATCGAGGACGGAGTTCAGTACGAGGTAAAGATTGTCGGACCGCAGGGCGAGGTGCTTCCTCTTATCAAGCGTATAAGCGGTGTCCGCTCGGCAGAACCGACCGGCGCGCGCGACTCTGACGCTACGGTCTATACGGTTGAGTCGGGCTCGGGAGCTGATATACGCCACGCGCTGTTCAGGCTTTGCGCAAATAACGGTTGGCCTATGATAGGTCTTTCGCCTATCGGCGCTGACCTTGAATCTATATTTATTAAGCTTGTGGACAAGTCCGAGAGCGCGGGGGCAACCTCAAGGGGCTCGCGCAAGTCCGCCGCAAAAAGATAAGGAGAAGGAATATGCTGGCAATATTTAAAAGAGAAATGCGCGGTTACTTTACCGGCGTTATAGGTTATGTTTTTTTGGTTGCTTTTCTCGCTGTGTCGGGAGTGGTTTTCGCGTACACGACGCTGTTTTCGATGTCTAGCGACGTCACCGCATATCACACCATTATGCTTCTGTTTTCGGCAATAGTTCTGCCGATACTTACAATGAAATCCTTCAGCGAGGAAAAGAAAATGAAAACCGAGCAGCTTCTGCTCACCTCTCCCGTGTCTATTACGGGCATGGTTATGGGTAAATTTCTCGCGGCTTACGTTATGTTTATGTCGGCGGTGCTTTTTACCTCACTTTATTTTCTGATGCTTATTCCTTACGCGCCGCTGAAGCTTGCTATCCTCGTAGGAAACATAATAGCCCTTCTGCTCGTCGGCGGAGTGTTTATATCCATCGGACTTTTCGTTTCCTCCCTTACGGAGAACCAGCTTTCCGCGGCGGTAGGCTCTATCGCGATAATCGCGGCTATGCTGGGTGTTGCGCTTCTGGCGGCTCTGCTTCCCGAGACCTACGCTATCCGCTTCGTGCTCGAAGCTCTTTCGGTGTTTACGAGGTTTCAAGGATTTGTAAACGGATACTTTGAAATTTCCTCTATCGTATATTATCTCTCGGTCGGAGCTGTCTTCCTCTACTTTACTATTCGGATATACGACCGCAGGCGCTATAACTGATACGAAACAAAAAGTAAGCTTCTAAAAAGCGCACAGAAAAAATGAATGAGGAAAAATATGGGTAAATTAAAACAAAAGTTTACATCTATGCTGCGCGGACGTAATTTTGCCTCGGCACTTCTCGTTGTAATTATCGTCGCATCCGTGGTGTTTGTAAACATTATTGCATATACGCTTGGAAATTATTTTGGGTGGTATTTATACGTGCCCGAGGCACCCGATTTCAGCATAAGCGACACCTTCTCCGATACCTTCGAGGCGGCTGAGGGCAAGGAGGTCACAGTTACCTTCTGTATGTCGAGGTCTGAGCTTGAGGCTCACGCTACCGGCTCATACGTTCTGAAAACGGCAGATGAGTTTGTAAAAAAATATCCTACTCTTATAAAGCTCAGATTTGTCAACCTCGTTACCAAATATGACGAGGACGGAAACGACGTTAAGGATAAGCTGGAAATTTATAAAGACAACGGTCGCGGGGGTGAGAATTACATCTCGCGAGCATCGGTAATCTTTGAGTGCGGACCGAACTACCGCGTGCTTACCGACATTATTTCGGGTTCGGGATTTGCGGACTTTTTCACTCTCGACTCGGATATGTACGTTACCTCGTATAACGGTGAGGAAATCTTTGCGTCTATGACGGCATGGGTGCTTCGCGACGAGCACGCCGAGGCTTATTTTACGGTGGGACACGGAGAGACCATTATGCCCACTTTGTACAACCTGCTTCTGGCTGCCGGCTATTCGGTAGACACCATAAATCTGCGTGACGGCGAGGATGCCGACAAAAAGCTTAAAACCGCAGATCTTCTCGTAATCTCAAATCCCACGACGGATATAGACCGTTCTGCCAATCCGCAGATTGCGACGGAATACGAGCGTATAAAGAATTACGCTGATAACGGCGGCTCGCTCTTCGTTACCGTTGACCCATATGCAAAGAGACTTAACGTATTTTACGATTTGCTCAGTGAGTACGGAATATCGCTTTACAGCACTCCCGAGGGAGAGAGACAGACTGTGAGAGACGAGGTAGAGGGAATTACCCTCGACGGCTTTACCTTCGCGGCATCCGTGCCCGACGGAGACAGCGTATCGGCTGATATTAAAAACAAGCTCGCGCAGCTTGGCGGAAGCGTCATACTCTGCGACACAGCGCCCCTTAAGCTTTCGGGCGGAGCGAAGCCTTTGCTTGTGAGCTCGCCCTCCTCTGTCTGTTATGCGGGCGGAGAGGTGACCGATACCGAGGGAAGCTATCCGATAGCGGCTTATTCTACGCTTCTCGGACAGCTCGGAGAGGAGTCAAAGCTTTTCTTCATCCCCAGCATTTATCTGACCGCAACTGACGCTATAGTAACCGACGGCTACGCAAACAAGGACTTTTTATATTCTCTTTTTGACGAGTTCTTTGAAATGGGTGATATGCCCTACGGATGTAACAGCATCGTATACGACACTGCGACGCTGGAAAATCTTACAATGGGAACGGCGCGCGCGTATACGGCGGTGCTTCTGGCTATTCCCGCCGCGCTTTGTGTGTTTGGCGCTGTAACGCTTATCAGAAGAAAGAACAGGTAACAGTAATGAAAATTAAAAAGTTTATTCGGAGCGCACCGGGTAAATATACCGCAGCCGCGCTGACGGCTGTTATGCTCGTAGCTATAATAGCTCTCAACCTTGTCCTGACCTATTTTGGCGGGGTGGGTTTATGGCTTGCGGATATGACGCCGGAGGGGCTTTACACAGTCTCCGATAACATGAAAAAATATACATCGTTTATAGATGAGCTTGATGACGATGAGAGAAAGGTTAAAATAACCTTCTGCTCGGATCCCGATATTCTGATTTCCTCACAGCAGCTCAGAGTTCCTTATTTTCTCGCTCTCGGACTTCAGAACATCTACGACAGAGTAGAGGTCGAGACGGTAAACGTGGAGTATAACCCCACGGCAGTGTCAAAGTATAAGGCTACCTCGCTCTCTACGATAGAGGGAAGCGATATAATAGTTTCCTACGGCGACAGATACAGAGTCGTTGACGCAAAGAGCTTCTGGCTTAACGATGCGGACGGCAATCTCTATTCCTTTAACGGCGAATATAAGCTGACCTCGATTATTATGTCGGTGGTTGCGAAGAACCGCCCGGTAGCTTACTTTGTCACAAACCACGGTGAAACATATTACGACGCGGAAAATCCCGCGAGAGAGGAAAACGCGGCGGCTCTGGCTATATACGATCTTCTCACAGAGCGCGGACTTGCGACAAAGACGCTTGACCTTTCTGCTGAGGGGGATATTCCCGACGACTGCGTTCTTCTCGTTATAAACAACCCTACCTCCGATTTTACCTACGACGAGGATAAGCTTGACACATTCGGGTATATTTCCGAAACCGAAAAGCTTGACAGATATCTCGTTATGGAGCAGGGCGCTATCATGGTCGCAAAGGATTACAGGCTTGATTTGCCGACGCTCGAGGGCTTCCTTTATGAGTGGGGCTTTGATATAGCCGACGCTGTAGTCATAGATGAGCATGACGCGCTCGCATCCGACGGTGAGTACCAAACTAAAATTATAGGTAAGTACGATACCGACGAGGAAGGCTACGGTATGGCTATTTACGAGGAGCTTGCATCGCTTCCTACAGCTCCCATTATGGCATTCTCAAACACGGCATATCTTACCTCAAGCTTTGGTCAGAGCGAGAGCATGAGCGAGCCCGGCACGCAGATCGCGGACAGAAACTACGCGCCCTTCTTCTTCTCGTCGGATAAAGCCTACGCGAAGGCTTACGAGAACGGCGAGCTTGGCGGCGTGGTGCACGATGCGGCGAAAATAGGTAAGATGGATCTCAGCGCCGTAACTACAAGACTTGAAATAGATTCGACCACCTCGGAATACAAGTATTCTTACATTTTCTGTACACCCAGCGCAGATGCGTTTTCAAACGAAATTCTCGGTAACTCGTCATACGCGAACTTTGACGTAATGTCGGCTCTCGTTGAGAACATGTCGAGAATAGACGAGTATGCGTCTACCGATCTTGGCGGTACGTCATTTAACTCATCATCTATGGGCGGAAAGCCGCTCATCAGCACCGCGCTTTCAAGCTCACCGGTTTACGAATACAACGAGATAAGCGGCGAGGACGAAATGATACTCAGCGCCTTCAACGATACGGCAAGGGGTATATTCACAGCCTTTGTAATAGCGGCTCCGTTAGCTATACTTGTCATCGGAATAGTCGTGAGAGTTAAACGCAAATTTAAGTAAAGGGGGGCAGATATGATAACTAAAGTTAGCAAAAAGCTTGGAAAAAAGCAAATTTACACAATTATATCCGCCTCTGTTTTGGTGTTTTTGATACTCGCTTATACGGTTATATCGGTTGTAATCGGCGCTATCGAGGCTGATAAAGGAGACGGTGAGGGTGAACAGACTTTACCCGAGATTGTCGAGGGCGTAGAGGATATTTACGCAGGATATGCTGTAGCTTATCCCTATATAAAGGAAGCGGATATTCAGTCCGTGAACGTTAAATACTACGACTCGGAGGGTGTCGCAAGACTCTATTCAGCAGCGCGAGAGACCGCTGAGGGAAGCTTCATCTTCTACTATACCGACTCAAACGGCGAGGCGGCAGAATACAGACCTTCCATAACCGAGGAGGCGGGCTTCGATTACACCTCGCTTTATGCGAGTGACTCGCAGGGCGGACTTAATATACCGAGGCTTACCTATCTTATGCTTGCCGTCGGAGTGCTTTATTTTGATGATAAAATAGAGATGCCCGAGGACGAGGCGGGACGGGCGGAGATGCTGAACCGCTACGGACTTACCGAGGGTGAAAGGCAGTCTATAAGCCTTGAGTATCTTGATGCCGACAAGGCGAAAAAGAGCCACACCGTTCATATCGGAGACAAGACGATAGACGGTACCGGCTATTACTACACCGTTGACGACAGAAATTGTATATATAAATCCAGAGTTACGAGCTTTGATTATGCGCTCGGCGGATTTATCTCGCTTCTTCACTCGAGGCTTGTCGCTCAGGGTCTTGCTATTGACAAAACCTTTGAGCCGTATATGACAACCGACCTCAAGCAGTGGAAGAACACTCTCTATGACAAGGAGGGTGACGTTATATCCGACGGCTCTACCGTCGTTTTCAAGGGCAACTCAAAGCTTCCCGTTTACGGTGAGGAGCTCGAGGAATACGAGAGCGGATATTTCGTCGGAAGCAAGAATAAAATAACACTGAAGCTCGACACCCTGAAGAGCCTGAACGGACATATGAAAACAGCCCTTGTAGGTCTGCCGATTAAATCCGGACACTCGCTTTCACTGACCGAAATTATCGGCACGAACTGGGTAAATAAAGGCTCGGCTTACGATTATAAAATTAAGGCTATTGAGGCTGTTTTCGACAGCGAGGCAGCGCCTTATGCCGCTCATCCCGATGCGACGGTCGGCTCAAATATTACGGCAGCCGGAACTCCCGTAGGTGATTTCAGATACGTTGTTGTAACTTATGATTACAGCGTCCGCGAGGGCGAGAAAACCGAATCCTACACGAATGCTCACGCGGTGATAGACCTCAAAAAAAGCGACACGGGTATACCCGAGGAGGCAATTTCGACTCTGAAAACGCTCTCTGTCGGTACGCTTTCCTCTGCGGTGGAGTTTTCCGTCGTATACGATGAGGGAAGAGCTGACTTGTGCAGCTTTGAGTACGTTGTTCTCGATATAACCGTTATTTATGAGAAGGACGAATCGGGCAACCTGAAGCAGGTAAGTAAAATTGGCGAAAACTCCGAGGTTGTAGTGCGCTATGCTATCAAGGTAAACGGCGAGACTGTCAGCGTGGACAGCGGCAGGCTTGTTCTCGGCGATATTACCGAGGGCGACGGCATGCAGTATACGATTAAAGAGAATCTGATTGGCAAAACTGCCGTGACGGGTATAAATCTTACGGCGTATGAGGAGGAGCTGCCCTGCGAGTATTTTATGAGCTTTGCCTCCTACGAGATAGACAGCCTTGAATATTTTGTAAGCCACGAAATCATAGCTTCTCTGGCGTTTGTAAACGCATCCGAGCGCGACCCGTTTTACGGTGAGTCGCTGTTTAAAAACACTCTTACCAATAAGTATAAAATGTACGCTCTAGACGCATCCGCCTGCGAGGCTGTTGTCAGAGTGCTTGGCGGTATAAACAACGATTCCTCTTCTACGACCTCGGAGGGCCTTGTAGGAACGGAAACGGTTGCGGTAGGACTTACTCCCGATAATATGCAGAGATACGGTCTTTACGCAAATACCATATACTTTGAGCTCCCGCGAGGAATCGAGAGTGTCAGTAACGGCACGAACATCGACGATTACCGCTTCCTCGACAGGCTCGGCTTCACTCTTTATATAAGCGACCTCCAGCCCGACGGAACGAGATACGTGGGCTCGGATATGTACGATATCATAGCGGTGGTTGACGAGGGTAAAAAGTTTGATTTCCTCGATAAAACCTTCGTTGAGTACTGGGCGAGAGAAACGCTCGCCGCGGTATCCTATACCGAAATCAACGAGATAACGCTTGATTTGTATATGGAGGACGTCTACGGCAGCTACAAATTCAAGATAAATCACGAGGACAAGTGGATTGGGGAGGACGGAAGGCCCACCGATACGCCGCCTGTAGAGGGCAGTGAGCCTTTTGATTTCGTAACAGTATTCGCTTCCATTACCTCTCCTCTGACCAAGACGAGCGATTCGCTCCTTAAGCGCTCGCAGGACCTCAAAATCAAGACGGGCGAGCTTTACTCGGATAAGTACCTTGGCTACGTCAGAATGTGTAAGCTTTACGGACGCGCTATGGGAGTTGACGGAATACCCGGCCGTCAGTCTGACAGCGAGGGCACGGCAAACTTCAAGAGCGTGCTTGACGCAATATTCAATACCTACTACACAGGACGCGTCAGTGAGTCGGAGCAGACAGCGGGCAAGGGGCGCGAGGTGCTTATGCGCTTCTCGTTCCAGGTTGACAACTCCGACGTGCTCAATAAATACGTTTACGAGTTCAGACGCCTTGACGACAGACGCGTTATGGTTACTTTGTATAAAGAAAACCTTCAGGGTGTCAGAACGAACGAGGTTTCGGATTTCTACGTTTCGACCTTCGCGTTTAAGAAAATTATCAGAAGCTTTTCGGAGTTTATAGACGGCAAGACCGTAAACGGTGATATAGGCTATGCCTCTTAAAAGCTAAAAACGGCATCATATAGGCTGTTATTTTGATAATTTTTAAAATTATTTTATATTTTACAAAAAAATATTTGCATTTTCTTATATATTGTGTTATAATTATTTTGTTTATATAGAAAGCTACGGCTTTCAAACGAATTTAAATAAACTTTTTTAAGGAAGAAAGACATGAAAAAGAGAATTATTTCACTCGTTCTTGCGCTCGTTATGGTTGTAGCGACTCTCGTCAGCTGCGGTGAGGCGAGTCTTGTCAGCAGGGACTTAAATGAATATCTCGAGGCTGAGTTTAACAAGGAGGCGTTTATTGAGGCGCTCTCGAAGCTCGAGATAGAGGACGGCACGTATACTAACGACCCCGCCATAAGAGCCATCGTTGAAACAGAGGAAATCTACAGCGCGATTGCTTCTGCCGTAATTACCGAGGGTAACAAGATAAAGGAAGGCTTAATTGGCGCAAATGACGTTCTGTATTTCAACTACTACATCACCGACGCTGAAGACAAGATATACAGCTTCGCGTCTATGAAGCCTGCGTCTGTAACCGCAAGCGCGACCAAGGCTAACCACTCGGTACAGCTTGGTGCCGTGAGCGAAAATGACGATGACTATGAGTTTATGAACGCTCTTAAGTCGGCTCTTGTCGCGGCAAACGCGGATATCGCAGATATCAAGGAGTATATTTACACCGTAAACAGCACCGGCAACACCAAGATCACCGTTGGCGACGAGCCTGTTAACGTTGTAGTTTCCTATACACGCTCCTATACCGCGGAGGACGGCGGCACTGTAACAGAGAAGGTTGCATATCAGATGCTTACTCTTGACAAGTCCTCCTCTGACGCGCTTATTCAGAAGCTTGTTTCGGCTGATACTGAGCTCAGAATAAACAAAGAGGCTGCTTTCAAGAAGGCAGGCAGCGAAACCGAGACCGAAAATAAAGTTACTATTGACAAGTACACCTACTCCGCATTTAAGGTTGAGTGGGTTATAGAGTCGGGCTCCCAGGAAATGTTCAGCTTCAACTACACTCCTGACGAGAAGCTTGAGCTTGCCGTTGATTCTCTCAGCTCCTCTACCGCTAAGGTGGACCTCAAGGGTAAGGAGCTTACCTATCACGTATTCCCCATCTATTATTACGACGTTCCCGAAACCGACGCGGCATCCATTATCAGATACGCGCTTGGTAAGGATATAAAGGTTGACAGCTTTGACGTCTTTAAGGACGAGAGCTACAAAAACGGTGACAAGACCGTTAAGTCGATAGTCGAGGAGCTGGCAAAGATTTACACCGTTGCAGCATCCAAGACCGAAAAGTTTGACAAGACCTCCACCGACGCTGACATCAAGCTTCTCGGACTTATCCAGGCAGAGGAGTTCGTTGACGAGTCCGAGATAGAGGCAATTGAAGCTCTCTTCTATCTCTCCAAGCTCAAGAAGGTTGGCGACAGCAGCAACGAGGCGAAGGAAGAGGTCAACAAGGCCCTCGTTTGGATAAACAATAATATAGCCGATAACGAGACCGCAAAGGAGCTTAAGACTCTCAAGAAGGTTTACGATGACCTTATGGCAGACTCTAACGCTACCGACGCGAAGAAGACTGAGGCTGAATCCAAGTACAAGGCTAAGGCTCTTGAGCTTTACGACGAGCAGAAAACTGAGTTCTACAACGAGGCGCTTGATACCGCAAAGGCTAATAAGATTAAGCTTATAGTAGAAGCAGAGTCTACCACAGCAGAAATTAAGAACCTCGGCGAGGCTGTCCTTGCAGAGAAAAAGGCTGATGTAAAATATAGCCTAGAGGTAAGTTACAACACTCATATATCCGAGGCTGTAGGCAAGGCTGTTTACAAGCTTATCGACGAGTATGTAAAGATTGATGACGACAAGTATCCCGAGGATCTTATTAAGGAGTTCTACGATCACATCTACGAGAGCTACGAATATAAGTTCTATAAGGAAAACTCCGCTACGAAGGATAAGTACGGAAAGACTCAGTCTAACTACAAGGCTCACGGAAATCTCGAAACCTTCCTTAAGTCCAGTGACGGTACCGGCAAGGAGGATTGGAAATCGGCTATTAACGCGGAGGCTAAGAGCCACGTAGCTCCCCTTATCAAGCTTTACGTTGTAGCAAAGGCGTTTGCAACCGAGGCAAACAGAGATACTACCGCATTTATCCAGGCTGACATTGACGCAGGCAGATACGATGCCGACTACGAAAACGACGATTCTCTTTCCGACGCTGAAAACCAGAAGAAAAAGGATGAGGCAGAGGAGGATGCTAAGAAGAACAAGGAGAACGCTCTCAAGAACGCGGCTCAGATGCTCGTAACCGACGAGGTATTCAACGAGTACAAGAAGGAGCTTGGCTCGGCTTACAGCTACTACGAGGAGCAGTACGGTGAGCAGAACCTTCGCGCGGCGCTTCAGTCGAACAGACTCTTCTACTACTTTGTCAGCAACGTGCTTGTAGAGGATACAAACGATAATGCGACCTCTAACGTCAAGACTCTTGCAGAGCAGGACGCAGACGGCAAGTGGGTGGTTAAATTCCACAACTCAATGATCGGATATGTTCTCGTTGAGGGAACCTCTGACAGCACAGATACTGATACCGATCAATAATATCTAATAAAAGCAGTAACGCTAAACGCCCCACACGGCGAAGCGAAGATGGGGGACTGTTATAAAGACAGTCCCCTGTTTTAACAAAAAATAAATCTTATTTTGCCAAGAAAATGGCGAGGTAAGGCTAAATGTCGAAAGCTCCTGCCGGTGGTATTTTGCGGTTTTTTGTCGTATGATTTTCGCGTTGAGTGTTCGTGAAATTCGCGTGGTATATTTGCGAAACTTATACACGGATACCGCTTAAATGGAGAAAAAATGAAAAAAGTACAGATTTATACCGACGGCGCGTGCAGAAACAATCCGGGTCCAGGAGGCTTCGGCGCTATACTCGTTTACGGCAAGTATGAAAAGGAGCTGTCGGGCGGCGAAAGAGACACTACCAACAACAGAATGGAGCTGCTTGCGGCTATATCGGGACTTGCGGCGCTTAAGGAGCCCTGTATTGTCACGCTGTATTCCGATTCAAAGTACCTTGTAGACGCTTATACTCAAGGCTGGGTTGACTCCTGGCGCTCGCAGGGCTGGAAAAGAGGGCGCGAGGAATTAAAAAACCGCGACCTGTGGGAGAGGCTTGATACGCTGGTTCACACGCACGAGGTAGAGTTCGTGTGGGTAAAGGGGCATGACGGTCACGAATATAACGAGAGATGCGATAAGCTCGCAACCACCTTTGCAGACGCTCTAATAGAGGCGCACGCAAATATTCCTACAGAGGATTGATTAAAGCTACGTAAAACTTCCGAAATCAGCTTAATTTAAGGAAACGAAATGAAAAAGAAACAAGAAATGAATCCGGCAGAGGCAAAGGGTGTCAGCACCAAGAGCTATAAGCCGAAAAAGAGCGCTGTAAAGTCACAGTCCAAAGAGGCTGAGACACCAAAGCGCAGACTGACAAAAAGGAGTAAAATAATTATAGCCGCCGTGGCAGCGATGCTGTGCTGTGCTATGATTTTTGGCATAGTTTTTGCGATAGTGCTCGGTATAGAGGACAAGAATTTTGACTATCTCGGCTCTGATTTGTCGCGCTATATTGAAATCGCGGATGGGGACTATAAGGACGGATTCGACCTGAATATAAACCTCATAAAGCCCCGATTAAAGAATTCCGACGGCTCGGGCGTGTCAGACGTAGAGGGGAAGATTCTGGCTCTTCTCTCATCCGACATAAAAAATAACGTTATAAACAGCGGCGCAAGCTATAAAACGGGAACGGTTGCTGTGGGCGATGACGTTTACATCTGGTACAGAGGCTATACCGTTAGGGACGGCAAGCAGGTTGACATCATCGGACTTCACAATTATTACCTTGATAAGGATACTGTCGAATCGGAGGCTAACGTAATAAACGTGGGCTCGGGAATAGTTCCGTATTCGGGATTTGACGCTTCTCTTGTAGGTAAGAATACAGAGGATTACGCTAAATTTGTGAAAACAACCGACAGAGCCGCCGCGGCAGGTGACGTTGTGTATATAAGCGCGAGCAGAATCCCCGTAGGCGCTGACGCGAGCAAAGAGGAAAAGGGAAGCTACGTGAGAATTGACCTCGAGGATCCCTCAAACAGCGAATGGGCGTCGGTGCTTGTAGGCAGAAAGCCCGCAGAAGAGATACCCGATTTCAACATTACGGTAGACGGAGTGGAGTATACCTACAAAAGCACGAAAATAGACTTTATAACCGAATGCGAGAAGGCGGATAACGTGCTTACTGTTTCGGCATACGTGCCTAACGGATACACGGGTGACGTGGCGCTTATAGGTGAGACGGTATACTTTGACGTTTTTGTTGAGCAGATAATATATCACAACGAGTGGCATAATGATGAGAGTAGCACGGAGTATGACATAAGCTACGATTTTAACGACGCGTACGTCGCGGCAAAGATTGCGGACGGCACTCTCGGACTTACCGCAGAGGAGCTGGAGACTTACGAGGGCGGGACTCTTACAGAAAAGTACGAGAGTTATGTTTATGAGCAGCTGCTTTCGGAGTACGAAAAGGAATATTTAGAGCTCGTAGAGGTCGCTATGTGGGATTATTTCTTTGACGTAGCGGATATAAAGCAATATCCGAAATCAAAGGTTGACGAGATATACGACAAGTCCGTAGCGTCTCTTGTACAGAGCTATAACGATAGCGAGGGATACGTGTATAACAAGTACACGGGCTACAGCCAAATGTGCCAAAGCTTTGACGAATACGCGCTTATTTACCTTGATTTGGTATACGCGGAAAATCAGGACTGGAGCGCAAAGCTTTATTCCGACGCGCGCGACCTTGTGGCAGAAAGACTTATAATATATTATATATTAAAGAAGGAAGACATCGTTCCAAGCTCCGAGGCCCTTGCCGAGAAGGTTGAGCTTATCAAGGAGGAGTTTCTTCTCGAATATATAGCTATGGATAACACGGACACCTCGAAATACACCGAGGAGCAGTACGACAAATACGTAAGTGAGATAAGGGAAAAAATAGATTCGGGATTTTCATCCGACTATTTTAAAGAGAGGGCATACGCAAAAATTGCTCTTGAGGCAATCCTTCCGCTTGCTAACGTAAAAACACTTGACGCCGCTGCGGATTGATTTCATCGCTTTTCGCAATGATTGAATTCACCAACGGAACAGAGAGCTTTTACTACAAACCGATTGACAGGCACCCCAAAGGTTAGATGCTTTTGGGGTGTATATTTTTATGGGATATTTTTCCGATGTTAGAATTAACGGCGCCCTTTGTTTTCGGATTTGTATAAAGCGACGAAAATGAGCCGACTCTTACAATATGTTGAGTTTTCCTCTTGACAAAATCACA
>JAEIGA010002601.1_pt1 | contig 28729 bp, 34 predicted proteins | sample 9270691 | NCBI WGS metagenome assembly JAEIGA01 (sample SAMN17057246, study PRJNA624740) | gut metagenome | biome: biome; isolation source: fecal sample | host: Bos grunniens | place: China: Xizang | collected 2019
GAGTTTAAGAAGCATGATATAGAGTACAGGCAGGAACATGATTATGCTACTACAGCAGTACGAAAAGAGCTGAATGAATTGCAAGAAGCATTGCAAAAGAATCTTTCTGAACAGGAAGAACTTCTGAGGGCTACTCCAGAAATTACCCAAAAGGTAACAAAGAGAAAAGAAAGCCTTTTTGCTTTCCTCGGTAGAAAAATGAATCTGGAAGGAGGCATATTAGAATTTATTATGAGTACACTGTCAGCTATCTTTATTAACTTAATAGCTCCACTGTCTCTCACAGCCGTTACTGAACTTTTGAAAAAGAAGGAGGAAAATAAATGATTGAAATTACTAACAAGGTTAGCCCTTCTATGATTTGTCAAGCTTGCTACTCAAAAGAAAGAATATATAAAATTACAGTTTCTAGTGGAAGTTTTGCTACATCTTTACATTTATGTAAAGAATGTTGTTTACAGTTAAAGAGCTTACTTGCTTGCGTAAACTTAGATGATGTACAGACGATGAGCTTTGATGAGTTGAAAGTTGACAAATTAAATTAAGTATGGTATATTACCATAAGGAGTATTAAAATGAAGACAGTACAGAATATCGAAAACATAACAATCAAGCTAAGCAAAGGAGACTTGCTGGAAGGACACTATGTAACTTTTACAACACTCTCTAACAAGCTCAGAGACTTGGAGCTGGAACAGAAGCTCGGCTATAAACAGCTCAGAAACAGGCTGTATAACTCAAGAGCCTGTGGCAAGTATAATACCAAGAGTATTGCTGGAATGGTTTGCTTTGATACAGCTGAACCTATGAAAACAGCTGAAGCATCTTTAGTTTTGAGCTTTGAAATTGGAGACTAAAATGGCTGGTAAAATTAACAAAGTAGCTAAAGGGCTTGCTTCTTTAGCTGTATTACTTACTGTATTTGCTTTGAGCTTAACTACTTCCGCTTTTATCAGTGGAAGCCTGCTGGCCCTGTTCTCTGCTATCTGGACAATTTTTAGTCCTTTACCAGAATTACTTTGCACTAAGTTTTATTTAGTATATTTACTTTTGATTATACCTTGCTGGGTAATTCTGGTAATAGTAATATCTGTAGCTTCATCAAAGAAGAATAATAATTAAAGCAACTGAGACTAGAAGCATAGAAGCTGAGGTCAAGACAGATATTGTCAAAGCCTCAGCTTTATCTTTCTTTGCTTCTTTCAGTTGCTCTTCGTAGGATTTCTTCTGCTCTTCGTAGTCGCTCTTCACAGCGTTCAGCTGTTCCTCTGATTTCTTCTTGAGCTCCGTCAAGTCCTTCTGTGATTCTTGTATCAAGCTCTCCAGTTCCTGTGCTTCTGCATCCGTCAGAGTCACGTCTGCGTAGCAGGAAAAGCAGGAAGGTGAGAAGAGCAATAGAGAGCACAGCACCGATAATACTAAAGATATTTTTAATTTTCTGCCACACATTTAGCCTTCCTTTGAAAACTTTCCAGTAGCTATAAGGCCAGAGCCAAAAGCAATTATCCATTGAAAATCAGCTTTACCAAGAAAAAAGCCGACCAGACCAGCTACAACAATACAAAAGCCTAATACTTTAGTAATGTCAAAATCCCATTCTTTATCAGTGAACAGGGAAGTAAACCAATTCTTTTTCTTTTCTTCGCTCATTTTACTCCTCCACTAATTTTAATACAGAAAGCTATGAAATCTGGAAGCTTAGCCAGAATCATACCTCCTACACCTGTCAGAATGAAAGCAATTGCAGTACGGTAACGCTTGGCCAGTTTCTTGTCTTCTGCTGTCTTAAGGTTATCTACATCACCTACCAGATTATTCTGTACAGCTAAGAAGTTATTCTGGGTCGTTTGCAATACAGCAATTTTAGATGAAAGCTTAGACTCCAGAGCTGTTAAGTCTCTCTGGTAATCGGCCCTAACATCTGCAATATCTTTCTGAATTGCTTCTTTATCCTTTTGCTGAGTCTTTTCCATATTTTCAATATTAGTCTTAATTGAAGATACGTCTGAATGAATATTCATCAAGAGTTCAATTACATTGACTTTTTCTGTAATATTCTCTTCCATGATTATTCTCCAGCTTCTTCATTCAAAGCAAACACAGCTGTAAAGATTACTTCAGTAGCACTTTCAGCTGGAGCAGTCATTGTATAATTAAGAATATCTTCTGTTCCTACACTAGTACCATCAACTTCCCAATGGTCAAAGTGATAGTCACCTTTAGCTACTGCTACCATGCTTGCTGTACTGCCAATTTCTGTTGTACCAGAAGTAGGGAAAGTAAAACAAGCAGGAGTAGCTGTTCCAGCTTCAACTGGTGATACCACTGTTCTCCAGTTAGTAGGAGCATCATCTAGTATTGTTTTAATACCCTGTGCTTCAAGTGTTACTTGAGTTAATACAGACTCACTTTCTGGTATGGTTAAGTTAGCTAAAGCTTGACTCAAGCTTAAAGCGTTTATTTTTTCCTCTTGACCATTAAGATGAAGAAACTTGTACTGAGAATACATTTTAGACGACATAGAAATACCTCATTGTTTTAAGATAACCATTCTTTACGGTGTTGGATTTACCGTAAGGGTCATATATTACTTTTTTAGATTTATTTATCTGCACAAAATGTCCACTCTTCCAGTAGTACTGACCAATAATAACTTTTGCGTTTGCTGGAATATCCTCAGAGGCTAAATGGTGTACACCATCATATTTTACTTTTAGTTTGAAATATTTCTGAGCAAGAGCTGTAGCATCCTGTATCTCCGCTTCTCCATCATCATCAAAATCTCCATCGTGATTTAAGTCACCAGAGATGATTTTCTCTTCCGTTGCTTTTACCCAGATACCGTTGAGCATCTGACAGCCTTCATCACCTTGGAATACTATAGGAGAAGCATTAGCAAGACAAAGGAAATAACAGCCATACTGTCTAATTGGAGTGATAAGTCTTGAATCTGCTTGTGTTATCCCTTTGAGCATAAAAATACCTCTTATGTTCATTATAGAACATAAGAGGTATAAAGACAAGAGAATTATGCTGTTTAGTAATATTTAATTATTTCTTCACTGAATCAGCGTATCGTCTCGAACTACAGATGATTTTCCATTTGATACTCTGTAAGTGGAGTCAGTCATTCTTCCATTTCCAGTAGCAAAGTATCTTGCTCTGCCCTTGTCATAAAAGCGATATATTTTAACACCGTCACATTCAAAAAGAAACTCAATGTTAAAATCTGTTTTTGCATTTTCAGAAGGAACATAAGTTCCTTCTTTTGCACAACTAATGAAAAGTAGAGTTAATAACAATAACAACACCTTTTTCATATTTATTCCTCCTTTAAGAATTGTTACACTTATAAGCCCTTCATTTTCTTTTTCTCAGCTAAAACCTTTTCCAGCTTTTGTGTGTAGTACTCAACATCTACTTTGAGCTTCTTATTTTCATCTGTTAATTTCTGGATTGTTTCTTCTTTGTCTTTGTAAATTGCTACAACCTTACCTCGCAAACAAAAGATAAAGCCTTCGGCCCAAGCCTCAGCTACATCTTCTTCAAGCTCTTCTCTGGTGTCAGCATAAGAATGTTCGATTGTTTTAGCATATTCTCTGGCTTTTTCTTTTATTTCAGCAGGCAATATGCTTTCGATTAGTCTTCCCTTCATAAAAATACCTCTTGACTATGATTATATACTAAGTGTGATATAATTGTCAAGAGGTATTTTAGTAACGATACTTTTATTATAATAAAGCTTAAGCAACAAGCAATGTTCCATCAGCTATAAGGTCATTTAGGTCTCTACCATGCCAGATACCTCGCATACTTCCACAAACCCAGAGTCCATTAGCATAAACTAAGTATTGCATCCTTTCAGTAGCATTTGCTCCTGCCCCTTGTATCCAGTTATGCCCATCTTCTGAGCACCACATACCATTATTATAACTTCCACAAACCCAAAGACCATTAGCGTAAACTAAATATTGCATACGATATGTGGTATTTGCTCCTGTTCCTTGTGTCCAAGCCTTTCCATTTACTGAGCACCACATACCTGCATTTGCACTTCCACAAACCCAAAGACCATTTGCATAAACTAAGTACTGCATAGTGTAAGTAGTGTTATCTCCTGTTCCTTGTGTCCAAGCCTTTCCATCTTCTGACCACCATATGCCATGACTGCTTCCGCATACCCAAAGTCCATCAGCATAAACTAGGTAATGCATGTTGTAAGTAGTATTATCGCCTGTTCCTTGTGTCCAAGCCTTTCCGTCTTCTGACCACCAGATACCATGGTCACTTCCACAGACCCAAAGTCCATTTGCATAAACTACGTACTGCATAGTATAAGTAGTATTTGCTCCTGTTCCCTGTGTCCAAGTCTTTCCATCTTCTGACCACCAGATACCATGGCTTCTAGTGCACAAAAGCCAAAGACCATTCGCATAAACAAGAGACAGCATTGCGTAAGAAGTATTGTAACCTGTTCCTTGTGTCCAAGCCTTTCCATCTACCGACCACCACATACCTGCATTTGAACTTCCACAAACCCAAAGACCATTTGCATAAGTCGGAAAGTACCCAGAAGTAGAATTACTGAACCCTTCACATTGTGTCCAAGTCTTTCCATCTTCTGACCACCTTAAGCCAGCCCTATAAGCACCACAAATCCAAAGACCATTTGCATAAGTTAAGTCTTGTATAGCATAAGTAGTGTCTCCTGTTCCTTGTGCCCAAGTCTTTCCATCTTCTGACCACCACAACTGGTAAGGGTCTACCACGCAAACCCAAAGACCATTCGCATAAACTAAAAAGCTTGTACTTGCATTAGCATTAATGCCTGTTCCTCGTGCCCATGCTCCACCTAAAAACCTACCAACAAGGGCTGTTACCCAATTCCAAGCTCCGCCAGCAGAAAAAGCTTTTATTTCATCTTTTACTGGATTGCTTACTGTTCCAATATACCTACTTAAGCTGGTTAAAGTAAAATGTGTATCATCCCAAGCTCCTGTGTGGCTGACAGTACAAGTATAAAGTTTACCTTGATATGTAACTAAATCCTCTACATTGTATGTTACAGTTTCATCAAAAGCAGGAGCAAGAGAGGTAAGAGTATTGTATGCTCCAGCAGAAGTAAACTTCTTTGTGCTTCCTGCTGTAGGAATGTCCTCATCTCCTGTGTTAACAACGTCACCAAGTCCTACATCAGCCTTAGTTAATGTAATGTTACCATTAACAGGAGTAATATTATTAACACTCTTAACGTCACCAGCAGACAAGCGTGACCAGACAGAACCATCATAAATAACTCGGTCATTTACAAAGAACTGAATATTTCCACTTCCTAAGTCCTGTGTACCAGCGACAGATACAATATAAAAGTCTCCCTTTGTTCCTGTTCCGTCAGCAAGAGTAGGTGTGTTAGTACTTGCATTCCACTGGCCCTTGTATTCAATAGCTGATTCTGGAAGCTGAGAATATGGAATACGACCATTTGAATCCAGCGTAGCAAAGCCATCAGCTGTACCAGCTTTAGATATAAGAGTAGCTAGCAAGTTTGATACATTGTCATTAAGCTTATTTAAGTTATAAGACAGGCGACCTAAGAAATGGTTCATGAGCATACGAGTAATAGCTGAAGCCTGTGACCGCCATCCTTTAGTCAAGACTGTTTCATTTACTCTAAGTATATCTAAATCTGCAACAGGTATGTTCTGCTCTTGGTCAAAGTCATATTCTTCTACACCGTCAGCGTCATTGTTGTCATAAGCTTCCTGCGTATAAGCAAAATTAGCTACTTTATTTGCTGTAAGTGTATCTTCTACAGATTTAATAGCACTTAATTCTTGATTTAATGTACTCATAGTTTTACTCCTCTGTTGTTCCTTCTTCATAGAATCTAAGCTGAGGGAACTTTATTTGAATAATATATTTAAGAAGTGATAATCTCATTGCTTTAAGACTTACTTCTACGTCACCATCATATATGTATGTAATTTCTAAGTGTTTAGCATCAGAAGAAACCCTTATGGTATTGATTTTAACTAAGCCATTAGGACAGATAACTTCAATCATTCTTTTTAATGCTTCTAAAGATACACCATTATATCTCATATACTGCATTACTTTGAACAAGTCAATGAACAAGTCAGCTTCAAGTGGCTCATAAGTAGTTTCTTCTTCTACCAAGAATAAGAACTGATTACCATAAAAATCTGAATAAGCCTTATTCTCTGGAGGGGAAGACAATACCTTTTCTGGTCTTACTTTACCATCTCCATCCAGTACGTCTGTTTCATCTTCAGCTATGTAACCAATAACCTGCTCTTCTCCTACTAAAGAACTTCTTAAGTCCTCGGTAGCTAAAGTGTTTATATCGGGTAGTTCACCTTGTTCAGTGTGAAAAAATCTAAAGACGTCTTCCTGTGTATCAAGTAAACCTCTTTCTGAGTACTCAACATTATCTACAACATGGCTTTCAGTCATACGGATAGCAGAAATAGAAATAGCTCTGGCTAGGCGAGGGAGGAATACTCCAGCAAAAGTGCCTAAGCCATAAAGAGAATCATCATTTATCTTACCTTTCTCTAACTGCATATTTTTGAAGTAAACTTCAAAATCTCTAATATCCTTTGTGTACTCATTAAGTGCTTGACTAAGGCTCTGAATATAAAAGCCATTCAGTTCACCTCTAAGAAATCTGAAAAATGCTTTAGCCATACATTACCTCTGGATAAATGTTATGTTCCTAATCTCTGGTGTTCGTGTCTGAGGCACTTCTATGTAGTTAACCTCTTCATCATTAAACTTCAAGTTTACAGCTAAAAGTTCAATACCAGAGAGACCTAATGCTTCAATAGTATTGTAAATATCGTCTTCTTTAACAAAATCTACGTGTACTTCAGATACAAACTTATTAAACAAAGCTGTTCTTATCTGAGTTTGAGCTTCATAAGGGTCTATGTATGTAGCGTTTACTCTGAAATAAATATCTACATCATACTGTGTTTTCTTAAATGGTGTAATGTAGACTATATGCTGGCCATTAACAAAAGTTTCACTTACATAAGGAACAGCAACTGAGGTTTCTGTCTGTACAGTAGGACATATAATCTTAGAACATACTACTTCAGCAATCTCTCTTTTTACAGCTCCAGAATAACAGATAAGAGCTGTAAAAGGAGGAATATTAACTCCATCATACTGCTCTATAAATAAACTGTTGTTATACTTTACTTTACAGTCAAAAAGATAAGGAAGGGCCTTAAGCTTATCTTCCAGTTCTTTCATACTGTCCTGTCTCTCTACATCAGATAATATTCTTTTTCTAAACTCTAAATCTGTTTCTGCCGATATACCAAGAAGAGCACTATTATCACTACAGCTGAAAGTTAAATCAGAACTAATTGGCTGGTCAGATTCAACTGAAATAGAAGGCTGTTCTGTTACGTGGAATGTTCCTATATTCTGGCTCATAGCTATAACTGTAACGTAAGAATTAGCATTTATAACTATGTCATTAACAGCTTCAAACTCAAATATAGTATCATCATCCAAAGCATAAGTATATATGCCTGCCTGTAAAATCGTAACAGAATTGGCACTATTTGTTATAAGTATTCTAAGACCAGAAGCACTCCCATTATATCTCTCTGTTCCTACCAAAGAAGCTGAGCTGTCTAAGTCTTCAGTATCACATTTATCTGGGATGAACTTATTACTTAGTCTAACACTTACGTTATTTATAAGCTCATAACCTTTAGCTATAGCCTTTAATATCAAATAAATTATATTTGTATTTGACCTAGATATTTTCTTAGGAGCAATAAGCTCATCAAAGGCATCACATAAACCTGTAAGTATTGTGTTAAATGTTCGTATTTCCATATTAAGCTACCTCCGTAAGCCTGTAAGAAAGATATTCCTGTCCATCTGCTCCTTCTACAGTTTCAAAGTTAACTTTAATAGCAGAGGTTACTTGAGCAACAGCATCTATAATATCTTGTATTAATTGTAAATAGCTTATCTCTTCTAGGATAGCTTCTGACCATCGAACACCATCATTTAGGGCCAGAGGGTCTAAGCCTCTCTGCCAGATTGTAGCCAGAGAGCAAGGCTGTTCTAGTTCTTCTTTGCCTTCCAGTAAAGTACAGCTTGTTATTACTTCTGTTCCGTCTATATTATCTATTTCTGGAATAAAGTCAATTATACTAGGCTTATAGACTTCTTCTGAGCCAGATGGTTGGAGAACTTCTTCTTTCTGATATACTTTTACATCCATAGCTTGAATTATACTTCGTATGTTTACAGAAGTCAAGCAATCTTACCAGTACCAGTAACACCAGATAAAGCTCCCTGCCCAGATGTAGTGACAGTACCTGTAGCAATATAAGTATTAATTATATCAGCAAGCTTTTCCGCAAGGTATGTATCTCCATTAAAATCTTCATCATTTCTTTTATCTATCATGTCTTGAAAAACTTTCTTGAGCTTACCAACAAAATCTTTAGGGTTATTAGGGTCTTCAGTAACACCATCAGTACAGGAAAGTCCTCTACCTTTTGCTTTTCCAGAAGTAGGCTCTACAGGAGAACCACTAGGAGAAGTAGTTGAACCTTCTACATCTGTTTCTACCTCCCCTTTACTTATCATTTCATTAAGACCTAAAAATATAGCATCCGCTAAAACAGCGTCTCCTCCAGAAGTCATGTCCTGCATATCAGATATTGCTGAATCAATTTCATCACTCATAAGACTATCATCAAGCGTTATACCTCCAGAGCCAGAACCAGCAAAAACTCCACTTGATACAGTTCCGCCATCCATAGTGGTAATATCCCCAGCCTCAATATAAGATTTACAAGCACTAGCAATTCCTTCAGAAAAGTCACTGTTTGAAGCTTTATCTCTATCATCTTTCATTTTCTTAAATGTTGCTTTTAGGTCAGAAATTAAATCATTTTTTACAAGAGCCATAATATCTCCTACTGCATAAGTTGACCAAGCTGTATGTCCTGTTGAGAAAACTGCTGAGGTAAAACAGTATGGCTTGCAGGGCTTCCAGCTGTAGCAAGAGAAGTGTTGAGAATCTGAAGCATACCTTTAAGGATAGTAAATAGATTAGCTGAATTGTTCTTCAATGTAATCTTACCTGTTTTAGCGTCTATAGAGATGTTACCATTTTTGTCTACCTTTATTTCAGCTTTTCCATTATTTACTGTAATTTCACTGTCAGCATTAGTACTAATGTTTACATTATTACTTTTTATGCTCAGTAAGCCATCTTTATCTAAACTTGTGCTTCCTTTTTTATTTTCTACAGAGTAAGAGCCATCAGCATTAATCTGCATTTTACAGTATGTATCACCAGAAGTATCTCCTACATCTACAGCTACACTACCATCCAATTGTGTACTAATATTGAGAAGGTTTATATCATTATCTTTATCATAAGCAAAATGTCCATCAATTACACCATCTGTAAAATTAATATAATTTTTATGCCCTTTACTCTTATACTGATTAATCAGTATTGCTATACCAGACATAAGAGAATAACCTCCAGCTTGGCCGTCAACTAATATTTTAGTTTTTTCCTGTTCATCTTCTGAAACATTAAACATTTTATCATGATAATATCTAGGATAAAAAACTAAAACTTTATCCCCTACATTAGGTGTAACATCAATAGTTAAAGATGAACTGGCTATATTAGCTAAAACACAAGTTAAGCAAGTTATATCTTGCTCTGTTTTAGCAACAGCTAAAGCTACTTTTATAATACCCTTAGCTACAACTTCCTGCACAATGCCATAGTCTATAATACAACTTTTCTTTATCATTGCTTCTACAGCAGAAGAAAAATTAATGCCTTCCCTGCCAGCAGTAAAATTAATGTTTTTCATAATTACCCCTCAGTGGTTTCACTTACAGCTGTTATGCTTACCTCATTTACATCTTCTTCCGTAGCAAAAGAAATAGTAGCGTTGATAACTAAGAACTTATTTATGGTTGGTGCGTACGAAGCAAAATAACTAACCATACTAGTTAAAGCATATCTACTGGCAAACTCTATATGCTGAAATGGCTGTATAAAAGTAAAAAATGGACAAGTTATAGTAGCTACAGCGTCTATATTAATGTTATAAACTGCTGGAAGCTTATTGTTATACAACTTAGCATTAGCTAAAACTGTGTCTTTATAGAGTCCATCATCACTAAACTTACTGTTAAGCTTAGAAGGATTATTAGCTTCCTCTGGAGTATATATAAGTACAGCTCCATTATTTGCAAAACAGTACTCCAAATTAACATTAAGATTCTCTATAATCCTTGTTATAGTCTGTCCTATTGTCCAGCCATCTTCAAAATAAATAGTGCGTGCAACTTCATTACCGTCAGAATCAATCAGTTTACCAATCTCTAAAGCTTCAGCTCCTTCTGATAAATAACAGCGTACACCATAGCTATCCGCTAATGGTTGAGTCAGTTGCTTAGTCTGTGGGTCAAGAGAAGCTAATAAGCTTTTTTCCTGCTTTGCATCTACTATATGTTTATTGATATAGCGTCTTGTAATACTTTCATAGAATATCTTAGCCAAACCTGTACCAGAAGATGCAGTTGGTTTAGATAGAGCTGTAGAAGCGTCTGCTATAGTTGTTATACCTACAGGACTAGAGTAAATCTCTCCTACAAATCCCTGCAACTGTAAAGTAGAATCTGGTGGAAGTTTATCTGTTGTAACAACAATAGGAGCTGTTAGAGTAATTTTATCAGCTCCATTTACAGGCTCTATATTGAAGTAATCAAGAATGGTAGACTGATTAGACAATACACCATTAAACTGCCCCCAGTAGCCCATTGTTACTTCTACTTTTCGTAAGATATAGTCAGATTCATTAAAACTTCGTAAATGCTTACCATCTTTAGAGAGCATATAGAAATTAGCTACTTGCACTGTTACAGATGTTCCTGTATTAGAAGTGAGCATCTTACAATGCACTTTAATTGAAGGTTTTTTTGTACAGCGTCTAATTATATAAGTACCAGTAATACCATAAATTGACTGCTCTGAATCAAAGTTCTGGTTAGGATAAATGAGTTCATAGTCACTTCTTATAACAAAAACTTCTTCTAATCCTGTAACTTTAGACTGGCAAGTTAATTTAACATTTATTATACGGTCAAATAAATCACCAGCAGAGAGATTGATTTTACTACTGTCACTTATAAAACTAGCAGAAATATCGTTAATCTTCATATACTTCTATCTGACATAAAACCATGTTAATTGGTGTCAGCTCTTCTCCTTCGTATTGTGTATAATCTGTTGTAATCTGCATTAAATCATTGCCCATACCTATTACACAAGGACAGGTTATCAGATTACCTTCAGTATCTTCTATCTCAATATTAATACCTTGTATTATACAACCTTCTGCTCTATCGTCAAGTTTTTCATCCAACTTATTCAGAGTCATAGTGCTTCCATCTGGAAGTATAGTAGTAAATATGTCGTTCTCAAATACTGTTTCTGCTAAATCAATAATCATAAATTACTCCTTAAAATACTTTACCATTACCAACAGAATCCAGAAGTTTTTTAGCTACTTCTCCTCTGGCCTGTAATAAAGGATTTTTACGCTGGTAACTGACACCTAAAGTGTGAGCTTGGTTGTACATTGAAACAATAGGTACTTCCTGTACAGTTATAGTCGCTTCATAGACACCATCTTCTGTACTTTCTTTAGTTATATCTATGTCATTTATAACTACATATTTATACTCCCAGCTATTCCATACCTTCATCTTGACAATATGTCTAAGCTTCCACATAAGCTCTAATGACTGCTTATTATAGTCTGGCTGGTGTTCAGTATTAAATATGAAATCTTCTACACTAGCTCCATAATCTTGAGCTACTAATGTACGTATTAGTCCTTTAATAAAGCTGACATAAGGTGAGTTAAGTTCCAGCCAAGAAGCTATTGCATCTGCTACATTAGATTTAGTATTAGTCAGCTCTTCAGCTATTGCTCGCATAGTGTGTGTATTATACACAAAAGACTGGTCAAGCAAAGTAAGATTATGATAAGGAATAATTACATCCAGCTTATAGCTCATAGGATTAATTGTAATGTTGTCAGCAACAACATTCAACAAACCAGAGTTCAAAGATGGGTCAGCAGATGTAGATGGGTACTGTGAATTATAAAACAGCATTTTTTTCTGACTTACTTCAGCATGACATACCTCATGGAAAGCCTTAACATGATAAAAGCACACAGGCAATGTAGCCTTAGTGGAATTATCAGCGTTCCAATTAGGGTCGTATATATAAGTCATGTTGTTCAGTTTCATAAGCATATCTTTAGGATAACGTATTCCTGTAATAAATCGCACGCTTGCCTTTTGAAAATCTGTTGCCATAAATTACTCCTTATTTATAATTACTTGCTCCACCATTATTTGTATTTGTAATGTCACCTTTAATTACAAAAGCTCCTGTATCAGCATTATACTGTACTTCTCCAATATTTCTAGTAGGTGAAGACCTTTCATTAGACCATTGCTCCAGAACTTCAGATTTTTCAATCTTACCATTCTTATTTATGTCAACAACAATCTTATGTATGTACTGACCTCCTTCACCTGCTTCACTGGTAGATTTTAATGTATACGTTCCACCTGTAGCATTAACAAAAGCTTTAGACAAACCAGACAAGTCTGCTCCATACTTTTTCATCAGTAAGTACAAATCAGAGTAAGGTAAACCTTCATCAAATATTTGCTGTGCATCTTCATATCTCTCACCTTCAATATGAGGAGCAAACTTATCATAATGTGCCTCAAAGTACATCCTATTGAAATCAGTATCTGAGCCTTCATCGGGCATAGGAACTTTCTTCCATTCTGCTGTAAGGTCTCGTATAACACTTTCTCTTATAGCTTGTACATCTATATTTGCATCATCCTCTGTGTATTCTGGAGTAAAAGGCTTTACAGTTAGCTTACCTGTATTTGACTGTACTAGATAAGGCTCTGCCAGTCTTAGCTGTTCCTGTAAAGTTCTTTTATTTCCCTCCTCATCATACCTAAAATCAGCATCAGCATAAATACGTCTAGTCATAAATAGCACTCTACGTATGTCCTTATCTGACGTATTCCAACTTACATAGTCTTCACTGTTCTTATCCTTCGATGCTTTATTATACTCTTTCTCAGCTTCACTATAAGCTTTATTAAACTCGCTTTTTGCTTTTCGTTCAGCTTCTTTTCTATTCTGAGCATTGACTTTACCTGCTTCTGCTTTAGCCTTAGCTATTCTATTATTTGTTTCTTGCTCTATGGCCAGTTCAAGCTCTCGCTGGTTCTGAAGTTCGTCTAATTCTGCTATATCCTTCTCTGAAGCCTTCCTAGCATAATAATTTTGTCTAGCTACTATATAGTCCTGTCCACCGTATGCGTTAACCACTCTGTTTATTTCTTCATCTGTAGCATTTAACCAAGGTTTAGTTTGCATACCACCAGCAACATAAGAAGTGTCTGCAAGCTTTCCTGTAGCTTGACTGTGAAGTTCACGTTTTCTGTATAACTGAGCGTCTAATAATAACTGAGTATCTTCTGGTACAGCTTTGTTAATATTTCCCTTTTTATCTCCTTTATTAGCTTCTTTTGCTAACGTATTCCAGTCTAAAAGGGCCATATAATATGCGTGCTCCTCTGGAGACATATTTCCCTTAGACTTCAGCATATCCATTATAGCTTGTGAAGAAGCAATAAACTCAGTATTTGCCTGCTTGTTCATCTCATTAAGCTTTCTGTTTTCACTCTCGCTTAGACCTATTCTAAGGTTCTCAAGCCTTTGCAGTATTCTAAGAATAAACGGAGCAAGCTGTGTTTCTATAGCTTCTGTTACTTCAGATATTTTAGTCCTTATTTGAGCCCATTCCTGTCCTAATACTACTTTTACATCATACTCTAAAGCATTGTGTCCTCCAACAGATGTTGGAACTAATTTTTTCCACTCAGCAAAGTTAGAAAACTGGTCTCTGAATATACTGTTAATGTTATGCTGTTCTTCCTGCATGGTAGCAAAAATATCGGCCCATGTAGGAGCTATTTTCTGGAGATAACTATAGAGCTCTCTTCGAGCCTGTTGCTCTCCTACATACTGTCCTAAAGAGTTATAACCAGCATTAGCTTGTGCATTAAAAGCATCTAAGATAGCTTCGAGTACAGCTTCTGGATTAGATGAGCCTACACCCATCTTAGCCATGTCTTCTATCTGGCCTCCCATTACTACAGCTAAAGCTTCCAGTGACTTTTCATCCAGAGAAGTAATGTTACCAAACTTAGATTGTACTTCACTTAAGCCTTCAGCTATAGTGCCTTCTCTCAGATTATGAGCTTCTTCTATGTGTCTATACTGTCTAGCTTGTTCGTATGAAACACCAAGATTATGAGCTGTTCTAGTATCTTTTACAGCCTGTACTGAAGAATCTATAACATGAGATAAAATACGTCTAACTAATTCAGTAATTGTAGTTAAAACAGCTATTACCTTTAATATAGCTCCTTTATAGCTTCTGGCAGAAGCATCTTCTTCACGCTCCTGTGCTTTAGCTTCTCTTTCAGCTTCACGCTCTTTTGTTTTAGCTTCTCTTTCAGCTTCAGCTAAAGCTCTTGTTTCAGCCTTCTTCTTGTCCTGTTCTTCACGCTCAGCTCTGGCTCTAGCTTTAGCCTCTTCTTTCTCTCTGGCTCTAGCTTCTCTCTCAGCTTGCTGTCTGGCAGGCTCGGTTTCAATATTATATAGAGTAGATACAGTACTCGGTGTTACATCTTGTGCTCTAGTTACATGGTAGTTCTTTTTGCCTACAATGTATCTGGTAGCTTTAGTAGCATTTAAGGCATCTTCTTCATGAACATAGAAGTCTACGCTCATTCTTCCCCTTTTATCTACTACTTTATCTCCAATATGATAAAATGCTCCTGTAGGCAAGGCTGATTTTATTCCTCGCTCTATAGTGCTTAGAATAGTGTTGTAATCTGTTATAGGGTATGTTCCAGTCTGAGGGTCTTTCTCAGAAGTTACTCTAAATCTTTTATACTCTGGTAAATCAGCCATCTTTTACTCCTGTTTAGTACTTTCAACTATCAGTTTATGTATGCTATTTTCTACTGATACATAATCACTAAACTCTAATAACTCTTTCCAACTTTTTGGTTCTATATGAAACTTATCAACAAACCGATAATAAGTAAAGACAAAATCTCCATGTTTGAAATCTTTGTCTATCTTCTCTTGTATAAGTTCTGTTAGTAAATCTTCCTTTTTTATTTTTGTTTCGGGCTCTTCTTCATAAGCTCTTCTTTCTCGCTCACTTTCGCCCGAATATCTTTCAATGAGCGAGGAAATTTTTTTCCTAAATACCCCGATATAAACTCTACCAGCCAATTAACTACTATAGGGTAAGCACAAATAAATGGTACACCTCTTAAATCCATATAACGATTAGTTACCACAAATCTTGCTACTTCTATCTTTTTGCCAGCCTCATTAAAATAAATAAATACAGGTTTCCCAGTAAGCATCTGCATAGTCATGTCATAAATCAAATCAAAATTATCTGGGTCAGATACATCTAAAGCATTAAGAGCACGACATTCCTCAATTAATCTTAACTCTGTAAAGCCTTGCGGAAACTCAAAGCTTATTTTTGATAATTGTACATCTATCTTATCCTGTACATCCTCTTGTTGCCCCTTCAATATAGAAGCATCCAGAAAAATATTGTTCATCTCTTTTCACCTCTAAAGTCATTATAAAACAAAAAAGACGGTAAAGCAACCTTTACCGTCTTTTCACTAAAAGATTTCACACCTTATTAGGTTGTCTTTTTAGTTGTTGTACCACCTGTAATAACGTTCTTGAAAGCACCAGCATTAGAGATAGCGTTTGTAGCTTCTTCTGAGTTATCTGTGTTATTAGCAGAGGTTATATTATCAGCAAGGTCAGTGCCATTAGGAACTGCTGTTCCTGTAATACTTGCACTACCTGTACCGCCAGCCTGTAGTGTATACTGATTATAGAAAGCGTCAATCTGATTAGTACTACCCACAGCCCAGATAGCCTTCTTGTTAAGGTCAGTACTTGAACTCTCAGCTTGAATCCAACCAGCATAAAGTAATTTAATAGTATAAACACCTACATCATTACCTTCTGATACATCATCTGGACACTGTTGTACTGTTACACCATAATAAATCTTTGTAAGAGCTTTTCCACCAACAAAGTCTGTCTTAGTCAAGAGACCACCTACAGTATCTCCTACTGACTTAATCAACTGACAACCAGCAATGAAGTCACCAGTAGGTACTTCTCCAGTAGTAGGTACTGCTGGAATTGTAATTGTACCGTTAAGCATACGGTTTGTAATAGTTACTGTAGAACCATCAATGAGCAAAACCTGTTTAGCTGAGTCTTGATTCTGATTAGCTTCAAAAAAACGACCTTCCAACTTAACACATTTTGAAACATCAATTTCATCAATAGCTACAGTGTTACCTGTGTCAATAACACCAGCAAAGAATGGGTGACGGAACTTGATAATAGTTCCTCCCACTTGACGGAAATAAGCTCTAGGCTGTTCACCTGCTCGGTTATTACCATTAGCCATTTATTTTTCCTCCTTAGAATGAGATAGAGCCAGAAACTCTAACCCCTTCCAAATCATCAACATAACGAGCTGACCATACAGCTGTTCCTTCAAACCAGTTACCTTTCTTAGCTTCACTATAAGGAGGGAAGTTAATCTGAATATCTGTCAACCTATTAATCTCAGTAAACACAGCAATATTCTTTGTTAAGAATGACTGAAGAGTAGAATAAGTCTCTTCATTAACCAATACTGGTTTTGTCAATGTTGCTATTGCTGTAGCAAACTTAGCCATATCCTGTGATGATGTATAATCAATCCACTTAGCCATTGCATAAACTGTAGCAGGCATATCTCCAGCACTTCTATCTCTTATAAGCTCTACATCACTATCAGAGTCATTAGCAATAGATATAAAGTAACCTACATTCTTATCATCCAAAATGGTTGTGATAGAATCAGCTGGGTTAAGGTATACATCACTGTTAAGTGGTGATGGATTTCCTGTAGGATGTACTTTTGTTCCTGTCAAGTGGATTTTGCAAAGCTTGTTGCCGATGAAGTTGCCAGAAGCATTTTTAGCTTCAAACCAACGACCAAGAATAATAGGTACTTGATAAGCTCCGTTATGTACAAGAACCTGTGCATGATTAGGTGCAATAAGATTGACATAGCCCCAGAAATAAGAAGCTCTGTCTACTGTTGTAGTTCCTACTAAAGTAGCACAATGGAGTTTTTCATCGCCCTTAGTGATTGACTGAATCTTACAAGGGTTTGTATCTGTGTCACTTGCTTTGTTTAGTACGTCAATCTTTGCTTCAAGAATGGCCCAAGAAAGTGTTGCTTCCAGTTCACAAAGATAAGCCAGACAAAGGGCCATATCAAAGTAATTAGAATCATCGTAGTCTGTTGACTGAGCAGGGTCAGATTCTACTTTTTTACCATCATAATGCTCTGAGAACATTACTTTGAACAAAGAAATAAAGTAAAGTTCATTGAAAGCTTTTGTCAGAGGAGACCAAGTAATTGCTCCAGCTGAGAGTGATGGAGTAAAGTTAGTATCATCAAATACTACAATATACAACTTAACATTGAAGTTTGTTCCATCATTGAATACAGGAAGCCACTGAGATAAAAGTACACTTCCTTCTGCAAGTACGCTTGCATAATTGTCTACTGTTACAGCGATAACAGCATAGTGTTCAGCATCAACAGCTGAAGGGTCATAACTATCTACACTAAGATTAGCTAAAGCTAAAGACTTAGGCATATAGATAGAAATTGCGTTGAAGAGGTCTTCTGGTACACCTTCCGTTGCTTGTAGTCTTGAACGGAACTGGAAGAACCTCTCAGCTACTGAACCAACATAGTTAAGGTTCATATTGATTCTCCTTATACATTTTTTAAGGGTATGTATGAGTGTCCTATTAACCACTTCTACCCCACAAAGCTATAGTCTGCCTTGTTTAGACTTCCTTACCATCATCTGTATAGATGTGACCTTCCACTTTGAAGTTTATTCCTTCTAAAGGAAGCCAACCTGTACGTATACACTCATCATAATACAATTTGAAGTATACGTCAAATGCTATTTGACTGTTTTTACCGAAGTAATTTATCTTCCTTGGAATTATAGGAGAAGTATATTCAAGCTTTGTAGCTCCACATACACCATCAAAAATCTTCCAAACTGTCTTACGTTTGGTTAAATGTCTGAATGTTTTTACCCATGTTTCAGCTTCTTTACCTATAAATCTTACCATTACATGAGCAATACATTTTTGTTTATCCACAGCAAAGCCCTCTGTATCTTCTGAATAGCTATCCTGTGTTAAGCTTTCATCTTTCACTATCCAATACTGAATAAATGTATTTTTAGCCAGCTCCTTCTCCATATTCTGTAAAGGGTTCTCGAAGTTTCCTTGCATTGGAATAATATATCTGTACTTAGGTGAGTCTAAGTCATTACACTTTCCATTATCTATACCAAAAAACATAAGGTACAAAGCTTTACGCAAAGTGGTAAAGTTTACACCAGAATACCCTGCTTTGTTTGCCATTTTTTATTTCCTCCTATCTTAACAAAAAGGTCTATATGTTCAATCAAGTCACCCATAGCAAAGAAAGTCTCTGTACTTGTTATTCCAGCTAACCTTCTGGCCCTAAGCGTATTTTCAGATAAAGAACAGTTTAATGGTATTAGACCTATTTTTAATGCTCCTATTATATCTTTTTTAATTTTATCAGCAAGGTCAACTCCATAAGATTCTTCCCATTCAGAAGCAAACTGCTTGTAATCTTTAAGCTTCTTCTTTACTTCTTTGTTAACATTATAACGCTTATCTAAATTACCGCTTTTAGTAACAACAGCTCCATCCAGTACATAGTCCTCTGCATAAACAACTAAATCAGTCTTAATCTTATTTAATTCTTTATCAATTTCTGGCTTTATTGTATACGGATAAACTGTATCAAAATATGTATCAACAAAATATTCACCACTGTTAAAATGTTCACACAAGATAAGGTAAAGTCTTCTATAAGTTACATTTTCTCCACCGTAAGTTGCTCCAGTACGTGATTTATTGTCATGCTTTGTAGCTGGAAAAGAATATGTTATCTGCCAGTCAAAATCATCAGATATGTCGGGTAAATCTTCAGTGTCCTTATTCACCCATTTACCCCATTCTCCTTTACGTCTGGTGATTACTCTATCATCTCTGATAACCTTTGAGTTTCTTTTATTACGTACATAATACTTTGCAATATCATAATGCTCTGGTAATCTCATACGACTAAGATTTATTCCAGTCTCATTACCATACTTAGTATCATAATCTGTGATTTCAATATCTAGTAATTCAGCATCTTTAGAATAGTTCGTACTAATCATAATCATTCTGTCCGATATTTACATACTCAAACTCTTCTTGAGCATCGGAACTTCCTACGAATGTCTCAAGACTATAGCAGTAGAAGCCACCCTCAAACATCCAAGGATAATCACTTGTAATTCTGTAAAGCTCATCTCCAAATTGAACAAAATTACCGACCTTAAGCTTTGTTCTTGTCCAGATAGTTGGTACATTTACGTCAGCTTCAGTATCATTCTCTCTGGTCAAGTCACCTTTTTTAACAAACTGGAAAACTCCAGAAATAGTTCCTAAAGGCTCTCGTTTAGTGTAAGAGCCTGTAGGAAGAGGAGACATACTGAAATATTCCCATCGTCTGAACTGTTCTGAGAAGAAAGCCAGATTATCTCCATAAATACCTGCCATTAGAATCCCTCAGTTTCTTCAGTTACTGTTACTGTTTCTGCTTCAGCAACAGCTTCTACTTCAGTTACTACTGGTGTACCTTCTTTCTTACCTTTCTTTCCCTTTTTAGTTGTTACTACTTCACCAGTAACTGCTTTTTTCTCCAGCACTTTACCGTTCTGGAAGAAAACAGGCTTATCATATTTTCTTGCTTTATTTTCTGATACAAGCTTGTCTACAGTTGGTACAAGAACATCTGGCAAGTCATAGCAGATACAAGGAATATAAACCTTGCCTCCAATTTTCATAGCTGATTTTACACTAAAAAACATAATTTCCTCCAATTATCCATGACTAAAGAAAAGATTTATCTTTCCAGAAGTCTTTATCATTAAATAAGCTTTTGCTCCAAAAGCATTGCTCTTGAGTGACTGAAGCAAATCAGCATTGTTAAATGCTCCTGCCTTAGAAGCTGTTTCTCCAAATGTGATTTTTGTTCCACCTATCTGTTTACTTTTAAGTGGTATACCACCAGTGCTCATGACACCTAAAGCAAACTCTGGGAACAAGTCAGTAATATACCAAGCTACAAGTAAGCCATAGCACATCTGTGTCTTTTCAACATAAGTCTGCCTATCCAGATGTCCCCATAACTCTCTAACACCATGAAAGAGAGTATAAACGTCAGAGATACTTGTATCTAATAAATTATTCTTTTCCTCAGAGAGGAGGTCTGGAAAGTTCTGGCCATATCTGGCCCTAAACCATTCTCGACTTATCCTCTCTGGGAAGCCAGCTGTAGTGACTACCATTTATTAAAATCCCTGTGCTTCTGTATCTTCTTCTGCATCAGACTTATCTTTGTCTTTTTTTGCATCAGCCTTGTTTTCTTTCTTATTCAAAGCTTCAAGCTGAGCCTTCAAAGAATTGATTTCTTCATCTTTAGCTGAAAGCTGTGCCTCTGCTTCTTCTTTAGCTTTCATAGCTTTTTCAGCTTCTTTTTCCAGCTTCTTGTTCTCTTTAATGAGCTCTTTATCTGCTGAAGCTTTTATATCAGCTTTTACTGTTTTTTCATCTACAACTTCCAGTGAGCCTTCTTTAATCAAACGATTAAAGCTCTTACTTTTACAAAGTTCCTCATAAGCTTCATCTGATACTTCTGTAAGACCTGTAACTGCAATATTGCCTGTATCTCTATAAATACGTCTACGGTCAAGTTCAAGCTTCACAGCTCTATTCTTCAATGTAATAGAGAAAGCAACTGCTGTACGACCATTATTCTGAATGTATTTCATATCTTTTCCTCCTTATGAAACATACTTTATTCTAAAGCCTATTCTCTCAACTGTCAAGATTATAAAAATAAAACCCTAGATTTCTCTAGGGTTTTACAAGGCTACTTAACTAACCATTAGTCTTCTTGATAGCCAAAGCCAGCGATTACCTTTACTGTTCCTTCAACAGGAGCAATTACACCACCAATACGTTTGTACATAGTGTAAAGAAGTCCTGTTCTCTGCCAGAGAGCTGGAACAACATAGCTCTTAAGTAATTCTGGATGGATAACCAGAGAATCCTGTGTACCCATAGCATCTTCGATTGTAGGTACAGTAATGAACATATAATCGTAAGGGTTAGGGTTGAATGGGTTCTGTTCACCACCAGTAACAGAAGGGTTAAGCATTGTATCAGAAACAATTTCGTACTCAACAGATACCAGACCACCATCAAGTTCATTACGAACATTGAAGTTTCTCTTGATAATTGTGTATGGAGAGTCTGGGTTATAAGCATCAGAGTATACAGTCTGAGTGAGAGCTTGGAATACATATTCAGATACGTTAACACGAACCTTACGGGCCATATAGTGATTTTCACGCAGGAAGTCACCAATAACTGTCTGCATAGCTCTTACAATGTCACTACCACGAGTTGTAGATTCAGTAGACAGGAACAAGTCATAAAGAGGAGTTCCATCATACATTTCTACAGATGTAACATCAATAAGACCGTCAATACCAGCTTCATCAGAACCATAGTAAATCAAAGCATCCTGCATACGGTCAAGAACCATCATAGCGTACTTTTCTCGGTCAGCTTTAATCTGACTTGTTACAAAGTTTCCAGACTGTTTAGCTTTAATATCTTCCATCACGTCTGATTCATAATCAACTGAGATGTTGAATACTTCGTCTACAATCTGTGAAGCTTCGTTTGTAACTGGGTTAGAGTTATTCTGCTTGAAGTTTCCACGAGCTGTATTTGACAGTTTACCATAACCTTCAAAGCTTTCTTTGAACAGTCCAATTACATCGGCCCAAGGGTTGTTGAAAGATTCAACACTTACCAAGTTCTTTGCATGGCTTGTTGCAAATGGCTGTTTAATAATCTTTGTGAGCCAGCCGATGTTCCACATAGGAATAGAGGTCTGTTCAAGCAAAGAGTCACATACAACACCAAGCTTTTTAGCCTCAGCTTCTGGAGCTTTAGCTGAAATAACATACTGGTGTGTAGCTGGGTCATAGCCCATAACAGGTTCAAGAGAGTCCTGTACTTTCTTGTGTGCTTCAGCTTCTGTCAAGCCACTCTTGATGTAAGAGTCCATTGCTTTGTCAATGTATCTCTTTGTAGCTTCTGGAATATCACCCATGCGGATAGCTTTCTGTGGGTTTGTTCCAAGAGGAAGAGCTTCCTTAACACAAGCTTTAGAGTCAATATTGATTGCCATACCAGAGCTCTGGATAGCTCCACTCATGTGGTTTTTATCAATATTAATTGACTGAATGTGCTTTGAGATTGTAGGAAAACGCTGTACAATCATGTTTTCCATGTTACTTTTCAGCTTTGGATATTCTATTCTTTTCTGTCCTAACATTTAAGTCCTCCTTATGCGTAGAAAGCTGGTGATACATAAGCTGTTACAGTCTTGTCCTGTGGGTTGATTGCAACAATCTTACCTACTACAACGTCTGTTTCAGCAACTTTATCACTTGCTGTAGGAGCAAAATAAACAGCTCCATTAGAAGCTGATACCAACATAGCATAACCGATAGAGGCATTATCAAATGTACTCTTCAAGTCACCGAGAGCTGAAGGTTCTGAACCAACAACATAAGTTTTCTTGTACTCAATAAAGCCTTCTTTAGCAAGAAGACCTTTCTGGAAGTCAGCTACTTCGCTGTTGATTGCAGGATAGCCAGAAGCAATACCAGCTTCACGAACCATAATTCCAGCAAATACTGGAACTGCACTGTCTACTGTAGGAGCTCCTACGTAAACCTTGTTGTTCTTCTGGTGTGCATCATAGAAGACACCATTACCGAACTTTACCTTACCAGCACTTTCACCATCGGGAGAAAGAAGTGCTGAGTAACCGATTGTAAATGCGTTCTCATGGAGTTTAAGCAACATACCATTATCATCGTATGTACCTTTCCAGATAGCGTCATTGTGCATGGACAATGTTTTACCATTCTGTTTCATATTTTTCTCCTATATTTTACTCCAAGAAAGATTCATAGTCGAAGTTTCCACTTGAACCTGTCTCAGTAGTTTTAGAATCCACAACTCCGCCAGTAGCTTCTGGCTTTTTATCATCCTTGATGTTAAGACATTCTTTAACGGCACTCTGTACCATTGCAGGAAGTTCAGCTTTAAGGACTGAAAGCATATCATCTTTAGTCATAACTGCTGGAGCTGAATCTTTGTTACAGCCATCCTTTTCACCTTTATCTTCCTTAGAATCCTTGTCTTCACCTTCTTTAGGCTTGTCCTTGTCTTCCTTAGAATCCTTGTCTTCACCTTCTTTAGGCTTGTCCTTGTCTTCCTTAGAATCCTTTTCTTCGCCTTCTGGATTTTCAGAATCAGTTACTGCTGGCTCTTCTTTCTTCTCCTCTGGCTTCTTACCAAGCTTAGCGAAAGCTTTAGCGATTTCTCCAAGGCTGTCTGAGTGAATATCTATCCACATGCTGTCCAGCACTGTTGTCAGTTCAGCTTCATCAGCGATAGCCTTATCCTTGTTGTCAAAGCAGTCTTTAACAACATTGAGCAATGTGTCCTTAGCTTCACAGTCTTTCAATTCAGACATAGAATCCAGTACACCCTTCATCTCTTTAGCAAGTTCTTCTTCAGTAGTGCCTTTGCTGTTTTTGACAGCTTCAAGAACTTCCTTACCGAAGGAAGTGGCAGTCTTAGAATCATTTACTGCCTGTTTCTTGCTTTTGAGGTAAGCAAAAATACCTGTTCTCATAGGTTTTAATCCTCCTATAATACTATCAATAACAGCAACACTAGAACCGCCTCGGCCTGCTCTTGTGATTGCTAAATGATTGACTTCTGTAATTTCATCTAGGATAATATCATATCCTACTTCTTCTGGATTGTCTACAAAATGCTTCTTACAAGTATAGCCTACAGACACTTCTTTGTTATCCAGATAATAGTCATGAAGCTCGTTTGTGAAAAATGTTATATTTGATTTCAGTCCAATTTCACCTTCAGCTTCTCCATCCAAAGCTACAACTGTAACTTCTCTATCCAGTACTCCGCCAACTAAATCTTTCCAGTTATCTGGAGTTACCCATTCTGACGGATGTTCTTTTGTTACTGGAAGTGACTTAAATAAGTCCTGTGCTTTAACTATAACGTTAGCTGGCCTGTATTCAAGGTACACTTCCTTCGCTTTCGGAGGCTTGTTATCTTCAGTAATAAATGCATCAACCTCTCTGGCTGTATAGACTTGTATACCAGAGCGACAGAGAATAACATCTTTCTGTTCAATAAAAGGCTTAGCTTCCGAATCTGTAATCTTCATACTTATACCTATTCTAATACCTATTTACTATAATGTCAAATTAGTAGCGTACTAAACAGCTTTATTTGAAGCTTTTGCTAACTTTTCACTTCGTTTAGTACTACCAACCCTTGTCTTTTCATGTTGCTTTTGCTGTAAGCGTGAGTAATTTTTCTCCTCTTTATCACTTAAAGCTTTTTCTCTCTGCTCTTCAGCTGGAGATTTACCTCTGGCTTTCTTATCTTCTTCACTTTCCTTGTGCTCTCCACCTTTAGATACAGTTTCATTAGCCATAGTTTTCTGTACTTTCACAGACTCCTCAGTAGCTTTAATCTGAGCTTCTGTCTGCTCAATATCTTTTTCTTTCTGCTCAAGCTCAAGGTCAACACGCTTCTCATCCTGCTTATCTCCCTTAGACTGTATTTTTCTAAGTTTATCCAGAATGTCAGCTGTAGTACGCATATCACTTGAAACATTTTTATCAGCCATCTCAACAGCAGTATCAATAGGAAGTCTTGCAGAAACATAATTGAATACTGTCTCTGAATGATACTTACCAATCTGTGCTCGCTCAAGAGCATTAGCAATAACAGGCTGGTCAAAATGAATCTGCGTATAAGGAAGGGCCTCAATTATTTCTTTGTCTGTTCCCAGAGCATCGATAATCAAAATCTTAGCAAGCTGTTTGAACTGACTTTCCAAATCTTTATGAATCATCTGGATAGATTCATTCTGCTTGAAAAGATTGCCCTGTGTATCATCACCAGAAGAGAAGTTACCCTTTTCAGAAGAGAAGAGTAAAGGCTCTGGCAATACAGCATCTGAAGCCAAATCCTGTCTAAGCAATCGGATAAGTTCTGGCACTTGAGCAAAGTTTCTGTTAATTGACTTAATATCACCAAGTACATCCATAGTTACTGGATTGTCTGGGGAAGCTTCACGTGTGCGAATTGTGTCCTGCTCAACTAAAGCATCTAGAGCATTAGCTCCTTCTGTAGCTAATACACCATCAACATTTACTGTACGAGCGAGTATACTCATCTGCTGAATCATTAAAGGTAAGCTCTGAATAGCTACCTTATAGTTCATACCAGACTGTAAATATCCACACAAGTCTGATATGCCCCAGCCTTGGTTAATAATCTGACCCCAGTAGCCAGCCTGTTTAGCTGTTACTACTCTGGCACAACGATTGTGATAAACGTCTGAACCAAGGAAAGGAATTGTATAAACATCTGGTCGCAGGAAGTCTTTCTGTGTAGGATTGTATGGAGGAATAATAAATGTATTCCATCTGTCCAGCTGAACAAAATAATCAATACTATTCTTTCCTAGAATACCAAGCTTCAAAAGCTGTGTTAAGTTCATAGCCGTTGTAACTGGTGTATCTTTCTTGAACAGAGGGAAAGTAAGCCCTCCACCATAAACCAATGAAGTCAAAGTTGAATCTGCAAGGATATTCTTAAAATTGTGTTTAGTCTCAGCTTTTTCGTTTACTTCATTCATCTGGGCCTGTTTCAAATGACTGTTTTCAATGTAACAGCCATTAAGCAGAATAGACTTAGATTTCTTATTTATGATAGTTTCAAAAAGACCCTTCTGAGAGTACAAGGAATTAGCTTGCCAAGGAGAAATATAGATATTAGGAATAGTTAGATTAGCTGTAGTAGGGTCAGCAGGATTATTTATGTTCCATCTTCCGTTAAAGATAGAATCTCTTATCCCTCTAGGAGAAGAAGCTTTTTCTCTAATCTCTTTAGCTGTCATAGGTGTCTTAGACTGCAAACAGTCCATAATAACACCTATATTAGCTTCAGCTCTTTTAACTACAGTCTGCAATGAATCCAGCTGAATGTTTGCTTTCTTAGCAAATGTTTCAGTATCATCCTGTACTGCTTTCTCTACCAGCTCCTGTGCCTCTTCCAATAAGGAAGTACTCATGCCCTTAAAGCGTGATGAATCTGTCACAGCAGTTTTACCATTCTGGTAATGCTTCACTGACATATTGGCACTATTTAATATTTTCCTTAGTTTTGTGTAATCGACCATAATCCTATCCTAAACCTAAAGTTATAATAAATCAAGTATTAAGCTAGATTATCCACATTATCTGGTACTTCAAACTTTATTTTAGTACTAAGCAAATTGCTTCCAGCATCTATTTCCTGTCCTAAAGAGCCTAAACGACTTATCTGGGTTCTTCCAAGTGTTACATCGTATATGTCTTTCATGTCTCGTACCCAGCACATAATATGATACACAGCATATCCCATAGCATCTGATATATGGTCTGGTGCTCCCTTTCCACCTTTCATAGGCTGTTGAGTCTTAGGGTCAAACTGGTGTGTGAGCAAAGAATGTTCAACACTCTTAGCCAAAGGACAAATGAACATACGTTCTGCATACATAAGCTTATTTATTACGAATACTCTATCCTGTACAAGTGGATTAGATTTTCTGTAAGAAATCTTAATATTCTTGGCCCACAGTTCCTTTTTGAACTGTGTATAGAATGAAGTAGCTGTCGCATCTGGAATCCACACAATCTTTTGTGTAGGGAAATCATATCTGAAAATCTCTGGAGCTCGTCTTATATCTGGAATATCGTAATCCTTAAGAACAATTATCGCTCCTTTCTTAACTACACAGGCAACACCAGCACAACCAAAGTTGTTAAAGTCCTGTCCTATGTATACAGTATCATCTGGGTCAAGACAGTTATAAAGGTCAACTGCAAGCTTATTCTTAACTGGGTCATAATCTGAAAAGACAAGTCTTGTTTTAACAGACATGAAATATCCTTCCAGATATACCTTTCTCTCAACATCGTTGTAAATCTTATAAAGGTTGTCAATGTCCGACTTCTTCAGATATACATTATCTCTTGTCTCACCTCTGATATAAACGTAAGAGATACCGTTCTTTCTGAAGTGCTCCATAGCCATGTACTGACCGTCAAGGCCCTGTGAAGAAGATACAGAAGTGATAAAAGGGTCTCTAAACTCTCTTACAGTCTGTCTTGTTCGCTCGTTGACAGCTTTTATGGCCTCCATACAAATATCTGGTGGAAGCTCTGAAAGCTCATCAAGAAATGAAGCTACTACAGAGTAACCATAGATTACTTCTGGATTCTCAAGAGGGATAAGGAATATATCTACTGTACCTACAGTTATGATATTGTTCTTTTTATCGTATCTGTAATCTGTTCCTGTGCGTCTTAATATCTGCTCCAAGTTAGATATAGAAGTCTTAGAAAGGAATGTTAAGTTTTTAGAAGCCAGCATGACACGAGCATAGTTTCCTTCTGCATCCTTCTTATCCTGCAATTTATCTAGAGTATAAACAAGAGAATAGACAAGGCCAGAAGTTTTTCCTGCTCCGTATCGCTTGCCCAGCCACATCAAAGTGAAATTTTGTCTCTGGGTGCACATAGGGTGACTGCAAAATTAAACCTTGGTGACGTAAAAGTTTTACGTTTGTGGCCATTTTATACCTCCTTCTTTATTCCATATTTTTCAAATATGTCTTTTGTAAAATGCTTCCAGTTTCTACCACTTCTAATAGCTTTTATGGTAGCAAAAGAAACATTATACATATCTGCTATTTCTTGTTTAGTCTTTTTATGTTCTAAAACAAGAACCAATATATCTCTAACTTCTTTTTCTGTTAATTTTGAGAACCCATTTCTTTCTCCTCGCATCTGCTCTCTATTTTGAGCATTTTCAATCTTTGTTGTAAGTCTAAGGTTCTCTGGCATATTGTTTTTTCTATTACGGTCTATATGGTCTACTTCATATCCTTTTGGTATCTCCCCATAAACATTTGAATATACAAGTCTATTCAGCCTTCCAGATAGTTTAGTGTGGTCTTCTATAGCCAGCGAAGTCCATAAGTAGCCATTCTGATTCTCATAAAACTGCATTTTACATTGTCTACCATTGGCTGATTTATATTCTATCCATGCTCCTTTTTCTGTATCTATAATTAGTTTAGTCATATAACGTAACTTAACTAATCCTCTTTGCTCTGAATAA
>JAEIGA010002602.1_pt1 | contig 28729 bp, 35 predicted proteins | sample 9270691 | NCBI WGS metagenome assembly JAEIGA01 (sample SAMN17057246, study PRJNA624740) | gut metagenome | biome: biome; isolation source: fecal sample | host: Bos grunniens | place: China: Xizang | collected 2019
TGAGGAAACGGAGGATACAACAGCAGAGCTCACACCCGAAGAAAAGAAGGCAAAGGTTAAAGCTGCAAAGGAGGCAGTAAGAGAGCAGAGCATAGAGAGAGTACGCAACGAGAGCGCATATATAACGCTATCATTCTCCGATTATGCAACAAAGGCAGAGTTCTGCGAAATAGTAGGCATAGACCCCGATAGTGCATTCTGCAAGGGTGAGGAAGTTATGGCACACATAGAGTAGAACAAGTGGCACACTCCAACGCGCACACGCATAGAAATTTGTAACGATGAACAATAAGAAACCCGACATATCCAAGTTCATAGAAGCCCTTGAGAGTACAGGAGGCAATGTATCACAGGTAGCAAAACTACTTGGTGTAGGTCGCACTTCTGTTAACAGATGGATAGCCGAGGATGGGGCATTTAAGGATGCTTTGGAAGATGCAAGGGGTAAGATGTTTGATGAGTGTCTTACTATGAGTCGCATCGTGGCTCTCGGCATCCCCGACAAAGCGCCTGATGGCAAGATAATAGGTTGGATAGCACCGCCTGACTCTGCGATGTTGCGCTACCTACTGGGCACACTGGGACGCAATGAGGGCTTCGGAGAGCAGACCAAGGTAGATCTCAAAGCCGATGTAAGCGTCAAAGGCTCTATACCTATCAGCAAGTGGATAGAGAACAACATTGAGAAATGATACAGCCGCAAGAGATATACAAACCACTATATAACGATACCGAGCATTTCATCTTCCTAATCACAGGAGGACGAGGCTCGGGTAAGTCGTTTAATGTGGGCACATATCTCGAGCGTCTAACATTCGAGGCGGGGCACACCATCCTCGATTGCCGATACACCATGACCTCGGCAAGCATCTCCGTTATCCCTGAGTTCAACGAGAAGGTAGAGCTGGATGGCACGGAGGATTATTTCGAGATTACCAAGACCGACGTGGTCAACAAGGTATCGGGGAGCAAACTGCTATTCCGAGGCATCAAGACATCATCGGGCAATCAGACTGCAAAGCTAAAGTCTATACAGGGTATATCCACCTTTGTGTGTGATGAGGCTGAGGAGTGGACAAGTGAGGAGGACTTCGACAAGATGGTGCTCTCTATACGTCAGAAGGGCGTGCAGAATCGTGTTATCATCGTGATGAACCCCACAGACTCGGCACACTTCATCTATCGCAAGTACATCAAGGATACGCATCGCATAGTGGAGTATGATGGCGTGCCAGTGCAGATAAGCACGCATCCCAACGTGTTGCACATACACACCACATATCTTGACAACATAGATCACCTCAGCGACACCTTCCTCAAGGAGGTGGAGAGCATCAAGGCAAACAACCCCGAAAAGTATGCACATGTAGTGATGGGCAGATGGGCAGACATCGCGGAGGGTGCTATATTCAAGAATGTACACATCTGCGAGGAGTTTCCATTCAATTGTGAGCGTGTGGCACTCGGTCAGGACTTCGGTTATACCAACGACCCCACAGCCATCGCAAAGTGTGGAGTAATAGGCAACGACCTTTATATCGACGAGATATGCTATAAGACACACATGCTCACGCGAGACATCATACAGGAGCTTCGCAACTATCCCGATATGAAAGTAATGTCCGAGTCGGCAGACCCGCGCCTTGTAGATGAGATAGGCAATGCGGGCATCCGCATATACCCAGTAGATAAGAGTGGACGCTCTATCATCGCGGGTATAGACAAGATGCTCGAATACAATATATACGTCACCAAGAGATCATACAATATGCTCAATGAGTTCCGCAACTATGTATGGGATAAGGATAAGGATGGCAGACCCATCAATCAGCCCGCAGATGGTCAGCAAGACCACCTCATAGATGCGGTACGCTACTATGTGCTCGGTATGATACTTGGTAAGATACGAACATCAAGAAACCTTGAAGGAATATTTTAACACTTAACAGCTCTATGAAGACATTAGAGGAGATATTAGCGTTACCTAACGAGGCAGATAAGATATTCTACCTCCAGCAGCGCAAGACGAAAGCACCCGACGTATTTAAGCTACAGAAAGAATGGAATCCGGACCTTCACAATGTGATGGACCATGAGGAGAGGCCCGATGCTGTGGAGAAGGTGAAAGAGGAGGGCTATGATGCCAAAGGAAGACCAACACCCGCAGAGTATCGCAAAGATAAGGTAAACCCAACAAATCGCATACCGCTACCACTGGAGCAAGACATAGTGAACATCCATACTGCATGGACTGTGGGTAACGAACCCAAGGTGGAGTGTGAGCCCAATGATGATGCGGAGAGGGGCTTGCTTCAGGTCACGAATGCTGTATGTCGCAAGAACAAGATGCGATACAATAACAAGCGCATTGTGCGCTCGTGGCTCTCAGAGCAGGAGGTGGCAGAATATTGGTATGTCGAGGAAGATAACACCTTCTGGACGAAGATTCGCGCAAAGGTTAAAGCTGTATTCGGTGGTCGTGTGACGCCTAAATACCGATTACGCTGCTCTATATGGTCTCCTTTCCGCGGAGATAAGTTATACCCTTTCTTTGATGAGAAGGGCGACTACAAGGCACTCAGCCGCGAGTACACCGTGACAGATACCGATGGTACGGAGACAACATACTTCATGACCATCACAGACACCATGGTCTATCGCTGGAAGCATACCAATGGTTGGGAGGTAGATAAGGTGTTCAAGCATGGCTTTAGCAAGAACCCCACAATATACTCTTACAGAGAGCAGTCGCTATGCCACGTCATCAAGCCTATACGCGAGAGGTTGGAGTCGCTAATATCCAACTTCGCGGACTGCATAGATAGGCACTTCTTCCCCTATCTCATCCTTGAGGGCGACATCACTGGCACGCCACAGCGCTCAGGCAAGAATAGAGTTATCAAGGTGACCAATGGTGGCAAGGTCTACTATCTTAACTGGGATCAGGCATCCGAGGCGGTGCGTCTCGAGATGGACACCCTATGGAGTAGAGCATATCAGTTGACCAACACACCACAGCTCTCGCTCGAGGCTCTCAAGGGTCTTGGAGACATTCCATCGGGAAAAGCATTCCAATTTCTCTTTATGGGCACGAATCTTGCAATAGATAATCATGCGGAGGTGATAGGTGAACATATACAGCGTCGTTACAACTTCCTCGTGACCGCTATAGGTGATATGAATGCAGATTACTACACAGCATCACGCACAATTGACATTGAGACCAAGATACAACCATATACTGTGGATGATATTGCCGAGAAGATACGCAACGCCTCAGATGCTTGCGGTAAGCCTATCGCATCGCTTCGTACTGGTGTCATGATGGCGGGTCTTGTGAGCGATGTCGATGATGAGGTAAAGCAGATAGAGGAGGAGACTAAAACCGCACAGATGAACGACCTCATGGAACCCACATACTAATGGAATAAAAGATTAGCAATAATATGCCAAGACTAAAAATAGAACAATGGGAGCATGAGCACCGAAAGCATGTTAATGCTTTTCTCTCAGAGATAGACGCTCTATATGATGATGCTATCGACGAGTTTGTGCGCATAGGCATGAGCTACGACTACACACCTGAGGCGGGCAAGGTATTCTCCTTTGCAGACAACAAAGCAAGACAGGTGGAGGCAAAAGGCGTTATTGACTCTTTCCGAGCCAAGTTAAGTGCTATTATTACGCTTGGAATATCCTCAGAGTGGGCATTTGCCAACGAGAAGAACGATTCGTGGGTGCGCAAGCTATTCAGCAACCCCAAGGAGGGGTATATGCTTCACAACCTTAAGGCTCTTGAGGCTTTTCAAAGGCGCAAGATATATGGCCATACACTCTCGGAAAGGGTATGGAACTACACTAAGCAGTTTGAGGAGTTCATAGAGATGGCACTATCGGTCAACCTCGCTGAGGGACGCAGTGCAGCAGGCATATCACGCGATGTGCGCTCACAACTCAAGTATCCCGATAAGTTATTCCGTAGAGTACGCAACGACTTAGGAGACTTGGTGCTATCGAAGAATGCACGCAGCTTCCATCCTGGTCAGGGTGTGTATCGCTCATCATACAAGAATGCGATGCGCATGGCACGCACGGAGATAAATGCGGCATACCGAGAGAGCGACCATTGCCGATGGCAGCAGCTCGACTTCATCGTAGGCGTGGAGGTGCGAACATCTAACTCCCATGAAGCATGGCTCGCTAAAGAGTGGTTGCCCCGCTTCAAGAAGGGCGTAGTACCACCAAAGGAGATATGCGATGCCCTAAAGGGTAAGTACCCTAAAGACTTTAAGTTTATAGGATGGCATCCACAGTGTAAGTGCTATGTAGTACCTATACTTGCCAATGAGGATAATGATAAGGATTGGTGGGAGGCTCCTGACAACGAAATAACCACTATGCCCCCAGCATTTGACCAATGGATAACATCTAATAGTGAGCGCATTGAGGCCGCAAGGGGTAGAGGGAAAGCACCATATTGGGTTGTCGAGAACCCCCAATATGTGAATAGCGAGAAAAAATAGAGGAAAAAGCGCAAAATTATTTGCATATCTTGCCGAAAGTGAGGAAATTTGCGCAAAGCGTGTGAGGATGCACGCCACCGAGTGATACGTTTGTCATAATCACTGTTGTTAGTGGTGGCTACTGGTGTAACGCTGGTAGCCATTTTTTATAACTGGATGTTACGAAGCATTCAACAATCATAAACGATGAAACAGAAGATTCTTACAACACTTAAAAACAAGTATTCGCACTTGGGTTTGAGTCGTGAGGCTTTGGATGGGGTTGCCTCGGTTCTCGAAAAAACCATCAATTCAGAAGAAGAGATTGAAACCGCAGTGAGCGGGGTCGAGGGGATGCTCAAGGTATTCCAGAGCGAGGCTGATAGAGAGCGCACCAACTACAATGCTCTAAAGGCTGCAAAGGAGGAGATTGAGAAGAAGTTGAAGGAGGCAACACCCGCACCTCCAAAAGAAGAGCCTAAACCTTTTGATGTGGAGGCTTTCCGTGCTGAAATCTTGGATACCATGCGCAAGGAGCGCGAGAGCGCAGCGCAGGACGAGCAGAAGGCAGCACAGCGCAAGGCTGACATCGCATCAAAGGCTAAGGAGTATGGAATACCCGAAAAGCTGATAGGCAACTTTGCTATCGCTGATGATGCAAACATCGACGACTATTTCAAGGGCGTTAAGCAGACGCTTGCCGATGCAGGTTTTGAGTTTTCCGAGCCGCCAACAGCAGGTGGTGGTTTTCGCACTGATGCGGAGGGCATAGCAAACCTCATCAGCAAGGAGACCGAAAATATTGTTAAATCTCAAAACAAGTAATTATGCCCGCAGGATTCAAGTACGATTTGAAACCCATGGAGGTAACCCGAGAGATGTGTCGTGTGGACACCATCCAGCGTCTTTCGGGTGGCGTAGTATTCGAGGACGCAGATGTCCCCGCAGGTACGTCAATTATGCCGCTTACTCCCCTTGCTGTAGACCTCAAGACTCGCAAGGCTAAGGCGGTGAAGAATGTGCGTGTTGTGGAGAAGTCTACAAGCACAAAGGTAAAGGTCGCAAAGTATTCGCTTGCGTATGTAGGGATGTTCCTCTCTAATGGTACTACTACCGTTAAGGTCAACTCTATCGACAATAGCAATGCCGACTATGACATGCTCACAGTGAGCGCATCGCTCACAGCAGAGGTTGGTGATGTGCTCTTCGAGGCTGCTACATCTGACGGTAAGACTCCCAAGAACGCTGCTAACATGCTCAACTATGCCCACTTCAAGGCTGCTGATAAGGAGTCTTTGACACCTATCTATCGCGCATTCGAGGTGTGCGAGTCTAAGCTCTACGCACCTATTGCGGAGGCTGACAAGGCTACTCTCACTGACCGATTCTTCTTTATTCCCTAACCCTTAACCATCGACGACTATGAAATTGACTTTGGATATTTTATTCAACGATCCTAATGTTGTCAAGGCCATTATCGACCGCACGATGGCAACAGAGCAGGATAAGATTGGTTGGAAGACATACCTCGACTTTGAGGAGACCAAGGCGCGTGTCTTCAAGACCTATCTCGGTACACAGACAGGTGTTACAGCAGGTAGCATCATCGACCGCAACGCGGAGAAGCCTTTGCGTCAGCGTCGTTCATTGGGCAGTGGTGTAGGCGAGGTGGCATACCTCGGTGACCGCTATCAGCTCGACAACGACCGTCTCGACATGCTCCGCACACTCATTGACAAGTTCAATGCATCGCGTTCATCAGACCAGACTGCAGCGATGAATACCATCATCGACTATATCGTGGATGATATGCGCCAGCTCCGTCTCGCGCCTCACAAGCGTATGGACTTGGTTGTTGGTGAGCTCCGCTCAACAGGTAAGGCAACAGTTAACAATGCCAACAATCCTAATGGCATCGAGCTTATCGACATCGACCTCCCAGTAACTAAGATTACTCCTACCACAGCAGATAAGGGCAACTTCATCTCGTACCTGAAGGCAGAGGTGGAGCGCTTGCGTCCTACTCTTGGTCGCTTCTCAGTTATGGAGATGTCACGCAGCACCTTTAACAAGAACATCGTGGGTTCTGCTGAATTCCAGAATACCTATAAGATGATTATGTCGGGTGCTCAGGTTGCTCTCTCGGGTGGTCTCATCACTCCCGATATGGCAAATACCGTATTCTCAGGCATCGGTCTTCCATCCATCCGTATCATCGACGACATGGTAGCAAAGGAGGATGGTACATCTGAGCAGGTATTCAAGGATGACCGCATTACTCTCTTGCCTCAGGATAAGATTGGTAAGATGATGTGGCACGAGCCATATGAGATTACTGACCCAGTGCCTAACAAGACCTATACACGTCTTGAGGGTGGTATGTGGATTTCTAACTGGCGTGATAAGGAGGGTCGTTATAACGAGTACGGTTGCGAGTGGATTCCTAACATCACAGCACCCAACAAGATCGCTATCTTCGACCTTGACACCATGAACGCCTAATCAAATAGGATGTAGATATGACGAACTACGATGCAATATCGGCAATGCTGTATCCCTATGAGGTAGATAAAAACCTTATAGAGAAGCAGTGCATAGACTTTGGTGTAAACTCGGAAGACTACTATAGCGCAGAGGGCAAGTCTACCATAGCGCGTATCGCGGTTGCAGTGCTCAGCAATTTGCTTGTACTCAATAGCGAGAGCGACAGCGGATTCTCTTTGAGCTACTCCACAGATGGGCTGAAGAAGCGCATTAAGGCTATAGCAAAGGATAATGGCATGACCGATATTGCGGAGGAGTTTAACGATGCACCCAAAATCGAGTTTCTTGACCTATGGTAAGATTCCCATATACTCTTGAGTACCTCTATGAGGAGGATGCTATTCAGCTGCCTGATGGTATGTTTGAGGAGGGCGTAAGGGAGTGGCGCTCGGCTGGACGATGCAACGCTGTGCAGAACGGTTCAGGGCGCACCATAGTAGCCAAGGATGGCACACTCAGAGCGTATAGCTATCAGATAACACGACCCGCAGGGATGCCCCCGATTATTGAGGGCACACCTGTGAGGGTGCTTGATGGTCATGGACGCAACATCTTTGCGGACTGCACGCTAAGTGCTGCTGATGCTGCTGAGGCATCTTACAAGGTGCAAGGCAATGACACACGCAACCAACGATACTCAATGACGAAACTATGGGTATAGTATGGACTAATCCGCAAGAGTTAGACCTAACCTTCAGGATGGCGCAAGAGGAGTATGATAGAGCGTCTATCACATTCCTTCAGTCGGTGGGTGAGCGTGCTGTGAAGCTAGCTCGCATCAATGGCAACTATACCGATCAGACCGCTAACCTCCGTAACTCTATAGGCTACATCATCGTACAGGCTAATAGGGTAGTGTACGAGTCTTTTGTAGGTGACAACGCACCGAGGCACGACCCACAAGGCAAGGCGAATGCGGCACAAGCTCGCGCCTTTGGTCTTAACTATGCCAAGGAGGTGGGAGCTACGCTGAGAGGCAACAAAACCTTCTTAGTGCTGGTTGCTGGCATGGAGTATGCACGACATGTAGAGGCGAAGGGTTACGATGTTATCCAAGGCTCGGAAGACTGGGTGAAAGCGAATACGCAGAAGCTAATGGATGAATTTTCACGATATCTCAAATATAAAGGGTTATGAAAAGAATGACAACAACGGAGATGCTATCTATGGTATGGGATTGGGTGCGCACAACCCCGCTATATGATGCTGTGCCTACGATGTACTTCGACCATTTCCCCACGAGTAGCGTGAATAGGCAGGGTGGCGAGTTCATCGTCATCAATGCTATATCGAATACCATTGGCGAGATGCAAATAGCGACATTTAACGTCAATATCTACGTTCCTGATTTGACACCGAGAATCAACAAGGAGGAGCAGCGCTATCCCAATAGGGAGAGGCTTGCGGAGCTCACAGCGATAGCCTACGATGCTTTGCGATGCTACCCCATGGGTGGTCGCTACTTCTTCGATATTCTCGATGAATCTCTCATTAGTGAGGGAGATATTCCTTACACTATATCGAATATTAAAGTACAACTTAAAAACTATTAAGATATGCAGTTAGTAGGTCTTAAGGAAATCCGCGTTGGTGAGCCTTTGGCTAAGGGCGTAAAGGATACGTCGGCAGCTACAGCCATGGCTTCGTTTGCGGCTATTAAACAGCCTTATCAGGGTGGTATCACTTTCAACTTCAGTAATCCCACATCTAATAAGTATTATCGTGAGGGTCAGGCAGACCCATTCTTTGCAATCAAAGACCCAACATCGGGTTCTAAGGAGTTGTCTTGGAATGTAGCGGACTTCGATGATGATACATTGGAGTTTTACTTTGGTACAACCGAGCCAGCAGAGGGCAAGCTCTATGAGGGTCAGAAGGCATTTATCTTCGTGGCAGAGTCGGGTGCATCACTTGCATTTGCCAACCTCAAGTTTGCTGCTTCATTGACTGGTGGTATGAATACTGGTGCTCCTGCACAGATTGCTGTAACCGCAGAGGTGCTCGCACCCGCAGATGGTGGCTACTCATGGTGGCCAATTACTACACCATCGTTCTCAAAGTAGTAACAATCCTACCCCTCGGAGAGTTAACGACTTGCTTTGTGCAGCGAGAGCACAGAGGGGACTAATTCATATACAGATGTATGATACGCAAGATACCTACGCAACTGATGGATAGTCGAGCACTCGACATCCTCACAGAACAAGCACAGACCTTCGAGATAGAGGGTGGTGATGGTAATAAGAAGACATATAAACTTTATCCCTTGCAACTGGCTCGATTGGCACTCATCACACGAAGGCTCATCGAGCTTGATTTGATTCTTGACGACCCCAAAGGAGATGTTGTTAAGGCGATGTGGGAGATATGCTCAACGAAGCCCCAGCAGGTGGCAGAGATTATCGCTATAGCTACGCTTCGCACCAAAGAGGAAATAGACAACAGCCTCGAAGAGCGTGTTAATGAGTTCTTATGGTCTCCATCCATGACTCCACAGGCTATGTCTAACATCCTCTACACCATCATCTATCAGTCGTACTACGAGGATTTTATGAAGGCTATTCGCTTGGTAAAAATCATCTCGGTGAACATTTCCCAACACGAGGACGAGAAGCGGATAGCTATGGAGGGGAAAGCATCTGGGGACAGATAAATGCCCTTATAAGTCAAGGCTGGACATGGGATAAAATAATGTGGGGTACGAGCTGGGCAAATATCATGCTTACGGTTATAGATGCACAGCGCACAGACTACCACAGCGACAAAGACAATGGTAAATCAAGCGGAAGGAGTAGTAGTGCAGAGGTGTTAGACCTCTCAGACCCAAAGAATGTGGAGTTTCTCAAGAAGTTTGCACAATAGGGATGTGGTGACGCATCTCACAATCTAAAGACGAAAGAACGATGATAAATCTCACGGTAGTAATAGATAATGACGAGGCTCTCAAGAAGCTAAAAGAGTTGCAGAAGGTAGCCAAGCAGAGCACATCGAGTGTAGTGTCAGATGCTGAGCGCATGGATAGTGCCTTTAATAGTGTTAAGGGTTCAATAGCAGAATTAGCAGGCGCAGCAGCCCTTGGTGGGTTTGTAAATAAGGTTATACAGGTGCGTGGCGAGGTGCAACAGCTGGAGGTTGCGTTTGAGACCATGCTCGGCAGCAAGGCAAAGGCTGAAGCACTCATGGCAGATGTCATCAACCTCGCTGCTAAGACTCCTTTCGGACTGCAAGATGTGTCTAATGCTACAAAGATGCTTCTCGCGTATGGCTCTACAGCTGAGAGCGTAGCCGATGAGATTAAGATGCTCGGTAATATCGCTTCGGGACTCTCCATCCCATTGAACGATATGATTTACCTCTATGGTACAACACGCACGCAGGGTCGTATGTTCACGCAGGACTTGCGTCAGTTCATGGGTCGAGGTATTCCATTGGCTGAGGAGCTGGCAAAGCAGTTTGGTGTGATAAAGGACGAGGTAGGTGCGCTTGTTACTGCTGGTAAGGTGGGATTCCCCGAGATGCAGAAGGCATTGCAAAGCATGACGAATGAGGGTGGTCAGTTCTTCAACCTCATGGATAAGCAGTCGCAGACCATCACTGGTCAGATAAGCAACCTTGAGGATAGCATCTATCAGATGTTTAATAAGATTGGTGAGTCGCAGCAAGGCACAATTAGCAAGGGCATCTCGTTGGCGTCTTCTCTCGTGGAGAACTACGAGAAGGTTATTGATGTCATTGCCCATCTTATCATTGTTTACGGAGCATATAAGGCTGCTGTTATGGCTGTTGCAGCAGCGCAATCCGTAGCGGCTATGGCGAGGCTTGTTAAGACCTTGTATACTGTAGCCAAGGGTGCACAGACCGCAGCAGCGGCATTCTCACTTCTCTCAGGCTCAACCAAGGGATGGGTAGGTATTATCACAGGTGTTTTATCGTCGATAGGCATCTTAATGATGGACTTCGGGGAGAAGACAGAGGAGGCTGCCGAGACCATGGGCGAACTGCAGCAAGCGGCACACGATGAGTACCTCGAGGTTAATAAGTTGGTATTCAGATTGCAAGATGCCAACACTTCGGAGAAGGAGCGTCAGGAGATACTTGAGAGGCTTCGCTCTATAAACCCTGATATCGTAGACGGTATAGATGCTGAGAATATTGCTATTAGCAAATTAACAAGCAACCTTGAGAAGTACAATGATGAACAGGTTAAGCGTGTTCAGCTTGCGGCAATAAACGATAGAATAACGGAAGCCGCAGAGAGAAAGGGAAAGGCAGAGTTGAAATTAGCAGACGCTAAGAAAACCCTTATGGAAGATGTAGATGCAATCGTTGCTGAATATCTAACCAGTGGAAAGCTGCCAAGTATAATATTTGATAGGAAAAAAAACGCAGGAAATACACAGCGACAAGAAGAGGCGAAAAAAATAATTGAAGAAAGGCTAAAAGATGCCATAAGAAGTAGAGCACGCAATCTTATTACAGATGAGGAGTTTGCACGAAAATTAGCCACGCTTGCCGAAGGTGTAACTATAAAAGACCCTACTGCATGGGGCGGCAAGGTAGACTTTAGTGAAGCCTTTGGGTATGACATCCAAGGGATAAAGGAGGTAGGCGCATTAAAGACTATAAGAGCTGCTGAGAAAGAGGTTAAGGCTGCCAATAAAGACCTTGAAAAGGCAACAAAGGATAGTAAGTATCTATTAAATGCTTTTGGTTTCCTAAATGAAGATAATTCAAACGATGATAAGGGAGGAGGTACAGAAGTACAGTATCTCGAGGCCAAGAGAGCGGCATACAAGGCATGGGTTACTGAATTGCAGAAACTGCAAGCTATAGAACGAGGCGAGGTAAGAGCTACAGAGGAGGAATGGAAGAAACAAAGAGAGAATACGGAAGCTGCGAGAGAGGCGTATGAGGCACTTGGAGGAAGCACTAAACAGCAAACACCCAAGCCCCCTAAGGAAGAGAAGAAAGAGACTGCCAATAGCTTCCAAAATGCTCTAAAGTGGATAGACGAGTTTACAGCAGAGGCTGTTGATAAGGCTAAGGATTATGTTAAGGATAGTGGCGAGTCATGGGATGAGTATCTTATTCAGTTTGGTACATTCCGAGAGCGTTGGGATGCGACACAGCGTAAGTATGACAGAGAGATAAAGCATGCGCAAACCGTGGGCGAGCGCAAGGCTTTGGAAGCTGAGCGCGATGCAGCATTAGCAGCATTCGAGGTGCAAGCAAACGAGTGGGCACAGGACTTGGCAAACAAGAGTGTGACTGCTTTAAACGAACTCATAACGAAGTTAGAGGGGGAGTTGAAGACAGCTCAATCAGCAAGAGATGCACTCGATAGCTCAGATAGTGAGGAGGCGAAGAAATATCAGCAGACCATCAATGAGCTAACTGCAAAGATAGAGTACCTTAAGTCGCTTCTCAAAGATGCTGGTGAGGAGGTGAAAGAGGGCAACTGGGATGAGTCTGTGCGAGTATTCCAAGAGATTATCTCTACAGCTAAGGATGCAGCATCTTCCCTCAGCGAAGTTGATGAGTCCTTGGGTAAGATGGCTACAGGCTTGGTAGACCTTGCGTCGTTTGGTCTAAATGCTGTGACAGCTATAAAGAAAGTCGGCGAAGCAGCAGGAGGCATCGAAAAGGCATCTGCTATATTAACGGTCATCTCTTTGGGTGTTCAGTTGGTGTCGGGCATTGTATCTCGACTCATAAATGCTAATAAGGAGTACAAGGAGACCATAGAGAACTTCAAGGCACTCAACAAGGAGTTGGAGCAGATGCACCGACTTGCCAATATCAACTCTTTGGAGGGTACGATATTTGGAGAGGATGCTTTTGGCAATTTCGTGAACAACCTCAATGTAATGCGCGATGCAGCCAAAGCTTATGAGGGGTCGATGGATGCTGTGGCAAATCGAGCTAAAGCAGTTGGGGAGGTATTCGGGACTAAATACGGTTCGCAAGAATTTAAAAATCAACTTGTAGATTTTGAGAGGCATTCTTCTCTATATGAGAGCCTATCTCAAATGTTAGTCCAGCTCTCTAGTCGCAAGTCATCCACTCTTGCCGAGCAGCTTCCTGAACTATTCGCTGGAGGTGAGGTGACTCTCGAAGGCTTGCAGAAGCTCCAGCAGAGCGATGTATGGGATAAGCTATCCAAGGAGAACCGCGACCTCATAGAGCAGATGATTGCCGATTGGGAGTATTACAACCAGTCAGTAGAAACTGTTAACGACTACCTCAAAGATATCTTTGGCGACTTTGGAGAGACGATGACCAATATTCTCGTAGATTCATTCAACGAGGGTACAGATGCCGCACTTGAATTTGGCGATGCTATGGCAGATATCATAGACCGTCTAACAAAGGAGTTTATCTACTCGGCATTTATCAAGGATTTTGTTGATGATGCGCAAGCACAGGTAGATGCATTGAATGAGGAGGATATATCAGGAGAGGAAAAGGTCAAGAGGTTGGTCGGTATACTCAAGCAACTCTCAAATGATGTCCTCGGTGCTCAGGAAGATGTGAATGCTACATTGGAGCAGATGGAAAGTGAAGGGTATGGTGTTGATAGGTCGTCGGGTCAGCAGTCGGCATCTTCGGGAGGCTTTCAAACAATGTCTCAGGAGACAGGCTCGGAGCTTAATGGTCGCTTCACCGACATACAGGGCAAGGTGACATACATCAACGAGGCTGTGCAGTTCATGAAGTCGTTGAGCGCATCACAGCTACAGCAGACCACATCCATAAGCGAGACCGTGGCCCTCATACGCAACGATACAACGCGCATTGAGCAGCATACACGAGTGCTCGGACAGATGGCAGCAGACATAGCAAGCATCAAGAGCGACATCAGCAATGGAGGTTATTAAAAAAACGGAGTATTATGGCTTTAGAAAACATGATAAATGGCAAACCTTTGGGTTACTTCGGGGCGGAGTTGCTCAAGGGATGGTATGCGGAGGTGCTCAAACCTGCGGACATGAAAGAGTGGGTATCTAATGATATACCAGCAGAGAATGGTATAGAGTTATATCCCCCAACGACACCCAAGGTGAAGGCGCGGACCATTTCGTTAGTCTTCTTATTCACAGCGGACGACAAAAGAACATTGATGTCAAACTATCAGAAGTTTATGGGAGAACTGATGATTGGACATCAGTCAAAAATGGAAGAACCTAAGACCGAGTTTTGTACGCTATACATTGCCGAGCTCAATACACAGTACTATCTCAAATACGATACTTGCACCTCCTTTGATAACTGTGGGTTAACAACCTTTAAACTCGCTGTGACATTCACGGAGGCTAAGCCCTTGAACTATGCTGAGATGGCAGTGGATATTTCAGAGGAATAATTTGGAAAGTTGCACAGACTATCATAACTTTGCACATAGGTGTGATGACGCACCCTAAGCCTAAGACGAAATGACAAGTTATATTACCATATACACCCCAGATGGTTATGAACGCGAAAACTATCCTGTAACAAGGGATTCGGAGATATCATGTACCCTTATGGGTGATACCTTCATCAAGGTGGCATTCAATCACCCAAATATCATAGATTTTAAGGCGGGGAGCTTTATAACACATGATAAGCGCAAGTGGTCACTCCTCAAGAGTTACAGGCCTGAGAGCATCGCTAATATTGATGGCTACAAGTACGAACTCAAGTTTTACGCGGAGCAACACCAGCTGCAACGCTGCCGACTCTTTTGGACGCAGGGTGGAACGCGCGAGGTATCGTTTAATCTGACAACGAGATTGCGAGATTTTGCGCAGCTCATATGCGATAATATCAACTATTTTCTTAGCACCACATCCTATAACCAATATACAACATGGTCTGTAGGAGATATCCCTGAGCACCTCTCTGATAAGTACTTATATCAGGCATTTGATGGCGTATCATGTTGGGATGCCCTGACAGCCATAGCCAATGCATTTGAAGTAGAGTGGTGGGTGGAAGACCATTGGGGAACGAGGACTGCAACGTTACATTTCGGCAAGTGCGAGAGCGGCAATGCTATCGAGTTTGCCGAGGGAGGCATAGTAAGCAAGATGCCAGCATCGAAGCGCGGTGATGACTCGAAGTATGGCACCCGCTTCTATGTGTATGGAGGTACGCAGAACATCCCCGACGATTATTACGCATCACAAGATGGAGGCGTTACCAACCATGTATCGGCAAAGCGTCTACATCTGCCATCAGGGTACTCTTACATCGACTCAAAGAGCGGTCTCCAGCCCAACGAGGTAATTGAGCAGGTTGTGACTCTTGATTATATCTTCCCCATCAATACCGAGACCATTGACAACGTGACAACGCGCACGGAGACAAAGGATGGTGTTGAGACTACATACTACAAGATAGTATGTGTAAACAGCTCTTTTAAACCATCAGATAAGCTCGCTGAAAGCATTGGTGCGAAGTTCCTTACAGGAAGTCTTATGGGGCGAGAGTATAACCTTATATACGCTGCTGACTTCCTCACAACAAAGACCTTCGAGATCGTAGCACGCAATGAGGGCACTGGAGACACAAGCATCATCACGCCTAACCAGTATTTGAAGCCTAAGGCAGGAGATACCTTTGTGCTTACTGGGGTGAAGTTGTCAGATGAGAGAATTAAGGAAGCAGAGAATAAACTGCTAATAGCGGGACAGACTATCGCACAACAGCATAGCGCAGATACTGAGGTGTACGAATGCCCTACCGACCCCGTATATTGCGCACATAACGAGCATAACTTCCAACTTGGTCAGCGTGTGACCCTTGTGGGGACAGCCTTCGGAGATGGGCGTATATCTCGCATTCAGGGCTATACGAAGAAACTGTGGAATGAGTATGAAGCGACCTATAGCGTAGGCGATAATGCCCGTTATAGCCGCTATGGTGCGCTATCGGTGATTACTACTAATCTCAAGGTAGAGACAGCCAAGCAAGTGCAGTCACTGAAGAACAACACAGGTAGAGTGGATGCTGAGCTAAAGATTATTGCCAATTCTGTGGGCGTGGGCAACGACTCCCTCGAGCGCAAGGTGGGCATCTTGATAGGCGACGACTTTGAGAAGTCAGCACGCACCATTGCCACAGAGGTAGTAAACGACATGATAACAACAACGATAAATACACCAGTATAGCATGGCAACACTTCCCGAACTAATGCGCGATATAGCCACGGCGATACGCACAAAGAAAGGCGTGATAAGACGCATCAATCCTCAAGACTTTGCAAGGGAAATTGAGAGTATTGAGGGCGGAGGTGGCTATACAGTAGATGATATAGCATCGGGATTGGTGTCTGGCGACTTGTATCTTTCAACAAATGACATAGGAGCATACTCCTTCTATAACGATGTGGGCATTACTTCTGTGGACGCTCCTAATGTTACAACGATAGGGACTTATGCTTTCTATAATATTGCGAACATAACAAGTATCAATGCCCCTAATGTTACAACGATAGGAAACTATGCTTTTACAGCCCCGAAGGTTGCCCAGTTGAATTTTCCGTTGTTAACATCCATTGGATCGAACTGCTTTACTAATTGTCCTTCCATTACGAGTGTAAATCTACCAGAGTTGGGAGCTGTGGGAGCATCGTGTTTAGGGTATCTTGGAGTCACAAATTTAATATTACCTAAAGCTAAGAGCATAGGTAACTCTGCATTGACCAATAGTAAAACTCTTGCTTACGTAGACCTCCCTGTGTGTACAAGTATTGTAAACTATGGCCTGCGCAATAATAGTAAACTGGAGACTCTAATTTTACGTAGTGAAACAATGTGTACTCTATCAAATTATGCTCTTAACTCAACTAAGATTGCGAATAAGACAGGATATGTTTATGTCCCCTCCGCAGTAATAGAAAGTTATAAGGTGGCGACTAATTGGTCAAAAATGGCTACCCAATTTAGAGCATTAGAGGAGTATACTATTGATGGTACCATTAATGGTGAACTGGATGAATCTAAGATATAAAATAGTAGATATTGAAATATAGAGACTATGGACAAGAAACCAATAATAGCGGGAGAGATTCCGAGACTGAAGATAGAGATGTCGCCTATAGGCAACTATCATCTTGCTAACATTGAGTGGTCGGTGGAGTTCTCGGCATCACGAGGTAAGGTGGTCATCACGAAGCAGAATGCTGAGATGCTGACCGAGGATAGCTATGCTGTGCGTGTTGATACCGCAAATATCGGCACAGGCAAGTTATATGGCATCCTTTATCCCTCTATCCCCGACCCCGATGTGGAGGGAGGCATATACACTCCTCCAGTGCCTTTCGACACAGACGAGACTATAGTACCAAAGAACTACCGCAATGGGATGTGTTGTTGCTAATGTCAAGTGCTCGCGCTTGGATGCTCCTATCGAGGTTGTAACAACACGCATAGATCCATTGATAGAGGTTGTTGCGCACCGCCTCGACGAGTCGTTAGTGGCAAGTGTCAGCCGCATGGATGCCCCCATCTTTGCGAAGAGCATACGACTGGATGCGCCTATCGAGGTCACATGTAGCATCATCTGTGACATTGGTGTGGGCGAGTTCATCCGCTTTGCGTTGAGCACACTGCAATGGGTTGGTGATGACAATGCCGAGGGTGTAGTGAAGTATAACAAGTTGACCGCTTCGGGCGATTGGTCGTTGGAGGAGGTAGAGATAGAAGAAATGTTATAAATTTTAAATGAATTACAAATGGGTTACAAAGTAGGTAGCGGACAATGGGAGATAAGCCCACAGAGTGGTAATGCGGGTAGTATAGACATTGGGCATAAGCTCATCAAAAAGCACACAGGGCGTAATAAATTCCAGACGCGCGTGCGTGCTTCTATCACTAACCCCTCGGCAAATGCTGAGGCGATAGAGACATTGGAGATTGCTGGTCTTACGCCATATCTCACGCTCAATACCTCGCAGACGGAGATTGCGTATAACGTGACCAACGTCACTATCAATGGTGTGTCTAATGCTGCAAAGTTCCGCGTATCGTCGAGTGGCAAGGCTATCACCCTTGTGGCGAATACTGGGTACACGGTATCGGGCAATGAGGGTACATTTACCTCGGGTTTCGGCGAGATGAGTGAGGGAAATATCTCTATCAAGGTGCAGTTCGCAGCCAACAATACGAATGCCTCAGTTACTATTCCTGTGAAGGTTGAGTATTACAATGGCTCATCATGGGCTGTGGCGGGCACGCACAATGTTATTCAGTCATCATCGGATGCTGATGTGTCATTCGTCATCACACCATCGACTCTCACACAGTTCTCAAAGGCGGGAGGCAAACAGACCGTATCAATCAACTCAAATATCGCATACTCTATCGAGCTTCAGGGCGATACGGAGACCACATGGGTGACATTGTCACGACAGAGCGGCACGAGCGGCACAGCGTCGTTGGATATTACGGTATCGGCACAGGCTGTTGGTGCTTCGGCACGAGAGTTGAGCATCAAATTCAAGAATAATGTCACAGGCTCAGTTATCGGCACATTGGAGGTGTCACAGGCTAAGGGTGATGACTTTGCTATCTCTTGGGCAAAGGATACGCTCACATTTACTAACGACGATATCAACACCATCAAGAACAACACGCTCACAGCGAATGCTGATTGGGCTATCGAGGAGAAGCTTGACTAATGGATGTTAATGGTTTCATAATCAACCCGCAGAGCGGCAGTGCTGGAGTCCACGACATAGACTTCAGCGTTGCTGCTGTGAATGAGGGTATCGACAAGGAGGTCATCGTGGAGGGTGTGTGCGGAGACAAGAGTGCTCCGCTACTCCTCGTCCACGAGGGTAAGCGTCAGCCTTTCGGCTTAAGCGGTGGTGGCGTATTCCGCATCAAGGGTGGTGGCAGATTCGGAGTGCTAAAGGTGGGCGAGCCTATCGAGCCTCCAACGCCTGTGGAGACATATACTCGTCTCACATACATCGAGTGCGATGGTCAGCAGTATATCGAGCTTGGCTATAAGGTTAAGGAGGATGATGTCATAGAGTCGAACTTCATACTCACAAAGGTAGCGAGTGCTGACCACTTCCTATTCGGCACTGCCGATGCTAATAATGGTCTGTGGTTTGAGATATATTCAAACACTGCCTATGTGCGCTTCGGTAACAATTCATCTACATCGGTATCATCGTCAGCCTACAAGTATTCTGTGGTGCTGAAAAAGGGTAGCGTGAAGATAGGAAATACTACCACGACATTGCCCTATAATGGGATGCCGAATAACACTATTAACCTCTTCGCTGGTAAGCACAATGCCGATGGCAGCTACGAGGGTAGACCATATGCTTATGGCTACTATCGTTGTACGAAGTTCCGTGTTAGCGATAGCAATGGGCTCGTTATGGACTTAGTACCAGCCAAGCGTGACAGTGATGGCGTGGTAGGTATGCTCGACCTCGTTAGTGGTAAGTTTTACACAAGTGATGGTGAGCCATTCATTGCAGGTGAGGAAATGCGTGTTACCGAGGGTTATGAGTTGTTGGAGTACACCACATTCGATGGCACACAGCTCTTTGACCTCGGCATAGTAAAGAGCACCTACGAGATAGAGGTGCTGTTTCAGCGCAGCGAGAGTAAGGCTACGCCATATCTCTATGGTTGTGTGACGAGTCCGCACACAGCCTCTGTGACTGCGTATATGGCAGCGAGTGGCTCATGGCGTTGGGGTAATGCCTACAAGGGTATCAGCACGAACAACCTCAATGAGTGGAGGGTGCGCATGCAGAATGGTAATGCGCTATACAATGGCACATCATCGAACTTCACGAAGAATACCTTTACCACACCCGATACGGTAGTTCTTGGCGGTTATCGTGCAGCTTCGGGGTCATTGGTCAAGGGTTACATAGGAAAGGTATTCTACATACGCATCAGTGAGAATGGCGAATATCTCAAGGATTGGTATCCTTGCAAGCGACTTTCCGATGGCGTAGAGGGATTCTGGGACAGCGTTAGTCAAACATTTATAGAACCTATGAGTTAGAATTATGGAAGACTTTGAAAGCAAATATAGTGGTGAGCAGATAGATGCTCTGCTCGACCAAGTTGCAAGCGGCAACGCTGGAGGTGGTGGCGGTGGCATCACCGTAGAGACCGACCCCATATTCTCGGCATCACCCGCAGCATCTATCACGGAGGAGAAGATAGCATTGTGGGATGGTGCTGCAGACTTAGTACCAGGTCATGATGCAGATATTTCTCAACTCTTTAATGACATCGGAGGCAAGCAAGATGCTATCTCTGACCTCGCCGCTATCCGTGAAGGAGCAGCTAAGGGTGCTACAGCTGTGCAAGAAGAAAATCTTAAGACCATCAATGGTGAGAGCATCGTAGGTAGTGGCGATATCACTATATCGGGAGGCTCGGGAGAGAAAGGCGATAAGGGTGATAAAGGTGACACTGGCGTAGGCGTGCAGTCTGTTGCGCAGACAACAACATCAAATGCTGATGGCGGTAGCAACGTTGTTACGGTGACATTGACCAATGGGACTACATCAACCTTTACCGTGAAGAATGGCTCTAAAGGTAGTCAAGGCATTCAGGGTGAGCAAGGTCCAAAGGGCGATACTGGTGCTACTGGTGCTAATGGTAAAGATGGCGCAGATGGTTCTAATGGCAAGGATGGCGCTGATGGCGAGGATGGTGCAACCTTTACTCCGAGCGTCGATTCTGCAGGCAACCTATCGTGGAGCAACGATAAGGGTTTGGCAAATCCTCCTACTGTCAACATCAAAGGTCCTAAAGGCGACAAGGGTGATGCTGGCGAGGGCGGTGGTTCAAGCGGAGGCGGAGGTGTAGAGACTATAACGCTATATGGTGGCTATGGAGAACCACTCATCATCGAAGAGATGCTTGCTGAAAAAAGATATTATCTTTATGTAGATGGTAGTGGAACCGAGGAATCGATAGTTATAGGGGGCTTCGAGGGTCACGAGGCAGAGGAAGAGGTGACAATAAAGCACTTCTATGCAGTAATTGAATGTGTATCGGCTAGTGGAACCCCATTCAATGTATCATTGTCATTGCCTGATGTCGGTATTCGTTGGTCTACTGGTACTCCTATTCCAATCATGGGAGACGGTCGTTACGAATTGAGCATCACTCAAATTAATGACTATGGATTAGTCTATTATAATGCTGTACTAACTCCATTTAATAGTGTAGAATAATGAGACGCAGAGCATTATTAACTGCGAGCGGAGGTGGAGTCACGCCTATCGACTTTGTGACATTTGATGGGAGCACTATCTTTGATACAGGGGTATATGGCGATCACAATATCTATATAGAGGTAAAGTTCCGACGCACAAGCACTGCCTCGAATGTATATCTATATGGTGTGTCTACCAGCCCAAGACTAACTGCTAACCTCGCACAATCGGGTTATTGGAGATATAGCGAAAGTGCATATCCGACATTCAATACTAAAAATACTAATGTAACCGAAGCTCAGGTGACCCCAACCAAAACTAAAGTAGGGTCATATAGTAAGACATATTCATCCGGTGCGTTTACCACAAAATTCACTATACCATTGGGTGGTCACACCCCAAGTTCGGGAGTACCAACGCCGCAATTCATTGGGGAGGTATACTACTTCCGAGTATATAAAAGAATAGGTAGTAGTGGAATAGGATATCTGTGTAATTGGACACCCGCAAAAAATGCAGATGGCGTCGAGGGATTTTGGGATAATGTAACTAACAAGTTTATAGCACCTTTATAATATGAAACAATACATTAAAGACGGAGTAATCAAGTCACGCAATAACATAGTATTGAAAGTGACGAGGGAAATAAATGGCAAGGAGGTCAACCTTCAAGTCATCAATCCAAGTGAGGAGGCTATCCTCGCAGATGGTTGGGTGGAGTACATCAAGCCACATGTAGAGCCTAAGAAGTCTCGCAAGCAGATAGTAGAGGAGCTTGTAGTCAAGCAATACAACGAGCGCACAGACATCAGCAATGAGGAGGCGTTGGACTACATGGCTATCATCTATCCGTGGGATTACTACTTGGATAGGGTGCTCACCGAGGGCATGATGGTGACATATGAGGATAAGCCATGGCGTGTAAGGCAGACGCACACTCCTTTGGAGGTATATCCACCATCGTTGGCTACAGCATCGCTATACGAGGCTATCGACAAGGAGCATAGTGGCGAGGTTGACGACCCCATTCCTTATACTCCACCGATGGAGATATTTGCGGGTAAGTACTATGTCGAGGATGGCGTGGTGTATCGTTGCACACGCAATAGCGAGGTGGCGTTAGCGCACACCCTCAGCGCATTGTTGGGTATTTATGTAGAGGAGGTGAAGTAATGGATTGGGTAGGAATTGCAAGTTTGGTTATGGGTACTACCGCTACGATTGTTTGTTCGTGGTTCGGGTACAATCAGTACGCCAAGAACAAAGAGATAGACTATAAGATTGCCAAGCGAGAGCAAGAGGATAAAGAGAAGCGCAACGCAGATAAGAGGGCTACATCAGCCATCTTTAGGGAGCTGTGGCCATTGCTCAACAAGTTCGATGGAGTGTTGCGAGTGTACATCGTGCAGCCACATCCGCTTGACCGAGCAAAGTATGTCTCGGTGATGTATGAGGTTGTGAGCGAGGGCATGGTAAACATCTCGCCTATCGTGCGCAGGATGCCCATCGGCAACATCATGGATTTTGTAGGCGAGTTGGAGGGCAAGGACTTTGTCTATTGGGCAAGTCAGGCGGATGTGAAAGCGGGGCGTGCAAGGTCAATCATGCACCAACTCGGCACGGATAAGATGGTGGCGGTGCGCATGGTCAGCGATGGCTTGTGGCAGGGTAATGTAGTCATCGACTTCGACAATGTAGACATCGACATCGAGGCGGTCAAGAGTGCGCTCTACGATGTGCGTTCAAACATTCAGTATATCTTACCCGAAATAGAGGATTAGAGTATGAAACTACTATTGAAGCGCATAGCAAAGCGCGATACCTACACGATAGGTAAGCTCTATGTTGACAACCACCTATTCTGCGACACTTGCGAGGATAGAGTGCGAGACATCAACAAGGATGGCGATTTGAACGATGCGGGCGAGGGCAAGGTGTATGGCAAGACTGCCATTCCTTATGGCACATATAAGGTGACACTCGGCGTGCAGTCTCCCAAGTATAGCCAACGAGCAGCATACGACTGGTGCAAGGGCTATCTGCCCCGCTTACTGAACGTACCACACTTCGAGGGCATCCTCATTCATGCAGGGAACACCGCGGACGACTCGAGTGGGTGTATTCTTGTTGGCGAGAACAAGGTGGTTGGCAAGGTAATCAATAGCATGGCTACGCTCAAGAGGTTGTATGGCATCCTCAAGGAGGCGGGCGATGACATAACAATAACAATTGAGTAACTATGAAGGCAAAGACGAAAGCAGAGGAGTACATGATGTTATTCGTTAAACTGCACAAGTATCAGCGCAAGGGAGCGGATAACCTTATCATGTTGCTCACAAGGCTCATCAAGGGCAAGGCGGGCTACATGGCAAGTTATATAGACCTTGTAGCGGAGCGCACAGGAGTATGCCCCACAGGGCATATAACAACGACTAACAAGGACATCATGCTGCCCATTGTCAGGGAGGTAGTTCACATCGAGGAGGGTATATATCCTCTCGAGAAGGACATCAACAAGGCATGGGAAGTATTTATGGAGTTATACCGCAACAACCTAATAAAACTATGAAGATTATTTACAACAACATCATTCCGTTCAAGGGATTTGGCGCAATGAACATCTTGGGTCTTGTGTTCAGTCGCAAGCCCGCAGAGGAGATTACACTCGTTACCAAGCGACATGAGCAGACACATACATTCCAGCAGTACGAGATATTGGGAGCGTCGGCACTCATCTCGTTGGTGCTTTGCAACATCTTCGCAAGTTGGTGGTATCTGCTTGGGTGCTTGATTATCCCATTCGCAGTATATGCGTTGGGCTTCTTGATTGAGGCGTTCATACCTCCTTACCACAACGCAAAGGAGTGCTTTGAGGGTAAGTGCTTCTGCGATAAGGTCAAGGCTATCCCATCATGGGTAAGCAAGGTATGGATGGATGCTTACCGCGATAACTGTTTTGAGCGCGAGGCGTACATGAACGACCATGACCGCAACTATCTCTCTACACGCAGCCTATTTGCATGGGTAGGCTACATTCTCAAGAAAGATGAGCGCAGAGGCAAATAAGGTCATAGCCATCCTTGCATTCATTATCTTCGTGGGAGGTATTGTCGGCTCGTTCTTCTTCGGGAGAGCGAGTGTCAAGGACACAATGGTTATGTCGAGCAAGATAGAGCGAGACACAATCATTGTGCGTGATACTATCCGTCAATACTACCCAAAGGAGGTGGAGCGCGTGGTCGTGCGTACGGAGCGCATAGAGGTGCCTGTAATAGTGCGTGACACGATACGCGATACAATATGGGTAGATGTGCCAATCGAGGCAAGAGAGTACAAGAGCGAGGAGTATTTCGCCATTGTAGAGGGTTACAACCCTTTGCTCAAGTATATAGAGGTCTATCCAAGAACTGCATACATCAACACCACCGAGACCATCAAGGAGCGCAAGCGTTGGGGTGTGTCGTTGGGTGTGCAAGGTGGCTATGGCTTCACACCTAAAGGTTGGCAACCATACGCTGGAGTTGGCGTGTCTTTCGGTTATTCATTCTAATTTTTTATCACTATGTTATTTTACTTTCGTGCATCTCTTCGGCAGATGCGCAAACGCAGAATGACACTAATGCACCTATGGAGGATTTAGTCTATTGTTATTGGGGGATTGCCCGAGCGTTGCAGAGTTGCCTATAGCTCCACCCACGGAGGTAGGTGCAAGTGCGACACACTGACACGATTAGGCTCTGCTACGAAGTGCTTGCGCCATTAGGTGGGAGTACATTATGACAAAGCATAGAATTAGAGATAATCAGTCGATTAGAATTATCAATGATCACAACCAGGTACACGCTATTCACGAAGAATTGCGCAACCAGTTAGGCGAGCTATATTTCGCCATAAGCAAGAACTATATATATAGTTGGATAAGCAAGAGGACTGGCTATTGCCCAAAACGCATAGCCTACATTCTCAACCATACCAGTTCTAAAGATTGACAACTGAACTGCAAAGAGCCTCACGATCGTGGGGCTTTTTCGTGTTTATAAATATATGTATAAAAAATTTTTGTTACTTTTTTTGAAAAAGATTTGCATAATCAAAATAAAAGACTTATCTTTGCACCAAGAAATACAAATAACAACTAAAACACTTACAACTATGACAAACACATTCGTAAAGCATTACACTATCGTTGCGAACTCAGCAGCATATGGCACAGCTAACGTAGAGATGACCATTACCTTTGACAACGAGAGCAACACTTCAGTTATCACCTTTGGTGAGGGGTTTGTTTGCGGTGGCCAGACAACTGGTTACAATGGCAATGGCGCTGCTCTTGCAACCAACAAGGTTGATGGCAATAGCATTAAGCTATATAGTCTCAAGGCTCTCACCAAGCTCGGCACTAACCACATCACACTCTACAAGAGCGATGAGCAGAATTTAAACAAGCAGACACGCTTCATCTGCGACCTCACCATGGTAGCAATCGCCATCAAGAGCGACATCTATACCTGGCGTAAATCTTTGGGCAATGAGTAGCAAGATGACACATGGCGGCAGGCGCGAGGGCGCTGGTCGCAAGGCATCGGGCAAGGTGAGAGGCACACACACTCTCACCCTCTCGCCCGAAGCAGCAGAGAAGCTCAAGAGCATAGGCAGAGACAAGAGTGAGTATATAGATAGGTTAATTATGGCAGACATAACTAAGATGTGATGTATGGGGGTTGTGCAAATATATGGTGTAGGAAAAAGGGTGACATTCCGAGTTCACACATTAACACAAGATGAGGTTTGGAGTGGAGTTGTCAAAGAGAATGTAATACCACCTTATAGTTATATGTCAGATACTTGTAAGGTAGTGCTCGGGGATATTAGATGTGCTAATATGTGTCGAGCAGTAGAGAGCTATGATGCGCTTATTACACTCCCGTATGAAGATGTGTTAGGCGAGTTTATAGAGCGAGGGTAACACCTCGCTTTTTTTATTTGATATAGCCCCATTCTTATATATACTCCAAAGCGTGACATAGTCACATAAGCATAATAAGCCTTTTTTATTCTCTTATTTTTAAAAAAGAAAGCAAAGTGTTGTATAATAGTTAGTTAGGAGTGTATTGTATTACAAGGAAAAAGAAAATCTTTTTTTTATGCCACTGACAATCACATAACCATCACATAAGACTTCCGTTTTTTCGGAAATCATTTCCGTATTCGCGGAAATCTTAACTCGCCTTTCGTATTGCTTTTGTTGACCTTTGCCGTGGGAAACAATAGTGTTTCTCGCAACATTAAACCTTATTTTTATGTCAGAGACAAAAACCTATGTGTTTGGCGAGGGTGGTAATAACTCGCAAAACGGATTTGACCCCAGCTTGCTGTTGGCTATGATGTTTGGCGGAGGTGGCTTCGGAGGCTTCGGTGGCAATATGCTATGGCCTCTATTCCTCCTCTTTGCTTGGATGCGCAATGGCTTCGGCTTCGGTGGTGGCGGGGGCTTCGGTGGCTGTAACAATGGCTACGAGTGGCTATCATCACAGATGAACAACCGAGCAGGTCAAGACTTGCTGATGCAGGCTATCAATGGCAATGGAAATGCGATCGGTCAGTTGTCGAACATGTTCGGCTGTAAGATTGGTGACATCCAGGCGGCTTTGAATGCTTTGTCGCAGCAGATCTGTCAGTTCAGCAATCAGACTGGTATCGGTCAGCAGCAGATTATCAACGCTCTTGAGCGTGGCAATGCTTCTCTTGCATCACAGCTTGCAGCTTGCTGTTGTGACCTTAAGGTTGCCATCGCGGGCGTGGAGGCTACTACAACACGCGGTTTCGCAGATGTCGGCTACGCACTCCGTGACCAGACTTGCAACCTTGAGAAAGCGGGTAGCGCTAACACAGCAGCTATCATTGCGAAGCTCGATGCTATCGAGGACAGCCGCAAGGATAGAGAGCTTGCAGAGAAGGACCGTGTGATTGCTACTCTCACCGCACGCTCGGAGCGTCAGGCAGAGTTGCAGCCTATCTACGCAGCATTGCAGGAGATTCAGTGCAATCAGCCTCCAGTGAAGCGAATCGCTTGCCCTGAGACCTACATCCCAGTTAACAATGCGGTCAATGCTACCTATGGCTTGATTCCTAACTACTGCGGTTATGGCTTTGGTGGCTACAATGGCTTCCCTTATGGTGGCTTCTGCAATGGCTTTAACAACGCATTCTAACACTTACGATTATGTTCGTGCTTGACAGAACAATAGGGATAGAAAGCCGCAGCGTATCGGCATCGGCAACGAATGTGACATACACATTCACACCATTCCGCAACAACGCTTATACAGGCTTGCTGCTCGTAGATTTACAGCAGCCAATCCCTGCGACTGCTACAGACGAGCTACCCATCCTCTTCGGCTCGGTACAACTGCTCAACTCTATCGGTGGGCAGGCTACCGTAGCCGATGTAGGTGGCGCAGGCGCATCGAGCCTCTTGCTCGTCTACTACAACAGTCGTACAAATAGATTGCAATTGGTAGGCACTTATGAAGCACCCGCAGCAGCGGCAGCAGCAACTGCGGAGGCAACAGGTTCATTTTAGTAATTAACAAAAGGTTTTCACAGGTATGTTTCAAAGCTTGAGAGTGAATAGCCCAATTTACATCCTCCACAAAGAGGGTACACCTTATGTCGAACAAGGCGTGGTGGTAAGCGTAAGTAACCCGATGCCCAAGTTCCCAATGCCGAATACACCGATGCAACCTTTCGGTCAAGCCGAAATGGTCGTAGATGTCGTAGCAAATGTGAATGGTCAGCAACTAACATTCCAAAAACTATCGGCTAATAAGGACATCGAGGACTCGTTGATAAACAAACTTACTATCGCAACAAACCGAGACGCTATGAACGCAGAGGTGAGTGCGTTGAAGCAACGCAGTATCGACCATATCAATAGTGTCGACTACCACCAAGGCGTAATCCTCGGTTGCGACAAGATTCTCGAAGCGCTTAATCCCGAATTTGGTGAGAAGGTGCGTAGAGATAAGGAAATTGCCGACCTACGAGGGCAGATGGCAGAGATGTCGAGCATCTTGCGTGAGTTGATGGGCACGATTCAAGCGGAGAAACTACCTGTGAAACCAGTAAAAAAGATTGATTAAAAATGGGATACATGATTGAGATTAGTGAGGAGAAGCGTGAGAAGCTCTCCGAGCATATGGAGAAGATTCTCAAGCACGCGGGCAAAGCTATGCAGTGTATCGAGGAGCTTGAGGAGGAGATGGGACACCGCGGTGGTGGCTCTATGGGTCGTCGCTATGGCGATATGGGAGAGCGAGATAACAATCGTGGTGGCTACGGTAACCGAGGAGGCTATGGTGAGCGTGATGACGATGATTGGGATGATGACGAGCCTATGGGTGAGCGTCGTCGCAGAAACCGCAGCACAGGTCGCTACATGTAAAACAACAAGGGCGGGGCTATGCCCTGCCCTATAATACTTTTGAGCTATGAAGAA
>JAEIGA010002603.1_pt1 | contig 28728 bp, 23 predicted proteins | sample 9270691 | NCBI WGS metagenome assembly JAEIGA01 (sample SAMN17057246, study PRJNA624740) | gut metagenome | biome: biome; isolation source: fecal sample | host: Bos grunniens | place: China: Xizang | collected 2019
CGACAGGCAGAAGATGGCAGACGGCGTGAGCCAGCTCACCGTCTTCGACAGCAAGGGCGAGATACTGGCCGAGAGGCTCTTCTTCGTCTGCCCGGATGCCGATGAAGGCGACAGCATCCGCGTCATCGCCAAGACGCAGCGTCTGAAGCCCTGCGGCAAGGTGGAGCTGGAGCTGCAGTCGCAGCCCAACGCGCACCTGTCCTTCTCCGCCATGGACGCGCAGACCATGACCAACGGCATGCGGGGCAACATGCAGACATGGATGCTGCTCAGCTCTGAAGTGCGAGGCTACATCCACAACGTGGGCTACTACTTCGAGGCCGACGACGAAGAACATAGAAGAAGCGCCGACCTGTTGCTGCTCACGCAGGGGTGGCGCAGGTACGACTGGGAACTGATGACGGGGCAGAGAGACTTCGAGAAGGCTCAGCCCATCGAGGACAAGTTCTATGTGTTCGGCAAGCTGAACGTTTACAGGAAGCGGAATCCCGTAAATGATGTGCAGATGGAAGTCTTCCTGTACAACCATGAGGGTCAGAGCCTGACGGGCGAGACCATGACGGACGCCGAGGGAAACTACGCCTTCGCCCTTCCATTCGTGGACGGGGAGTGGAAGATGCAGATTTACACCAAGAAGAACAAGAAAGGCAAGGAGAAACGGGAGACCTACTATGTGGGCATCGACCGCCAGTTCTCCCCCAGGGCACGGTACATCACCCCTCAGGAAGCCGAGATACTCCATCCTCTGAAGGCCAACGCCTTCCTCCCCAGCCCCGAGGCAGATTTCCCTGATGAGGACGAGGATGAGTTCATCCCCATCACAAAGAAGGACCATGTGCTGCAGAACGTGACGGTGAATGCGAAGAAACGCTACTTCACCAACGACGACTGGAAGTACAAGAACGAGGCGTGGGGACGGCAGTACGCCACCCTGCACTACGACATTGACAAGGAACTGGACGCCATACTTGACCGGGGAGAAGCTGAACCGACTCTTTTTCAGTTCCTTTGCAGGAAAAACGCCCTGTTCAACAATCCGGAAGCCAAGAATTTACCTTATCCAAGAGATACATTATATACGGATGAATCTGACAAACATTTTATTATAGAGGGAAAACTGTCTTATGCCAACCGTCCTATCAAGTGGATTGTGGACAATGGAGAGACGTCCGTCGCGTTAGATTTGGAAGGAATTGATAACATATTGCTGAAAGATACTGAAAAAGTTCTCAGTTCTCCAGTCAATTTAGTCGAATACGGCAATGATGAGAAGTTTGCTGCGGTGACCAGCAATGTTGGCGCTATAATGGACTTGCTCTTCCCTATCTATATGAGCGACATCAAGAGCGTGTTCATTGTTCCTGAAAGTAAGAAAGAAACCAGTGGTGCCGTGAGAATATACCTTTACACCCATCAAAAACTTCCCACCGAAAGCCAGAAAGGAGTTCGCTCTACGCATTTCCAGGGCTTTAACAAACCTTCTACGTTCCAGATGGAAGATTACAGCATAATTCCTCCGATGGCAGATTTCCGCAGAACCATCTACTGGAATCCGAACGTGAAGACGGACGCGCAGGGCAAGGCGAAGGTGGAGTTCTTCAACAACTCGACGTGTCAGGAAATGTATATCAGTGCAGAGGGAATGACAGAGGACGGAAAAGTGCTGGTGAATGAGTAAGAGGTGGCTTTTACAGGAGCTCTACGACTTGTATGAGCTTGGTGCTATTTGATCCCTTGATAAGTATGGTGTGTTCCTGAGGTTGATGGGCAATGATGGCTTCTTTTACTTCGTTGACATTCTTAAATGTCTTGTATTCATCGGGATGCGTGGTTCTGCCAAACTCTTCTCCTACTAGCCAAACGCATTCGAAACCGCATGTCTGAAGCAGTTCGACAATCTTTTGGTGTTCCTCTGCGCTGGCTTCTCCCAGCTCTTTCATGTCTCCCAAGATGCACATTTTTTGGTTGACTTTCATCAGACGGAAATTGTCTAATGCTGCTTTCATGCTGGTAGGATTGGCGTTGTAGGCATCGACAATGAGACGGTTTTTTTCTGTGACGGTTAGCTGGCTTCGATTGTTGGTGGGTACATATTCTTCTAAAGCAGCATTGATATCTTCGTCGGGTACGGCAAAGAATGTTCCGATGCAGGCAGCAGCCAGTGCATTGTCAAGGTTGTAGCTTCCAATGAGTTGGGTTTGTACGGTTAGACGGTTGTCCGTTGTCCGTTGTCCGTTGGACCATTGGAACTTCAGGAAAGGATTGCACTCCAGCAGTTCGCCCTGTGTCAGCAGTTCGTCATTTGCTTGCTGTCCGTATCTGATGAGGCGCAGTCCTGTGCTGATGGCTTGCAGATGAGGGTTGTCGTTGTTGATGAAGACCGTCCCGCAGTCTTCTCTCAAAAAGTCATAGAGTTCTCCCTTGGTGCGTATGACCCCCTCAAAAGAACCGAAGCCCAGCAGGTGAGCCTTGCCAACATTGGTGATGATGCCATAGTCGGGCTGCACAATCTCTGTCAGCGCCTTGATTTCGCCTGGATGGTTGGCTCCCATTTCGATGACGGCTATCTGGTGCTCCTTGTTCAGCTGGAGCAATGTTTTGGGCACACCGATATGGTTGTTGAGGTTACCTTGTGTGTAGAGCACGTTGTATTTCTTTTTCAGGACTGCGGCAATCAACTCCTTTGTTGTTGTCTTTCCATTGGTGCCTGTGATGCCTATGATGGTTGTGCCGAGGCTTGTTCGGTGCAGCTGGGCCAGTTGCTGGAGGGTGCTCAGTACATCTTCCACGACGATGAGCCTCTCGTCCCCCGCTTCTGTATATTCCTGTTCGTCGATGATGGCGAAGGCTGCCCCTTGCTCTAATGCAGCCTTGGCGTAGGCATTCCCGTTAAAGTTTTCTCCTTTTAAAGCAAAGAAAATGGAATCTTGGGGCACATCGCGGCTATCGGTCGTGATGATGGGATGCTGAAGAAATATATTGTATAATTCTTTGATATTCATTTTTTTTGTATTGTCTGTTGCCTGTTGTCCGTTGTCCAATTACAAAGCGTTCTTCAGATAGCTTTCCAGCTCGTTGATGGCAAGTTTAAGGTGGAATGCTCCGCCTTGCGCAACACTGATGGCTCCTGTTTCTTCGCTTACGATGATGGCGATGGCATCACTTTGCGAGGTGATGCCAAGAGCAGCTCTATGACGGAGTCCTAACTCTTTGGGAATATTGAGGTTGTGACTGACGGGAAGGATGCAGCCGGCTGCCATGATACGGTTGCGGCTGATAATCATCGCTCCATCGTGAAGTGGCGAATTTTTGAAGAAGATATTCTTGATGAGTTCTGTACTGATGTTGGCATCGATGGTTTCGCCCGATTTGATGATATCGGTCAGTGACATCTCTCGTTCTAGGATGATGAGTGCGCCTGTCATGTTCTTGCTCATGCTGTCGCAGGCAAGTACAATGCGCATAATCTGCTGGTCTTCATCGTTTTCTCCTGCACCAGGCCTCTTTTTGAAGAAAAAGCGTGCGATGGCGTTTAGTCGTCTTTGTGAACCTAATGTCAGGAAAAAACGGCGTATTTCTTCCTGAAAGAGAATGATGAGTGCAAGGACTCCTACGCTGACAAGTTTATCGAAGATGCTGCCTAAAAGCTTCATCTCCAGAATCTGTGACACGACAATCCATGTAACAATGAAGACGAGGATGCCATAAAAGATGTTTAGCGAACCCGATGATTTCATCAGTCGCCATACATAATACAATAGCAGGGCGACGAGAAGAATGTCTATTGCGTCTTTTATTTCGAAGTTAAACACGTGATGAAAAGTGATTTATGGGTTAAAAATGTAATGTTTTCTGGACGATTTTGATGACTTCGGCACAGGCTTTGACATCGTGTACACGGAGGATGTTGGCACCTTTCAGCAATGCCAGAGTATGGAGGGCGGATGTGCCGTTGAGTGCTTGTTGGGGTGTTGATTCCAATAGATTGTAAACCATGCTTTTGCGTGAAAGGCCGACTAAGATGGGCAATTCGAAAATCTTCAGCATTTCTTGATGCTGGAGCAGTTCATAATTGTGGTCGATGGTCTTGGCGAATCCGTATCCGGGGTCGAGAATGATGTCTTTTTGTCCGAGGTCTCGCAGCCTTTGTACTTTTTCAGCAAAATACAGCATGATTTCTTTCATTAAATTCTCATAATGAGCCTCTTGCTGCATGTTTTGCGGCGTTCCTTTCATGTGCATCAAGACATAAGGGACACCTAATCTTGCGACGGTTAAGAACATATTGCAGTCGAGTTCTCCGCCTGAAATGTCGTTGATGATGTCGGCTCCTAATTCCTCTACACACATTTTCGCTACATCGGCACGGAATGTGTCGATGCTGACAGGAATGCCGGGTGCTTCTTCTCGCAGCACTTTCATCCCTTTTCTCAGCCGCTCCATCTCTTCCGACACAGACACGTCATCGGCTCCCGGACGTGAAGAATAGGCACCGAGGTCAATCATTTGTCCTCCCTCATCGACAATCTTCCTCACTTGCAGTCGGATGCTTTCCTCCGTCAGTTTCCTGCTGTCGGAGTAAAAAGAGTCGGGGGTGATGTTGAGGATGCCCATGATATGAGGCTCCGCAAGGTCTATCAGTCTGCCACTGACATTGATGGTATATGGGTTCAGTCCTTCCATTGTTGCAAAGTTACAAAATAAAGTGAAAAAGAAAACTGAAAAATAAAGAATCTTTTGTTTTATATTTAAGAGAAATGAAAAATGTGGATGTTGACAAAGAAAACTCATATTTTTTCTATATCTTTGTGGCGACTAATTAAAAGGCGCATGAAGCATTTTTTTCTTTACCTTTTGGGAATTATTTTTCCATTGTATGTGTTCGCTCAGCCTTCTCAGGACGAGGTGATGAAGGCCCTGGAGCTTGCCAATGACTATTTCATCGGCAGAAATCCGGATCCAGGGAAACCGACCTTCGTGAAGAAAGAACGCCCGTCTAATCTGTGGACTCGTGGTGTTTATTTCGAAGGGTTGTCTGCTTTGACCGAATTGGAACGGCTGATAGGGAATGACGTGAAGCATCAGGAGTATTACCGCTATATTTATCGATGGGGAACAGCGCATGATTGGACACCTCGCAACGGCGTGGCGACTCGTGATGCGGATGACTATTGTTGTAGTCAGACTTATCTGGATATGTACATGATGCCGCAGCCCTCTTCTGAAACGGTTTATCTGACGGAGAAATGGGACATGGTGACTCCGACTCGGCAATGTCTCGACAACCTGATTGCGGCTGAAGATACGCCGTGGATTGCTGGTGGACAGATGAAGTCTAAGGGCAGCGATGGCGACTGGACGTGGATTGATGCTATCCAGATGGGACTCCCCGTTTTCTCCAAGATGGCTCGTCTTTGTTTCCTTGCGGGCGACAGGAATGCTTCTCGATATACAGAAAAAGGGTGGAATATGTATGAAACCACCCGTGATGAGATAGGTGGAGGACTGTATAACGCTGCTGATGCGCTTTGGTGGCGCGACAAGGATTTTGTTCCGCCTTACACTGAGCCCAATGGCGAAGATTGCTATTGGAGTCGTGGCAATGGGTGGGTGTATGCTGCTCTTGTGCGAGCCATGGATGCTATGCTGATTGCAAAGCGTGCGGAAGCTCCTCATTTTCAGGAGCCTTTGGGCGAGAGAAAGTGGAAGAATATTGGTGAGGACGAACATTTTAATGATTATCGCAAAGACTATCTCGCCATGACCAAGGCGCTGCTGGAGTGTCAGCGAGCAGACCGCTTCTGGAATGTTTCGCTGCACGATGGGAATCATTATGGCGGCAAGGAACTTTCTGGTACAGCTCTCTTCATTTACGGCATGGCATGGGGTGTTCGTCATGGATACCTTTCCAAGAAGACCTATCTTCCAGTCATCTATCAGACATGGGATGCCATGGTGAAAGAATGCTTGCATCAGAATGGCTTCCTGGGCTATGTGCAGGGTACAGGAAAAGAACCCAAGGATTCCCAGCCTGTTACCTATGACAAATCTCCTGATTTCGATGATTATGCTTTAGGTTGCTTCCTCCTTTGTGGAACAGAAATCGTTAGACTTATCAATCAACAATAACATATCAACATGAAAAAAGTTGTATATATATTAATGTGTATGTGTCTGGTCCTGAGTGCTTGTGATTCGGAACAAACAACAAAAAAGAAGGCTAAGAAAAAGGCTGTTACGGCAAAAGTTCAGAGCGCTCCTTACGAATTGCTCGTTGTGGCCAACAAGGATTGGCTCAAGACTGGTGCTGGGCAGAGCTTGATTCAGATTGTAGAAGCCCCAGTGGAGGTGCTGCCGCAAATTGAACCTAATTTTCGTGTTACCAGTGTTAATCCCGAAGCATTCAATGGCGTGTTCCGTACGTATGCCAACATTGTCTGTGCTGATGTAGATAAAAAGTACAAGGAACCGGAATTGCGTATGGCAACGAATGTTTATGCCCGTCCGCAAAAAGTGCTGTATGTCAATGCGCCCGACAACAGTAGCTTTGAGAAGTATATGGCAGAATGTGGCAAGATGATACTTCGCGAACTGAACGAAAACGAATTTTCTCGTGAACGAGGATTGCTTGCCAGGCAATTTAATGGTGCGGTTCAGCGACAGGCAAAGAAGCAGTTTGGCATCGACATCAAGGTTTCGCAGGACATTGATGACATGAAGACGGGAAAGGATTTTTTGTGGGCCTCGGCCAGCAAGCAGGAGTTCCGTCAGAACGTGTGCCTTTACACTTTGCCATTGTCAACCCTCTCGTTTGCAGAGGCTCGTGATTCGGTGATGAAAATCAACATCCCTGGAGGCAGGGAAGACCAGTGGATGGAAACAGACAGGCGTACTGTGATTACGGATGAAATCACCAGAAATGATTTGGTTGTGATTCGTGGACTTTGGGGAATGAGGAATGATGCGATGGGTGGTCCTTTTGTGTGCTATTGCTATGCCGACACGTTGCACAACCGTTTTCTTGTAGCCGAGGGGTTTGTGTACGCTCCTGAAGAGAAGAAACGCCCCATCATGCGACAGCTAGAAGCCGCTTTGCAGACAGTTGCATTGCAGTGAAAGTAGGATGATACCTAATGATACAAATGAATTGTAGGGGGAATTTTCATTTTCTCTACTTAAAATTTGGTATGTAACGAAAACTTTTCCTACATTTGCATCGACAAAATTAAAAAATAATTATAAAAAGAAAATATTATGGCTTACGTAATTAGTGACGATTGTGTAATGTGTGGAACTTGCGCTGGCGAGTGCCCATCAGGTGCTATCAACGAAGGTGATGGCAAGTATGTAATTGATGCAGACGCTTGTGTTGACTGCGGTACTTGTGTTGACGCTTGTCCTGCAGGTGCTATCGCTCCAGGCGAATAATTGGCAGTTCCCGACAACAATTGTTGTACAAGTTTTTTGATTTAGCGGCATTCTCCACTGGAGCTTGCCGCTTTTTTTTGTGCTTTTTCATTAAAAGATGAATTTATATGCAGTAGTAGCCATACTTTCAGATTTTTCATGTATTTTTGCAGAAAATATGGTTAAAAGACATGAAAAAGACACATCCTTACTTGAAAAAGCTACAGATTGTACTTCTCTCTTTATTTTCATTCCTCTTTTCTCAACAGCTTGCTGCTCAAAGCGTCATAAACCTTTCAGGCGATTGGCAGTTTCAGATTGACCGCGAAGATAAAGGTGCTTCTGAAGGGTGGTATCAGCCAGACTATCAGATGGAAGATAAAATCACGCTTCCTGCTTCTATGCCGCAGCGCCTCAAGGGCGATGACATTAGCGTCAACACAAAGTGGATTGCATCGTTGTATGATTCCAGTTACTTTTTCAATCCTTACATGAAGAAATATCACAACCCAGGTAAGGACATGAAACTCCAGTTCTTCCTCACTCCCGACAAGCATTATGTGGGCAAGGCGTGGTACAAGAAAACTTTTGTTCTTCCTGAAACAGAGGAACTTCCGATGTACACCCTCTATCTCGAGCGCCCTCACATCGCAACAGAAGTATGGGTTAATGGCGAGAAGGTTGAACGCATCCAGAAGTCTTTGTCTGTCCCTCATATCTTCTATCTTTATGGCCTTCTTCAGCCTGGCGAAAACACGATTGCCATCTGTGTTGACAACCATCACGAAACCGTGAGGGTAGGGCAAGACTCTCATTCCGTCACCGACCAGACCCAAGGCAACTGGAATGGTATTGTTGGCAAAATGGAGCTTCGTCCATTCAATGCGATTGACTATGTTGCCGTTTATCCTGACATCGACAGCAAAACAGCGCGCGTACACCTCGAAATGCTTGATTATAAGTCCAATCGACGTGCCACACTTACGTTGAGGGCTACGGCGTTCAATACGGACAAACAGCACGTTGTTGAAAGTGCTCCTATTGAACTGACAATGAATGATGTGCAAGCGCTCTCAAGAGATGTTGTTTTGCAAATGGGCGATTCCATGCTGCTGTGGGACGAGTTCAATCCGCAACTCTATAAGCTCGAAGCCGAACTGAAAACAGCTGATGGGCAAGTAAGCCGAAAGGAGACTGTTTTCGGCATGCGCAAGATAGAAATCAAGGACAAGATGTTCTATGTGAATGGCAGAGAAGTTCTGTTGCGTGGCACTGTTGAGAACTGCTGCTTCCCCAATACGGGCTATCCTCCAATGGATGTTGAGTCATGGCTGAAAGTTTTCAAGACCTGTAAGTCATACGGACTCAACCACATGCGTTTCCACAGCTACTGCCCTCCCGAGGCGGCTTTCATGGCAGCAGACTTGGTGGGTTTCTACCTCCAGCCAGAAGGACCTTCATGGCCGAATCATGGTGTTCGTTTAGGACGAGGCGAACTCATTGACACCTATCTGATGGATGAGAGCATCGCCATTGTTAATGAGTACGGCAATCACCCTTGCTTCACATTCTTTGCCTTTGGTAATGAGCCTGCAGGCAATTGGGTGAAGTGGTCCACTGAAAATGTGGCAAAGATGAAGGAATATGACCCTCGCCACCTTTATTGCGGCTTCAGTGTTGGAGGCGGCTGGGCATGGCAGCCTGGCAGTGAGTTTGCAGTGAAGGCAGGTGCTCGCGGACTGAATGAGTGGGCAAGAAGAGCCCCTGAGTCTGTGCTCACTTTTGAGAATAATATCTCTATCTATAATGGCAAGGATATGCCGAATACGCCTATCGAAATGCCTTTTGTGAGTCATGAAACAGGGCAGTGGTGCGCCTTCCCGAACTTCGATGAAATAAGTAAATATACAGGTGTCAACAAGGCAAAAAACTTTGAGATATTTCAGGATTTGCTGAGAGATAACGGCATGGAGTCGCGTGCTCGCCACTTCCTGATGGCGTCAGGCAAATTGCAGGCAATATGCTATAAGGCAGAAATTGAACGCACGCTACGCACTCCTAAATTTGCTGGTTTCCAGTTGCTTGCACTTAATGACTATTCTGGTCAGGGTACGGCGCTTGTTGGATTAACAGATGTGTTCTTCGAAGATAAAGGTTATGTGACCAGCGATAACGTCCGTGAGTTCTGTTCGCCGATTGTTCCTTTGGCCAAACTGCCCAAATTCACTTATCAGAATGATGAGGTGTTTGAGGCTTCTATCGAGCTGAGCCAGTATTCAGAGAGGGAAATCAAAGGAGCCAAGCCACATTGGGTGATATACAAAGAACCTAAAAAGCAAGGAAATGTCATGTTGCTCAATATGGAAGCGCCTTTTGCTTTTGGCGACCTTCCCGTCCGCGACCTGCCGATAGGGGGCAACATTGACTTGGGCAAAATCACCGTACCATTGTCCGGCATCAAGGAACCGACCAAGATGACGCTTGCCGTGACAATTCCTGGCACAGATGCGAGAAACCATTGGGATTTCTGGGTCTATCCGTCTGAGCCTTCTGGAAAAGTAAAGTACCAGAAAAAGACCTGGCTGCCCAAAGGCGTCTATGTGACGGACTCTTTGGATTCAAAGGCATTGAAGACCTTGAAGAAAGGTGGGAAGGTGCTTATCTGTGCAGCAGGGAAAGTGACTTACGGAAAAGAAGTCGTGCAGCAGTTTACTCCAGTCTTCTGGAACACGTCATGGTTCAAGATGCGACCTCCGCACACGACAGGCATTTTTGTCGAGAATACCCATCCCATATTTGACCTTTTCCCAACCGATTACCATTCAGATCTGCAGTGGTGGGAACTTGTCAATCGCGCTCAGGTCATGCAATTTACAGATTTCCCAACCGATTTTCAGCCTTTGGTGCAGAGCATCGACACATGGTTCATCTCACGCAAAATTGGTATGCTCTTCGAAGCCAATGTGGGAAAAGGTAAGTTGGTGATGACTACGATGGATATTGCCAACAATCTTGATAAACGCATTGTCGCTCGTCAGATGCGAGAATCCATCCTCGCCTATATGCAGTCGGAACAGTTCAGTCCACAATGGACGCTTGATGTTCAATTGGTTGCAGACCTTTTCACCAAGGTTGCAGGTAATGTGAATATGTTTACAAAAGATTCTCCAGATGAATTGAAACCGGCATTGAATGCCCCAGCTTCCCAGAAAAAATGAAACTGAATAAAAGATTATTGATTGCGATAGGAGCAATGGTGGAAAGTTTGCTCTTTTTGCCCCTTGTAGCCCAAACCTATTCTTTTGATGGGCGAGACAAGTCTGCTATTCAGGTAGCTCAAACGGACAATTATACTCAGGAAAGAGGCTATGGATATGATTTTCAGCAGCTCGTGGGAGAGGCAAAGGCGCATCAAAATGGCACTTTCCGTTTGTCGGATGACCTCTTTTATTTCTCTGTCTCTGTGCCTGATGGCAACTACAAGGTAACGATTACGGTTGGTTCGAAAAAAAGAAGAGCTCATACCACCGTGCGTGCAGAATCTCGTCGCTTGTTTGTTCAAGATGCAGAAACGAAAAAAGGCGAATTCAAAACCTATACTTTCGTGGTCAATAAACGCAACACCGTCATTCAGCTTCCTGACGGCAAAACAGATCGTGTGCGTATTAAGAAACGGGAAGAGACAAAATTGAACTGGGACGATAAACTAACGATAGAGGTGAATGGCAACGCGCCAGCCGTTTCGTCTATTGCGATAGAGCCTGCTCCTCATGTTCCAACCCTTTGGCTTTGTGGAAATTCTACGGTTGTTGATCAGGATTATGAACCTTGGGCATCGTGGGGGCAGATGATAACTCGTTGGTTCACAGAACAGGTGGCTGTGTCAAACTATGCGGAAAGCGGCGAGACGGCCACGTCCTTTATTGCTGCTGGACGTCTGAAAAAAATCGTGTCTGTGATGAAGCCGGGCGACTACATTTTCATGGAATTTGGGCATAACGACCAAAAAGAAAAACGTGCAGGGAGTGGGGCGTTCTACAACTATGCATATGCCCTCAAGCAGTTTGTCGATGAGGCTCGTTCCAAAGGAGTGACCCCTATTTTTGTAACTCCGACTCAGCGTCGCTCGTTCGATGGCAATGGCAAGATTCTTGATACGCACGCCAACTATCCTGATGCAATGCGATGGGTGGCAAAAGACCTTGAAGTTCAGCTGATAGACCTTCATGCAATGACACGTGTTTTCTATGAAACATTGGGAGTGGAAGATAGTAAACGTGCTTTCGTTCACTATCCGTCAAGGACATTCCCAGGACAACTCAAAGCCTTTGAGGACAACACCCATTTTAATCCGTATGGGGCATTCGAAATTTCCAAGATGGTCGTCGAAGGTATCAAGTCACTCCAGCTTCCTCTCGTGCAGCATCTTCGTGATGACTATAGGACTTTTGCTCCTTCCGCTCCTGATGATTGGCGTATCTTCCATTGGAATGTATCTCCGTTTACCGACACCATCAAGCCTGACGGAAATTGATACATTCCTTTCTTACATAAACACCGTGTGCATGATATTTAAGACACCGCTTTTGAAATATTTTGTACACGGTTTTTCAGATATTATGTTGGCGGTGGGGCAGTTTGGTGGTTATGCGGTTGTACGGTTATGTGGTTGCTTTATTACTCAACCGTACAACCTCATAATCCCATAACCTCAAAAACCTCAAAATATTTCTGCTTTTCACATTTTTTTTGTATATTTGAACTTGAATTTTGTAAAAACGCAGTTGCTACGTGTTTTTTGCAAGACTAAATAGAGTTAAGCTTTTTTCTAACGTCCTAATTAATAGATTTTTATATAAATTGGGATGAAGTGAAGGTATGCTCTGTCGCGAACATTGTTAAAATGTAAGCATTGAAAAAATACAGAGTATTCAGAGTTAATAAAAGTTAAAAATTAAAAATAATGAAGCATTCTTATTTCTCTTTTGGTTTGCTTGTTGCAACCATTGTGGCAGTATTAAGTTCCTGCTCCACACCTAAGGACATTGCTTATTTTCAAGATTTCAACATGGGTAAGTCTATCGTAGTGCAGAACCCTGTTGAAATTAAGTTCAAGGCAGATGACGAAATCCGTATCCTGGTTAGTGCGGAGAGAGAAGAACTGGCCAAGCAGTTTACCCTCTCTTCTGGAGCAAGTTCAGGTGAAGATGGTTCGCGTTACACCATTGACTCCGAAGGCTGCATTCGTTTCCCCTTGCTGGGTAAGATTCATGTGGCTGGCTTGAACCGTCAGGAACTTCAAGAGACGATACGTGAACAGATTATAGAAAAAGGTTTGATTCGCGATCCTATCGTGACCGTCGATTACTCCAACCTATATGTGATTGTGTTGGGTGATGTGGGTACAGGACGTGTGCTCATCGACCGCGACAAATTCACCCTTCTTGATGCGTTAGGTGCTTCCGGCGACCTTAAAATTACAGGTCAGCGTACCAATGTGAAAGTGATACGTGAGAACTACGGTAAGAAAACGGCATACGAGGTGAATCTCTGTTCTGCAGAAGACCTGTATTCTTCTCCTGTGTATTATTTGCAGCAGAACGATGTCATCTATGTAGAAATGAACAAGAAAGAGAAGCGCAACGCAACTGTTAACGGCAACTCGACCGTGCAGCCTGCCTTCTGGATGTCTCTTGCCTCCTTCCTTGTTGGTGTAACCAACTGGTTCTGAAATATTAAAGACAGTTCTCAATAGTTTTCGTCAAACTTTCAACTCTTAACTTTCAACTATGTTACCTCTCAATAATCAGACTCCTATGCAGACACATCAGCAAGCAGCAGGAACAGCCCAGATAGCCAAGAGCAACTCAGCCTATCTGAAAGTGCTTGATATGCTTATGGTGTTTGCTTCCAAGTGGTATTGGTTCATCATCTGCCTGCTTATAGCGCTGGCCGCATGCTATTTCTATCTGGCCATGACTCCGCCTGTTTATACTCGTTCCGCATCTATTTTGATTAAGAACGAGGCGCAGTCAGCCACATCCGACATGAAGTTTTTGGAAAACAGTGTCGATGTCAACAATGAGTTGTTCACCCTCAAGTCACCCAATATCGCCAAGGCGGCAGTGCTCAGTCTCCACCTTGAGATTCGCTGTTTTGCTCAGGGACGTTTCCATGAGGAAGCCATCTATGGCACGCGGTTAGGAGTGCAGTTCATGCCTTTGGACCTGAATGACTTGGAGACGGCTGAATTCTTCTTCGAATTGAAGAAAGATGGTACTTTCATCATGGACAACTTCTCTCGCAATGGAATGCCTGTAGCAGGAGCACTCCGTGGAAAAGTGGGGCAGACTATCAAGTCTCCAATTGGCAATATCGAGGTAAAGAAAACACCTAATTATCAGCCACATGAGATAGCTTTGCGAGTGGAACGAGTATCCATTTCAGAAGCAGTCAATCATACCATTTCCAACTTGAGCGTCAGTGCAGTCAGCGAAATGTCAACCATCATCAACCTCTCCTATAACGATGAGGACCCGCAGCGTGCAGAAGACGTGATTTCCACCATCATTGCCACCTATAATGCCAACTGGGTTGAAGACAGCAACCGCAAGTCTGTTTCAACTTCAGAGTTTATTGATGAGCGTTTGAGCATCATTGAGCGTGACCTCGGGAATGTGGAAAATGACATTTCAGAATTTAAGTCAGCTAACCTGATTCCTGCCAGCAGCAGCGATGTGGCAAGCATCTATGTGGGACAGGCATCTACGGCAACAGCGCAGACTACCGAAATCAACAACCAGCTCCTGATGGCACGCTATGTGCGTAACTATCTGACCAATGAGGCCAATAAATACACGTTGATTCCAGCCAACCAGGGTGTCAATAGTCCGAATATCAGCGGACAGATTACCGAATACAATACGCTGCTTTTATCTCGCAATAACCTATTGAGTGCCAGCTCGCTGCAGAATCCTCTCATTCAGGAAAAAGACTTGCAGCTGGAAGAGCTTCGCAATGCGCTTATCGCTTCTGTTGACAATCACATCGCTTCTCTGAATGTGGAACTTCGTTCGGCACAGGCCATTCGCGGACAAGCCAACAGCAAGATTGCTTCTTCGCCTTCACAGTCCAAGTATCTGCTCTCGGTAGAGCGTCAGCAGAAGGTAAAAGAAAGTTTGTATCTCTACCTGCTCCAGAAGCGCGAGGAAAATGAGCTGTCACGAGCATTTACAGCCTACAACACCCGTGTCATCACCTCTGCATCAGGTTCAAACATTCCGACATTCCCTGTTCCTAAGACCGTTTGGTTGATTGGCATTATCTTTGGTCTTGCTATTCCAGGTGTCATCATCTTCCTGCTCGAAACCATCAACAACAAGGTGCGTGGGCGTCGTGACCTCAATGAGTTGACCATTCCGTTCATAGGAGAAATTCCGATGTATCGCCATCACCGTACATGGAAAGAGAAGCTTTTTGGTCCTTGGGTAAAGTTGGGCCGAAACTTGAAATCGCTGATTCTCCGTACCACGCCGAAGGAAGACAAGACACTGCATATTCTGGTGAAGGACCATTCACGAAATGTCATCAACGAAGCCTTCCGCGTGATACGTACCAACATTGAGTTTATGACGGCGAAAGGCGGACGTGGCAAAGTCATCATGCTCACATCGTTCGATCCAAACTCAGGAAAGACTTTCGTGGTGACCAACCTGATTACGTCCTTCGCCATCAAGAAGCAGAAAGTGCTGGCAATCGACCTCGACCTTCGTAAGTCATCATTGTCAGCCATGGTTAATAAACCAAAGATTGGTATTTCTGACTACTTGTCTGGTGTGACCGACAGTTTCGATGATATCGTCATTCGCGATGCTACTCATCGTTATCTGGATATTGTTCCCGTAGGAACGGTGCCTCCAAACCCGACAGAACTTTTGTTTGACGACCGTCTGGCAGAACTTCTGGAAAAGCTGCGTGATGAATATGCCTACATCATCCTCGACTGTCCGCCAATTGAGATAGTGGCCGATGCCACCATCGTTGGACGCAATGCTGACGCCACGCTGTTCGTCATCCGTGCCGAAGTGCTTGACCGAAGCCTTCTTCCTGATATTCAGAAGTATTATGACGAAGGGAAATTGCCAAAGATGTCTCTCATACTCAACGGTACAACAGATGCCTTCTCTTATTATGGCAACCATCGTTATGGTTCACGCTATGGTTATTACGGAGGTTCATCTTATGGTGGATATACAAAGGACGATGATTGATTTTAGAAAGTAAATCGCAAGTACATCTTGTTGCTTCTCACAGATTTCACGGATATGAGCCTTGCGCGGCTCTTTAGAAAACCAGTTGAAGTCGGCAACATAAATCTGTGTAATCCGTACTATCCGTGAGAAAAATAGAACTTGTGGTTTACTCTCACAGAAAATAAAAAAACCTTTCTTCTTAACAAAATTCTAATTAGAACTATAAAAACTATAAAATAAAATGAACAAGTGTGATTCCAAACGTAAGGTTCTTTTCCTGATAGAGTCTCTCCATGGCGGCAAGGCTGCAAAGACACTTGCTACATTAGTGCAATATATAGACAAGACCAAGTTCGATGTCACGGTATGCGCCATCACAGGAGGTGGAAAATATGAGTCCACCATCAGTGAAAACGTTAATTATAAAGCCATCCTCAAAGATGGAGCGCGAGGGACGAAATACAGCCTTGTGTACAAGCGGCTTCCTTTGTCAATGGTTTACAAGATGTTTGTTCCGCAAGGCAATGATGTTGAGATTGCTTACACAGAAGGTTTTGCCACCAAGCTGTTAAGCTGCTCTTCCAACACAAAGGCAAAAAAATATGCGTGGGTACATTCCGACCTTCACAGCAATCATTGGACCCAGGAAGTCTTCTCAAATATCAAAGACGAGACAAAGGCATACAATCAGTATGATAAAATTATAGGTGTAGCCGGCCTCATCTGTGATTCCTTCAAAAAAGAATTTCCAGGTGTTGCTAAGCCCGTAGAGACGATTTATGCCCCCATTGATTCATTGTCAGTTCGTCTTAAGTCGTTAAATGCCAGCAACGAAGATGAAAATAACGTAAAAGTGCGTCTAGTGGCTCATGGTCGTCTTGAAGCACATAACGAATATACCCGTTTGCTGAGAATCGTCAATCGTTTCGTAAAAGAGGGATATGATATCGGTTTGTGGATTTTTGGTGATGGTTCGCAGCGAGGCATCCTTGACCATTATGTCAAAGAAAACTCCTTGCAGGATAGAGTCAAGCTTTTCGGTCCTCATCCCAATCCCTACCGCTATCTGGTGCAAGGCAACCTCTTTGTCTGCTCATCTCACAGTTCAGCTGTCATCAAAGCCCTTATCCTTGGTCTCCCTGTTGTTGCCACCGAAACACCAGAACTCAAGGAACTGCTGAAGAATGGTGAATCAGCCCTCATCACAGCCAATACGGAAGATTCCCTCTATGCAGGCATAAAGAAACTCCTCGACGACCCTCAAATGCTGGAACAGTACAAGCAGAAAGGCGAAGCACGTGGTTGGGACTTCGACATCGAAGCCCTCATGGTGCCAGTAGAAAACCTTTTGCAGGAATAAAAAGCAATTCTGGCTAGAAAGGAAATTCACGGAATTGAGCCTTGGGAGGCTCTTGGTGGAGCGGCTAGTTGCATTCGGCAACGTAAATCTGTGTGATCCGTGAGCCCAAATTACTAAGTATGTTTTTATTCTCTCACAGATATCACAGATTCCACGGATTTGAGCCTTGCGAGGCTCTTTAGAAAAAGTTGCATTCGGCAACGTAAAAAATCTGTGTGATCCGTGCAATCCGTGAGCCCAAATTACTAAGTATGTTTTTATTCTCTCACAGATATCACAGATTTCACGGATTTGAGCCTTGCACGGCTCTTAGTGAGGCGGCTAGTTGCAGTCGGCAACATAAATCTGTGTAATCCGTGCTATCCGTGAGAAAAAATAAGTTGTGTTCTACTCTCGCATATACACAGATTTCCTTTCAATTTCCTTTCCTTGAGACAAATCGTTTACGATTCCTAACAATAATTGTCTTTTGGCATATTGGGACACATTGAAATACCCATTCCCTTTTATGCTTGATAGTAACTTTGTATCGTAAATTTATACGTTATAAAAAGGACGGGGATTGTAACAAAAAGAGTCAAATCTAATGGATGAGTCATTAAAACAGAAAACTTTTTCAGGGTTAGTCTGGAATTTCTTGGAAACTTTTGCCCTACAAGGCTTTGGGTTCGTCCAAGGTATTATATTGGCTCGTTTGCTGATGCCATCAGATTATGGTCTGATAGCAATGACCGCAGTTTTTTTTTCTATATCCTATGCCTTAATAGACACAGGATTTACTTCAGCTTTGATAAGGAAACAGAATAGGAAGGATATTGATTACTCTACGGTATATGTAACGAACATAGTGCTTTCTTGTATTTTCTCTTTAGTTTTATGGTTGTGCTCACCATTTATCGCGGATTTTTATGAAGAACCTGAATTGTGTCCTATTATATGTGCCAACGCATTGTTGATGCTGTTTGGTTCTTTTATTGCTGTACAAGGTGCTCGATTAACCATTCAATTGGATTTTAAACTAAAGAGTAAGATTGTTGTTATTTCGACCATTTCGACAGGTATAATATCGATTCTTTTAGCCTATTGTGGTTTGGGAGTTTGGTCTTTAGTTCTTCCCAATTTTTTTTCTGTTTTGATGCGAGGCTTATTGTATTGGAAATATCAGCATTGGTTCCCTGGTTTTCGATTTTCATGGAATATATATAAAGAATATTTTTCTTATGGCTCAAAACTGATGTTATCAACCTTATTGAATGCTACATACGATAATGTTTATTCTTTAGTGATAGGTAAGGTTTATTCATCTTCATCTTTGCTAGGGTATTATACAAAGGGATGTGGTTATGCTTCTTTGCCAGCCTCGGTGTTTAGCGGTATTTTGAATAAAGTAACATTCCCTGTTTTGTCAAAGATACAGGAAGACGATGTGCTTTTGGAACAAATTTACAGAAAAATGATACGAGTTTCTGCGTATGTTGTATTTCCGTTGATGATATTGCTTTTTTTATTAGCGCGCCCATTGGTTATTGTTCTTATAACAGAGAAATGGGCTAATTGTATTATATATATTCAAATATTATGTTTCTCATTGATGTGGAATCCAATACATTCTCTTAATCTTAATTTGTTGCTAATAAAAGGTAAAACGGATCTTTTTCTTAAATTAGAAATAGTAAAGAAAATAATAGGGGGCATTACATTATGCGTTACAATTCCATTCGGGATTATAGCCATATGTTACGGACAGGTTTTTTCATCTCTTTTATTTTTAGTTTTGAATACTTATTATACTGGTAAGTTTATACATGTGGGTTTTTTAAAACAAATGAAAGATCTGCTACCAACAATGTTCTACACTTTTTTTATGGGATTAGGCGTGTGGATATTGTTATCTTTTATTTCTTCTTTTCCCATTCAAATTATAGCAGGGATAGGATTGGGCATTCCTTTTTATCTTGTTGTTTCAAAGTTTGCAAAGTCTCAAGAATATATATTCTTGTTAGATTTGTTGATTCAGAATATCCCTTTTATAAATAAAAACAGGAAAAATCCCTTTTAAAGTATGATTATAGAGAAAAAACAATTGTTCTTTTTGCTTTTCTCGATGAATTTAGGGGGTGTTGAGAAATCGTTGTTAGGGTTGTTGTCTCTATTAGATAGAGATGAATATGATATACATATTGGTTTATTACGTAAAGAAGGTGCTTTGTTGGACAGCCTCCCTTCATGGGTTGTCGTACATGAGTGTTTTAAGGAACAATGGGAAGTTCTTAATCGCCCCCCTTTGTTAACTATAAAATCCTTTTTCAATAAAGGAAATTTCATGGAGGCTATTATGCATCTTTTTTTATACATAATATATAAAGTTTCGGGGGATAGAACGCTTTTCTATAAATATATATTGCGTAAAGAACCTTCTATTGATATATGTTTTGATAAAGCATATGCCTATGCAGGCCCAGCCTCGATGTTAGATTATTATATTTGTCGAAAGATAAAAGCAAAAGAGAAATATGGGTGGATTCATTATGATATAAAAAGATTTGGTATAGACAAGGTTTTAACTCGTAAATTGTATAAGGATTACCAAAAAGTATATGTGGTGTCGGAAACGGCAAAAAGTACGTTTGATGAACTCTTTCTTGAATTTCGTCAAAAAACAGAGGTGAGATATAATGTTGTTTCGAAAGAACAAATACTATCATTGGCAGAACAAGGTGATACCTTTACTGATGAGTTTTTTGGAATCAGGATTTTGACAGTAGGGCGTTTGTCTCAAGAGAAGGGACAGGATGTTGCCATTTCTGCATTAAAGATGTTGATTGATAAAGGTTATGATGTGAAGTGGTATTTTGTCGGAGAGGGGAATTTGCGTACAATATGTGAGCAGAAAGCTTCTGAATTAGGGGTGTCTGATAAAGTCGCTTTTTTAGGATTGCAGACAAATCCATACGGCTATATGAAGGATTGTGATATATATGTTCAGCCTTCTCGTCATGAAAGATATTGTATAACTCTTGCTGAAGCTCGTTGTTTTACAACTCCTATAGTTGCAACAAATTTTACTGGTGCAGAAGAGCAATTGAGGACTTATCCTCAAAGTGTAGTGACGGGTATGTCTGCAGAGGAGATTGCAGAAGGTATAATACGATTTTTATGATTTCTGTCATTATTCCTATATATAATGTATCTCAATATCTGTCTCAATGCTTGGATAGCGTATTGGCTCAATCATATAAAGATTTAGAAATAATTTTAGTAGATGATGGCTCTACGGACGGATGTGCTGTGATATGTGATGAGTATAAGGGGAAAGATAGGCGTATACAAGTAATTCATAAGAAGAATGGTGGGTTGAGCGATGCGCGTAATGCAGGAATGAAAATAGCTAAAGGAGAATGGATCTATTTTGTGGATTCGGATGATTGGCTCGCGGAAGAAGCTATTGAAAGACTGTATGAATATGCAATTGTACATAATTGTGACATGGTTCAGGGGAATATGTATTATGTATACAAAGACCACATGTTGTACCGTCAGGCAAATGGAAAAGAACGAAAGAGAACCATTCTGACTTGCGATGAAGCAATGCGAGAGTTGATTATTAATGACCGTGTGAAAAACTTTGCATGGGGAAAATTGTATAAGAGAGGTCTCATACAGGATTTAGATTTCCCTGTTGGGAAATATTTTGAGGATAGTTTTTGGCAACACCATATTATCGATAGAGTGGAGCGTTATGGAATTATTGATGAACCTTTGTATTATTATCGTCAACGAGGCGATAGTATCTCTGGAACACCATCAACTCGCTTTAATGATTTGTTGGAAGGAAATAGGGAAAGACTAAATTTTATTCGTGAAAAATATCCTGAGTTGTTCCCTTTAATGGAGAAGAAATATAAAAAAATATATAATCAAATGAATCCTCCTGATGATATGGGATATAAATGTGTTTTATTTGTACGAAAAGTTGTAGGAAGAATCCGACCGAGTTTATATAAGAGAATAAATTTATGAGTGGAGTTTTTCCCAATATACAATCTTTTGTGGATGTTCTCAATCAAAGTGAGGTTCCCTATTTGGTGCTTCGCAATTATGAGAAAATGCTATCTCCTGAACTTTATATGGAAGGGCATGGCGATATCGATTTGTTGTGCTCGGATGCTCGATTGTTAGCGAAAGCAATAGGCGCTAAGACATATACAGATAAAGTAAAAGCTGTGTGTGATGATGGGGTTCATTATTATGTGATGATAGCAGAGCAACCTGTGAGTTTGGATTTACGTTCTGTTGGTGATGGGTACTATTGCCTAAAGTGGCAGAAAGAGATGCTGGAACGGCGAATAAAGAAAGATGGATTTTATGTGATGAATGAACACGACGATCTTTATTCTCTGATACATCATGCAGTTCTTCAAAAGAGGCATTTTTCGGAGGAGTACAAAGAACGGTTGACGGGTATGTGCCATACGTTGGGAGTGGAAGTAAGGGAACAGACACATTCTTGCTTTATTTCATTACTTGAAGACTATATGCAGCAGAATGGCTATACATATACATATCCGACAGACACATTTGTGCCATTAAACAAAAAGTATATCAATACTCAGATGTTGGAAAAGAATCGAATTTTAGCTTTCCAACATTGGATATTTGACACAAAAGTTGGTACAATAGAATGTTTAGTGAAGATAAAGCACTTATTACAGGGGCAAAAAACATGACTATCATAGAGAGATTGCAATCTCATACGGTAAATATCTATCAACTTCGCGAAGATGATCTTGTTGAAAAGTGGGTAGATGCACGACTTTTGTTGCATCCAACTCGTTTTGACTTGTTTGCGAAGTTGTATTATGTGAGAAATCGCATGGATAATAAGGCTGAGGCCGTGAAGGTGTATAAAGAGCATATAAAAGCTTTTAATCCTGATTTGAAAGAGCCGGGAAGGGAGGACAAATCGGGATATGATGACTTTTTGATGGCTTTTGAAGCTTTAATAGAAACTTTTTCACGGACAGATTTTGATGCTTCGCAATCATTGGTGCCAATAACAGAAGATGGTATTATATTAGATGGGGCTCATCGGGTTTCCGCTTTGGCTTATTGTAATAAAAAGGTGAATGTGGCAATCTGTAAAGGCGTTGTACCTAAAGCTAATTTTGATTATCGGTATTTTAAAGATAGAGGACTTTCTTGGGACACAATGGATATAATAGCTCATGAGATGTTACAGTGGCTTCCCGATATATATGTTGCTTGTTTGTGGCCTAAAATGTCAGATCAATCCCAAGCATTTGCATGGATAGAGGAAACATTTGGGATTGTTTATGAGAGGAAGGTGAAGGTGAATTACCCTTCTTTTAGAAAACTTATAAAGAAGGTGTATGAGAACCAGCCATGGGTAAATGAACCTAATAGTGTTGATGATAAATCCCTGCATTGTTATGGGTTTAATGGACAATTACGTTTCTTGTTTTTTGTTTCAAGAGATCTTGATAAAGTTCTATTTATTAAAGAAAAAATCCGCTTGATGTATGGGGTTGGAAAACATGCGTTGCATATTACGGACAATGAATTGGAGACAAGAGAAATAGCAAGGATTCTTTTAGAAACAAAGTTAAGGAAGGAATGGTTGGATCATTCTGCCGTCAATAGCTTAAGCGAGAAAATTCAAGAGAGGTGGTATTATTTTAAGAAAGTTCAAGTGATAGACTTCAAAGTAAAGGTGGCAAAATTGTTAAGTGTAAAATAATGAAAAAGCGTATACTTTTTACCATTGATTCGCTTACGATAGGTGGGGCTGAGAAAAGTCTTATAACATTGTTGAATTTACTGGATTATTCTCGTTATGAGGTGGATTTGCAGTTGTTTGCGTTTGGTGGAACTCTTATGCACTTCCTTCCTAAAGAAGTGAATGTTTTGCCTCCTTTAAACTATACTCGTTTCTTAAGTCAATCCATTTGGGAACAACTTTTGAATCCCACAATGTTGATAGTTAGATTGTTGTATTCTTTTAAAATAAGGAAGTCGGGATTGCTTCATGCGGATAAAGCCTGTTTGTATTGGCAAACAATAGGGAGATGTATAGAAATGAATACCCGACAGTATGATGTCGCAATAGGATATGCTCAAGGGATTCCTACGTTTTATACTGTAGATAAGGTAGCGGCAAAGAAGAAACTTTTGTGGGTAAATGTTGATTACAGACTTACTGGAAAAACAAAAGAATATCAATCTCAATTTTATCGTAAATGTGATGTAATAGTTCCTGTTTCTGATTCAGCTTGCAAAGTGTTTTCTAGAGATGTGTATCCAGAATTTAAAGAGAAGATGAAAATAATGTGGGATATAATAGATGCACAGATGATTAATAGGATGTCGGAACTTCCTCCTGACAAGTCAATCTCAAAAGGATTTCCAGTAATTATGACAGCGGGGCGTCTTAATAAGCCACAAAAAGGGTATGATTTGGCATTGGCGGCAGCAAAGATTTTACGTGATAGGGGAATCCGATTCCGATGGTATGCGGTAGGGGATGGCCCTTATAGAGGGGAAATGGAGAAATTTATTCAAGAGAATCATTTACAAGATGTTTTCGTCCTTCTTGGATTTACTCCCAATCCTTATAGTTATATGCGACAATGCGATGTGTATGTACAGACTTCCAGACATGAAGGTTTTGGCTTGACAATAGCTGAAGCTCGTATATTAAACAAACCTGTTGTTTGTACAAATTTTGAAGCTTGTACCATGCAAATGGTAGATGGCAAGAATGGACTAATCACCTCTTTTGAACCTAAAGATATTGCGGATGCGATAGAGAAACTCTTGACTGATAAACACCTGTATGAAGAGATTGAGGCTTATTTGAAGCAGGAGAAAAAAGGGAATGTGGAAGAAATAGAGAATTTCTATCAATTGATAGGTTGTTAAAAGTTATCAGGGATGACACGTGATTTTTCTTTAGATATTATACGGATCTTGGCATGTGTGATGATTGTGCTGATGCACTCTCCGATGCCTGATTTGGGAACTGCTGGTGTTGTATTGTGTGGGGTTAGTTATCTGACAGCACCAGGAATAGGGCTGTTTTTATGGTCAGCGGGGCTTTGCTGCTGAAGAAGAAAATGAGCAAACCTTTTGATACCAAGCTGTTCCTACAGAAGCGATTCTCGAAGATTCTGATTCCATTGGTATTTTGGAGTTTGGTGGGATGGGGATTGGAACAGTTGGGAATCCGTAACAAGGAATTAGGTGTTTTGTGGTTTATGTATTGTTTGGCAGGGATTTATCTGCTAACTCCGATTCTGTCCAGATGGCTGTGTGGAGCAAGTGTGAAGGAAGTGGAGTTTTATCTGCTGTTGTGGTTGTTGGCTATGTGTGTTCCCTTAGTGGAAATATGGATGCCTATAAATGAAGGTGATACGAGTCTGTTGTATTACTTTCATGGATATGTTGGTTATTATGTGTTAGGGTTCTATTTGCAGAATTATAAAGGAAAAGGTTGGTTGTGGACGAATCCCGGAAAGGTTATGTTGGGAATTGTTCTGCTGCTTTTCTCTATCGTGCTTCCTTTGGTTTTGTTTATCCTTCAAATAGAGGTGGATTTCTATAGGGTATGCTGGTATTTGAGTATAACTGTAGCTTTGCAGTGTGTGGCTTGGTGGAGTTTGGTAAAGAAGATGATGAAAGCGGCAACTCAACTGCCTGCGTGGGTAGGTGTTCTGTCTAATTTGTGTTTTGGTATATATCTTGTTCATATATTGGTGATGAGAAATTTCTTGTGGAAAATGGAGTGGATGATGAATATGAATGGGATTGTACAAATCTTGGTGTGCACAATCCTAACTTTTTTGATTAGTGTTGCTATTGTTGGGGTATTTCTAAAATTCCATATATGAGGAAGGTGATAGGGTGTTGATTATCAATGATTATAAGTGATAATACTCTTTCTCATACCGTTAAGCAACAAATCTATATACAGCGAATAGACTTTAAGAAAAGGGTTTTACAGATTCCACGGATGTGAGCCTTGCTCGGCTCTTTGGGTAATCAGTTGCAGTCAGCAGCATAAAAATTTGTGTAATCTGTGCAATCCGTGAGAAAAAAGAATAACCGATGAAACCACGCATTCTCATATTGATGCATTATATGGAGTTGGGCGGGGCGGAGAGTGCCTTGCTGGGGCTCTTGCAGAGTGTTGACCCTGCTCGTGCAGAGGTGGATGTGTTCATCTATAGCCATCGGGGGGAGTTGATGGAGTTTGTGCCGAGGGATAAGGTGATGTTGCTGCCTGAGATGGAGGCGTATTCCTTGACGGAGAAGCCGATGGGTGAGGTGGTGAAGCGAGGGTATTGGCGATTGGCTGTGACGAGGATGGTGGGACGGCTGCAAGCGGCGGCGTTTGTCAAGAAGCATCAGGAGGATGAGAGGCCTTGTGAGTGTGGCACGTTCTTTCAGCAGAGGATGACGTGGCGTGTGTTGCCAGAGATTCAGCCAGAGGTGGAATATGATTTGGCTATCAGTTTCTTGACACCGCATTATATTGTGCTGAATCGGGTGAGGGCAAAGAAGAAGGTGGGATGGATTCATACGGATTATACGCGTATTCAGGTGGATGTGGAGGCGGAACTGAAGATGTGGGAACGGTTGGATTATATTGGCTGCATCAGTGAGGAGGTGGGAAACCGGTTCTGTGAGGTCTTCCCTTCTTTGAAGGGGAAATTGGTGCAGATAGAGAATATCTTGAATACTGATTTTATCAGGAGTCGTGCCAAGGAGGAGGCTGTTTCGCTATGTGAGGATGCTTCTGTGGTTAAGTTGCTGACGATTGGCCGCTTTTCCCCTGCAAAAAAAATGGAGGATATACCGTTCCTTTGTAGGAGGATTCGAGAAAAAGGGATTGATGTTCGATGGTTTATCATCGGATATGGCAGTAAGGAGATTGAAGAGGTGGTGCGTGAGAATGCAGAGAAGGAGGGTGTGGCAGACCATGTCGTGATTTTGGGAAAGAAAAAAAATCCTTATCCTTATATTCAGGCTTGTGACCTTTATGTTCAGCCCAGCCGTTATGAGGGGAAGTCTATCACGGTGAGGGAGGCGCAGATATTGTGCAAGCCTGTTATCATCACGGATTATCCGACAGCGTTGTCGCAGGTACAGGATGGTGTGGATGGCGTGATTGTGCCGATGGAGGTGGAAGCGTGTGCTGCGAGGATGGCGGAGTTCATTGCTGATGTGTCCAGGCAGAGGAGGATCGTGGAGTATCTGCAAACGCATGACTATGGGAATGAGAATGAGGTGAATAAAATATATGATTTGTTGAGATGATTCCAAAGATTATTCATTATTGCTGGTTTGGTGGAAAGCCATTGCCGCCATCTGCTCTGAAGTGCAAGAAGAGTTGGGAAAAGTTCTTTCCTGACTATGAGATAAAGGAGTGGAATGAGGAAAACTTTGATATTGGCATGATGCCTTTCACTCGTGAAGCGTATGCTGCAAAAAAATATGCTTTTGTGAGCGATGTGGCACGTTTTTGGGTTTTATATCAGGAAGGCGGTTTGTACTTTGATACTGATGTTGAGGTTATTGCCTCTATGGAGGATATTATAGAAAAAGGACCTTTCATGGGGATTGAAGCAATGGATGTATACGAAAAAGGGTGGCCTGCTGTTGCTCCGGGTTTAGGATTGGGTGTTGAGCCCTTTCATCCATTTTATGGAGAAATTCTTGCGCATTATAAGGGGTGTCATTTTTGTGATAGCCAAGGCGTTCAATTACCAGGAACAGTTGTTATGCATACAACTCAAATGCTTAAAGAAAAAGGACTACAACCTTCTAAGGAACTTCAGCAGGTAGCAGGGATATGGATATATCCTCAAGATTACTTCTGTCCTTTTGAAGATGCTACAGGTATCCTGAGAAAAACGGTTAATACTCGAACTATTCATTGGTATTCTAAAACGTGGGTAGGGTTGCCTGATTGGTATTTTAAGCTAACACGTTTATTGCACCAGATATTTGGTGTTCACTTTTTTGCTAAATTTAGATGAATGCATTACCGATAGGTCCCACATTGGTGCCACAGTTATATTATTGGGCGGTATTTCTTTTCTGCCTATTTCTCTATTTCAATTATTCAGGCTCGGATAATTGCGATAAGTTGCTGAAGAAGAACTCGATGTATCCAGCGTTGATTTTGACGCTGTTCCTGATGGTATATATGGGTCTGCGTCCAGTCAGTCATACGTTTGGAGATACGGTGAATTATGCGTACATATATAGGAATGCTGCCGGATTGGCTTTCTTTTCTCCTGATTTTGAAGAAGAGTGGTTATGGGATTTTATTTTGCAAACTTGCAAGCAGTCTGGTTTCACGGTTAATATGTGGTTTTTCATTATCGAGATAGGATATTTAGGTTTTGTGTTTCTGGGGCTTCGAAAGTTGTTGCACGAGAATCCGTGGATGGGAATGCTGTTTTTCTTATCAGCTTTTTCTACATTCTCATTTGGTACTAATGGTATCCGTAACGGCTTGGCTTGTTCCATGGTGATTTTTGCCTTTGCCATTGCTGCGAACCGGAATATAGGCCAACTGATTATTGCTGCGATTGTGCTGGTGCTGGCATTTGGTATCCATCGTTCTACGGCATTGCCTATTATTGCTTTCTTTGTGGCTTCCTATCTCATCAAGTCTCCTAAAGTTGCTATCGGTTTCTGGGTGGCTAGCATCGGACTGTCTGTGGTGTTGGGGGATTACTTTACGAATTTCTTTATGGGATTGGGGTTTGATGACCGAATGACTTCCTATGGAACTTCGATGGATAAATACAAGGAATCTTTTTCTAATGCGGGTTTTCGTTGGGACTTCTTGCTGTATAGTGCGATGCCGGTGTGGCTGACATGGTATGTCTGCAAGAAGGTGGATGAGGGGAAAGCTATGTATGGAGAAACGATGGAGGAAATCGAGACGGGGGTTCCGGGTGCTGGCCGAATAGCAGATGCCCATAGCATGCGGGTATTTTATATCTTGTCAACAACTTATATGTTAGCTAATGCCTTTTGGGTGATGGTGAACAAGGCGGCGTTCAGTAACCGTTTTGCCTATTTGAGCTGGTTCATGTATCCTGTTGTCATTGCATACGCGGTGATTCGACTGCATATATGGGAGGACCAAGATAAAAAGGCCGGTTTGATACTTGCTGCGCATGCAGGATTTACGTTGGGTATGTATTTGATAGGTAAATTGTTCTAAAGAAATACTCGTAGAACAACGCGAGTTCGATATAATAAAAATATGTTTTTGTAGTGCCTCGCAAAGCTTCATGTCCGTGGACTCTGTGTTATCTGTGAGAGGAAAAAACTTATTACTTGGGCTCACGGATGGCACGGATTACACAGATTATTTTGTTGCTGACTGCAACTTGTTTCCTAAAGAGCCTCGCAAAGCTTACATCCGTGGACTCTGTGATATCTGTGAGAGGAAAAAACTTATTACTTGGGCTCACGGATGGCACGGATTACACAGATTATTTTGTTGCTGACTGCAACTTGTTTCCTAAAGAGCCTCGCAAGGCTCCATATCCGTGGACTCTGTGATATCTGGGAGAGAAGAAAATTACTTAAAATTTGCTTGTGATTTACTTTCTAAGAGAGTTATGGCATTTACTTTCATGGAAAGGAAATAGATTTATCGTAGAAATC
>JAEIGA010002604.1_pt1 | contig 28727 bp, 32 predicted proteins | sample 9270691 | NCBI WGS metagenome assembly JAEIGA01 (sample SAMN17057246, study PRJNA624740) | gut metagenome | biome: biome; isolation source: fecal sample | host: Bos grunniens | place: China: Xizang | collected 2019
ACTTTGCCTTCTATGTGGATGACATCGATCAGGCACAGTCCGTTCCCGGTCTGAAGGAGAAGTATCAGGAGAAGGCTGTCCACGGTCTGGCTGTCGCTCGTGACACCTATGTTGCTACCCTGATCGCAGGCGCTACCAACAAGACCACCGTCACCATGACCGAGGAAGGCGTTAAGAAGGGCGTTGACGATGCTATCGTCGCTCTGCGTGAGCGCAACTTCGACGAGGACGGCGTTATCGAGATGACTCCTGCCTTCTACAACCTGTTCAAGAATCACCTGATCACTCTGTCCACCAACAACCCCGAACTGATCAAGAAGGGCGTTGTCGGTATGTATGACAACTTCGAGTGCATCATGACCAACAACCTGAAGACTCCTTGCGACATCCGTGGCAAGAAGGCTATTGCTTTCGCCGGCCAGATCAACGAGGTCGAAGCTCTGCGTGCAGAGAAGCGCTTCAAGGACATCGTTCGTGGTCTGGACACCTTTGGTGCAAAGGTCATTGACGAAGCTCGCATTCAGGTGCTGGCTGAAGCCTAATTGAATAGGGCAGTTTGAAAGAGCCGCCATTGAGCGGAATGCGAAACGCATAGTTATGCCCACTGTGGGGGAGAGAAATCTCCCCCCTTTTCGTGAATGTAGAGGCATCTACACTGACGAAAGGAAAGGAGAGGACAATATGAACAACTTTATCCGCAAACCGAGCATTGACCTTTATCCCGGTATTCGTGTCGATAAGGACACTGTGCTGGAGTACAAGAACGAGAATGTCACGCAGACCGTGAAGAACTTGGTGCTGCATTCCGTGACGAAGGTCAAGGGCGATAATTTCCGCAGTAAGTACGATACCACCATTAAGCTCAACGAGGGCGATGTGCTTGTCTTTGAGGACGAGGGCAGGGGCTACATTAAGCCCGTTGAGGAATTTGTAACGATTGCAGAGGCAATCGAGGAACTGACGAACATCAAGGATCTGGGGTGACGATATGTTTACTTTGAATGACGATTTATCCATCTATGCAACCAGAGGCGATATTGTCTTCTTTACTGTGAGCGCACAAGAAGACGGCGAGCCGTATAAGTTCCAAGCCGGCGATGTGGTACGCATCAAGGTCTATGGCAAGAAGGATGCCGAGAGCGTTGTGTTGCAGAAGGATTTTCCCGTGACCGAAGAAACCGAGAGCGTGGAAATCTTCCTGTCTGAAGAGGACACCAAGATCGGCGAGGTTATCTCCAAGCCGAAGGATTACTGGTACGAAGTGGAACTTAACCCCGGCGAGAATCCGCAGACCATCATCGGCTATGACGAGGACGGCGCAAAGGTCTTCAAACTGTTCCCCGAAGGCGACGATATTCCTGCTTTCGTTCCTGATCCTGAAGACATCGCTGTAATGGACGACGAGCTGGACATGACATCCACTCGCCCGGTGCAGAATCAGGCCATTGCAAGAGCCGTGGTGGCTTTGAGAGCGGACTTTGAGGAAACAAGGGCTGACATCTACGAAAAGAGCGGTAGCACTGCACAGGCGGTTGTGGCAGCTAATAACGCCATTGGTGTTGAAAGAAAGAGAATCGATAACCTTGTTTCTAACCCAACTTCTGATAATGCGGAAGTCGTTGATATTCGTGTGGGTGCAAATGGTAAGGTATATGGGAGCGCAGGAACTGCTGTGCGTGAGCAGATTAAAAAGATTGATACAACTTCTGCCACTGGTGTTTTGCCGCCAAATGCCACCATCTTGGAAAACAAGTATTACAATGGCTCGAATGTGCTTGATACATTAAATGGCTTCACTACCATTGAAATTCCTGTGACTGCCGGAGAGGTTATTGTCATTCGGGATATCTCTGCTTCGGATGTTGATGGACTATCGTATGGATATATTGTCAAGGGACAGAAAACTGACGGCAGTTTCACCGCTGTAAATATGGCATCGCAAGCCATATACAATGATGCCGGCGGTGTTGTAATTCCCAATTCTGCAACACTTGGCTTGGCAAAATTGTTTGTGTGCGTAAAAACAGAAGCAGTACACACAATTACCATCGTAACATCAAAGAATATTGGAGTTCACAGTGGCGGCATTGAAATCAGCAAACTACCTAGCGATGTGCTGACCATTGCGGATATCCCGATTACAAAAAACATCATTTCTGCTGAGAGAAAGATTGGCAACAGTGGCATCCGTTTTGCGACAGCAGATGGCGAGGATCTTATTCCATACTATACCGCGGCCAGCAACTTTGTGATTTATGGCCCTTACTTCTTGAAGGCTGGAAGCATTGCAAATCTTGTATACGGCGAAGGTTTAGGGACAATCGGTTTCTTTTGTGATAGCGATTTTAATAATGTTGTTGGCATTAGAACGACAACCAATCCGTACATTTTTAAAGCTACAACGGATGGGTACGCATTCTTTATGGATACAACCATTGAAGGGACACGCACATCTGTTACTGTTGAAAATCCGTCTTTGGGCGGCATGATTCCCTCTTACCTTTTGGAATCCGCCGAATCGAACTTGGCGGGCAAGAAATGGGTATCTTTTGGAGACAGCATCACAGAAAGAGGAGCATGGCAGGAAAGAGTTGTTAGAGAGTTTGGCTTTGAACATACAAACTGTGGCATTGGCTCTACTTGCCTGTCCGGCAGCGGAGCAACGGCATTTTGGCAGAAAACCAGACTGGATGCAGTAAAGAAAGCAGACCCGGATATTGTCACGATTTTAGGTGGTGCAAATGACCTAGTTAGCAATCCTAACATCGGCACGAAGGACGAGTTGGAAAAATCCTTGGAAAACAAAGATACCGAAACCTTCGTTGGTGCATATAGCTATATCATCGAAAATCTTCTTTCTTGGAAGCCTACTTTGGAAATCATGGTGCTTGGAACTACATGGGCGCACAATGACGGAGCAACACTCACAAGCAAGGTGTCGTATTCTGACTTTTCCAATGCCTGTAAGATGGTTGCGGAATATTATGGACTTCCTTTTGTGGATTTGCACAACGGCATCGGCTTCAATAAGTTTACCATGAGCAATCCCCCGTACAACATCTATTCCAATGACCACATCCACCCGAATGCGCTTGGCGGCAGGAAAATTGCATCGATGGTAATTGCGAAAATGAAGGAAGCATATGCTTAACAAGGTGGAAAGGAGCGACAACATGAGTTTAGAAGGAAAAGCCGAGGGCAAGACCTTGGTTGGCAGCATTAACAAAGTTGACACACTGACCATCAGCGCCTATGGCATTGCCGTGAAGAACGGCTTTGAAGGAACTGAAGAAGAATGGCTTGCATCGCTCAAGGGCGATAAGGGCGAAAAGGGCGCTGACGGCACTGTTGCGTTTGAGGATCTGACCGAGGCGCAGGTGGAGAGCCTGCGAGGCGAAAAGGGCGCAGATGGCAAAGACGGCGTAAGCGGCAAAGATGGCGCAAACGGCAAGGACGGCGTTTCTGCAACGCACTCTTGGAGCGGCACTGTACTGACTGTCACTTCTGCTTCCGGCACTTCTTCCGCCAACCTGAAGGGCGAGAAGGGTGACAAAGGTGACAAGGGCGATAAAGGTGCAACCGGCGCAACCGGCGCACAGGGCATTCAGGGTGCAAAGGGTGACACCGGCGCAAAGGGTGACAAGGGTGACAAGGGCGATCCCGGCGATTCCGCTTGGACGGAAAGCAAGGAATACCCCAACTGCTTTTACAGAGTCTCCGGCGGCGTTACCGAGTGGCTGAATCCCCCCATGGTCAGCGGCGTAGAGTACCGCACGGCGGAACGATACAAGGATGCCGCTGTGTACAAGAAGGTGGATGCAAACGGCGATGTGCTTTGGCGCAAAGACGGTGACAGCCAGTGGCATCTACTGTCCTCTGCCGGCTATATTGCTCCGGCAACCGTTGAATGAAAGGAGAATGACCGATGTCAAACATTAGAGTAGATGTTGGCTATTTAATCAAAGACGGCACGGAAATCGTGTTCAGATCTCCCGTCGATTGCGCTGCCATTACCGGCCTGATCGTGTATTACACGGGCGCCGGCGGCAACACGATGTCGAAAGAATTTGCTTTGGCGGATGCACACGGCAACAATGTGGGCGACATTGATTATCTGTTTGCAGAAAATGTTGTGGTCAAGGTCATTCTTGATGTCACCCACGGCATGGCATTTGTGCAGAACGCAGACACCAATGCTTATCTGGAAGCGAAGTTTTCGGAGCTTTGGGAAACTGTGGGCGTGTTGGCTGAAAGCCCCTCGTGGGTTGAAAGTCACGAGCATCCCGGCTGCTTCTATCGTATGGTTGACGGCGAAGCAGAGTGGTTGAATGCGCCTGCTTTGAAGGGCGTTGAATATCGCACGGCGGAGCGAGCGCAAGGTTATATTGTATATACAAGGCGAATCAATTGTGGCTTTTTGGTGAATGGCAACAATTCCGTTGTTTATAGCGATTCCGTTGTCTATCCTGTCCGCTATGCCATCACGGTTGGAATGAATTGCACCTATTCAACCTATGGGGTAGTTGTAGATTCTACTTTGATTAAAATTAACAATCCCAATGCCACCGACCTGACACTTGGAAACGCATTTGTGCAAGTTTGGTATACCAAGGAGTTTGACGATGCTAGTGGTTTCTATATCACAAAACATCCTCAAAGTGCTACAAAGGGCGCAGCCGATTCTGTAACATTGACCATCGAAGTGTCCCATCCCGACCCCGATTCGCTTACTTATGAATGGCTCGTGTCAGCTTACACTGATAATTATTGGGTTGCTTCTGGAGCGACGGGTCAGGGAACAAATACGATTATTGCAACCAATGCTGCAACCAGATATTACAAATGTGTTGTTAAGGATGAAAATGGCAACACTCGCGAATCTGACATTGTAGTAGTTACGGTTGTGTGAGGTGGGGCGTATGAAAAAGATTAAGTATGAACTGCTTGCTGGCGAAGAAGTTAGCAACGAAAATCTCCAGAAGGTAATTCCTTATTCCCTCGAGAACGAGGAGATTGCCAAGATGGAAGCCTACAATGGAGAATACACCATTTTTGACGATGGCGAGTCTGAAGCGGAAACGCCCAAGAGCGATAAGGAACGCATTGCGGAGCTTGAAGAGGCTCTGCGCTTGCTGCTGGAGGGTGCGACAGAATGAGTGAACTGAAAGAAAAGGTTTTAGCTTACAACCGAGAGCTGAAAGAAGCGCTGGAAACGGTGTACAACGAGCTGAATAACGGACAGCGCAAGAAGCTCTTAAAGAGCGCAGTTGTCAAAGCCTTGTTTGATAAATACGGCGTTGAATACGAAGAATAAGGGGGCGGCGATATGACTCATTTGGAAATGAAGAAGAAGGTGCTGGGACTCATTGAAGAACTGAATCCCAACAGCGAATATCTTACCGACGATCCCGACATTGCGACCAAGTACAACGATGTGACCAATCAGGTCATGTTTGAGCTTGCTCGCATGAAGAAGATCCCCAAGTATGTGGAGATGGAAGTGGCCAAGGGCGATTTGGTCACCTTCGAGGACATCGAAAAGGAATGCGGCTACGAGGTGTATCAGCTCAACTTGGTCGCCGGCGTAAATTACGCACCCAAGGCAAACGGCACTGTGCTTAAAATTCTGGAAGACGGCGTGGCGGAAATCGACCTGTTCGTCTATCCCGAAAGAATCACCGAGAAGACCAAGGACAAGGCATACGAGTTTGAGCTTTCCCCCGATGTTCTGGAGATCATGCCCTATGGCATTGCTGCCGACCTTTTGAAGAGCGATGTTTCTACGGAGTACGGCGCAGTCTACGCCACCCGTTACGAAACCATGCTCCAGCGACTTGACCCCCGGTATCAGATGACCAGTATCTATATCGAAGGTGGTGCATACTGATGGCCGCTAATGATAATACGATCTCCAGAATTTATAACAACTTTCGTGGCGTGGACTTCCGTGGCGAAGAGATCAATCTTGTCAGAAGCCCCGACAGTTTGAATGTCTGGAAGGACTACAAGGAAACCGAGAGCATCCGCACCAGACCGGGCATGGCCTTGCACAAGGCCTTCAGCGACCCCGTATACGGCGTTTTCTTCTACAAGGATTCCATGTTGGTACACAGTGGCAACAAACTGTACAAGCAGGTAGGCGACACGAGAACGCAGCTGTGGACTGGCTTGGCAGAGGCAAACAGCAGCGCCTTCATTTATGAGGATGTCTGGTACTTCAAGGACGGCAAATATTACCTACAGTACGACGGCACTACCAAAAGCGACGGAAGCCCCAACATCAAGGAAGTGGTGGGCTATGTTCCCACTACTTCCATTGGCAGAAAGCCCTCCGGCGGCGGCACAGTTTACGAAGATGTCAATATGCTCCAGCCCAGAAGAATCAACTCCTTCCTTTCGGACGGAAAGAGCAAGGAATACTTCTTGGACTCTATGAATATTGATGCAGGCTTCCGCCCCATCGTCAAAGTGGACGACAAAGAGGTTAATAATTTCACGGTCGATTACGAGAAGGGCAAAATCACCTTCGATAGTGTGATCTCCGAGCCTCTTACGGACGGACGGGACAATGTGACTGTGGAGTTCCGCAAGACCATCGAAAAATACAAAAATAGCATTCTGAATTGCACTCTGTTACAGGTCTTTGATAACAGAGTGTTTTTTAGTGGCAACAAGGACTACCTCAATGTGGTGTGGCATTGCAGCCTGAATGACCCTTCCTATGTGAGCGACTTGGACTACTACCGAGAGGGTATGGACAGCGCACAGATCAAGGGCATGGTGGCCGGCAACAATGCTTTGTGGGTGTTCCGTGAGCCTTCTGAAGCCAATACGAATGTTTTTTACCACACGCCTACATTGGATGCGGAATATGGCAAAATCTATCCGTCTACGCACTCCAGTGTCACCATCGGCTGTGTGGGCAAGGCCATCAACTTCAATGATGACATCGTGTTCTTCAGCGAAAGAGGCATGGAAGGCATCTCCGGCGATATTACCACAGAGCAGGTGGCGGCGCACAGAAGTTCCCTTGTTGACCGCAAACTGATCTCCGAGAAGGATTACAAGAACATGATCCTTGAGGAGTGGGAAGGTTATCTGTTCGTCTTTATCGGCGACAAGGCGTATCTGGCTGACTCCCGTACTGCATTTACCAACGAAAACCACATCGAATATGAGTGGTTTTACTGGCAGATGGAGAAGGAAATCACCTGCGCCTGCGTGAACGATGGCATCCTCTACTTGGGAACGGAAGACGGCATTTATACCCTGACGGACTATAACTGTGACATCGAAAGTTACTGGGTCACCCCGAAGGATAAATTCAAGTATCCGCACAAGCTGAAGACCACCAACAAAAGAGGCTGTGTGGCAGAGGCGACGGGCGATATTTCCGTGTATGCCAAACTTGAGGACACCGACTTTGAGTTGGTGGACGAATATGAAAATGTGACGGATTATTTTGTGAGCAGAATCAAGCGCAAGAAGTTCAAAGACTTGCAACTGAAATTCTACTCCAAGACCAGATTCAGCCTTGAAACGGTCACGATTGAGTGCTTCGTGGGCGGCTATATAAAGAGGTGAAATAAATGGCAACGAATTATGACATCAATTACAACGATAGCCGCTTCACCGATGTAACGGCGGATGAAAAGGCGGCATTGAACGAGGTCGATGTAACCTACGGCAATATGATCAGCCAGTCCGATAAATTCTATCAGGATCAGATTGATGCCGCACAGGACTATGCCGACAAGCAGACCAATTTGCAGAATCAGCAGCTCCAGCAAGACATTAAGGAAATCAATCAGCAGAAAGAGCAGACAAAGCAGGACTACATCAAAGAGCAGTCCGGCGCTTATGTTGATTGGCAGAAGCAGTCCAATGCTTACGGCGCAAACGCCGAGGAAATGGCGGCGGCAGGTCTCGCCGGCTCTGGCTATAGCGAAAGCTCACAGGTGGCTATGTACACCACATACCAGAATCGTGTTGCTACTGCGAGAGAGTCCTACAATCGGGCGGTTTTGAGCTACGACAATGCTATCGCCGATGCGAAGCTGCAAAACAGCTCCATCCTTGCGGAGATTGCATATAACGCACTTCAGAAACAGCTTGAGCTTTCTCTTCAGGGCTTCCAGTACAAGAATCAGCTTCTTCTCGACAAGGCTGACAGACAGATGGAAGTCAAGAAGTTCTACGCAGACCAGTGGCAGAGAGTTCTCACGCAGATCAACGAGGAGAACAGACTCGCCGAAGAGGTCAGACAGTACGATTCGACCTTGGCAGAGCAGCAGCGGCAGCATAACGAAGAAATGTCGTATAAGAATGCGGCTCTTGAAGAGCAGAAACGGCAGCATGACGAAACCCTTGCGGAACAGCGCCGGCAGTTTAATGAAACGATGGCTGCAAAGAACGCATCCAGCGGCGGCAGTGGTGGTGGCGGTGGCTCTATCAAGAAAAGCGGCTCTGGCGGATCGAAAAAGAGCAATACCGCTATCAGCAAAACGAAAGAGACCAACACCCCGACGAAGTTGCTTGATAACGCAGGCCCTGCCGGCGGTGGCGGCGTGAGCGTGGACATGAATAGCGTTCTTGCTCTTGGATATGGCCCGATTAGCGCATCCAGACTCAACGAGCTGGTCAAGAGCGGCATTATTGAAGAATATGAATCCGGCGGCAAGCTGAAGTATCGCAAGACCGCAAAGACAAACAAGCAGTTTAGCCTATATCAGAAACTGAAGTAACGGGGTGATTCGATGAGTTTTAACGACGAGTATTTGGCACTTCGGAAAAAGCGGAAAGAGGAAGAAGAGAAGGAGTCTGTAGGAAAGATGCAGACTCCTCTTTATGTTGGAAAAACCGCCGCACTGTTTGATGGCCTGAACGATGTTGCCCCGGTCGCAGACCCCTCAAGGGTCATGGACATTGCGCCCGTTAAGGAAAAGGAAGAAGAAAAATCTTTTCTCGATACAGCATTGGACACATTTGGCCACATGATTCCTGCTGTTGCCGCTTATCGTGGCGTAAAGGGAGTTGTCGATGCGTTTAGCGAGGGCGGTTGGCTTAAGTCTAGCGAACTGTTCGATGACGGCTGGCAGTTTGGTGATGTGACCAAGACCATTCTCGGTACAGCGCAGGATGCGACCACCAATGCTCTGACTGGTGCGATTGACATTGGCGAAAAAGCGGTGGATGCGCTTGCATATGTTGCGCCTTATATTGCTCAAGGGCAATATTACTCAAACGGTGGCAGTTTTAGCATCCAAGCGAATCAGGCCGCCAACCAAGCCTTCTCTACGGCAAAAGCCGGAAGCGAGGAGTTTATCAAGAAAGACCTTTACGATGCCGAAGCGGTTGCCAAGGCAATCACATCCAATTCCGTAATCAACCAGTTTACGGACATTGATGAGGAAGCGCATTCTGTCTTGGACGAAAAGGCGGATGCTCTTGTGCAGTCCGCAGGTCAGTTGGCGGCGCAATACGGATTGCAGGCAGTAGGTGTTCCTTGGTTTGTAACGGCAGGCGTTACAAGCTTCGGTGGCGAAGTAGAAAACGCACTGAATCAGGGCGCTACGATGGAAGAGGCTGGCTTGAGCGCCGCCATCTCCGCAGGCGCAGAAATCCTTTCGGAAAAAATGTTCGGCGGTGATATTTTCACCACTTCTGCCGGAGCAGATATTGCAACAGATGTCATTGCCACACAAATCTCCGACAAGGCTCTTCGTGCGCTTGCGAAGGCAGGCATTGACGCCGCCGGCGAAGGTTTTGAAGAAGTATTCTCGCAGTTTGTCAGCAACCTTGGCTCTTCTCTTTACAAAGAGGAAGACCTTGGCGAGATCCTTTTCAGCGAAGAAGCGATCGACGAATACATCGAATCCGCAGTTGGCGGCTTTGTGCTTGGCGGCGGCATGACTGGTGTCAATGTGCATAAGGCGAACAAAAGCGGCGTTGACTATGTTACCGGCTTGACCAAGAACGAGCAGGCCGTCGTGGACAAGGTTTACAACGATGCAGTTGCCGAGGCAGAAAAGAACGGCAAGGTTTCTGCAAAGCAAAAGACCGAGATTTACGACGAAGTTATCGAAAAACTGGACAAGGGCGACATCGACACCGATGTCATTGAAGAGGTTTTGGGCGGCGATTCCTACAAGGCATACAAGGACACTCTTGACAGCGAAAGTTCGCTCAAAGAGGAGCTGAAGACCTTGCAGGAGGAACAGAAAGCCTTGGAAGAGGAACTGAAGCCTCTCAACAAAAAAGTGTGGCGTGATATGACCGGCGAGGAAATGGATCGCCGTGAGGACATCAAGGCTCGACTGCCGGAAATCCAGACCAGACTGGGCGAAATCGACACCGCACTGAATGACACCAATGCCAAGGCGCAGCAGAATCTCCTGAAGGCGCAGCTCGGCAAGAGTGTCTTTGACCTTACGAAGAACGACAAATTAAGAGAAAGTTACTTTGAGAAGGTAAGATCCAAGCAAAAGTTTACGGCGGATTTGAGCCAGTACACCGGCAGAGCGAAAAAGGTCATCCAGCAGGTCATGGAAAGCAAGCTGGCGGACAACACCAACAAGAGCCATGAGTTTTGGGACTGGGCGGCGAACATGGCCGAAAGCATGGACACTGACATCACGCTTGCAAATGATGCGCAGATTCTCGAAATGGTAAAGGCCGAGCATGAAGCCGATGGTCTTGAGTTTGATGCAAGCAAGTTCAACGGCCAGCGCATTGACGGCTATATTTCCAAGAACGGAATCGTCCTGAATGCCAAGTCCAAGAGAGCGCTGAACTTTGTTGTCGGCCACGAAATCACCCACAAGCTGGAAGGCACTAAACACTACGCAAAGTTGCAGGAGCTTCTGTTTGAGTATGCCAAGGGCGAATACGATAGCAGATACAGCGAGCGAGCAGGACAGTACAAGAACAAGTATGCTGCCGACGAAAAATTCAAGAGCAAGGTCAACAAAGAAGTCACCGCCGATCTGGTAGGTGACTATATCTTTAATGACAAGGGTTTTATCGACCACTTGGCGAAAGACCAGAATGTGTTCCAGAAAGTATGGAACGAAATCAAGTACATGGCGAAGATCGCCACCGCCGGTAGTGAGCAGGCGAAGCAGCTCGAAAAGGTCAAGCGTGAGTTTGAGAGAGCTTATCGGGAGGCGCAAAAGGCGCAGAGCGGTACGCAGTTCTCTGTCAGCGAAACAACAGACGGGCGACTTGTCGCTGTGGTGGATAGCGATATTTTGAGCAACATTGATACCAGTTCGTGGGACAAGACAAAGAAAGACGAAGCAAGGAAAGCCGCCTCTGATGCGCTGAAGCAATTTAGCGACGGAATTGTGGTGGATGGGATCACTCACAAAGTCAACAGGGTTTCCAGAAGAGAATACACAAAGTCCAAGTATTCCGAGTGGCTATACGACCACTCGCCAGATGTCTTTGCGGACAAAATGAGGGCTGCGGAAGTAGCAGACGATATTGTTGTTGCTACGACAGGCTGGAATCGTGACGGCGGACTGAAGCATCCGAGAACTGATAATTTTGTAGACTTTGACCACGGCAAGTCGTTGATTATGTCTGGAAACACAAAGTATACCGCAGAGGTAGTAGTTGGCATTACTGATGCTGGGGAAGCGGTGTTTTACGATGTGGTGGATATGACCCCCACTACATTTGACATAAAAAAAGAGGAATCCCCAGCCACCGCTACTACGCAAAATGCGATTGGCGATATAAAAGGGGATTCCTTTACCAATAAGGTATCACAGGCGGAAGATTCTGTCAATAGGAAATTCTCGTTAAGCGACAGTAACGGCAGAGAATTGAGCGAGGCGCGGGCTGAATACTTCAAGGATTCCAAAATTCGTGACGAAGACGGAAACCTGAAGGTCATGTATCACGGCACTCCCAACGGCGATTTTACCGTCTTCAAAGACGGCACATATTTCACCGACAACAAGGAGTATGCCGATAGATACCAGAACCCCGGCGCAAGCAGCATCAGCACGGGAAAGACTGCATCCACCCCCAAAACCTTTGAAGTGTATCTTGACATCAAGAAGCCCTTTGATCTTAACGATGCGGAAGCGAGAAAAATCTACATCGAGGATTATATCAAGGGCGGCAATGCAATGGGCATCGACCCCTACTTGCCCAATTCGGAGTATGCCAAGCTCAAGACTATCGACTGGACTGAAGGCGAGGATTTAAGAGATTTCCTTATCGAGAACGGCTATGACTATGACGGTCTGGTGCTGGACGAAGGCGCAGACGGCGGCTATGGCGAAGATGTTAAGAGCAGAGGCACATCGTATGTTGTGTTCAGCCCTGAACAGGTGAAGACTGTAGACAATAAAGCGCCTACTTCTGATCCTGATATTCGCTATTCCATCAGCGATTCCGACGGCAAGCGGCTGTCCAAGGAACAGCAGGATTATTTCAAAGATTCAAAGATGCGTGACGATAACGGCAATCTCAAGGTCATGTATCACGGATCGCAGGATGCCGGCTTCCATGTGTTCAGCGCCGATATGTCCGATGACGGCACTTCCTTCTTCTTCGTCGATAGAAACGATGTGGCTGCTTCCTATAGCGGCACGAGCGAAACCTATGAGGCAAAGACCATTCGCACCGCAGAGGATATGAACAATTTTCTTGCGGAGATTGGCTACGACCAATATGAGGCGGTTGAGAAGGACGGCAAGTTTGAACTGCTGGAAAATGGAGATCATGTTGCGTGGAGCGATACCGCACAGGGCATCTACGAGGAGTTCTGCTGGTATGAAGGCGTTGGCGAAGGCGATGCCAATTACAAGGTCTATCTCAATTTGACCAATCCCCTTGAAGTGGATGCCGGCGGCAGAAACTGGAACAATGTGTCCAGAGAGTTCTCGCAGGAGATTTACGATGCGTACCAGACCTTGACAGATGCGGAAAAGGAACATCTCACGCAACTTGCATCGTGGGAAGATGTCAGTGTATTCCGTGACGAAATCTTGGATGCCGTGGAGAATGGCTCTACGGAAGACTATGCCTTATCTTATGTAAGCGCATATAACAAACTGGGTGGCAAAGATGCTGATTTGGGCAATTTGTTTGCTGTTGCTTCCGAAGGCTTTGCCGATGAATCTATTCGTGAGAATGCGGTTAAGCGGTTGAACACCAGAGATTATGCCAAAAAAGCCAAGGCTGAAGGCTACGATGGTGTTATCTTCAAGAACATTGTGGATGTGGGTGGCTACGGCGGAGAATACACGCCTTCTACTGTTGCGATTGCGTTTGATTCCAACCAGATCAAGTCTGTTGCAAACGAGAAGCCTACTGCTGATCCTGATATTCGCTTTTCTTTGTCCGATGCTGGCCAAGCGCACAGGAATACCGGCGGCTATCGGTATTATTCTCACATTCCGGGCGAGGACATTGCCCCTGTTGAAAATTCTGCGGCAAATGTGCAAGAAAATTCGGTGGCAGAGTTCCCGGATGACCTTGCTCCGGCTGTCGATTCCGAAGACCGGCTGGCAAGCCTTGACGATGCGGATGTGCCGCCCGAAACCGATACCTATTACGGCGAGGAAGCACCCGTCGCACCGGGCGACCCCTTTGAAGACAGAGATTTCAAGGGCGTGGGCAAGCGGGATGTCAATGCCTATATGTATGACAATCCTGAAGTGAAGCCTTTCTTCCAGATGCAGGCCGAGGCTATGCTTGGCGATTTGCGGAACAGCACCAAGGGCGAGAAACTGTACAACGATGAATTGTACTATGCGACCGGCGGCGAACAAGGCTGGTCTGGCGTGGAAAGACAGACCACCGACGACATCGCTTATCTTCTCGACTCGGGATATACCTACGCACAGATCGAGAAGGGCTTGAAGGACATCATTGAAGACCACGGTGCGGAAAACAACGCAATGGCGAAGCGAATCGAGTTTGCCTTGAACGAGCGGCTGATGAACGGCTACACGGACATCAACGGCGTGGAGATTCCTGCCAACGAGGACTATCTCAATGTCTTGGCGCAGAAGGAAACCGCCGAAGCCATTAACGGCCAGATCCCCACTTATACGGATGCGGATGCTCCTATGGACGACATCGCTCCTGTTGTGGAACAGCCTGCCGAGGAAGCATATGAGGCTATCAAGCCGAAGGCAAGCAGCGAGCCTAGAATGGCGAGAGCGACTGCCGCAGAGCAGGCAAGCAACAGCAAGGTGGCGAAGATCCTGTTTGATCAGAAGCAGACACCGAAGCAGAAGAGCGCATGGAAGTGGGCAAGGGAGCATATTTTCAGCCGTGGAGCGGTGTTTGAAGATATGTCCCTGAAGACCGGCAACCGAGAGCTGCAAGCCAAGTTCGACAATATCCGCAGAGCGGAGTCGGCGGCGCAGCACTTCATGGGCAAGGGCAAGGGCGATGCGAAGGCGTTGGTGGATGTGCGGAAAGCGGTTGAGAAGGCCGGCAAGACCGAGGATTTCAACTACTATCTGTACCATCTGCACAATGTTGACCGCATGACCTTGGAGCAAAGATTCAAGGATGTTCCCAACAAGTCTGTGTTTGGCGACAGCGTGGATGCGGAAGTGTCCCGTAAAACTGCGCTTGGCCTTGAGGTTATCAACCCGGAGTTCAAGCAATGGGCAGAGGATGTTTACGCCATCAACAAGCATTTGCGGCAGAAGATGGTGGACGAGGGCGTTATCTCTCAAGAAACCGCCGACCTTTGGCAGCAAATGTACCCCCATTATGTGCCAATCAGCAGAGCCGATGCAAAGGGTCTGAATGTGAATGTGCCTTTGGATAGCAAGCGGACGGGCATCAATGCGCCCATCAAAAAGGCTACCGGCGGCAACAGCGACTTCTACAATGTGTTTGACACTATGGGCAGCCGCATTGAGCAGACCTATAAGGCTATTGCAAAGAATCGCTTTGGCGTGGAATTGATGAACACCTTGGGTACGGCTTACGAAAGCGATGTGGCAGACATCGACACGGTGCTGGACACTATGGATCAGCACGAGGAACTGCTGCAAGCAGGCAAGAATGGCGAGAGTCCTAGCTTCACTGTGTTCCAAAATGGCGAGAGAGTGAAGTTCGCTATCACGGAAGATATGTACGATGCCATGAAGCCGAGCCAGTTCACCTATACCAACGAGGCGCTCAAGAAAATCAACGACATCCGCCGTGATATTTTGACCACCTATTCGCCGACCTTTGCGCTGACCAACCCCATCAAGGATGTGCAGGATGTTCTTGTGAACTCCCAGCACCCGGTGCGGACTTACGCAACGATGCCGGAAGCCATTTACTCCGTTCTCTCCAAAAACCATTGGTATCAGGAACGAATGGAACACGGTGGTAATCAGGACAGCTACTTTGACGGCCAGACCAAGACCTTCAAGAAAGAGGGCGGCTGGTTTAAGAAGGCAATGGGCTTTGTGCCTAGCAAGATTCAGGCGGCAAACGAAGTCATTGAGCAGATTCCTAGAATGGCAGAGTACATCGCAAGCCGCAAAATGGGCAGAAGCATTGATGTTTCCATGCTGGATGCCGCAAGAGTTACCACCAACTTTGGTGCGCCCGGTGATTTGACCAATATGCTCAACAGAAACGGATTTACCTTCTTGGGTGCTTCCGTGGAAGGCTTTAACCAGCAGATCAGAAATGTTCGGGAAGCCAAGGCGGAAGGCCTCAAGGGCTGGGCGAAGCTGGCGGCTAAATACGCCGTTGCCGGTCTGCCTGCGCTGCTTCTTAATCATGCGCTGTGGGACGATGACGAAGAGTATGAGGAACTTTCCGACTATGTGAAACAGAACTACTATGTGGTCGCAAAAACCGAGGACGGCAAGTTTATCCGCATTCCCAAGGGTCGTGCTTTGGCGGTGATTCAGGATGCCTTCAAGCAGGTGGAGAACTTGATCACCGGCGAGGATGATGTGGATCTGGAGTCCTTCGGCCAGTTGGTTATCAATAACCTAGCGCCGAACAATCCTCTTGAGAACAATCTTATCGCACCGATTATGCAGGCGGCGACCAACAAGACTTGGTACGGCGATGACCTTGTTCCTACCAGACTGCAAGATGTGCCTGAAGCAGAACAGTTTGACGAGACCACCGACTCCATCAGCAGATGGCTGGGCGAAGCGACCAACACTTCCCCCTACAAGTGGAACTATCTGCTTGACCAGTACACCGGCGGCGTGGGCGATATGGTACTCCCCTATCTTACCCCCGAAGCCGATGGCGGCGGTTTGGGCGCAGCATTCAGGGACAAGTTCGTTACTGACCCCGTGCTGAAAAATCAGAATGTCACGGACTTCTATGACACGGTGGACAAGCTGACGGTCAACGCCAATTCTGTCAACGCAACGGACGAAGACATCCTGATGTCCAAGTACATGAGTTCTGTCAGCTCCGAAATGGGCAAACTGTATCAGCAGAAGCGAGAGATCCAGAATAGCGACCTTTCCGATGCCGAAAAGTATGCCGAAGTTCGTGCCATCCAGCAGCAGATAGACGACCTTGCGAAAGAGGGCTTGGCCACCTACGGAAATGTCACCATCGACAACGGCTATGCTACTGTCGGCGACTTGCATTACAGATGGTATGAGCCGGGCGAGGACTCCGATGCAGAGCCGGGCTGGCAGAAGATTACCGACAAGCAGCTTGAAAAGCAGAACAAAGTGACGAGCGCACTTGGAATTAGCGGCTCTGAATATTGGAGCAATAAGGAAGAGTACGACTTTGCTTATGATTCCCCTGCAAAATATGCGGTTGCGAAATCGGTCGGCGGTTACTCTGCATACAAGACCTACTCCAGCGAGTTGTATGACATCAAGGCGGACAAGGACGAAGACGGAAAATCTATCAACGGCAGCCGGAAGGAAAAGGTTATTAACTACATCAATAACTTGGATGCCGACTACGGTGAAAAGATTATCCTGTTCAAGAGCGAATATCCTGCCGACGATACCTACAACTATGAAATCATTGAATATTTGAACAGCAGAAACGATATTTCCTACAAAGAAATGGAATCCATCTTGAAAGAGCTGGGCTTCAAGGTCGACAAGAAGGGAAATGTCACATGGGATTAAGGGGACGATAAGTCCCCTTTTTCCGTGAGAGGGGGATTTATATGTCGAAGCAAGACCGCCAAGGTGTACGGCAGGCTTCTGATCTGGAGCAGAAGTACAACTTTGGTCAAACATTCGCTGAAATCATGGGCATCGCCACAGATGCCCGAAACCTAGCCGAGGAAGCCAATAATTCGTTTGAAAATCTTGACCATGATGCGGTTTTTGATTTGCTGACCGACGGGGGCAAACAGCAGGGTCTTTATCGTGGCGACAACGGCGAGCTTTACATCAACGCCACCTATATCAAGTCCGGCACTATCAAGGCTGAATATATCGATGCGGATGGTCTTACCGTCAGCAAACTATATGCCGTAGATGCTAACGGATCGGGAATTGCCCTTGATAAGTATGGCTTGCAAAGAATGTCTGTTGATGAAACCAACCCGATTATTGACCTAAAGCACGATTGGCTTCAAACGGGTGGCTTGTTACAAGAAATGCCATACTTTGATATGTTCAAAACCTACTATGACCGGGATGTTACGCCTGGCAAATTGGTTGGCGGCATAGAAAACGGCGTTCACCTTGACACCAATGGCATTGAGTTTCGGTCTAATATTGACAATTTCTCTGATTATCCGACCCATAGTTACGATCACACAGTAGATTTTGGAATCAGCAGATATGGACAAGTCACAGGAAATCTTAAGGTTGAAACACCAACGGCAGACACCCACGCAGCCAACAAGGGATATGTTGATGGCGTGGTGTCATATTTGGAAGCACAGCTTGCAAGTAAGGCTCCGGCAGGCTTCGGCTTGGGTGATAAGTGCATTGCTGTTTCCAGTTGGGATAAAGCAACAAAGAACGGTTTTTATGCTAGTGAGGGCTGGTTTGGTTATGTGACAGTACACCCGAACGGCGACATTTCACAAGAATGCTTTGGGCAATTCTCAGGCGTTATGCATAAACGTTTCCGTTGGTATTGTGATGGCGCGTGGAACGAATGGGAATGGGTAAACCCTCGCATGGTGCCTGAAACAGAATACCGCACTACCGAGCGATACAACGGCAAGCCCGTCTATGTGAAAAAGGTTGCTTTGGGTACATTGCCCAACGCCAACACTTTAACCATTCCGCACGGCATATCGTCCTTGGACACCATTGTGAACTTCACTGGTGTTGCGAGGAGAAGCAGCGGCATTGTTCAGCAATTTCCGTTTATGTCCACCGAAGGAAATGTTAGCGGAAAACTGCATCTGACATCCGCAAACATAGTTGCGACTTGTCTTTCTGATTTAAGCGCCTATGCTGGCGAAGTTACAATTTGGTATACAAAAAGTTAAGGCGGTGATTTTGCATGGATATGACAACTATTGCTACCTTGATTGGTGAAATCGGTGTGCTTGTCGGCGTGATCGTCCCGGTCATTGTGTCGATTCGCAAAATCGCAAACGGCACGAGATGCCAGCTCCGCAGCGAGATGCTGCGGATTTATTACAACAATCGTGAGGCCGGTAAAATCCGCCAGTACGAGTACGAAAACTTTGTTTATCTCTATGAGGCATACAAAGCATTGAAGGGCAATTCCTTCATTGACAAAATCTATGAAGAAGTGCATTCGTGGGAAATCATTAGTTGAAAGGAAGATGAAAATGGAAACTTTCGTTAAGAATCTCGCAAACCTGCTTAAGGTCAAGACCATCGTGACTATGGTGGTCATCGCCGTCTTTGCTTATCTGGCACTGACCGGCGCAATCCCTGCGGACAATGTAATGGTCATCGTGGCTTCGGTGATTTCGTTCTACTTTGGTACGCAGCACGAGAAGAAGGCCGAATAAAGCGGTGGGGAAACCCATCGCTTTTTCTATCCCCAATACTAGAAAGGAATGAAGTCTATGAAAATCTGTTTGGATGCCGGTCACTATGGTAAATACAATCCCGGTGTGGTAAAGGGCTATTATGAAGCCGAGATGAACTGGAAGCTGCACAATCTGCTGAAGAAGTATTTGGAAGAGTATGGTGTCGAAGTAACCCAGACCCGAAGCGATCAGAAGAAGGATTTGGGCTTGACCGCAAGAGGTCAGAAGGCCAATGGGTGCGACTTGTTCCTTTCCATTCATTCCAACGGATGCGACAAGGAATCTGTCGACTACCCCGTGGTTTATGTTCCCATCAACGGCTCTGGCACGAAGCTGGGCGATAAGCTGGCGAAGTGCATTGAAACCACTATGGGTACGAAGCAGAAAGGCAGAGCTGCCACTCGCAAGAGCGACAACGGCAACTGGGACTATTACTCTGTCATTTACGGCGCTGTTTCTGTGGGCGTTCCCGGTCTGATCTTGGAGCATAGCTTCCATACCAACAACAAGGCTTGCAAGTGGCTGATGGATGACAGCAACTTGGACAAGATGGCAAAGGCCGAAGCTGATGTCATTGCCGAGCATTATTGCTTGCAGAAGAAAGACGAAGAGAAGAAGGTCATCTACCGTGTGCAGGTGGGCGCATTTAGTGTCAAGAAGTACGCCGAGGCTTACCTGAAGGAAGTTAAGGCCGCCGGCTTTGATGCGATCCTTGTTTACAACAACAAGATGTACAAAGTTCAGGTGGGCGCATTCAGCATTAAGAAAAATGCCGATGCCTATTTGGAAAAGGTGAAGAAGGCAGGCTTCGATGCGTTCATCACAAAGTGAATATAGGGTATAAGAAAAGGGGAAGGGCTTTGCGGCCTTTCCCCTTCTTTTTTGTTTTATGCCTTAATTTCGTCCAATAATTCAGAGATTGTGTAGGCCTTCAGCAATGTGGCATGAGCCTGCGCCATATCCTTGTTTTCTTTAGCGGCATCGTGCAATTCGATTGCCTCGTTCAGTTCCGCCTCAAGGTAGGCGATGATTTCTTCTGCGGTCTTCATTTTGCTCACCACCTTATTATACATATCATCGATGAGCTGATTCATCAGCCCATCGTTCATAGAGGAACAAAACATAATAATATGCTATACCCGTAGCTTAACATCAAGCTCGATCGGCGTGTGTGACCAGCAAGGCTCAAACTTGTTGGCTTTAACAGGCAACCGCACTCCTCGCTCTCTTGCGTAGTCGATGCGGTCAATGCAATCCTTCAGCAGTGCGTTCTTCTTCAGGCCGTCTTCTTCAGGATCTTTAAGGGCTTCCAAAGCATCCTTAAATGTGATAACCTTTTCAGTGTAGTCCACTGGCTCTGGCATCGTTTTATTGGCTTCGCACAGGGCTAGTCGGACTTCTTCTTTTTCCTGAAGCACTTTTGCGTTCAGTTGGTCGAAGATGTGTTTCGGCATGGCTTCTTCGGAATACTTTTCCCACTGGCTGACTTCTTTTTTCTCCAGCTCTATGGCCTTGGCCTCTAGCTGCTTGACCAGATTGGCGTGAAGTTTTGCAGAATCGCTTGTGTTATTTTTTATGCGGAGTTCAAAGTCTTCGATGCAGTCTTGCAGTATGTCCGCAACACGATCCATCATTTCCTCAAGGGTGCAAGACCTTGTGCCGCAAATTGCCTGCGCCGGGCAAGACAATCTGGGCGCTTCGATTACCACACCTTCTTTATTTCTTCTGCAAGTCATTGTCATGGCTCTTCCGCACGAGCAATACAACAATCCAGCAAGAGGGTTGTGCGTTTTTACTTCCGGCTTTGTTCGTGGGTTTCTGCCCAGCCGCTCTCTCGCAGCATTGAACAATTCTTCAGAAATAATACCGTCGTGCTTACCTTCAAAGATAAGATACTCGCCAACTTTGCTGTGCGGTCTTGTTTTTATGAACACGCCGTCTTCGACAATGGTTACGCCCTTGCGCCAGTTCCACCGAACTTTGCCTATATAGTGTTCGTTCATTAGCATATCTTTTATGGTAGCGGCTGACCAGTTATCGCCTTGCGGCGGCTTGATGTTCAACTTGTCAAGATGCCGGGCAATGCTCGTTCTTCCCATGTTGCTGGTTGTATACAGTTCAAAGATCAGGCGCACGACATCTGCTCGCTCTTTGTTTTCCTTCAGGGTTGGACACTCTCTTTTCCCGTCGAGAACAGTGTCTTTGTCGAAGCCATACGGCGGCTTGGAGGCGATATAGTTTCCTTGGCTGACCGACAACAGTTTTCCTCGTCTTTGGATTTTCTTGTAATACTCAAGGTATTCGTTGCCTCGCTTCAGCTCTCTTTCAAAAGCATCCCAGTCGTATTCATCACGCAAGTCGTAGATTCGGGTCGGCGTGATTACCAAAGTGTTGGTGTGCTTCAGCAGTTTCATGGTGTAGCCTATGTCTTCGAGATCGCCACGGGTCAACCGCTGCGGCTCGACCACTTTAACGGCTTTATACTTCGGCGCTTCAATCATGCGAAGAACCTTTTGGACTTCTGGCCTGCCTTTAATCGTTTCGCCGGATACAACTTCCCTGAATTTGTTTTCTTCGGGAACTTTTCCACCTAAATGCTGAATTGCCCATTCGTCCAGTATGGTTTCGTGTTTTCGCAACACTTCCTCTACCGAAAGAGTGGGGTCGTCTGATTGCGATTTCCGCAAATAGTCGATTACTTCTTCAGGTTTCAGGCTTAATTTTGGTTGGACATACATTTGCATCACTCCTTTGTTTGTGTTTTGTGTTCAATTCGATCCAACGGAATGCACCACCTCCTTTAATTGTCCGTTTTATTGGACTTGCCGATTAGTACACTCTTGTTAGAACATTCGTTCAATTCTCGATATGCGTTATCTTATTTCCCCATATAAGAACGCATAGATTAGTATTATAGAGAGTATAGTGGTGACGGCCTTGATGACCCTTACTTCCTTTTCGCCATTGACCTTTTTCTTTGCGAAACGCTCCCAGATGGAAACCGGGAAGCCGATCAGGAACATGGCGGCGCAATACGCCACTCCAATCCAAATGGCAACCATGGCGATATAAAACGGCAGCATTGTCCACTGGATGCTGAAGATATGCTCAAGCATATCTGAAATAACTTTCAATGATACTTCCATTAACCTACCCCGTTGCTATTATTGTTGCTCTATGAATTTATCAATGATCTTGGCCTTGCGGTCGTTCTCTTTGCGCCAGTATTCAATCTCCGCAAGCAAGCTGGTGATTCTGTCCGTAGCGGCGCTGCCGTCATAATCTAGGTCGCAAAAATACTTGGCTACCGGGCCGATAACAACTTGCTCAATTCTTCTGGCGGTGGCTCTCCGAATATCCTGATCGCAGTTGATTGCCATGATTCGCTCTATGGTTTTTATAGATACATCTGCTTCCTGCGAGATATACGCATTGGTCAAACGAGCGATCTCTTTTACATCACGCATATACTCACACCAGCCTTGCAGGTCTAAATCTCTTGTTGGGATTCCGCCGCAGGCCTTCCTAAATTTTGTGCAGGACAGGCATCTATAGTACGGCTTGGCGGACGGGTCAAGTCTCGTTTTCATAATTTTGCCCTCATTTCTATAATATGTGAGGGTATTACCCTAAAATATGAGGGTTACACCCTAATATATTTCCGTAAAATCCTCTTATTTGTCGCTGTATTTTTTACTTGCGAAATGATAGGCTAAATGCAGGTTAGGAGTAACCTATCATTCCCAGCGTGGTGTGGGGGTGCTTGGTTGGCGCTGGACATCCTCACACCTTATTATAAATATAATTTTCTTTCCAACAATTTCCCCTTGTATTCGACTTTTCAGAATAATACAATTCACATTGAAGAACGCCTGTTCTATCACACCAATTTCAAAACATTAGGCCACTTGCCCGTTACCGGGCGGAGCGCTTTTGTTGATAAGGAGTGCAGCACATGAAAGCAGTTGACGAATTAGTAAACATCCTACTTAATTTCACGCCCGAACAGTTAAAGCAATTCCTTGATGATCCCATCACCGTATCGATCTTGCAACCTGAAGAAGCATCTGAATCTTGTCTTCAGGAAGTTTCTTGATGCAGTCAATGAGTTCTTTCATGTCTTCCGAAAGCCCATCGTCTTGTGCGGTGGGTTTTTCTTTTTTTGATTCTGCTCCATAAAGTTCATCTACAGAGATTCCAAAATAGCCTGCAATTTTTTGAGCGGTTGGTATTGAAATTCCTTTGATTCTTCCGTTCTTCAAGTCCGACATCGTGCTTTTGCTTAATCCTAGGTCTAGGCACATTCTGCTTCCAGAAACGCCTTTTGCTTTGCAAAGGGCGTTTATTCTTTCGTACAAAGTACCCAATTCCGTACCCCCTTTTTTGTTCATAGTTACAAATGTACGAAATTACATACTTTTGTGCTTGACTAGTACGATTCGCCGTACTATACTAGGCACATCGGGTAGGTATTTCCGTACTATTGTGTTGGTTGGCACTTTCATTATAGTACCCAAATGCGTACTCGTCAATCAAAACGAACGGAAGGAGGTACTTTTTGTGAATTGTTCCAAATTTACAGACTTCGGCTTGTGCGTAAAGACCAAACTTTTACAAATAGGCAAGGATCAGAAGTGGCTTGAAGAGGTTGCTTCCGAGAAAACCGGGCTGTATGTAGACGGTGGCTATATGTACAAAATTCTTACCGGGCAACGCAATGCGCCTAAAATCGTTGCTGCAATTTGTGAAATATTGAGCATTCAGGAACGGCAGAACGATGACAAACGCATCACTTCTTAAACCTCTGTTTAATTGCCTTTATTGCCGAAGTGACCAACGGAAAACCATAACACCCAACAACAAATAAAAGAACGAAAGCCGCAGCATAGTACACAAATGTTTTTGTTCTCTTTTGAGCTTCTGTCTTCTTTGGCGTTTCGGTTTTGCTTTCTGATGATTCGGTTTTGTCTTTGAACAAGTAGGGGCAATCCAAGATGCCGTCACCGTCAAGATCTGAATGTTGGTGAGCCGGATAGCCATGGTGGTAATGGTATTGTTCTGAGCCGTGGTCGGTGTGGCCGCCATTGGAATCTGTGCGACCAGAGTGGGCGAAGACAACAACAGAAAGGCTTAGGCAAATGGCAAAAACAAGCAACAGTTTTAGCAATCTCATGGTAATATCCTTCCTTTTTAAGATCGTGTTGAGGAACACAAGGTGATTATAGGATGAGATTTCAGAATTTTCAATATAAGGAATGGTGGATATGGCGAAAGATTTTTTGACTGATGAACAAGTAGAAATGGAGATTGACCGCTTGCTTCGTTCCGAAGCGGTACATCTTGCAAAGAAGGAAGTCCGCATCAAATACAAGCGCAGACAGTATATGTACCAACTGCGCAACATGGAGAAACGAGGAAAGCAACTGAAGGCGGAAGGCATTACCTTGGAGAACATGGAAGAAATGTTGTTTGGTTGCATTTCGGAGGATGAGTAATGAAAGACACCTACAAAGAAGTTAAGACATACAATTTTCCCGGCATGGTGGCAAGGGTCTATATCCCTGATCTGACCGAGGAAGAACGAGCAAGACGAATGAAAGCCATACATAAGCAAACGGCAAACCTGCTGAAGAAGGTGACCGCATGAAGCACGGAAAGAAGCCGACCAGAGAGCAGCGCAAAGTGCTTCAGAAGTGGAAACTAGATCCTTCCGAGTGGTTTGTGGTCAAGGACAAGCCGGACGAACTACTGATTGTCCATAGAGCGGACAACACAACCAGAACGATTTTTAAGGAGAAATAACATGGACAACGAACTGATTTTTTGGATTATTTGCGGAATCGCAAGCCTTGTCGGTCTTGCGGCGATCTATGTTGCCGGCAAGCGAGAGGAAGAGCGCACCGTTACTTGGATTCGTGATTGGGGTGAGCGCCGGTGAGCAGATTTTACACGGACGATCCCGTGAGAGATTTTGACCGCTATGATGCGGAGCAGGCGAGGCTGGAGGCAAGGCTGCCGGTTTGCGATAAGTGCGGAGAGCGCATTCACGACGACTACTACTTCGAGATTGACGGAGAAATCCTCTGCGAAGCGTGCATGATCGAGAGATACCGCAAGTCGGTACAAGACTACATAGAAAATGACTGAAAAGGAGCAAAAATATGAAAAAGAGCAAAGCATTTTACTGGGCGCAAATTGCAACACTTCGTTGCGACGACCTAACCTACGAGGAGAAACTTGAAATTGTCGCTGTTCTTATGGATGCGGAGGGGACAGCCAAGTTTAGCGAGAAGCTGAAGGAGGACAAGCAAAATGGCGAGTCTGTATGAAATCGACCAAGCGATCCTTGGGTGCGTGGACTTTGAAACGGGAGAGGTTGTTGACCAAGAGAAGCTAGATGGCCTGATGATGGAGCGCAGTGCCAAAATCGAAGCCGTTGCTTTGTGGGTGAAAAATCTTGAAAGCGATGCTGCGGCATACAAGGCGGAGAAAGAGGCTTTTGCCCAAAGAGAGAAACAGGCAGCCGACAAGGCTAAACGCCTTAAAGAGTGGCTTGCAACGGCCTGCAACGGCGAGAAGTTTGCTACAGTCAAGTGCGCTGTTAGTTTCAGAACTTCGGAGGCGGTGGAAATTGCGGAAGGCGCAACAATCCCTGCCGAGTATATGAGAACGAAGACAACAACCGAGCCGGATAAGACGGCGATCAAGGAAGCGCTAAAGGCCGGAACAGAAATAGACGGCTGCCGCATCGCTACCAAGACGAACACCAGCATTAAGTAAAGGGGTAACAAATATGTGTATGTTTAGAGATTTACGAGCGGACGAAATTGAGTGCCGTGTGGCGCAGGCGACCGAGAACGGCGTTTCCATTCTTCTGTACAAGGATGCCCGGTGCGACCAGAACATTCTGGACGAAACTGTTGGCGAGTTTGGCTGGCAGAGAATGCACACCAGAGAGAACGCAAACTGCATCGTTTCCTTGTGGGACGAGAAGAAGCAGCAGTGGATCAGCAAAGAGGACACCGGCACAGAGAGCAACACCGAAAAGGAAAAGGGTCTTGCTTCCGACTCCTTCAAGAGAGCCTGCTTCAACTGGGGCATCGGCAGAGAGCTGTACACCGCTCCTTTTGTTTGGATCAAGGCAGAGGATTGCGGCGCACTAAAAATGAATCAGAAGACGGGGCGGATGCAGTGCTACGACACCTTCGAGGTGCAGAAAATCATTATTGAGAAGAAGCGCATCGTGGCCTTGGCAATCAAGAACACCAAGACCGACAAAACTTGCTTCGTGTGGCAGGACAAGAAGTGGCAAGCCGAGCAAAAGAAGGCGCAGACAAATGCGTAAATTCATAGGCAAATTAAACGACAATGTTCGATACCAAAGGAGTGAGCAACTATGCCTTTAGAACAACTCGTAGAGAGTAGTCCGAATATTGAGATATTAAATTCGTGGTTGGTGACTGATAACAAACTTAAAGGATGCCGCAAGCCTTTTGCCTCTATCAGCGGCGGCAGTGACAGCGATTTGCTTTTGCATTTGTGTGCGACCCTTGACGAAAAAGGAAAGGTCACCTATGTATTCTTTGATACCGGGTTAGAGTTTCAAGCCACAAAAGACCACATCAAATTCCTAGAACAAAAATACGGAATAAAAATAGAAATTGCCAAAGCAATCAAGCCGATCCCTCTTTGTGTCCGTCAACACGGCACACCGTTTCTGTCAAAACGGGTTAGTGATTTTATTGAACGGTTGCAACGGCACAATTTTAAGTGGGAAGATAAGCCGTTTGATGAACTGTTAAAGGAATACCCAAAATGCAAAGCAGCTCTGCGGTGGTGGTGTAATGATTGGGGCGAAAACAGTCGATTCAACATCTCATACAACACCTGGCTGAAAGAGTTTATTATCGAAAACCCACCTACATTCAAAATTTCCAACAAATGCTGCCATTACGCAAAGAAGTTGGTCGCAAAGCGATTTATTGAAGATGGCGGCTTCGATTTGAACATCATTGGAGTTAGAAAGGCAGAAGGTGGTGCGAGATCAACGGCATATAAAAACTGTTTTTCCCCGGAAACGGACAAAGCCATTGCTCAATACAGGCCGCTGTTTTGGTATAAGCAAGAAACAAAACGGGATTTTGAACAAGCCTACGGCATTAAGCACAGCGAATGCTACGAGAAATGGGGATTGCCAAGAACGGGGTGCTCCGGCCGTCCTTTTGGTCAAAACCTTGAAGCAGAACTTGCAGCCTGTGAGAAATACGAGCCGAAGATGTACAAGGCACTAAACAATGTGTTTGGAGCATCCTACGAATACACAAGGCAATACAGGGCGTTTCAAACAAAAATGAGGGAATTACAGAATGGTTGATTTAACTGGTCGTATATCGAATATTGCCATCTCCTACGCCACTGGCAAGCCTCTGCTGACACTTGAGGTCAACGAAGACAAGAATACCCTACAGGCAATGTACGAGGAACTGAAGGGCGAGGAGCGGCTGACAGTTAAAATCGGCAAAGCAACGAAGAAGCGGAGCTTGGATGCCAACGCCTACGCATGGGTGCTGATGAGCCGTCTGGCCGAAAAGCTGAAAATCCCCAAGGCGGACATCTACCGCTCTGCCATCAGGGAGATCGGCGGCAACTGCGACACGGTGTGTGTCCAAGACAAGGCCGTTCAGTCCCTTCGTGACGGCTGGGAGCGCAACGGCATTGGCTGGTTGACCGATACGATGCCAAGCAAAATTGACGGATGCACCAATGTGGTCTTGTACTACGGCTCGTCCACCTATGATACCGCACAAATGTCTAGGCTAATAAGCATTATCGTGGACGAGTGCCGGCTACAGGGCATCGAAACAAAGAGCGCAGAAGAGGTTGATAGCCTGCTTCGCCAATGGGGGTGAAACGATGTCGAAATCAATCTTGCAGACCGAAAAGGAATGCTACATCACAGGGCAGACGAACAATCTGCATAAACACCATATCTACGCAGGTGGCAGGCGGAAGATCAGCGAAAGAGAAGGCTTTTGGGTCTATCTTGCTCCTTGGCTGCACAATCAGTCAGACGAGGGTGTACACGGCAAGAACGGACACGAACTGGACATGATGCTGAAACGGCACTGCCAAATGAAATACGAAGAAACACACAGCCGTGAAGAGTTCATGGCACTCATTGGAAAGAATTATTTGTAACCTACTGGTGGTCGGTAAACCAGAAGAATAAGGAGTAAAAATGTCCATCAAAACATACAAGGGTTTTGACAAAGACCTGAAGTGCCGAGATTTTCAGTATGAGATCGGCAAAGAGTACGAAGAAGAACGAGCAAGTGCTTGTAACTGCGGTTTCCACGCCTGTGAGATGCCCATCGAAGTCCTTAAATATTATGAGCCGGGAAAGCAGAGCAGATATTGTGAGGTTGAGCAATCTGGCGACTTGAGCAGACACAGCGATGACAGCAAGGTTGCATCCACCAAAATCAAGATCGGTGCAGAAATCGGCATTCCCGGCATTGTAAAGGCACAGTTTGAGTATGTGAAGGAAAGAGCGACAGAAACCAACGAAAACCACTCGACTGGCGATTGGTCTGCAAACAGTGCGACTGGCTATGGGTCTGCAAACAGTGCGACTGGCTATGGGTCTGCAAACAGTGCGACTGGCGATTGGTCTGCAAACAGTGCGACTGGCTATGGGTCTGCAAACAGTGCGACTGGCGATTGGTCTGCAAACAGTGCGACTGGCTCTCGGTCTGCAAACAGTGCGACTGGCTCTCGGTCTGCAAAC
>JAEIGA010002605.1_pt1 | contig 28716 bp, 29 predicted proteins | sample 9270691 | NCBI WGS metagenome assembly JAEIGA01 (sample SAMN17057246, study PRJNA624740) | gut metagenome | biome: biome; isolation source: fecal sample | host: Bos grunniens | place: China: Xizang | collected 2019
ACAGGTTGCTATGAAGATGGGCGGCGGCAATACGGCAGATGGGGTGTATAAAGCCTATCGGCGGTTTACGGGCGAAAAAAATTAAAGTTGGTGAGCGAATGAGATATGGTATGCCCTACAAGGGGAGTAAGAACGCTATCGTTGAATGGGTTGTAGACAACCTTCCGAAAGCGGATTGCTTCGTTGATCTGTTTTGCGGTGGATGCGCTGTCACTCATAGGGCGCTTCTTTCCGGCAAATACAAACGATTCATTGCAAATGACATTGACGGACGTTTACCGAAGTTGTTTCTCGATTCTGCACATGGGAAATACACAACGGCTACACATACAGAGTGGATAAGCCGTGAGGATTTTAAAGCTAGAAAAGATACAGACGCATGGATAGCCCTTTGTTGGAGTTTTGGGAATAACGGCAAGGATTATCTATATTCTCGTGAAATAGAACCGTATAAACGCGCTTATCACGAAGCTGTGTTCTTTAACAACTTAGAGCCGCTAAAGATGCTTGGTGTTGAAATACAGAAAAGCAACGGCGCTACGCCTAGAGAGCGATATAACGAATATCGCCATTCGATTAGGCTCTGGTATGACAAAATGCGCCAACTTCACGAATTGGAGAACCTTGAACGGTTGGAGAACCTTGAACGGTTGCAGAACCTTGAACGGTTGCAGAACCTTGAACTGTTGCAGAACCTTGAACGGTTGCAGAACCTTGAACTGTTGCAGAACCTTGAACTGTTGCAGAACGATTATTCTTCAATAATCGTTCCTGATAACTCGGTAATTTATTGCGACCCGCCGTATTCGGGGACGAATTGCGGTAAATACTCCGGTTTCGATTCGGAACGGTTTTATGAGTGGGCTAGGACACAAGACAATATTTATATTAGCGAATACAATATGCCGAACGATTTTATTGTAATCGCAGAGCGGCAGAAAAGCGTTTTGTCAACTGCAAACGGCTCTAGTGGAAAGGTGGTTGAACGGATCTACACAAACCGAAGGACTTATGAGCGGATGAGTGCTGACAGCAAACGTGTTGTAATGCTTGAAACCGCCGTTCAGTTATCACTTTTTTAAAGTTGTCCGTTTTGTCCGTTTTTTCTGTGATATTATGTAAATTGGAAAGGTTCGAGGGATGCACAAAGCGTCCCTCGTTTTTTATATCTCTATGGAAAAGCAGACGATTAACTGTCCTGTTTGTGGCAGACCTATTTACCATCATGACGGCAGAAGTACGATTGACAAAATCGTGACTTGCAAAAGGTGCTACATCCAATGGCGTATCAGCGTCAGCGATGGAACGGTCAGCCGTACAAAGAATTGGGACAGGACAAAGAATTATTACTCTAGCGGAAGGAGCCTAACGTAAATGGAGCATCCGAACGTTTTCATTTCTAACAATTCAAGACCGTTCGGGGATGTTGTCGGCAACCACTTCGGACGTTATGTGCTAAAGACCAATGCGGACAGGATTGACGCAAGAAACGTAGCGGATGAACTGTCAAAGGTTCTTCCCACCCACAACCTTAACGTGATTGCGATTGATTACCTTGACGAATATTACAAGGGTAATCAGCCAATCCTTTACAGGATAAAGCCTGTTCGACCGGAGATCAATAACCGCGTTGTCGAGAACCACGCCTATGAAACGGTTGAAAGCAACGTGGCTAACATCTTCGGTGAGCCTGTTATCTACGCCTTGAAGGGTGACGATGATGAGCGCAAGAGCGAACAGATTGACAGCCTTAACCGTATAATGGACGATACCGACAAGGCGGCTAAAGACGTTGAACGTGGGCGCTGGGCTTCTATTTGCGGCACATCCTATTATCAGGTTTTACAGAGAACACGTATGCCTGACAGCGAGGAACTTTCACCTTGCAATCTCTTTGTCCCCGACCCGAAGCGAACGCTTGTCTGCTATTACAGTGATGATATGACACCTGCTTTCGGCGCTAGGGCTTACGTAGACAGCGAGGGCGCGGACTTCTGGCGCGTCTTTACACATAGGGAGTGGTTTGATGTTCAGAACGGTAAGGTAATCGCTTCTGGCATTAGCGGTTTCGGGTTTATCCCGATTATCGAGTATCCGAACGATGGCCGTAGGCTGTCTGATATAGAAATTACAATCCTGCTCATGGACGCGATGAATAATCTGACCTCTGACCGTCTTAACGGCGTAGATCAATTCGTAAACGCCTTGATGAAGTTTAAAAACTGTGAAATCGACCAGAACACATTCCTTGAAATGTGCCAGCTTGGAGCGGTTTCCGTTAAGACTACGACACAAGGCTATGACGCGGATGTAGGTATCATGACTGCCGAGTTAGACCAGTCTCACGCACAGATTGCTCATGACGATTTGTACGACAATATGTTGATCGTACAAGGCAGACCGTCAAGACAGGAAAATTCGGGTGGTGACACCGGACAGGCAGTTGTCCTTCGTAACGGCTACTACGATGAAGAGAAACGCGCCGAACTTCGTATTCCTGTTTTCAAACAGTCCGAAAAGCTGATGCTTCGAGTTGTTCTCAGCATCCTCAAAGTCAAGAAGGGCTTTGACCTTGCTCTCTCCGACATTGAAATCAAGCCGAAGCGCAACAAACTTGAAAACATGATGGTTAAGGCGCAGGTACTCCAAATCCTTCATCAGATTGGCGTTGACGATGCGGAGAGCATCAAACTTATTAATCTCTTTAGCGACCCGACCGAAGTGTATAGCAAGTCGGAGAAGCGCATGAGCAAGCAGTTTGACTATAGCGTTGGCAAGGGCGAAGTTACCGAGGAAGTTACGGTTGACGGCAACGGCAATCAGACCGGCAACGTGGTGGCAGTATGAGCATCACGCTGAACAAGGACGAGCTAAATGTCGTTGAACCCGAACAGTATTTTGCTGAAATCGACTGGCTTACGGATGAACAGCGCAAGCGCAGGATTGAAGAAGCTAAAGACTATCGGGACATGATGCTTCTCTGGTTTGCTCAATACGAAATTGACGGGAACGGCGACTATCTGTCGTTAGCGGACAGTTTCAGAGAGCGCATGGCTTCATACGGAGAAGTGGATTCGGAACTTTCGGATTATGCCGATATTTTTGCTCTATCCGTTGCGCAAACTACAATGGATAACGAGGGCGAGTATTGGACTTCCTATCGGCGGGCAACCAACATAGGCAACGACACGGCGCAGACCGTTGAGAACAACCTTGACTTTAAAGCGGCCATGGCTGGCAAGAAGCGCAAGACGTGGATTGACGTTCGAGACAAACGCGAACGTGAAACACACTTAGAAGTCGGTGGTTCGACGATTCCTGTTGGCGAATACTTTCGGGTTGGCAAGGCAAAAATGCGCTATCCGAAAGATGTTCTCGCAGCTAACGAATTTCCCGAAGAGGTAGTGAACTGCCGATGCGGGATTGAATATCATTGATAAGAGAGACAGCCTACGGGCTGTCTTTTTTATATACAATTCGCACCTATGCGGCAAATAGGAAAGCCCATGCGGTTAAGTTTCCGCGAGATCAAAAAACGTAGGGCAGAAAGGCGGTAGCAATGAAACGCGAAGATGTAAAGGCGATTTTTCCGAACGCAACGGACGAGGAAATCACGAAGATTCTGAACGCTCACAACAATGAACTCGCAACCGAAAAGGCGGCGACTAAAAAGGCGATTGGAGAGCGTGACGGATTACAGGCGCAGATTGATGAAGCGTCCGAAGCAGGAAAGTCCGACTTAGAGAAGTTACAGGGGCAGATTGATGCGCTAACGAAGCAGTTCAACGCGGTGTCTGCTGAAAACATGACCCTTAAACGCACTACGGCTCTTGCCAATATCGGCATTGTAGGCGAGGACGCGACAAAACTTCTCGCAACTCTGAACGGTGAGAACACTGACTTTGCGGTGTTGGGAGAAATCCTTGCTAACCGCGAGAAAGCCGCTGTTGCGAAAGCACAGAACGAATGGCTTGAAAATACACCGGGCGCAGGACACGGCGGTTCTGGCAACGAAGAGGGAGCAGACGTTGCTAACGCTAAATCCATCAGCTTCGGTGCAAGTAACACGGACGCGGCTAACGTCCTCAATATGTACTAATCACAAGGAGAAAATGACTTATGGGTACTCCGATTGTCAAAGAGTATGGCGCTGAAAAGACCATCCTCAAATTCGCAACGGACTACAAGGGCGCGGCTTGTGTAGTCCCGACTACTATGGGTACTGTCGATTCGGCAAGCGGAAAGACGCTTGTTAAGGCAGGTACTCCGTTTCCGTCCAATGACGCTAACTGCCTCGGCTATCTGATGCACACTGTCGATGTTACTAACGGCGATGCGCCGGGGACTTACATCTATGCAGGAAGCATCCTCACTCCGGTTCTGACCGCGAACGGCATCACGGTTTCGGCTAATGCAAAGGCCGCCACTCCGCGTGTCACGTTTTTCGAGGCGTAAAGGAGGTAATTAGAAATGGCTCTTAGACTTGCAGATGCTTTTACCGCTAGAGCGGTAGCTACTATGTGGGATTCTTGGAAGAAATCCCAGGCTACGGCTCCGTATCTTGGCCGCTCTCTGTTCGGCACGATTTACTCTCCGAACCTTGATCTGAAATACATCACTGGTGAAGACGATGTTCCGGTTCAGCTTAAAGCGGCGAACTATGATGCACAGGCTCCGCTCCGCAACCCGATTGGTTTCTCGACTATTCAGCAGGAAATGCCGTTCTTCCGTGAATCCTATATGGTTTCCGAGAAGGACAGGGCAGAGTATGAGAAGCTGGTTGCCAACTCCGACCAGTCCTTTGCGCAGGATGTGCTTCGTAGAATTTCCATGAACCCGATCAAACTTGTCGAGGCGGCAGATGTTGTCCCCGAGAGAATGATTTGGAGCATCCTTGCACCGGCTGATGGTATCCCGAAGATTACCATTGCGGTTGACGGTGGTAACACCTACGACATTGCCTACACCGCCGACAGCGGCGTTGCTTTCAAGGCGAAGCACTACGCAAAGATTACGGATGCAACAAAGAAGTGGAGCGTTCCGGCGACCGCTACTCCGATTGCAGACCTTGTGAACATGAAGAAAACGTTCCGCGCCAACACCGGCAACGAACTCCGTCACGTCTTCATGAACGACACCACTTGGCAGGCTTTCCTAAATGCAGAGGACACGAAGAAGCAGGTTCAGGGCATTCTTGCCTACAACGCAGGTCTGTACCTCAATGAAGTTGACGCTCGCGCTTATCTGCTGAACCGTCTCGGACTTATCGCCCATGTTTACAACAAGGGTTACAAGGCTACCGAGAGCGCAACTACGCTCACTTCCTTCATCCCGGATTACGTTGTCACGGGTGCAGCTGGCGAGACACCGAGACTTGGTAACGTCTACTATGGCCCGACACCGGAAATGATGACGGGCGTTGAAGCTGGCGGCACCGTCTCCATCGTCAACACTGGCGTTTCCATTTACAACTACACTGACGGGCATCCGTTCAAGCATCACTGTGTTGTTTCGGAGATTGTTCTGCCGTCCTTCGAGGGCATCAACAACATCTTCATTCTCAACGCGAACGCGAGTGCGTGATGAAAGCGGATTGCTTCATTTTTACTCGATTCGGCGTGATTCGACCGGGCGAGGAAATCCCCGAAGAAAAGCCGGTTGAGGTAACGGGTAACGATGAGGGGGCGGTTGAAGAAACCGCTCCCGTTGAAGCCCCGAAGCCGACAAAACGGCGAAAGAAAGCAGACTGAAAGAAGGTGTGTAAACGTGGCCTACTACGATTCGATCATCGAGGAAGTAACTTCCGACCTTACAACAGAATTAAAGGGTGAGCCTACGTTTGACGCTGAAATTCTGGCTTGCAAAGTGAAAAATGCTGTCAACGAGATAATCAGACGGCGAAACATTGACGGCTCTAAACTCACGACTGATGCGGACAAAGAGAAGGATATTCGGCGGTTCATCGTCAATATCCATAATGTAGCCCTTTACGACTACAACCAGATAGGCATTGAGGGTCAGACTTCTTCGACCGAAGCGAGTACGACCAGAACCTATGTCAACCGTGAAAGTCTTTTCTTTGGCGTATTCCCCTACGTCTAAGGGGGTGTTTTTTCGTGCGCAAACTCCGTAAGAATGATAAGTGGCTATACTACGCCAACCTTGAAGAGACAAAAACTGAATACCTGATGGGCGAAGACGGTTACGAAAAAACCGTTATTGTGAACGGAGAACCTAGGCTAATCGAGACGGGCGGAAAGAACCGCGTCTTCGGTGCGCCTGTTCGGTTTTTAGGCCACATAACTCCTACGGGTATTGAGACATACGCACACGGTAACGAAAGTTATCCCATGCCGCAAGGTATTGATATATCGGCTTACGATGGCTTTCTTGCGACTATGGCTCCTGACGTTCCGCTGACGGAAGAGAGTTTGATTTGGGAGATTACCGAACCCGCTTACAAAGCGGACGGAACTCCTGACGAACACTCCGCTGATTGGATTATCAGCCGTGTGGCGAAGACGCTTAATTATGCGGTATACCTGCTGAAAGCTGTGCCTAAATGAGCAGAGAAGTCGAACTCAAAGCGGATGTTAGCGAGAAGTCGCTAAAGCGGTTGTTGGAGCGATTCAAAGCCGAAGCGTGGAATATGCTGATAAATGCGTCAGCCATTTCCGTTGACGAAGCTGCACAAATCGCAGAAACAGAAGCAAGGCACGTTGTTGCGAGTTACCCCTTTAAGGGCGATACAACGGGCAGTTTGCCGACCGTATCAAGAACGGAAACGGTTTATAAGGGCGGCACCTGTGAAGCTGAAATACGGCTGAACGGTGAAGAAGCGGTGTTCTTTGAGTTTGGCGCAGGTCAATACTATAACGTCCCTGTCGGTTCTAGCGAACATCCTAGAGCCGCCGAAACTGGATTTACGATTGGTTCTTATCCCGGTCAAACCCACGCGGGGGATGATAAATGGTATTTGCCCGATGGCATGAAGACGCACAGCGGTTTGAGGTATACACACGGTACGATGGCGGTCATGCCGTTACATACGGCAAAGATGGCTGTCGTGAATAAGTTGAAAGGAAATGAGTAATGGACGCGGTTACATGGACTAGCGAGTTAGGAGCGAGGATTTTCACGATCGTGAAAACTTCGCTGACCGACAACGGCATAATGGAGCGTTATCCAACCTTGCAGTTTGTCTCTCCCGACAAGCAGTACATTCCGTCTGATTTTCCTACGGTATGGATTCGGGAGATACAGAGTATTGAGATGGGTAATGACCTTGACAATACAACGATCAATGCAGTTTCCGAAAACATACAAGTCGATGTTATTTCTCGTGAACGGCAAGTCTCACGAAGAATCATGAGCGAGGTTGTAGTTGAGTTTAAGAAGTTGCGCTTCAATTTGAACGCACTCCCGCTTTCGAGGGAAGACGGACTCAAAGCCTACTGTTTCGCTCGGTTTAATAGAACGATTGGTTACAACGATGCCCTGATTACGGGCAACACATAAATGTGGAGGTAAAACACATGAGCGTTTCCGGTGTTTCTACACTTGGCGTAAAATTCGGCTATGCTGTTGAAGCTACGGCTGGAACTCGCCCGACTACGGGTTACACATGGGTTCCGCGCTGCAACAACGTTGGCGCGTATGCCATGACCGAACAGCCGATTGATTCCTCGGCTCTCGAAGATTACATGACCCGCTACATTCCGGGCAGAAAAGATGGTGGTGGTACACTTCCCATCTCCTTCAACCGCACGGATGAAGTCGTTACGGCTCTTACAACTATGATTGCTGCCTATGAGACAGCGAAAGAAGCGGGCAAAGGTTTCTGGTGGGAGATTTGGTCTCCCGACCTTTCCAAAGCGGAGTTTTACAAGGGCGCACCGCCCTCGGCTCTGCCGGGCAATGAGAAGTCACAGAACTCCTTACAGGTGATGGAACTTAACTTCACCGTTGAGGATGCGGCGACCGAAGATGCGGTTGAACCGACCGCATGATTTAAATTTCACGGGGCAGGTCTAATGTAGGCTTGCCCCTATTTTTATACCTTGAAGGGAGTTAGACGATGGTTAAGACCTTTGAAGTCAATGGAAAAACCTACGATGCAGTAACGATGGACTTTAATGCGATTGCAGACCTTGAGGAAATGGGTGTTGACCTCATGAGCGGCAACCTTCCCATGTTCAAGACGCTTCGTGGTTACTTTGCGCTGTGTGCCGGCATCAGCGTAAGAGAAGCGGGTGAAAAGCTGAACGCTCACGTTGTAGCGGGAGGCCACCTTGACGGTCTGCTTGACGCTTTCAAATATGAGTGTGAAAATTCGGGTTTTATCAATCCGGAGAAGAGAACTCCGGTAATCAAAGCCGTGGAGAACTAAAGCCTATTGATTGGCTACAAGGGCGCAAAACGGCGAGGGAACACTTTGAGCGCGACCTTTTGCCAAACGCATTAGCTATGGGTGTACCTTCGGTGGCTGACTTTTGGAAACTGACCTTTAGGCAGTACGAAGCCTATACAAAGGCTCACGATCTACGCTTAAAGGAGCAAGACCACATGAATTGGCTGTCGGGAATGTACACTGTTTCGGCAATCAGCCTTGTAGCTTCTGAAATCTTAGGCGGTAAAGGCAAGGGTAAGTACGTAGACGCTCCCTTCTTAGCGAAGGAAGAAGATAGACGGCAATCCCTCGATGAAGAGTTTCTTGAAAACCCCGAAAACATTACGCCAGAAGAACGTAAACGTAGGGCCCAGGAACTTTTTACCAATCTCCATATTTTCAGTGCGAATATACAGTTAAGAAATCTCCGCAACCGGCTAGACGCGGACAAAAAGGGAAAGGATGGTGGAGATGCCTGATGTAAAATCTATTGATTCTCTATCCCTCAAAATTACATCTAGCACGGAAGAAGCGGTAAAGGCGTTAAATAGCCTTGAAGAAGCGCTTTTGGGTGTTATCAGCGCAACGGGCAGACTTGGTGAAGCGTCAACAAATGTATCTGCCTTTGGAAAGTCTTTGACTAGTTTCTCAAACGGCTTAAAGTCTGCAATAACCCAATCCAAAAACCTTACTTTTTCAAACGCAGAGGTAGAAGCTAGAGAACTCGACAAAGCTATCAACAAGCTGTCGAAATCCACCCTTGCAACCTTCGGTATCACAGGGAAAAAGGCAATCGGGGATTACCGCAAGGCTTTTAGTGATGTTTTTCGAGAATACCAGGACACGGGCGATGTTGCTAGAACCTTTGGCGCGGCGACTAAAATCCTTGAAGATAACACACGCCTTGCTGATGAATCGGCTTGGTCTTACAAAGCGTTCAGTGATGAAATAGACCGCCTGACCTCGAAGGGTTCAAAGATTCATGCGGCATTTAGCTTTGACGATTTAGGCTCTGGTGCGGATTCGACAAATGGCTATCGTGTTCTCGGACGGATTTTGACGCGGGATAGCGCAACCCTTGACTTCGAGGAATGGGCTGAAGAGTTAGCGGGGCAGTTTAAGGATATTACCATTTTAGGCTCTAGCGTAAGTGAAACAATTAGCAATATTGTCGCCGCTTACGATCAAGGCAAAAACGCCTATATGGATTACGAACGCGCCTTAGAATCCCCGTCAGCAATCGGAGGTTTGGAGGGCTTTTCTTCTGCTGATGCGGTTTATCACGACCTCAACAAGATTGTTGGAAAAGCAGAGGAACTTAAAGCGTCAATCGCTTACGGCGACACGGATAACAACGTGTTCCGCTCGGTTGCTGATGCTGTTGAAAACCTCAACGGCATAAGTGTTGGTGATATTCAAGGGATTGTCGATTCTGTTAATTCCGTAAGACAGTTGGATGTAAAAGGCGTTGCAGAAGCGGCGAAAGCACTTTCGCAACTCGGAAATTCACTTGGAAAGGTCACGGTTCCCGAAGGTGGCTCGAACGTAGGCCAATTTATGGAGTCGTTGTTCGTTCCGTTGAAAATTTTTGAGGGTTTGCAACTTCCTGACTTTAAGCCACTCTTGACCTTACAGAAAGCGTTGAGCGGATTCAGCGGTGAAAGCTACACAATCGCCACAACAAACCTTTCTGCTATGATTCCCGCCTTGCAGGACTTCGCAAGGGAAACAAATGCTATTGAATTTGTAAGCCTTGACGATCTGAACGAAACAATCAAAACAATCACTAAATTCGGTCACGCCAACATACAAAAGGCAATTTCAAATATGCCTTTGCTTTCAACGGCGTTGCGAGAATTAGTAGACCAGCTTAACCAGTTACCAGAGGTTAGCGACAAAACTCTTAGACTTATTGAATCAATCAGCAAGATTAAGAGTGCGAACCTCGGCAAAACATTTCAAGCGGCTAGTGAAGGTGCTAATGGTTTCGGCAAAGCTGCAAGCAAAGCCAGAGGTCACACGAACGGACTTCTCGGTGTACTCATGAAAGCCAGAGCGCTTTTGTGGGGACTTCGCAGAGCGTTCGATGCACTTAAAGGTTCTATCAACCTTGCTTCGGACTTAATCGAAGTACAGAACGTAGTTGACGTAACCTTCGGCAACTACCAGTCGCACCTTGAAGAGATAGCTAAAAACTCCATCGAGACTTACGGCACATCCGAACTTACCTTCAAGTCGGTATCTTCACAGTTTCAAGCTATGGGAAGTGCTATGGGTATCGGTAATTCGCAGATACGCGAAGTAACCGAGAACCTTAAAGGCATGGGCGTAGCCTATGGCGAAACGACCGGACAGATGGGCGACATGGCTACAACTCTTACGGAGTTAGCCGCTGATATGGCTTCTTTCTATAATAAGGATATAGAAGAGGTTCAGACGGCTATGACTTCGGTGTTTACAGGCCAAACTAGGCCACTAAGAGCTTTCGGCCTTGATTTGACGCAAACGAACCTAGCTGCGTGGGCGCTTTCGCAAGGGCTTAATGCCGATGTGCAAAGCATGACGCAAGCTGAAAAGACGATGCTTCGTTATCAGTACGTGTTGGCTCATACAACGGCAGCGCAGGGCGACTTCATTAGAACTCAGGACACCTGGCACAACCAAACCGTTATCCTCAAAGAAGAATTTAAAGCCCTCGGTGTCGTTATCGGCACGGGTTTAATCAACGCCTTAAAGCCGTTCGTTACTGCTATGAACGGAGTTATGAAGAACGTTATCGACTTCGCACAGAACGTAGTCAATGCTCTCGGTCAGATATTCGGTTGGGAGATGGAGATTACGGGCGGCGGCCTAACGTCTGATTACTTCGATGATATAGCAGATGCGGCGACAACCGCAGGTGAAGGTTTAAGCGGTGGCGTTGGAGATGCGGCAAAGTCAGCCAAAGAACTGAAAGACATTCTGCTCGGCATTGACGAACTGAACGTTATCAATCAGGACACGGCTTCACCTTCGGGTGGTAGCGGCGGTTCTGGTAGCGGTAGCGGTGGCTCTGGTGGCGTTGGAACAGGTGGCGCTAGTAATCCTATCTCCGCTTCGTTAAAGCGCAGGAAAGCGCTCTACGAGAGCGACATTAAAAACCTTTTCGATCTCGGTACTTATATCTCTACTTCGCTTAGAGATACCCTTCGCAACATTGATTGGGATGCGGTATATCAGGGTGCTAAAGACTTCGGTAAAGGTTTAGCGTCTTTCCTTAATGGACTGATTCGACCGGACACCTTCGGGGAAATCGGCGGTACGATTGCGAAAGCCTTAAACACGGTTTTTGCTTCGGCGCTTGCTTTCAACGAGGAATTTGATGGCGCGAACTTCGGCAAAGCGTTAGCAGAAGGGCTTAACCGTCTGTTCTCTGACTTTGACTTCATTCAGCTTGCGGATGTGCTTACAACCTTCGCAGGAAACTTGTGGGACACGCTTGTTGGCTTTATCACGAACGTAGACCCGCTTAAAATCGGCAAGGGAATAGGCGACTTCTTCAAGCGCTTGCTCATGAATATCTTGAGCGGTGTTTTTGGAACGCTGTCAAATATGCTTAAAAAGATTGCGGACTGGTCTTTCCTTCCGAAGTGGGCGAAAGAAGCGCTAAATGCTACGATTGGTGCCATTGATGACTTTGTGGATGATGTTGACAAAGAGAATGAAGAACTCAAAAAGTCGACAAAGAAGTCCGCGAAAGAAATCGAAAAGTCGTGGGATGATACCGCAGGTAATGTCAGTGCTTCAACAAAGAAGAGCTTCGATGCAAACATCAAAGCCGCACATGATTACCGTCAAGCGGTGGCTCGTGAATCGGCGGGTGCTAAGAGTGATTTTGAGAAGAACAGCAAACTCGCCGTAACGATTAGCTATCCTAACGTTACTGCTGATGCACAGAACAGGCTGAATCAGATTAAGGACTACTGGAACAAAAACAAGAAACTTCCAAACCTTGAAGTCCTGTACAACAACTTCAACGGGCAGTTTAAAGCAAGCGTTACTGACTTGCAGAACTGGTTCAACAATCATCGGCACATGGGCAAAATTATTGTCGATACTCCGCAAATCTCCGTTCACAGCGGGGCTAATGCAGTGCGCTTCAATACGACCTACGTTCCTATGGCCTATGCTTCTGGTGGCTATCCTACGACCGGCGAACTCTTTTACGCAGGTGAACACGGCATAGCCGAGATTGCGGGTGCTATCAATGGTAGAACCGCAGTTGCCGGTGGCGCTGAAATCACGGGCATCAAGAAAGCGGTTGAGGCTGAAACGGCTGTACTCTCTAGCTTGCTTAACCGTATCGCCGCTATCAATACGCGTATAGCGGATAAACCGACCGAGGTTAGCATTAACGGCAGGTCACTTAACAAGTCGCTTGATCGTCAGAGGTCTAGGGCTGGTTATAGCTTCACATAATAGGGGCGGCTAAATGCCGCTCCTTTTTTAATAGGAAGGAATCATCATGGCTCTTTCTTCTTTCTTAAAAGTAAACGGCGTTGAGTGGCCTTGCCCTGCTCCTGGATTTAGCTACACGCTCACTCGCAACGTAGACGCGGGCAGAAATACTAGCGGTGCAGTTATCGGTCAGTTAGTCGGGCGAGAATTGATCGCGCTTGACGAGATGGAGTGGCACGGTCTAACTCCTGCACAATGGCAATCCATGCTTGCAAGTTTAGAGCCGTTCTATGTGCAGGTTGAGTTGGAAGATTACAGGACGGGCGATCCTATGACCGTATGGATGTACCCCGGCGACAAAACTGCAACTCCGCTTTTCGCTGACCCTAACACGCATAAGGTTACTCGCTACGATGTTTGTAGTGTGCATTTGATAGATTGCGGATGGTGACGGCAATGAAAGAAACGACTTACGATTACCGCAACTCTATGCGGAAGAAAATCAGAAACAGAAGTTACTGCAAAGTTGTGTTGACGCTCTCTGACGCAACGACCGTAACTTGGACTGACGAAGCGATATACAGAGACAATCGAATCGTCAGCGTTGCGCTTAATGAGTATAACAGTCCGATTGCAGAAGAGCTTCCGCAGACGGATGCAACGGTCATCCTTAACAATCGTGATTTGTACTTTGACCCTATGCTGGAAACCGGAATCGCCGCTTTGCTTGTGAGCGGACTTCCGATAACCATATCCTTCGGATATGACACTCACAATGACGGCGTGATTACTTGGCTTTCTCCCACGCCTTTACTGTTAGACACTTGGCAGATTGGTGAAACCGAAGTATCACTTACCGCAATCGACCTCTTTTCTAAAATGGTCAATTCCGAGCGAATCTGCGCCGCTGAAAAGTTGACCATCTACGATTATGCGGAGTATATCTTTGAAGAGCTTGGCGTGAATTACTCGATTGATGGTTTTGAAAGCTATGCCGACAATCCGACACAGCCGTATCTTATCCTTAACCCTATCCCTTACGCAACGGCAGGTGAACTTTTACAGATGCTTGCAAATGCCGGTCACGCTTATCTTTACGTTGACGATGACGGCACGTTTCACATCACGAAGATAGTGGCGGCGCTCCCTGGCTATATCGTTACTTCGACCGGTGAGCATCCGTTAAGCGGCAACTATGCCAACATCCTCGATACAAATATAGACAGACGGCGATATACCGCTATGTCAACCGATTTCTGGAAAGCAAACGGAGAAGCTATTTTCGCTCCCTCGGATTCAGCCAACCGTGTTGCTAACGCACTCTGGATGAGCAACGGTATAGCGCAAGATATTTACGACACAGGCGGCGAGGCTTGTGTTATCGAAGGTGAATTTGCACTTGAAGTTACATTAGAAGCTCCCGTTAATGTACCGCAAGTTAGAATCCACATGGGTAGAGAGCGCACTACGGACGATTACGGCCCGACAAACGTAGCTGTCTGGTTGTACTCACAGTCTGATATGTCTCACCCGTATGTGAGACTTGTAAACTCAATCCCCGGAAGTGACGTTATCGCCTTAGACCCCATCTTTGACGACCTCATCAAGATTAAGGTCAGCAACTACGATCAGAATGGTAATAACGTAGCAAGGTTTGACGAGTACGCAAGGTTTACTATTTCTTCGATTGTCCTCGGCACTGATGAGCAATTTGTGCATGATGTTATTAAGCGCTCTGATATGTACACCGCTCCCATACTCTCGGATGAGAACCGCATACGCTCAATCACAATCGAGTGTGACGCTCCGCAAACTGATGGCAACTTTAGCTTTTCGGGTGAAATTGAAATCCCTGCAAACCAGACGTATACCTTCACCGTTGAGCATGATGCGGTTGAGGGCGGCAATGGCATCATTACTGGCGCAAGTGGAGTTACTTTAGATTCGGTTTCGTGCGGCGGCTTCGCAACTAAATTCACCGTCACGAACGCAAACAACGCAGATACAACTATCCACTATCAGCGGACGGGCACGGCGCTAGTCTTAGAGCGCAAATCCGTAACGATTGCTTACGATACGCAAGGAAGGGATTTGAGCTGGTACAATCCGCTTGTCAATCTTAGCGAAGCAAAGAGCATGGCTGATTGGATTTACAGTTTTTATAGCGGCAAGTTTGACATGGAGTTTGATTGGCGGGGCGACCCGAAACTGCAAGCTGCTGATATGGTTGGCGTTGAGCGCATAGACGGCGCTACACAAGTCGGACGAATAATCGAAACGGAGACGACCTACTCTGGTGCGCTTAGAGGGCGCATGACGGTACGGAAGGTGGTGATGTAATAATGGCTTCATGGAACACACCGAAAATCAACTGGACAGCGGATGACGTTGTAAATTTGGCGATTCCGCAGATGGCTGGTAGCCTCGTTTACCTTCACGACCTTATCAACGCTAACGGTGGTGACGTGCCGACTATCCACAACCTTGATGTTGTGCGAGTTTTTCAGCACACGGACTTTCTGACAGCAGAGCAGTTTACAGATATGGAACGTGCGCTTTATCTTTACTCGGAAGAAGCATACAACCTTTTCGGTTTGTCGAAGGTTTTCCCATCGTATGAGACGTACCTTGCAAATGGGTTAACACCTGACTATGAGCGCTTTAATGCAATCGGAAGAGCTATGATCGCCATTTACAACACGCTTTCCGACAGGCATATCCTTCCGTATTGGTTGCAGGAAGTTGAGTACATACAGTCCTCTGGCGGCGCATACATCAATACAAGTGTGGCTCCTGACGACACTACCCGAATGGATTTGCGGCTTTTCACTAACTGCACATCCAATTTTTATTGCGCTGGCGCTATGGACAGCTATGGCAAGGTTATCTTCGCACAGGACGGTGCGGCAAACGGCTCTTTAGTTTCTGCGACCGTCAACAGTAAGCGCACTATTGCCGCTAACACAAGTGGAAGATGGGCTAGAGATGCAAGCGGTCAGATTTACAGTATCAGGTTGGAAACACGGGGTGATTCAACCTTTTATTACAGTGTTTATAACAGGACTTCCAATATAGGGTATGCCGCTGAAAGAGATTATGGATCCATCAGTTCGGGCGGCGCAAATATCTGCGTCTTTGCGCTTAATGATAAGGCTGTTGTAAGCGGCACGAATAGGCTTTATTATTTCCGACTTCGCAAGGGCGGCAAACTTGTTAGAAACCTTGTGCCTTGCAGAGACACAAGAACCGGCGAGGTTGGCGTTTTTGATCTAGTCGAGAGTAGGTTTTTCGGAAGTGCAAGCGCAAGCGCTTTTGTTGCTGGCGCAGATGTTGTGTAAGCGAGAGGTAAAACTACTATGATTTTAACAGCTTCAATCAACGAAGTCACAAGAAAAATAACCTTCGACAACCCTCATGCGGTTGTTGCGGTTGTTGGTGACTACGAGGTAAACGGCGTTGCGTTTGCTTTCCCGTCAATCTATGAGGACGATTTTAATTTGTCCGAAGCGGTTAAGACGGTCTACTATGAAGCAACGGACGGAAATATTTATAATCATATTGTAACGGAAACCGATACCGATACTGGTTATCCGTTATGGGTTTTTAAGGACGAAATCAATAAAGGCGAATACGGTGACGTTGACTTCGCTCTTGTCTGTGACAAGGTAGAAAACGGTACTATCGTTAAACGGTGGGTATCTCTGATTACTGTCTTTAGGGTTCAGAGGTCTATCCCGATTGACGAAGCTGCACAGGAAGACAACGAGCAGACATACTCGGAACGTCTTGCTTATCTCATGACGCAGATGGCAAATATGCAAGCTACGGTCAGCGGTCTTGCGTCTGGTGCGCCGACACCTGTTGGCCTTGCATCGGCTATGACTGATACGAGTAGGCTCTATGTCTATACCGGCTCCGAGAGTGGTTACACGGCAGGACATTGGTACTACTACAACGGTTCTGCATGGGCTGACGGCGGTCAGTATGGCGGGGTCGCGGTAGACGATACTCTCACACAGAGCGGACTGGCGGCAGACGCAAAGGCGACAGGGGACGAAATCGCGGAGATAAAGGAAGATTTATCTGCCGTGTCCGGCTTATCTGCGGAGGTAAAACAAGCGCTTTTGGCGTGTTTCGCTAAAGTCGCATGGACGGACGAGAACGGTCAAGACTATTATGACGCGCTTGAAGATGCGCTTTATCCGCCTGTTACCCTCGTGAGTATCTCGGCAGTCTACACGCAGTCTGTCACGGTCTATACAACAGATACTCTCAACAGCTTAAAACCTGACCTTGTAGTGACAGCGCACTACTCCGACAGTACGAGCAGTGTCGTAACGGGCTACACGCTGTCAGGGACGCTTGCAGAGGGGACGAGTACGGTCACGGTGTCTTATAGCGGGAAAACCGATACATTTGATGTTGTTGTTACAAGGTATGCGTTTTATGATTACCTTTACAACTCGCACCAAAACTATAACAATGCTGATGACGCATATGTTGATACTGGTTTGACATATGCTCCAAGTTTTACCACGCTGAACATTGAGTTTGAGGCCGAAAACAACAACACAGCCTCCACATCTATTCCGCTTGTTTGTGCAAACAACCAATCGACATCCGATACGGGCAATGTTGTTTGGTACGCAAGAACAAACAAGGGCGGTTTCTCTGCATATAATCTTGGCGTTGCCAAACAGCTTAATACTGTTCCCGGAGATACCAGAGCCGTTATCAAATATCGCTTTGTTGACGGTGGCGAATCTTATATGGAATGGAACGGAACAACTGTTGCGGTTGCAACGAAATCCAAGTCCAGCGTTGCCACAAATAACAAGTCCCTCATTTTGATGGGTGGGTATTCCTTTAGTAGTGGGAGCAAATACAATATAAGCGACAGCAAGGCAAAACTTGGCTATGTCAAATTTACCGATCCTGCAACAGACACTTTGCTGTATCATTTCATTCCCGCATACGATACCGTTACTGACAAGTACGGATATTGGGAAGATGTAAATGGCGTTTTCTATCCAGACACTTCAACATATCTTCGTGGCGGCAACTGGGGGGCGTAAAACATGGCAATCTACGATCTTGACGGAAACAAACTGTATGATGACAAGCCGCTGAACGGTCTGAAGCTGTCCCTCCTTGGCGACAGCATCTCCGCATATGCTGGCACGATCCCAGCCGGAAACGATGCATATTACACGGGTAGCAATTCCGGCGTGACATCTCCGAACCAGATGTGGTGGAAGGTGCTGTGCGATGCCACGGGCATGATCCCGCTCGTCATTGACGGCTGGAGCGGCTCCGGCGTTACGCAGTTGGAGGACAGCGCCCATACGTCAAAAATCCCCATGTCATCTGATACACGGTGCGGACGCTTGCATGATGGCACGGTCAATCCCGACATTATCCTGATAGCAGGCGGCGTTAATGATTATGCCTATGCGCTTTCCGCACAGTCAGAGCCGCTTGAGTGGGATGGTCATACTATGCCAGTGATTGGAAACAGCTTCGCTGAAGCGTATGCTTGCATGATTAAAAAGTTGCAGACCAACTATCCTGATGCGCTTGTCATTCCGCTTTCTACATGGTTCACAATGCGGGGCACCGATAATGGCTACACGCTGACGCATACGGTCGGCAGTAATGTCTACGCACAAGCGGACTATAACAAGGCGATTGAGGATGTATGCAAAATAATGCGTGTGCCTTATATTGCGGTTGACGATATAGGCATCAATCGAGCCAATATGTATCCGACTTTTGCGGTTGACTCATCGGCTACCCCAACACATCCAAATGCGGAAGGTCAAAAGTTGATGGGCGAATATATTGCCAGTGTTTTGCCGATTATTGCAAAAGCGTATGCGAAGCATTTACTCACATAAAGAAAACTTTGCGTAGATAATCCTCAAAACGTGCACAAAATGCACATAACGTGTTATAGTGGTTGCAGAGGAACTAAAAACGCTTCTGCAACTACTATTTCAAAGGAGAAAAACGATGTGCGAAAAGAGAAACGGGAAAGAAGGGTTACTACGAGACTTTGAGGGGAAGTTACTTCCTCACTTCGCAAACGGGGACATTAGCAAGATAACCAATATACTGATGCTCTTGCTTGCGGATTATCGTGTTGAGCCAGAACCTAGAGAAGTTGCGATACTCGATGATCGAAACGAACAGTTGCTAAAGATGTATGCCGGTTGCCTAATCATTGAGGGCAAGTCCCAAAAGACTGTACGGGCGTATGTCGCTGAACTTCGCAGATTTGCTGACGTAATCCACAAGAACTATGATACCGCAGAAACCTACGATATTCGGTATTATCTCGCTACCATCAAAAGCCGTGGCGTGACAAATACCTTTTTGGAGAACTGCCGCGCTTATCTGTCTGCTTTTTACAAGTGGATGGAAAGTGAGGGTATCGCTCAAAGAAACCCCATGCTCCCAATAAAGCCGATTAAAGCCAATCCGAAGCAGGAAGAACCGTTTCTAGAGAGCGAGATTGATGCTCTACGCTTCGCTTGCAGAAATTTGATGGAGAGAGCTTTGATCGAGACGGCTTTATCATCGGGGCTTCGATGCAGCGAACTAGCGGCTTTGCGTATCAGTGACATAAACCTAAAGACGATGGAAGTGCGTGTTTTGCACGGCAAGGGCGACAAAGAACGTACATCCTACGTTAACGAACTCGCTTTGAAGTGCATTGAGCGTTACCTTGCGGGCAGAACGGATGGTGATGATATTCTGTTCCGAAGCAGGGCAAATGGCGGTGGCTTCTATACGGGCAACGGTCTTTACTCGGTCATTCGCTCAATCGGCAAACGTGCGAATGTGACAAACGTTCATCCGCACCGCTTTCGTCACACGATGGCTTCTAGGCTTGCGGAGAAGGGTATGCCCGTCCATGAGGTTCAACAACTCCTGGGACATACCAATCTGAACACGACTATGCGATATGTGCATACAACGAAAGCAACTGTCAAATCAACTTACACACGGCTATATGGATAATAAGGGAGAATTGCCAATGCCATATTTGAACTTCATTCCGTGGGCTATCTCGGCTCTCTCATTGCTTTTCTGTATCTTGACTTTCGCCCGTAACGGCAAGAAAGATACGGTTAAGGCAATCGAAGAAGAGGACAAGAAGTTTGACGGGATAAAAGAGAGTTTGCTAAAAGCAAACATGAAATTAGATCAAGTCTGTTCGACAACTACGGAAACGCGGTCAGATATTAAGTCGCTGAACAAAGATATAGTCATGATCGACCGTAGGCTAACCATCGTTGAGCGAGATATGAAGACGGCTTTCAACAGTATTGATGAATTGAAGGGGGTGACGAAACATGAATGATTTTAATCCTATCATCACCGTAGCTTTAACAGTCGTACTTCTGGTTTTTGTGGTTCTATATCTGCGGACGCTGACGCTAGAGCAGATTCGAGAAGCCGTGTACAATGCGTTTCTCACAGCAGAAACAAACTTTAACCACGGCGAGAACGCGGAGAAATTGGGGTATGCGGTTCAGGCAGCTAGACTTGCTCTAGAGGCACTTCCTATTCCGACCATCGTTAAAGCTATTATTCTTCCACTTATCACAACCGAAAATCTAACAAAGATTGTGGATATGTGGTTTAAGCAGGTAAAGGCGTTGGTTCAGCAGGTGCCAACAAACGAGGAAATTGACAAGATAATTGAGGGGCGATAAGCCCCTCTTTTTTTTATGTGAGGACAAGCTATGACGGAAAAACAGTGGATTGAATTAGTTGCTCCGTATGCGGTCAATGCTTCTAGGCTTTACGGTTATCCTGCGTCCGTACTTATCGCTCAATCAGCACTAGAAACAGGGTACGGTCAGGGCTATAACTGCGAGGTCTTAGTCAAGTGGGGCAATCTACTCGGCATGAAAGCTGACCTTCTCAACAATACGTGGGATTCAAAGTGGTGGGATGGTAGGAGCGCGACAAAGCAAACCCCCGAACACTATTCTACGGGTTGGACTACGATTACAGACGCTTTCCGCGTCTACGCTAAAGGTAGCGATAACGGCTTTCAAGATTGTTTCAATGACTATTGCCAGTTTATGCAGGATGCTCGGTATAGCAAGGGTGGAAAGTACAAGTATCGGGATGTGCTTTCGATAAAAGACCCCGCAACGGTTATTCAGACCGTCTCGATGCGTGGATATGCAACAGACCCCGCCTACGCTCCATCCGTCATGCGTATCATCAACAAGCATGATTTAACAAAGTACGACAAGGAAGGTGCAAGAGTGGCCAGACCTACGATTATCGCAAATAAAAACTTCGGGCATCACAACAGCTATGCGAGAACCGAGGCTATCAAATATCTAGTTATCCACTATGTAGGTTCAACAGGTGGCGCTAAAGCTAACGTGGATTACTACAATCAGCCGTCCACGACAAACGGTTCAGCGGACTTCTACGTGGACTTTGACGGCACAGCCTACGGATATAACATGGACGTTAAAAACCGCGCTTGCTGGGCGGTTGGCGGCTCTAAACAGAGCAATTACGGTGGTTCACTCTACAAGGTGGCAACCAACCAGAACAGCATCAATATCGAGATGTGCGTTAGAACGAAAGGCAGTAAAGATACAGGTTCTAGTGATTGGTACTTCGAGGATGCAACGGTTGAAGGAGCGGCTAAACTCGCCGCTTATCTGCTGCAAGAGTACGCTATTCCGCTTGACAGGATGATACGGCATTTCGATGTGAACGGAAAGTATTGTCCGGGTGTGACCGGATGGATTGCTCCTATGGGCGGTGAAGCTAAATGGAACGCTTTTAAAGAGAGGGTGAAAAATATTATGGGAAAAACTCACAGTGTTATCAGGAGAGGTTCTAACGGTGCAGAAGTCCGCACATGGCAGAAGGGACTTATTGATCTCGGCTTTGCCGATTGCACGGCTAACGTGAAGTCCTTCGTTGACGGTGACTTTGGAGGGAACACGGAACACTTCACAAAGCATTTTCAGCGTTGCAACGGCTTAGAGGTTGACGGTATTGTAGGTGCAAAATCGTGGGCGAAGATGGACGAACTGCTTGCGAAGCTGAATACCACGAAGGTCAATTTTACGGTTGAACAGCTTCTTGCGGCGGCTAAAGCGCGGACGAACTATTACAGAGTTAATAAGTATATCTGGGAATCCAGCACGGTTGCTCCGTGGTTAGATCGCAACCAGAAGTATACCGCTTGTGACCGCTCCGTTGACGATTACCTCAACGATGTGGGTCTTTGCGTTGGCAACCGAAATGCAGAGAGACTTCGCGAATATCTGCTTGAAATCGGCGCAACGGAGATTAAGTCCGTGTCGCAGGTCAAGGCAGGTGATATTGTCTTCGTGAGAAACATGAACCATGTATTCCTTTGCGCCGGTCAGAACCTTCGCTATGATTGCGGTCACACGAACCGTATTCAGCTTATCAAGGAGTACGGTCACTATTCGGAACAGCCGTTCAACGAGCCGATTACGGACTTTTATTGTGCGGTTAGACTTCCGTTTGTCGCAAGCAAAAAAGACGCTCCTACGCCCGCTGAAACGTCCTCTGACGTTAAGTTTACGCTTACGGTAGAGTTGGTTAAGAAGGGCAGCGTTAATCGTTATGTGGGGCTTGTACAGTCCGTCTTAAAGGGAAAGGGCTACTACAAGGGCGATATTGACAATAGTTTCGGTGACGATACCTACAAGGCGGTTATCGCTTTCCAGAAGGATGAAATCGCTAAAGGCAACAAGATTGGCGGTTCTGACGGAAAGCCTGACGGTATTTGCGGTGGTGGTACGCTCCGCTCCCTTTTTGGGGTTGACGTAAAGATTGTTGGGTGATAGTGTAATATTACCCTTGAATTGCAGTTGTCGTTGCTCTAATAGACACACCTCGTTTTTCTTTGAAGAAGGCCGCTCCGTTTGGGGCGGTCTTTTTTATTTTCATCAAAGTTTTAGCGAATGATAAAGTTGCGCAAAATGATAATGAAATTGAAAACCGCTGAATTTTTGTCATAGAAGTTTTGCAAGATTTGGCTAGTATACAATGAGCGAATTTGCAATATTTTAGTGGCTGAAAAAGTTTAGCCACAATATCCACAACGCTTAAATGTGGATAGTTTTCAAGGGCAAATCACCGTAGAATGGTTTCAAAAAACGTAGCAAAAACGTAGCAAAATATGCGCCTTATCACTCGATTTTGGCTGTTTGAGCTTCGGACAGAATGTAGTTATTTCAAGGAAGTTTGAAGAAATTTCAGTGTTCTGTGATAGACCTATCGGCTATTAAGATTTCCCCCGGATGCCTTGTAAAATAAGGCTTCACGGGGGATTTTTTATGCGCCGCGTAGCTTTTGCGTAGCAAACTCATAAGAGCCTGACGGTACGCATCTTCTCGTTACGCGCTTCTTGCAACTTCTTCGTTTTGTGGAAGTATATCTGCTCTGTGATTTTAGAATCTGCTCCGTGACCGATACGGGCGGCTATCTCTTTCAGCTTTATGTCTCGTCCCTCTAACTCTGCCGCCTCGATCAATAGCGATACATGGGTGTGCCGAAGCATGTGCGGATGCACCTTGCGCCCCAGGATTCGGAGAGCGTTCTCCTTTAGATACATTTCCAGTGTGGCGTGTTTGTACGGCTGGCCTTTGGTGTCGCTCACGAAAAGGTTTGTCTCGTAGTGGTGGAAACTCGCTTGCAAGTCCCAAAAATAACGCATTTCCTCGATCAATTCCAGCAACTCGTCCTGTATATAAATCTCCCTTACCGAGTACGCATTTTTCGGTGTTGTGATTTCTCCGCTAACTGCTGACATAGCACAGCTAATTCGTATAATGCGGTTCTTCGTGTCAACGTCCGTCTTTTTCAGGGCTATCAGTTCCCCTAACCTCATTCCGGTCAAGGCGAGAAACTTGAAGATATAAACCCTGTCTTTCATCCTCAAACCGTTTAAAAGTTGTATCAAATCCTGCTTTTCTAGGTAAAAATCCTCAATTCTTTCACGGTACGTGATTGGTTCTTTGTACTTGTGCAGCTTGCCTAACCACGATATATCGGACAGATACCCTTCGTTGTAGCCCCATCTGATAAGTGACCGTATATGCTTGATGCGTCCATTCTTCGTGACGGCATCAACCTCAAAAAAGTCTAATTTGGAGCGAACGTATTGAGCGGTAAGTGAGGATGCTTTCGTGTTGGCACCTAGAACCTTGACAACCCCTCGGAGAGCCATATCGGATGTAATCGAGGTTGAAGTCTTAACATCCGGGTTTGATCGTTGCGAAGCTACCCGAAGCCTTGCAAGCTGTCCTACGGTTACTTCGTCTTTCGCTGTTGGCCTTGCTCCCATCTTTGCGGATTTCTTCGTGAGAGCCGCTAGAGCGGCCTTTCTGGTGGCCTTGGTGTCCTTGTCCATCGTCACACTCAAAACTCGCTCCTTGCCCGTTGTAGCGTCCAGAAACCGCTCAAAAAATCGCACCTTGCCGTTGTCCTGTACCTGTTGCCACATACGAAACTCCTTTCTGCGCTGTCAGCGCCGTTTTAAGCGACTTTTTATGCTTAGACGATAGTTTCCCTACCTACGACCCCAAAACGCGCTCTACGGGGCGCACAGCGCCCTACGCAGGCATCTTAGCAATTCGCGCCGCCCGCGCCCGCCCGCATAAATTGATATTTGCTATAAAATTCGTTTTTTTCACGTGATAATTTTTTCGTAAAACAGTTGGTGAAGGAAAATCTAGGAGAGCCAAAACCCAAACTTAAAATTTTATATCCATCCGTCAGCTAGAGACGGGCAGAAGAGGGACTTAGTTTGCAGGTTTTGAGGATTGGTTTACATAAAATCCGACATATAGAGATAATAATATATATTATTATCCCCTAACGTATATTCGGCCCTTACGCATCGCCCATTTAATTTTTAATATATAAGGGGGCTCTTCTTTTGAGGGTGCGCCAGCACCCGAACGTATATAATAATATATATTATTTCTCTCTCTTTTTTATTTTTACTCTTCTCTTTTTACTTTCTAGTAAGAGGGGGTCTGGGGGAGAGAGACCTCTTTCGTTTTTCTCTTCTCATTTTTCTTTTTTCTCTCTCTTTGAAATCAGGGTGTCCACGAGGTCGCGGACTATCTGCTGCTCATAGGACGATAAACGACAATACTGCGCGTAGAAGCCGGTGGGCTTCAACTCGACAATCGTTCCATCCGAAAGCGTGTACTGCGGTTCGTTATCTTTGCCCTCGATGATTTTAGATCGTGTGCAACCGAAGTAACGACACATCGTATCTACGTTATCCATCCTCGGTATGCGCTTACCTGTTATCCAACCATTCAGAGCGGATTTTGATATACCCATTTCCCTTGCGGCTTCTACCTGGCTCTTTTCCTTCTCGATCAGCAGATTCAAGATATTTCTTCCGATTTCGGCTCCTTCACGGGTTATTTCGTTTCTTGGCATTGTTCGCACCTCCCTTCAATTCGATTATAGCACACCTACAAACTTTTTTGAAAAAAAATTAAAAAAGTTGTTGACAAATCCGCGAAACGTGGATATACTACAACCATGTTCCGCGAAACGCGAACGAGGAACGCAAGACGCGGACATTTTAGGGAGTATGAGTGTAGGCAAAGGGTGCAAGAGTGATGTGCTTGTAGAGTATGCCAATGGCAACAGTCTGATATCCGTCAATCAGAAAACGAAGGTTCGAATCCTTCTGCTCCTGCTCAATTATCAAATTTTTGTTAGGGTGTCGAGGCGTGGATTCGCTAGGGGCTTTTCGATCTCCCGTGACATACGGTTGTCCTTTCTCCCCTATATGGACGGTTCGATTCCGTCCAGCACCCTTATGAGGGTATCGTCCAGTCGGTCAGGACAGCGCCCTTTCAAGGCGCAAACGGCGGTTCAATCCCGCCTACCCTTATTGTCCATCATTTTAATCCTCCTAAAAAGAAATGGTGAAAGGCTGATTTGGGGGTTTATCCACAATCAGGATAGCCCCCGATGAAAGCCGAAAATGCAAGATTTGACTACTCGAAAGAGATTCAAATAGAGAACAAAAAATCAGTATTGAAAGGAGCAACAAATGGTACTCGTACACACGGAAGAAGAACTCAATGCTTCGCAGGAACCGGCGATTTGCGTAATTGGCGCGACAAGCGCAGAGGTTGAGGATGATTACCTCGCAAGAAAAGAGAAGTATTACGTTCGCACGGTTTTACAGAACAAGGCTTGCGCTGAACTTGAGAACAGGCTCTTTGCAGAAATGGTTGCAGAACCGGCGACAAGGGGCGAAGCAACCGACAGGTATGCGGACTTCCGCAACGAAAGAAGCCGCCTGGTTTTCGGCGCAAAAGGTGCAGAGACAACAGGCAGAGTTGGCAGGATTGCGATTCTGACCTTCAAGAAACCCATTTGAAAGGGGGTGAGTAAGTGGCAATGACGCTAAAGGCAGCCAGAGTAAATGCCGGTTATACGCAGTTGGACGTTGCAAATCGTCTACACGTTTCAACAACTACGGTTTCGGCATGGGAGAATGGCTCAACCGGAATTAAAGCAAGTGACTTCAAAGCGCTGTGCGATATGTATGGTGAGAGCATGGATGCTATTATTTTGCCGACAGAATCCACAAAGTGAGGAATAAATCTACGAAAAGAGTACAGAACGATGAAAAAGATAACGAGGCACCCCGGCCTTATGCGGGTAATCATAATCTACGGTTTAGAAATCCTGATGGCAATATTCGGAGTTTCGGCGCTCTGCATTTTCCTGATAAATCCGAGAGTAATCACACTGGTTGCGGGAATTGCAGGATGTGCGCTTTCGGTGCTGATTGATTACCGCAATGACGGCTGGGTTGAAAAAAGGAGATACAAGTACAGTGATTATAAGCACGATTAAACTTGAAAACTTCGCGGGGACGAAGGAGCGCACGATCAATTTTGATGAAGCGTTGACAATCCTCAAGGGAGCGAACGAGAGCGGAAAGACAACGATCGCCAATGCAATTACCTATCTGCTTGCAGATAAGAACCTTGACGGTTCATCCGCAAAGAATATCCGTCCCCACGATGCGGCAGGTAAGGACGTAGACCATATCGTAACAAGCGTGGAGTTATCCACAAAAGAGGGCTACACGTTCCGCAAGGAGCAGAGACAGAAGTGGACGAAGAAGCGCGGAACTGACGAGCTTGTTTACGGCGGTTTGCAGAATTTTTACTTCATCAACGGAGTGGAGAAGCGTGAAGCCGACTTCAAGGCTTTTGTTGAAGGTATCGCTCCGCTAGACGCAATTCTTTACAGCATTTCTGCAAAGGCTTTCACAGCCCTCGATACAAAGAAGCGGAGAGAAAAACTTGTCCCGCTTGCCGAGGTTACGGACGCAGAGGTTATTGCTACGGATGAAGGTTTCAAGGAAATTGAACCGCTCTTAGCGGTTGGTACGGTTTCCGAGATCGTTACCGGGTGCAACCGTGCAATCAAGGGTTATGCGTCCAGACGGAAGGAAATCCCGACACGCATTGATGAACTTTCAAGAACCGTCAGAAGCTATAAGGATGGCGATTCGCAGGAAGAAGTTAAACGCCTTGAAGAAGAAACCGTAGTTGTCAGAGGGCATATCGCCACCTTCGATAAAGAGATTGAGCAGCTTGCTAAATCCAACGAAGATGCGATTGCCGCAGAGTTTGACCTTGTTCAGATTAAAAACAAGCTGACCGCCGACTATCAGGCGAAGAAAGAAGCCCTTGACCGCAAGATTCGCGCTACACAGGGCGACAAGGCGAGGATTGAAGATTCTCTCCGCAAAGCACAGTTTGACCTTAGAGCGAGTATCGAGCGCAGAGACAACGCGTTTAACGGTGTCGAGAAATGCAAGGCGAATATCGAGAAGATTGAATCCGAAGAGTTTAGTTACAAGGAATACAATCCGTCCGAGTACGTTGAACCTGTTGAGGAAGTATGCCCGCATTGTGGCAGACCGTATGATGCAGAAAGTGTCAAGGTCGCAAAGGCTAAAGCGGAAGAAGCAGGTTATGAGAAGTACAAGGGCAATAGAAATGTCAAGAAGAAAATCTTTGAAGCGGATAAGAAGTCTGCAATAGCCCGTGAACAAAGTACGCTTGACTACTTCAAAAAGGCATTGAAGCGCGACAATGATGAAGCCGAGGTAAACAACAGAGTTGTTACCGATTACAGGAACCGCCTTGCCGAAGTAAGCAAAGCACTTTCGGATGCGATTACAGAACGCAACGCTCTCGTTGAACCGGACGTTGAAGTAGATGCGGAAGTGATCGCTATGAAAGCGGAACTTGACAGGCTTCACGGTGATGTTGAGAAGAGCAAGGCTCTCTCTGATAAGCGGTATGAAGCGCAGAATATCCTTGATAACCTTAGACGCAACAAAGAGAGCATGGTTGAGCGCATGGCTTCGGTGGATAGCTACAACAAGCAGCTTGAAAGCCGAAAAGCTGAACTCGAAGCGGAACTTGCAGACCTGACAGCAAAGGAAATGGCTGAAACTCGCAAGCGTGATCTAGTGAAAGCCTTTGAACTTGCCAAAATCAAGGCGGTCACTGACAAGCTGAACAGCCGGTTTAATTACGTTAAATGGCAGATGTTCGCAGAGCAGGTCAACGGTGGATATGCAGATGTTTGCATCCCAATAGTCGAGGGTACAAGCTATGACGGGCTTCTCAATCACGGCAACAAGTTACTCGCTGAACTCGACATTGCCCTTGCTTTCCAGAACTTCTACGGCGTGAAGTTGCCGCTGATTTTAGACGATGCGGAGAGCGTAGATACTGAACGCATTCCGAAGGTTGATAGACAGCTTATCGTCCTTCGGAGAGAGGGTGAGAAGGGAACACCGCTCA
>JAEIGA010002606.1_pt1 | contig 28711 bp, 26 predicted proteins | sample 9270691 | NCBI WGS metagenome assembly JAEIGA01 (sample SAMN17057246, study PRJNA624740) | gut metagenome | biome: biome; isolation source: fecal sample | host: Bos grunniens | place: China: Xizang | collected 2019
TGCCCATATCGAGCCAGTGCTGCAGGTAGGTACCGCAGTCATAGCCGATGAACGGACGCATGGCCATCGGGTCGTGGCGGACGACACCGACTTTACCGGCTGCGGCAGCGGTGGTCTCGGAACCCATGGCGGCACCGATGAAGACACCGTGCTGCCAGTTTCTGGCCTGATAGACCAGCGGAGCGAGTTTCGCGCGGCGGCCGCCGAACACGAACGCGGAGACGGGAACACCGTTCGGGTTCTCGAACTCAGAGGACAGGCAGGGGCAGTTCTTGGCAGGAGCGGTGAAACGGGAGTTCGGGTAAGCGCCCTTCTCCGTGGAGGTCTTGCCGTTCCAGGGATTGCCGAGCCAGTCTTCGCCGTTTTCGGGAGCGTCCGGCATGCCTTCCCACCAGAAGGTGTTGTCGTCCAGGTTCCGGGCAACGTTCGTGAAGATGGAGCCGGACTGGCAGGACAGGAGGGCGTTCGGGTTGGACTGCATGTTGGTTCCGGGAGCGACGCCGAAGAAGCCGTACTCCGGGTTGACGGCATAGAGTCTGCCGTCGGGGCCCTTGCGGATCCAGGAGATGTCGTCGCCGACACACCAGACTTTGTAGCCCTTGTCGAGATAATGTTTCGGCGGGACGAGCATGGCGAGGTTGGTCTTGCCGCAGGCGCTCGGGAACGCAGCGGTGATGTATTTGATGTCGCCGTTCGGATACTCGATGCCGAGGATGAGCATGTGTTCGGCCATCCAGCCTTCCTGACGGCCGAGGTTGGAAGCGATGCGGAGCGCGAAGCACTTCTTGCCCTGGAGGACGTTGCCGCCGTAGCAGGAGTTGACGGAATAGATGGTGTTGTCCTGCGGCCACTGGCAGATGTATCTCTTTTCAGGGTCGGAGTCGCAGGATGCGTGGGTACCCTTGATCCAGTCGGTGGAGTCGGGGCCGATGGCATCGAGGACTCTCTGACCGATGCGGGTGATGATGTTCATGTTGCAGACGACATAGATGGAGTCGGTGACTTCCACGCCGTACTTTGCGAACGGGGAGCCGACTTTGCACATGGCATAGGGGATGACATACATGGTCTTGCCCTTGTAGCTGCCGCGGATGATGTCGTCGAGGGTCTTGTAGCACTCATCGGGATCCATCCAGTTGTTCAGAGGGCCTGCCTCTGCTTTGGTGGGGGTACAGATGAACGTTCTGTCTTCGACACGAGCGACGTCGTTCGGGTTGGTTCTGTGGAAATAGCAATCGGGAAGCTTTTCCTCGTTGAGTTTGATGAACTCGCCGGTAGCAACGGCTTCGTCCTTCAGCGCCTGGATCTGCTCTTTGGACCCGTCGATCCAAACGACTTTGTCAGGCTGAAGGAGGTCGATCCTTGTCTGCAGCCAGTCAAGAATGCTCTTGTTGTTAGTGAGATTTTCCATGAAACAAGCTCCTTTTCAAATACTTTGACTTCGGTCCCCCGTGACTTCCCCTTTGCGACGGCAGCAGGAATGCCTTGATTTTGGCGATTCATTTGCTATCATAAATAGTGGGTTTTCGATTGGTTCCCGATACGGGAACAATTATACTTGAATTTGGGACAAAAGTCGAGAAATCCGACGCAGTTTTGCAAAAAAATCGCAATTCTGTAGGGTTGTACAAGAATTTTGAAAAATCACGTCATTTATTTAACAATATGAAAAGGAAGAACCCATGAAAGTCTCTCTCATCATCCCCTGTTACAACGAGGAGGGCAATGTCCGCCCGCTGTACGACACGGTCGTCCGGACCTTTGAGGGCACAGTCTCCGACTACGAGTTCGTGTTCATCAACGACGGCAGTGCCGACCGGACCCCGGAGGTCCTGAACGAACTGGTCGCCTCCGCCGACAAGCCGGTCAAAGCGGTCCACTTTTCCCGGAACTACGGAAAAGAGTCCGCCATCCTCGCCGGCCTGAACGAGGCGTCGGGGGACTGTTTCACCATCATGGACGGCGACCTGCAGCAGGGACCCGACGTCGTGGTCGAAATGGTCCGCTACCTCGAGGAGCACCCTGAGTGCGACTGCGTCACGGCCTTCCAGGAAAACCGGAACGAAAGTCCGGTCATGGTCTTCTTCAAAGATAACTTTTACCGGATCATCAACCGCGTCTCGGACGTCGAGTTCGTGAGCGGTGCCTCCGACTTCCGGACCTTCCGCCGCAATGTCCGCGACGCCGTCCTCAGCATGCCGGAGACCTCCCGGTTCTCGAAGGGCATCTTCTCCTGGGTCGGGTTCGAGACCCACTACATCCCCTACACCGCCGCGGAACGGCTCAGCGGCACTTCCAAATGGAACTTCCTCAAACTGTGGAGATACGCCATCTCCGGCATCATCTCCTTCACGACGACCCCGCTCCGTCTCCCGCTGATCTTCGGCGGCATCACCGGCGCGGCCGCCGTCGGCTCCGCGGTCTTCGACCGGAAGAAAAAAGACCGCGCCCTTCCCGCCATCCTCGGCACCGGCAGCGTCCTGCTGTTCGCCATCGGCATCCTCGGAGAGTACATCGCGAGAGTGTTCCAGGAGACGAAACACCGGCCGGTCTACCTCATCAAAGAAGTCCTAGACAATCAAAAAGAGCGCTCTGAATAAGAGCGCTCTTATTATTTGTTTCTTTCTTATGTCCCCGCAAAGATGGCGCGGACTTTTTCTGCGCGCAGGGCGTCCCGCTCCTGCCGGCTGAGGTCCTCCCCCGCCTCCGTGTTGAGCGTGGCGGGCTGCAGGGAGAAGATGAGTTCGTTGACCGTGTTCATCGGCAGGTCGAACTCGCCGGCCGCGATGCCGATCTTGACGACGGACAGCGCCTCCATGAACTCCTGGAAGCTCATGACGCGGGCACTTTTGAGCGTGCCGCAGGAGCGCCAGAGCATGTCCTGGAACGAGAGGTTCTCCATCAGTTCCTTCCGGGCTTCCCGCTCCTGTTCGATGATGGACTTCGCCAGCGCGTCGAGGTTCCCGAGCGCGGCCTCCTCGGAGATGCCGAGGGTGACCTGGTTGGTCAGGAGGTACAGGCTGCCGATCGGTGAATCGCCCTCCCCGTAGGCGCCGGACAGGACGAGTCCGAGACGGGAGACCGTGTTGGACAGGTGGCGGATGCGGCCGAGGATGCGCATGGCGGGCAGCTGCAGAACGACCGAACCGCGCATGGCCGTCCCGATGTTGGTCGGGCACTGGGTAAGGTAGCCGAGCTTCGTGTCGAAGGAGAAGCCGAGTGCCTCGTCGAGGATGGTGTCGAGCCGGTCGGCCAGTTCGTAGGAACGGGTCAGCTCGAGGCCGGGCAGAAGCGCCTGGATCTTCACGTGGTCCTCTTCGCAGATCATGAGGCTGAGGCTCTCGTCGGGGGTCGTCAGGAAGGAGCGTCCCTCCTGCACACTGACGAATTCCGGACTCACGAGGTCCCGCTCCGCGAGCGAGATGGCGGCGTACCGGGACAGCGAGTTCATATGGGTCAGGACGAACTTCTCCGGCAGTTCTTCAAAAATGACGGCGGAGACTTCGTCGGCGATCTTGTCCTTTTCCTCCGTGGAGAGGCGGTTGGTGAAGACGTGGTCCCGCAGGTTCCTCGCGAGGGACACCTTGGAGCTGACCGCGACATCGTTCTCGTTCCCGGAGAGCATGTACCATTTGGTCATTTCGTCTCACCCCGCAGTTCCCGGATGCGGTCCCGGAGGACCGCCGCCTGTTCATATTCTTCCGCCTCGACGGCAGCGTTCCGCTCCTCTTCGAGACGGCGCAGTTCGGCGCGGCGCGCCATCCGGTCGTCCCGGGTGGCACTCGTCTTGCCCACGTGGGTCGCCCGGCCGTGGATGCGGGAGAGCGAGGGCTTCAGGCGGTCGTAGAAAACATCGTAGCATTCCGCACAGCCCATGGCGCCGGAGCGGACGATCTCATCGAACGTGGCGCCGCAGCCGGGGCAGCGTTCCTCCTCCGCTTCGGGCAGGAGGGCCGTCTCGGGGAAGAAGCGGCTCAGGAGCGTCCCGATATTGGAGCCAAAGCCCCAGAACATGCCGGAATACCCCAGGTGCTGCGCGCAGCCGGAGCAGAGATGCAGTTCCGAGGACTCCCCGTCCACGATCCGTTTGATGTGTGTCGTGGCTTCATTGCGGCCACAGTTCTGGCAAAGCATGGAATGCTTCCTTTCCAAAGTCCAAAGACTCTTCTGATTTGACTTAACTTATTATCCGCCAAGCCACACGATTCGTCAACCTCCCCCGCCCCGGTGTTTCCTGTACGGGAGACACAAAAAGCGCGTCATTATGACAAAAAATAGACAAGAGAATCGGACAGATAATCCCCACTGTGCCGTTGAAAAAAATATATATTAGGATATAATATATAAGGTCATGCATGCGGAGACTGTGACGCTCCGCATGCATGCGCAAATTATGATGTTTGTAAATTCAGCGCGGGACACCACCCGCGTCAACAAGCGAAGGAGTTGAATGAATGGCAAGCTTAAACATTGCAGGCGTGCTGAAGCCCGCCGCAAAAGGCCATGGCGGCGCTCATGTGGCTCACCACAAGAACACCTCTGCCATGCCTGTCGAGCGTATGCCGGTCCCGGCTTCTGTCACCATCCCCCTGTCACAGCATATCGGTGCTCCCAACGAAGCACAGGTAAAAGTGGGCGATGAAGTCAAAGTCGGTCAGGTCATCGGCAGCACTGACGCATTCGTCAGCGCACCGGTCCACGCGACCATCTCCGGCACGGTCAAAGCCATCAAACCTGTCCGGATCGTCAACGGCAATATGGTGAATGCCGTTGTCATCGAATCCGACGGAGAAATGGCGCTCTCCGAGGATGTCAAACCTCCGGTCATCGAGACGAAACAGGACTTCCTGAATGCGGTCCGCGCATCGGGTCTCGTCGGTCTCGGCGGCGCTGGTTTCCCGACCCACGTCAAACTTGCGTTCAAAGAGGACGCAGGCGTCGACACCCTCATCATCAACGCTGCGGAATGCGAGCCCTACATCACGGTCGACCACCGCGAGATGCTCGATCACCCGCAGGACATCCTGTCCGGCATCAAAGAAGTCGTCAAATGGCTCGGCTTCCAGAATGCCTTCATCGGGATCGAAGACAACAAACCGGACGCAATGAAGGTGCTTTTGCAGACCATGGAAGAGAACGAAGAGTTCAAAGACGTGGTCAAGATCATCGCCCTTCCCTCCACCTACCCGCAGGGCGCAGAAAAGGTCCTCATCTATTCTGCTACCGGCAGACAGGTGCCTCCCGGAAAACTGCCGTCTGACGTCGGCTGCGTCGTCATGAACGTCCAGTCCGTCTCGTTCCTCGGCCGTTACCTCAAGACCGGCAAACCGCTGGTCAGCCGCTCCCTCACCGTGGACGGCGGCGCCGTCGCCGAGCCGAAGAATGTTCGCGCTCCCCTCGGCACCATGTATTCCGACATCCTGGAATACTGCGGCGGGTTCAAAGAAGAGCCTTACAAGATCATGGCCGGCGGCCCGATGATGGGTCTTGCCACCATCGACGCTGAGGTCCCGCTGCTCAAGAACAACAACGCGATCACCTGTCTTGCCAAAGGCGCTGTGAAGGTCAAACCCACGCGTGCCTGCATCCGCTGCGGCCGCTGTGTCGAGGCCTGCCCCATGTGTCTCGAGCCCACGCTCATCGAGAAGAAGGCTCATCTGAAAGACGTCGACGGCCTGAACAAGGCCAGCGTCATGACCTGCATGGAATGCGGCAGCTGCGCCTTCGCATGTCCGTCCGGCCGCCCGCTGGTCCAGTACATGCGTCTTGGTAAGGCGATCATCAGAGAGGCAGGTGCGAAAAAATGATCGATACTAAAAAACTCACGGTCAGCGCTTCGCCTCATCAGAAGTCTGCTGCCACCACGACCCGCATCATGCTCGATGTCATCATCGCGCTGGTGCCCGCCGGTATTGCCGCGGTCCTCGTTTTCGGTCTGCGCGCACTGGCGGTCATCCTCGTCTCCGTCATCTCCTGCGTTCTGGCCGAGTTCCTCAGCCGGAAGGCCATGAAGAAGGAAGACACCGTCACAGACCTGTCGGCCATCGTCACCGGTCTGCTCCTGGCCTACAACCTGCCCGCCGGCATCCCCTTCTGGATCGTCATCCTGGGCGCCGTGGTTGCCATCGTCGTCATCAAGCAGATGTTCGGCGGCATCGGCCAGAACTTCATCAACCCGGCTCTGGGCGCCAGAGTCATCCTCATGTCCGCCTTCCCCGGCAGAATGTCTGCCGGTGCTTTCGCCGACACCAACCGCATCGGCTGGGGCGTCGACACCGTCACCGGTGCCACTCCCATGGGCCTTGTCGGTCTTGACGGCGTCAAAGAAGGCGCACCCACCCTCATGGAAATGTTCCTCGGCACGACCAGTGGCTGTATCGGTGAAGTTTCCGCCCTCGCGCTCCTGCTCGGCGGTATCTATCTGATGGTCCGCAAGGTCATCTCCCCGATCATCCCCTGCACGTTCGTTGCCACCGTTGCCATCTTCTGCACGTTCGCTCAGGGCTTCGACATGTATGCCGTAGCTTACGAACTGCTCGGCGGCGGCCTGTTCCTCGGCGCCATCTTCATGGCGACCGACTACACGACGTCTCCCATCACGAACAAGGGCAAGCTCATCGCCGGTATCTTCTGCGGTGTCGTCACCTGCATCATCCGTCTCTGGGGCTCCCTGCCGGAAGGCGTCTCCTTCTCCATCATCCTCATGAACGTCTTTGTACCGTACTTTGAGGACTGGACTGCTCCGACCCCGTTCGGCTTCATCAAGGAGAAGAAACAGAAAAAGGCAAAGGAGGAGACCAAAGCATGAGTAAGAAATTCAATCCGAAAGATATCTTAGTCCCCACCCTCACCCTTTTCCTGATCGCTCTGGTCGCGACTCTGCTCCTGGCCATGGTCAACGGCGTGACCGCCGACCGCATCGCCGCCGCCAAGGCAGCCGCGGAAGCGGAAGCACGTCAGACGGTCTTCCCCGACGCGAAGAACTTTGTTGACAAGAGCAACTATTTTGAGGCAACGGACGCTGACGGCAACGTCATCGGCTATGTCTTCAACACCTCCAGCAAGGGTTACGGCGGCGATGTACCTCTCACGGTCGGCATCGACTCCGAAGGTACCATCACCGGCATCGTCCCCGGCGACCTGTCCAACGAGACCCCCGGCCTCGGTCAGAACGCCAGCAAGGACAACTTCCGTGAGCAGTTCGTCGGCAAGACCGGCAAGGTCTCCGTCGTCAAGAACGCTCCCGGCGAAAACGAGATCCAGGCGCTCACCAGTGCCACCATCACCTCTACCGCCGTTGTCAACGCTGTCAATGACGCGGTAGACCAGTTCAATGAAATCACAGGAGGTGGCAAGTAATGGCTGAAGCTGCAAAGAGAAGCGCTCTCGGCGAGCTCACCAAGGGCTTCGTCAAAGAGAACCCCGTTCTTCGCCTGGTCCTGGGCACCTGCCCCACCCTCGCGATCACCACTTCCGTTGAGAACGCCATTGGTATGGGCGTTGCCGCCACTCTCGTTCTCATCATGTCCAACATCGTCATTTCCGCCCTGCGGAAAGTCATCCCCTCGAAGGTCCGTGTTCCCTGCTTCATCGTAGTCATCGCGGCTTTCGTCTCGATGATCCAGCTGCTCGTCAAGGCCTTCGCGCCCGGACTCGACGCCGCGCTCGGTATCTACCTTCCGCTGATCGTCGTCAACTGTATCATCCTCGGCCGTGCGGAAGCTTTCGCCAGCAAGAACCCCGTCGGGCTCTCTGCTCTTGACGGCATCGGCATGGGCATCGGCTTCACGGTCGCCCTCACTCTGATGGCTGCCATCCGTGAATTCTTCGGTTCCGGAAACCTGACCCTCAAGGTCCTCGGTTTCGGTACCACTCTGACCGACATCTTCGGTCTCGGCGACAGCAACATCCTGTCCGCCATCCACCTCGAACCCATCATCATCTTCATCCTGGCCCCCGGCGGTTTCTTCGTCTTCGGTCTTCTGGTCGCGCTGGTCAACAAGCTCTCTTCCCGCAAGGGCGGCGACCCCGCTGAGCTGAACTGCTGCAACGTCACGGAAGACGCCGACGGCAACCTGGTCCTCGTCGCTGACGGCAAGACCATCGTCATGCCGAAGGTCGACACCACCCCGCAGGTCAAGAAAGTTGAAAAGTCTGGAAAGGAGGCTGCTGAAGCATGAAGTTAATTGCCATTATGCTGACGACGATCTTCACGCAGAACTTCGTCCTCTCCAAATTCCTCGGCATCTGCCCCTTCCTTGGTGTTTCCAAGAAGAAGGACACTGCCATCGGCATGAGCGCGGCGGTCATCTTCGTCATGCTCCTCGCCACCATCGTTTGTTATCCGCTGAACGTCCTTCTGGAGAAGAACGGCTTTGAATACCTGCAGACGCTGGTCTTCATCCTCGTCATCGCAGCTCTGGTCCAGTTCGTCGAGATCACTCTGAAGAAATACATGAAGTCGCTGTACAGCTCCCTCGGTATTTTCCTTCCCCTGATCACCACCAACTGCGCCGTTCTCGGTCTTGTCACCCTGAACGTCCAGGAAGGCTACAATTTCATCGAATCCATCTTCAATGCACTCGGTGCCGGTCTCGGTTTCATGCTCGCCATGATCATGTTCTCCGGGATCCGTGAGAGAATGGAAGGCAATGACGTTCCGAAGTTCTGGCAGGGTCTTCCCATCACCCTCGTCGCTGCGGCTCTCGTCACCTGTACGTTCCTCGGCTTCACCGGTATCATTGAGAACATGTTCGGTGCTTAAGAAAGGAATGGTGAATCAATGAATCCGATTGTTTTAGCGGTCGTCATCGTCGCCATCCTTGGCCTGGTACTCGGACTGCTCCTGGCCATCGCGTCCATCGTCATGGCCGTTCCGGTCGATGAAAAAGCGGTCGCCATCGAAGAAGTCCTGGCGGGCGCGAACTGCGGTGCCTGCGGCTACTCCGGCTGTGCCGGTTACGCGGCTGCTCTGGCTGCCGGCGAATGTGAAGACACGTCCCTCTGCTCCCCCGGCGGCTCCTCCTGCGCGAAAGCCGTTGCCGAGATCATGGGCGTCTCCGCGGGAGACTCCACTCCCATGACGGCAGTGGTCCTGTGCCGCGGCACGGAAGCCAATGCCGGCAACATCATGGATTATCACGGAGACATGAGCTGTAAGACGGCAGCTCAGCTGTTCGGCGGCGGCAAAGCCTGCTCCTTCGGCTGTCTCGGTCTGGGCGACTGCGAAGCGGCCTGTCCCTTCGACGCCATCCATGTCGGCGAAAACGGCCTTGCGGAAGTCGATTCCGAGAAGTGCCGCGCCTGCAAGATCTGCATCAATGTCTGCCCGAAGGGTGTCATCGAACTGGCTCCCCTCTACAAGCATGAAGCAGTGGTCTACTGCCAGAACCATAACAAGGGCGGCGAGACCAGAAAAATGTGTAAAGTCGGCTGCATCGGCTGCATGAAGTGCCAGAAGACCTGCCAGCACGACGCCATCCATGTCGAGAACTTCAAAGCGTCCGTCGACTATGAGAAGTGCGTTGGCTGCGGAGACTGCGCGTCTGCCTGCCCCGTCGGCTGCATCGACATGACTACTTTCGGCAAACTGGTCATCGTGGACCCGGTCGTCGCGAGTGTCAAACCCGTCGAGAAAGAAGCGTAACTTCAACTCCTACGCTATATAAATGGTATAAAAGACCCGGCTTCTCAGCCGGGTCTTTTTCCGTCGCTTCGTTCTCAAAATGGGTCCGCAAATCGCCGATAATTACAAATTTAACAATCTTTTCGGGGTCAGAACAACTTTTTTGCAAAAACTTTGATAAATTCGTGACAATTCGTTGACTTTCACAACTTGGTTGCTCTATAATTGTGCATGCTGTCCAGTGGGCAGTGTTCACTTTACCAATAACCTACTTTAGGGAGGCAACATAGATTATGGCTAGAGTATTCAACTTCTCCGCGGGCCCTTCCATGCTCCCGGAATCCGTCCTGAACAAGGCGGCCGATGAACTGCTCGATTACGAGGGCACCGGCGAATCCGTCATGGAAATGTCCCACCGCAGCAAGGAGTATCAGGCGATCATCGATCAGGCGGAAGCGGACCTCCGCACCCTCATGGACATCCCGGACAACTACAAAGTCCTGTTCCTGCAGGGCGGCGCGTCCACCCAGTTCGCCGCCATCCCCCTGAACTTCATGAACGGCAGCGGCAAAGCCGACTACATCGTTTCCGGCGTCTGGTCCAAAAAGGCTGCGGCAGAAGCATCCCGCTACGGCGATGTGAAGATCGTCGCTTCCAGCGCGGACCAGAACTTCTCCTGCGTCCCCGAAGCGGACCCCGCCGAGTTCCGTCCCGATGCCGACTACTTCTACATCTGCATGAACGAAACGGTCCACGGCAACCTCATGCGCGACCTCCCCGAGACCGGTGACGTCCCGCTCATCGCCGACATCTCTTCCTGCTTCCTCTCCGAGCCCCTCGACGTGTCGAAGTTCGGCATGCTGTACGGCGGCGCTCAGAAGAACATCGCCCCCGCCGGCCTCACCATCTGCATCATCCGGGAAGACCTCCTCGGCCACGCGAGGGACATCACCCCGACCATGCTCAACTATGAGACCATGGCAGGCTCCGGCTCCATGTACAACACCCCTCCCTGCTGGTGCATCTACATGGCCGGTCTCGTCTTCCAGTGGCTCCTCAAGATGGGCGGCCTTACCGAGATGAAGAGACGCAACGAAGCCAAGGCGTCTATCCTCTACAACTATCTCGACGAGAGCAGCATGTTCAAAGGCACGGTCGCGAAGAAGGACCGCTCCCTCATGAACGTCCCCTTCGTCACAGACTCTGACGAGCTCAATGCCGAGTTCATCAGGGGCTGCACCGAGAACGGCCTCATCAACATCAAGGGCCACCGTTCCGTCGGCGGCATGCGCGCCTCCATCTACAACGCCATGCCGGTCGAAGGCGTCGAAGCCCTCGTCGCTTACATGAAAGAGTTCGAAGAAGCTCATACCGCTGAATAAAGGAGGATCCACCCCGTCATGTACAAGATCCTGACTCTCAACAACATTTCGGAGGCCGGCCTCGCACAGCTGGACCCCGAGAAATATATCATCGGTACCGACATCCCGGACCCGGACGCCATCCTGGTCCGCAGCGCCAAGATGCACGACATGCAGTTCGCTCCGAACACCCTCGCCATCGCCAGAGCCGGCGCCGGCACCAACAACGTCCCGGTCGACCGCTGCGCGGAAGAGGGCATCGTCGTCTTCAACACCCCCGGTGCCAACGCCAACGCGGTCAAGGAGCTGGTCCTCTGCGCCCTGTTCCTCACCTCCCGGAAGATCATCCCCGGCATCGAGTTCGCGAACTCCCTGAAGGGCAAGGGCGATGAAGTCGCCAAGCTCGTCGAGAAAGGCAAGAACGCCTTCACCGGCCCCGAACTGACCGGCAAGACCCTCGGTGTCGTCGGCCTCGGCGCCATCGGTGTCCGTGTGGCAAACGCCGCGCGCACCCTCGGCATGCATGTCTACGGCTACGATCCGTACCTCTCGGTCGACGCGGCCTGGAACCTGTCGAGCCATATCCGGCACGCCCCCACCCTCGACGACATCTTCACGAACTGCGATTACATCACGGTCCACATCCCGCTGACCGACGACACGAAGTACACGGTCTGCAAGGAGACCATCGCCAAGATGAAGGACGGTGTCCGCATCGTCAACTTCGCCCGCGGCGAACTGGTCAACTCCGCCGACATGATCGAAGCTCTCGAGAGCGGTAAGGTCGCGGCCTATGCCACCGACTTCGCCGACGACAGCCTTCTCGGCGTCCCCGGCGTCATCGCCATGCCCCATCTCGGCGCCTCCACGCCGGAGTCGGAGGACAACTGCGCGAAGATGGCCGCCTATGAGCTCATCGAGTACCTCGAGAACGGCAACATCCGCAACTCGGTCAACATGCCCAACGCCGAAATGGCCCGTGTCTGCAAGAACCGTCTCTGTGTCATCCACCAGAATGTCCCGAACGTTCTGAGAGGCATCACGAGCCAGTTCGTGGACTCCAACATCAACGACTTCATGAACCGGTCCAAAGGCGACATCTCCTACACGATCCTTGAAGTGAACGGCGACATCAACGAGCAGATGATCAAAGATATCGAAGCGATCGAAGGTGTCATCCGGGTCCGTGCCATCCTTGGCTGAACCACTGAATAAAAGAAGACCTCAGGCAGCTGCCTGAGGTCTTTTCTGTTTTTGACGATCACAGTTCTTCCGCAAGGTACACGCCGTCGATCGCCCGGATGGAGGCCAGGACCTCTTCCGCGGGGACCGCTTTCTGGAACCGGAGCGTGAAGATGGCGCTCGAGTTCATGACGTCCTTTTCCTTGGTCCGCGTGATCTCGAGGTTCCGGACTTTGACATTGTCCTCCTTGAGCCCGTCAAAGACGGTCTCGAGGACCGACCTGCTGCGAAATTCGAGATAGACGTTGATCTCCGGATGCCGGCGCAGGAACGTGTACTCCAGATTGGCGATGACCAGTTCCGACACGATGACCAGCGCGGTGGCGATGAGCCCGCCCTCGTAGAACCCGGCGCCGATGGCGAGGCCGACGATGGCGCAGGTCCAGAGACCGGCGGCGGTGGTCAGGCCCTTGATCTGGTTGCGGCGGGTGACGATGATGGTGCCGGCGCCGATGAAACCGATGCCGGCGATGACCTGCGCTCCGAGACGGGCCATGTCGGTAAAGAGGCCCTGGGAGAGGAACAGGTACTGACCGGTCATGGTGGTCATGGCGGCTCCGATACAGATGAGGATGTGGGTCCGGAACCCGGCCGGCCGGCGTTTGAACTCCCGTTCGAGGCCGATGAGCGCGCCGCACAGGAATGTCAGGAGAAGGCGGAGGCCGACGGAGAGGACGGTGATGTCCCGAAAAGTGTCAAACATCGAAAACATGTCAGCTCTTCCCTCCTTACAATTCTTTGACGGTGTAGACCTCGTCGAGGTCTGCCAGTTGTGCAACGACTTCGTGGTGCGCCCTTCGGTGGGGCATCCGCAGGTACAGGACTGCATTCGGCTTCTGGATGATCTGCTCCTTGCCGTGGTGGATGTCCATATCGAAGATGCTGATGTCCTGTTCCTTGATGGTGCGGAGGACCTCCCCCATATCGCCCATGGAACGGAACTCGACGTAGAGGTTGAGGTTGCGGGACCGTTCGATGAAGTACTCTTCCACCGGCCGCAGGAGCCACATGGTGGCGAGGATGAGGAGGAAGGCGAACACCGCCGCCTCGTAGAACCCCGCTCCGATGACCAGTCCGAGACAGGCCGACGCCCAGAGACCGGATGCGGTGGTGAGGCCCTTGACCTTCTGCTGGTTCGTCGCGATGACGGTGCCGGCGCCGAGGAAACCGATGCCGTTGATGACCTGGGCCCCGAACCGAGACACATCGGTCTTGAGCCCGACCGCTTCCGCCATCGGCGCCCAGTCCGTCATCAGCATGACGTACTCATACTGGCTCAGGACCATCGTCAGAGACGCTCCGATGCAGACGAGGGTATACGTCCGCGGACCCGCCGGCCGGTGCCGCAGACCACGGTCGAGGCCGATGAGGCCTCCCATGACCATCGCGAGGATCAGCCGCAGGATGACGGACGCTGTATTGAAATCTCGTAAATAATCCAGTTGACTCAGCATAGAGTTATCTCCTTCATTTCCCTTATTGTATCACGCCCGCTCCTTTTGGCAAGCTTTTCCAATAACAGGTTCGTACAAAAACTCTTGCCAGCAAAAAGAGCTCTGTAATATAATGGTTTTGACCTGTTAATACGCTGTCGCGCGACAGTACAATCCAACAGAAGGAGAACACGATTATGAAAACCAGAACAGCTCGCATCTTTGCGATCCTCATGGCGCTCGCCATGGTCCTCATGATGACCGGTTGCTCCGAAGCGACCCGGAACTTCCTGAAAGACGGATGGGACTATGAGGTCGACGGTGTTCAGTATGAACCCGGTTTCAACGACACTTATGAGTCCGTGGCTCCGGCCCCCAACAGCTCCGCCGCTGACCGCTCCGCTTACGGCTCCTATGCCGGCCCCGCCGCTTCCGGTTCTACCGTGACGGCCGGTGGCGCCGCCACTGCCGGTGCACCTGCCGGTGCTGCCAAAGCGGGTTCCGCCAAGGCCGGCTCCGCTGCTCCCGCCGCGAACAAGACTTCCTACACCGCAGCCGAAGCGCTCGAGCTCTACAAGAGCGCGGCCAACAAAGTCAAGACCACTGCGAAGTCTGCCACCCGTACGTCCGAGACCATCCGGACCATCAGCGGTTCCATCCCGTCCCTCTACTCGAGCTTCGGCTTCAAAGAGGGCACCAAGTCTGAGAAAGTCGTTGCCAACGGCGCTTCCGAACTGAGAGACAAGTTCCCGGTCGAGAAGAAGAACTACACCTGCAACCTCAGCGCGTCTGACATCAAGTCCGCTACGGTCCAGAGCAACGGCTCCAGCAAGGTCGTCACCATCGTCGTCAAGGACGACAACCCCGGCACCTACAGCAACTCTTCCAAGTGTGTCTCCACCATCAGCATCCCGATCGGCACCTGGACCTGCAAGGGCGTCACCCTTCGCGGCACCATCGATGCCAACGGCAGACTGACGAGCCTCTACTACAAGATGCCGACCTATGTCACTCAGGGTTCCGACGCCTTCGCGTTCTCCCTGGAACAGAACTGGTCCGTCGCTTACTAAGCCTCCGGCTTTACGGCATCCCAATCAAAAAAATACCGGACAGCTCCATGAGCTGTCCGGTTTCTTTTTGTCCGGGCCCGGGTCAGCGGTTGATCTGATCCCAGGGGCTGGGCGCCTGTGTCGGCGGGTTGGTCGACGGCTGGGTCGACGGGACTGCCGTGGACGGCGTCGTCGTGGGCGGCGCGGTGGACGGCTGCGTCGTCGAAGCAGTCGTGCTGCGGGTCGTCGTACGCGTGGTCGTGCGGGTCGTCGTACGCGTGGTCGTCCGTGTGGTCGAGGGCCGGCGGCTCGTGCTGTAGGTGGTCGATGCGGTGGACTCGGTGATCTCACCGTTCTCATCGTACTGGGCCGTGATCTCTTCGACCGTCGTGGTCTCGGTCGCGGACGCGTTGTTGGAGACGCTGCGCTCGAACGCCGTGGTCTTCACTTTCGCGGTCGTCGCCGTTTCGGCGTCTTTGCCGGAGTGGGTGAAGTGCGAGATGAGGAATCCGCCGAGGACGAACAGAAGAGCGACCAGGACCGCGAGGATGGCGATGGTCAGACGGCGGCGGTTCTTGCGGCTGAAGACCGGTGTATCGCCTTCATCGGGCAGGAACACACTGTCATCGATGTTGTTCTCGTAAGAACGGGGTTCCTCTCTGTAACGGGCTTTGTTCTTCGCTTTGCGGTAATTCTCGTACCGGGGGCGGTCGTCCTTGTAGGTCGGGATGGCGGCGGGCCCGTTCACTTCCTCGACGGGCTCTGCCACTTCCGGAGCCTCGTCGGCCGGAGCGTCGAACACTTCGGCGGCAGGGTTCTCTTCACCGGCAAAGTAGGAGCCGGGGCCGTAGGACTCTTCGAACATGGGCTCGTAGCTGTCGTAATACTCATCGTCGTTGTCCGCGGGCGCTTCGGAACGGCTGTAGACGACGGGTTCCGGTTCGGCCGGCTGCGGGACTGCCGCGGGGTCGGTCGTGTAGGTCACATCGTCCAGAGCGCCGGGGGCCGAGTAGCCGAAATCGACTTCATAGTCCTCTTCCGCGCCGGCCGCTTCCGGGGTCGGTGCGACGACGATGGTGTCTTCCGGTTCCGGTTCCGGGGCAGGAGTGCTGACCGGGACATAGGTCTCATAGACCGGCTCTTCCACGACCGGAGGCACTTCGATGACCGGCTCTTCGGGCAGTTTCACTTTGCTGCCGCCGAGGTCGATCTCGAACATCTGGATGCGGTCGTTGTCCGAAGACCCGACTTTGACCGGGCCGCTGTGGGCCGGCGTTTCCGGGACCGGCTCCGCCGTGACGGGGTCGATCGGTTCCGAGTTGATGTCCGTGAAGACGAAACTGGGTTTCTCCTCTGACGGCGCCTCTTCCGGAACGAATTCTTCCTCCGGGATGTATTCTTCTTCCGGTTCTTTTTTGAACCGTCCGAGGATGTCTTTCATTGCCATGTTGCTACGCGCTCCTTTCGTTGAGCGATGGGTCTTGTTGTGTGTTTGTGTTTGTGTTTATTTCGGGCGATCTACTCGCTCGGAGTCGGGGTCGGGTCCGGGGTCTCGGAGTGAGACTGGGACTGCGTCTGGGATTGCGTCTGCGACTGGGTCTGAGACTGTGTCTGCGACTGGGTCTGAGACTGCGTCTGCGACTGGGTCTGAGTCTGGGTACGCGTCTGCGTTGCCGTCGGGCGCGCCGTCCGGGTCGTGATCCGTCTGGTCGTGTTCGGGACCACATAGTACGTGGTGCGGACGATGGACGCCTTCGTCGTGGTGTCGCCCTCTTCGGTGACGGTGGACGCCACGGCCGACGTGAGTTCGGTCGGGGTCAGCAGCTCGTTCTCGGTCGAGACGATACTGGTCGTGATCGTGGTGGTCACCGCGTTCTTCGCCTGGTTTTTACTGAACAAGGAGAAGACCAGCGCGCCGATCAGAACACCCAGCGCGAGGAACAGGAAGACCCAGGCCCATTTCACCCGGCCGGATGTCAGGGCATCGTCTTCATAGTCGTATTCGTCTTCATCGTAATCGTAGTCGTCGGGATCCTCCTCCAGAGAACGGATGAGATCGGGATCGACATCGTATTTATCTTTACGCCGTGCCATAAGTCCTCCTGATGTTACTTGTGGTACTTTCCGCCGGATCGGATCTGGAACGCGCGGTAGAGCTGCTCCAGAAGCATGATGCGGGCCAGCTGATGAGGAAAGGTCATCTCCGACATGGAAAGTGACGCGTCTGCAAACTGTTTGACTTCATCGGACAGCCCGTAGGAACTGCCGATGATCAAAGTGACATGACTGGTCCCGCTCACGGCCAGACGGTCGAGCTCTCTGCTGAATTCGACCGACGTACGCGGTTTCCCCTCGATGCAGAGGGCGTACGTATAAGACTGACTGGGGACCGATGCGAGGATGCGTTTCCCCTCTTTTTCCAGCGCCGCGGCGATCTCCGCGTCCGATGGCTCCGAGGGCAGACGTTCTACGCTAACCTCTATTATATTCAATTTACAAAAGGCGGTCAATCGCTTCCTGTATTCGTCCTGCGCCGCCTCGAGGTACTTCTCCTTGAGTTTTCCGGGAACGATGAGGGTGACATTCAGCATGAGGGCACCTCCGTCAGCAGGGTCCGGTGGCGGGGAGCCACGTCGAGAAGACAGTCATCGCCGACCCGCGCGCCGCCGGTCAGCAGCATGGACGCGGTGGTCTGGTACGCGAGGTCCGGCAGGTTGTTTTCCGAACTCAGATGGCCGAGAATGAGCTGTTTCGTCCCGGATCGGACGAGTTCCAGCGCGGTGTCCGCCGCGTCGTCGTTGTTGAGATGGCCGAACTCGGAGTTGATGCGCTGTTTCAGCACATAGGGGTAAGGCCCGTTGAACAGCATCCCGAGGTCGTGGTTCGACTCGAGCAGGACCGCCTGGCTCCCGAGGAGGACACGTTTCACTTCCTCGGTCATGATGCCGAGGTCCGTGGCCACCGAGACCCGTTTGCCGCCGGGAAGCGTGATGGAGTACCCCATCCCCTCCGCGCAGTCGTGGGACGTGTGGAAGCACTGTACGTGGAAGTCGCCGATGTCGGCAGTATCCGTCATCTGGAACACCGGGAAATCGCCCTTCAGGTGGCCTTTCTCATCGAGGGCCTCGAGCGTCCCGAGAGACGCGTAGACCGGGATGCGGTACCGGTTCGCGAAGACCCGGAGCCCGCAGATGTGGTCGGTGTGCTCATGGGTCACGAAGATGGCATGGATCTGCTCGGGCGATACACCGATCTCCCGCAGCGCCAGCGTCGTCTGTTTGGCATTCTTGCCCACATCCACGAGGATGCCGCCGGTGCGGTCCCCGATGTACGTGGAATTGCCGCTGCTGCCGGAATACAGAGTCCCGAAGACTTCGCCGCTCATCGGTCTCCCCCTTTCGATAGAATAAAAGAAGGGGTGCGTTCGGAACGCACCCCCTGTCGTTTGTTCAGCCCGCGTTCTGGATCTTGTCGGGATGGTCCAGAATGGGTTCGCGGGAAATGTCAGCGCCCAGAGCCGAGAATTTTTCAACGACGTTCTCGTAGCCGCGGTCGATGAAGATGACGTTCTCGACTTCCGTGTGTCCCACGGCGGCGAGACCGGCAATGATCATGGCGGCACCGGCGCGAAGGTCATAGGCCTTGACCGGGCATCCGTTCAGGTGGTCGACCCCCTGGATGATGGCCACTTTGCCGTTGACTTCGATGTGAGCGCCCATGCGGGTCAGCTGATCGACATATTTGAACCGGCTGTCCCAGACGCCTTCCGAGACGATGCTGGTGCCGTTGGCAAGGCACAGGGCCGCTGCCATCTGAGGCTGCATGTCGGTCGGGAAGCCCGGATGGGGCATGGTCTTGATGTTGACTTTGGTCAGCGGTTTGTCCGCGATGACGCGGACGGCATCGTCGTCTTCCTCCACCGTGACACCGGCTTCGACCAGTTTCGCGATGATGGATTCGAGATGCTTCGGAACGACGTTGCGGATGAGCACGTCGCCGCCGCAGGCAGCGACTGCCGCCATGTACGTGCCGGCTTCGATCTGGTCGGGGATGACCGAGTAGTCGCAGCCGTGCATGCTCTCGACGCCGCGGATCTTGATGACGTCGGTACCGGCGCCGCGGACATCGGCGCCCATGGAGTTCAGGAAGTTGGCCAGGTCGACGATGTGGGGCTCTTTCGCGGCATTTTCAATGACCGTGAGGCCTCTCGCCTTGACGGCGGCCAGCATGATGTTCATGGTGGCACCGACCGAGACGACGTCCATGTAGATGGAGTTGCCGGTCAGGTGGTCTGCTCTGGCGTGGACGAACGCGTTCTCCTCCATGGAGACGGTGGCGCCGAGCATTTCGAACCCTTTGAGGTGCTGGTCGATGGGACGGACCCCGCCGAAATCGCAGCCGCCGGGCATGGCGACACGGGCGGTGGAGCAGCGGCCGAGCAGGGCACCCAGCAGGTAGTAGGACGCCCGCAGATGACGGGTCAGCTCATAGGGTACGGTATAGGAACTGATGACCGAGGTGTCGATCTCATAGGTGTGAGGATTGATGGAACGGATGCGGGCACCCATTGCCTCCAGCATTTCCAGCATGCAGGTGACGTCGGAAATGTCGGGGATATTCTCGATACGGCAGGGGCCTTCCGCCAGCAGCGTGGCCGGCAGGATGGCGACGACAGAGTTCTTGGCTCCGCTGATGTCGACGACTCCCTCCAGTCGCTTCCCTCCGTTGATACAAAACTTATCCAAAATTTCACTCTCCTGATTTCGCTCTTCACGATTTCTCGAAAGTAAGAATTAGTATATATAGTGCTTAAATCTGAGATATTATACCACCAGTTGCAATAATTGAAAAGTCTTCGGAAGGCGTTTTTGGAGTAGCCGGACAAAAATCGGCAAATTATCCGATTTCACTTCGCTCCGGGGCGATGAATTCGTACAAATCGATATCTCCCGAAAAAGACCCTGTTCCGGAATCGGAACAGGGTCCTGATTTGAGGATCTCAGCTGGCTCAGCCGGGAAGGCCTTTGGACTTGAGCCAGGTGGTGATGTCGTTGTAGACCTCTTCCTTGCAGTCGTCGCGGAAGAGCTCATGACGATAGGTCTGATACCATTTCGTGGTGTGGTCCTTGATGCCGGCTTTGTCCATCCAGCGGTCGGCGAAACGAACGCCGATGCCGCAGAAGCCGACGAGGTCCTGGGTGCCGGCGACGACGAGGACGGGAAGGTCCTTCGGCATCTTCTTCGCCCAGAGAGTACCGGCGGAGCGGGCAGCCAGAGCGCCCAGCATGGCCATGAGGCCGGGAGTGTAGTAAACGGTGATCATCGGGTCTTTCAGGTAGTCAGCACGGTTCTCTTTGCTGCGGGAAAGCCAGCCGGTGGAGAACATGTTGTTGGTGACTTTGACTTCGATATCTTTGACCGGAGCCGCGGTGAAGAGCGGGACCAGCGGGTAGATGAGGCAGCGGAAGGGGTTGCCGAAGAAGTCGCCGGAACCGCAGTAAACGGTAGCGGCCAGCTCTTTGCCGTAGTTGGCGCCGTAGATCTTGGCGATGAAGGAACCCATGGAGTGGCCGACCAGGACTTCGGGAAGGCCGGGATGCTCGGAGACCGCGATGTCTCTCATCTTGTGCATATCTTTGATGACGATCTTGTCAGCGCCTTTCGGGCACTTGCCGATGTTGCGAAGGTTCTGCTCCTCGCCCATAGCGGTCTTGCCGTGGCCGACATGGTCTTCGCCGTAGACCGCGTAACCGGCTTTGGCGAGATGCTCCGCAAGGCCGTGGAAACGGTCGATATGTTCGCAGACACCGTGCGCGATGAGGGCAACAGCCTTGGTCTCGACAGCGTCATCGGTCCAGGTCAGATAGCGGACACGATCTTTACGGTCGGTGGATTCAAAGAATCTTTCTTCACATTTGATGGACATGATTTTTCCTCCTGTATTCTACTCACTGTCCAGCTCGAGTGAGTTTCGAAATCAAATAGAATTTTAACATAGACTCTGAGCGATTTCTACATAAAAAACCGAATTGTCCCATTTAATTTGACAACATTCCACATTTGTCTACTCACCGTTTCAACAAATCAGACAGATCCTGCGGAAGTGGAGCATTCACGGCGATCCGTTCGCCGGTCACCGGGTGCGTCAGCTCCGCGTGAGCGCAGTGGAGCGCGTGCCGGGCGATCTCTCCGGACGGCGTCCCGTAGAGGGTGTCCCCGATGAGCGGCGCGCCGATGGAGGCGAAATGGACACGGATCTGATGGGTCCGCCCGGTCTCGAGCCGGACCCGGCAGAGGGTCCGGTCGTCGAAGGTCTCGAGGGCCTCCCAGTGGGTGACGGCCCGGTCTCCCCGCTCATCGACGACGCGGAGCGTGATGATCGGATCCGGTCGGAAGATCGGGGCGTCGATCGTCCCGCTGCCGGTCAGGCGCGCGGAGGGCACCGCCAGGTACTCCTTCTCCACGCCCCGCTGCAGACGGTCCGCCGCATAGGCGTTGAGGGCGCAGACGACGACGCCGGACGTGCCTTTGTCGAGCCGTCCGACGGCCCGGAACATGACCGGATCTCGCCCCTCCTGCACCCGGTGATACGTGATCCAGTTGGCGAGTGTGTCGCCCTGGTGGTTATGCGAGGGGTGGACCGCCATGGTCCCCGGCTTGTTCACGATCAGCAGATCTTCGTCCTCGTAGAGGACTTCCGGCAGCTCCCCTTCGAGGAACTCCGGATCCGGCATCGGCGGGAGCTGTTCTGCGGGGTCGTCCGGCAGGTTCACGGTCAGTACATCGCCCGCGGAAAGGCGGTCGATGGTCCGCACCGGCTCCCCGTTTCGGAGGATGCCGTCCTCATACGTCTTGAGGTTCCGGATGACACGCGAAGAAAGCCCTGCACAGCCTCTCAGGTAATGCAGGACTTTGCGGTCTTGGTATTCGGATGGGACGGTGAAAGTCAGGGTGCGCATACCGTTCCTCCTGCTCGCGGTCTCAGCGGTTCTTCAGGAGCCGCACGACCGTCATCTTGGCCTTTTTCGCCTTCGGCATGAGCTCTTTGTAAAGCCAGTAACGGAAGGCATTGCCGACGAGGATGTACTCGCCGATATACTCCGTGTACCGGGCGCCGAAGCTCAGTTTGAACTTGCTGATGCCGACGAAGTCCTCGTTCGGGGACAGCGGGCCGAGCGAACCGTCCGCCTCCATCGTCTCGGGCGAGTCGCAGAGGACGTAGCCGAGGTCGTGGTAATCCATCCCGAGGTCGATGCTCCGCAGCAGACGGAGGTAGTTCATATAGTGGCTCGAACGGGTGTTGTTCCGGACGATGTTCCGGGTCCCGCCGAAGACACAGTTGGCAAAGCCGCCGTAACGGATGGTGAGGCCGCCGGCCACCGGGATGCGGGCATCGGCCGGGTAGTCCTTCGTCTCTTCCATGCGTTCGTTGTAACTTTTCGTGTTCTTGTCGATGACATCGATGTCGTTTTTGAGCCCCTTGATCTTTTTCTGGGGCGCGGTCTCGAGGGCCGCCTCTTTCTGCTCGCGCTCTTTGAGGCGGGCGTTCTGCAGGGCGGTGTCCTTCGCCTTGTCGTAGTAGACGATCATGATGTCGGTGTAATCCTTCAGCGTCTCAAAGAGCAGCATGAGGTAGCTGTTGTCCCGGTGGACGAAGTCGTTCCGCTCGGAGGTGTCGTCCATGACGGAGACGAACGCGTCGAGCAGTGCCGGGTCGTTTTGGACATCTTCAAAGGAATAGGTCTCGCAGTCGAGGCCGCGGGACTCCCCGACCCGGACCGAGTACCGGACGCCTTTCTCGCACTTTTTGAGCAGCTGCTTTCCGGGGATGAGTTCCCCGTTCTCGTCCCGCAGCGGGATGAGCGTCTGCACCGGGTGCTTATACGTATAGGACGGCAGGTCCGCGTTGAGCTGATAGCCGAGGGAGGTCAGGAGTTTGTGGGCGGCATGGCCCTCTTCCTGAGGCTCGCCGTCGATGCGCAGCGGGACCGGCGGGTCGATGATGGTGCAGAAGGCCTTGTGCGCCTTCATTTCGGCGGCGATGAACGTCGCGAACTCCTTCTGGAGCGTCTCGTTGGAAATGTCGGACACCGTGCCGTAGGGCACATACCAGAGCTTGCCCGCCAGCGGGAGATCCCGCTCCAGGACGAGACAGGTGAGGACCCGCTCCCCGGCCTCGTCGAAGCCGGAATAGAAATGGGGCGCCCAGGCCGTCTTGACCTTCGGCCAGAGGGAACACTGCTGGTACTGGCCGTGGTGTTCCTCGACAAAACGGTCAAAGCTTTCAAAATCGGTTTCCGTTCGGAATGTATACATGCTTTCTCCTTACAGCTCGATGCCCCGTTTTTTCAGGGCTTCCTCGATGCATCGTTCTTCGTTGAAGGGCTCTTTTTTGCCCCGGACTTTCATGAAACGCTCATGTCCCTTGCCGCAGCAGAGGAGGAAATCTCCCGGCTCCAGCATGGCGACGGCATAGGCGACGGCCTCTTCCCGGTCCGGGATGACGACGTACTTGCCGGCGCCGCCGGCCTTTTCGACGAACACGGCGATCTCGTCGGCGATCTTTTTCGGGTCTTCAAACCCGGGGTCGTCTTCGGTGATGACCGTGAAATCCGCCAGCCGGCCGCTGGTGGTCCCCAGTTCCTCCCGGCGCAGCTGCGCGCGGTCTCCGACAGAGCCGAACAGGGTGATGATGCGTTTCGGGCCGTACGCCCGGACGGTCTTGATGATGCCCTCGAGACTGATGTCGTTGTGGGCGTAGTCGATGATGATGCCGAAGTCCTTCGACAGATATTTGATCTGGCAGCGGCCGGGGACGCGGACGGTCCGCAGGCCTTCCTTCGCCTTTTCCAGGTCGAGCCCCATGAGCTCGCAGACCGCGAGGACCGCCAGCGCGTTGTGGACCGAGAAGTCGCCGGGCAGGCTGATCTCGAAGGTGTCCGCTTTTGCTCCGTTCCGGAGAAGGTCGAAGCGGATGCCCATGAAGTCGTCGGACCGGGTCGGGACCATGTTCTCCGCCCGGAATTCATTGTGTTCCGAGAGGCCGTAGAAGATCTTCCGGCCGGGGACCGCTTCGAGCATGTCCGCCGCGGCGGGGTCGTCCCCGCAGGCGGCCGCCTGGCCGCAGAGGGAGAAGAACGCTTTTTTAAAGCTGTAGTACTCCTCGTAGGTCTTGTGCTCATGTCCCCCGATGTGGTCGGGCGAGATATTGGTGAAGACGCCGCAGAAGAACTCGAGGAAGTCGGTCCGGTGCCATTTGACGCCGAGGCTCGACACTTCGATGGCGACGGCCTTCGCGCCGTCATCCGCCATCTGCCGCAGCAGTTTCTGGATCTCATAGGACTCCGGGGTCGTGTTGACCGTCGGCACCTGCTTCCCGTTCCAGGACGCGCCCGCCGTGCCGATGAGCCCGGTGGGGACGCCCGCCCGGTCGAGGACGGACTGGAGGATGTAGGTGATCGAGGTCTTCCCCTTCGTGCCGGTGATGCCGATGACTTTGAGGTCTCCGGACGGGTGGCCGAAAAACGTGTCCGAGAGTTTCGCCAGCGCCACCCGGGTGTTTTCCACCACGATGATCACGGGCTCTTCCGGTACATCGCCCAGGTTCGCGGTTTCCTCATGGCCCGCTTCCAGGACGAACACGCGGCAGCCCGCGTCGTAGGCGCTCCTCGCGTACTTGTGGCCGTCGGTCTCGGCGCCGACCATGCAGACGAAAAGCGTGCCTCTGACCGCTTTGCGGGAGTCGTAGACGACATCGGAAATGTCGGTCTGAAGCGCTGTGTCCGGTCCCGTGACCGAAGCGGTCGCAAGGCCTTCGAGCAGTTGTTCGAGTATCATAGGTCCTCCTATGGGATGTGAAAACGATGAAACGTCGTTCGAAAAGTTGTCTGACAGAAATTATAGAATCTTGCAAATCGAAAAGCAAGCCTTTATAATACTTCTAACTATTGTTTGAAATATATTCTTTATTGGAGGCATCCAAATGGCCAAAGAACTTGCGACCAAGTACGATCCGTCAGAGTTCGAAGACAAGATCTACGACTTCTGGCAGGAGAACAAGTACTTCCACGCAGAACCGGACGAGAAGAAGACCCCTTACACGATCGTCATCCCGCCCCCCAACATCACCGGGCAGCTCCACATGGGGCACGCGCTCGACAATACCCTGCAGGACATCCTCATCCGCTATCACCGGATGAAAGGGTTCGATACCCTCTGGGTCCCCGGCACCGACCACGCGTCGATCGCCACCGAGGCGAAGATCGTCGAGTCGATGAAGCAGGAAGGCATCACGAAGGAAGACATCGGCCGGGAAGCGTTCCTCGAACGCGCCTGGGACTGGCGCCGTCAGTACGGCGGACGCATCGTCGAGCAGCTCAAGAAGCTCGGTTCCTCCTGCGACTGGGACCGGGAGCGGTTCACCATGGATGAAGGCTGCTCCAAGGCCGTCATCGAAGTCTTCAACAACATGTATGAAAAAGGCCTCATCTACCGCGGCGAGCGCCTCATCAACTGGTGCCCCCACTGCATGACTTCCATCTCGGACATCGAGGTCGAATATGAAGAGAAAGACGGCGCCTTCTGGCACCTGAAATACCCGTTCGCGGACGGTTCCGGCTATCTGGAACTGGCCACGACCCGTCCGGAGACCATGTTCGGCGACACCGCCGTCGCGGTCAACCCGGAGGACCCCCGCTACAAGGACAAGATCGGCCAGATGATCCTCCTGCCGCTCATGAACAAGGAGATCCCTCTGGTGGGCGACGAACACGCCGACCCCGAGTTCGGGACCGGTGTCGTCAAGATCACCCCGGCGCATGACCCGAACGACTACGAAGTCGGTCTTCGCCATGACCTGCCGATCGTCAACGTCATGACCGATGACGGTCACATGAACGAGAACGTGCCGGAGAAATACGTCGGCATGACCACCGAAGAGTGCCGGAAAGAGGTCGTCAAAGACCTCGAGGAACTCGGCCTTCTGGTCCGCGTCGAGCCCACCAAACACAACGTCGGCACCTGCTACCGCTGCGGCACCGTCGTCGAGCCCCGCATCTCGAAGCAGTGGTTCGTCAAGATGAAACCGCTGGCGGACCCGGCCATCGACATCGTCCGTTCCGGCAAGATCCAGTTCGTCCCGTCCCGCTACGACAAGACCTATTACCACTGGATGGAGAACATCAAAGACTGGTGCATCTCCCGCCAGATCTGGTGGGGCCACCGCATCCCGGCCTGGTACTGCGACGACTGCGGCGAGATCACGGTCTCCCGCGGCACGCCCTGCAAGTGCGAGCACTGCGGCAGCGAACACATCCGCCAGGACGAGGACACGCTCGATACCTGGTTCTCCTCTGCCCTCTGGCCCTTCTCCACGCTGGGCTGGCCGGATGAGACCCCGGAACTGAAACACTATTTCCCGACCAGCACGCTGGTCACGGGTTACGACATCATCTTCTTCTGGGTCGCCCGCATGATCTTCTCCTCCGTGGAGCAGATGGGCACCTACCCCTTCGACACCATCTTCATCCACGGCATCGTCCGCGATGAACTGGGCCGGAAGATGTCGAAGTCCCTCGGCAACGGCATCGACCCGCTGGTCGTCATCGACAAATACGGCGCGGACGCCCTCCGCTTCACGCTCGTCACCGGCAACAGCCCCGGAAACGACATGCGCTATTCGGAGAAGAAGGTCGAGGCATCCCGGAACTTCGGCAACAAGATCTGGAATGCCGCGCGTTACATCCTCATGAACCTCGACGGCTCCGAGGACCCGGCAAAACTCCCCGCCGCCGAAGACCTCGCCATCGAGGACAAGTGGATCCTCTCCAAGTTCAATACCCTCTGCAAAGAGGTCAGCGACAATATCGACAGCTATGAACTCGGCGTGGCCCTGGCCAAGCTCTACGACTTCATCTGGGACCTGTTCTGCGACTGGTACATCGAGATCTCCAAGATCCGTCTCCAGGAAGGCGGCAAGGGCGCCGAGACCGCGAAGACCGTCCTCATCTACTGCATGGACGGCATGCTGAAGCTGCTCCACCCCTTCATGCCCTTCCTCACGGAGGAGATCTGGCAGTCCCTGCCCCATGAAGGCGACACCATCATGCTGGCCTCCTATCCGGAGTACACCGGGGCGCTCGACTTCTCTGCCGAAGAGACCGAGTTCGAGCGGATCATGACGGCGGTCCGGGCCATCCGCGCGCGCCGCGCCGAGATGAACGTCCCCCCGTCGAAGAAGTCCGCGGTCCATTTCGACACGCCCTTCGAAGACACCTTCCGGGCCGGCGTCGTGTACATCCAGAGACTGGCTTCCGCCACGAAAGTGACGGTCGGCGGCGACTTCGACACCGAAGGCGCGGTCAACATCGTCACGGCCGACGCGCAGATCTACCTGCCCATGAATGAGCTCGTCGATCTGGACGCCGAGAAGGAACGGCTCACCAAAGAACTGGAAAAGGCGCAGAAAGATCTCGCCTTCTTCGAGAAGAAGCTGAACAATCCGGGCTTTGTCAACAACGCCCCGGCCGCGGTCGTGGAAAAAGACCGTGCTTCGGCAGAAAAAATCAAAGATAAGATCAACCTTCTGGAAGAAAGCCTCAAAAACCTGGCTTAAATTTCGAAGACCGGGAAGCACGGCCTTCCCGGTCTTTCTCTCTTGTGGAGATGATTCAGTATGTTTGAAAAGAAACGTTCTGCCCTCATCATCGGCTGCGGCCGGCTGGGAGGACACGTCGCGGAATACCTGGCAGAGCACGGTCTGCGGGTCACCATCATGGATGAAGACCCGGAGGCCTTCCGACGCCTGTCCGAGTCCTTCGGAGGGCTCCTGCTCCAGGGCAACGGCATCGATGAGGCACAGCTGGTCCGTGCCGGCATCGAGACGGCAGATCTCTTCGTCGCCGCCACCGGCGACGACAGCCGCAACAACCTTCTGGCACAGATCGCGTGCCGGATCTACGAGGTGCCCACCGTCTTTGCCCGGTTCGACGACGCCAATTACGAAAAACTGGTCGAAGATCTGCCCATCCGGGGCATCTTCCCCTTCACCCTGTCCCTGGCAGAGTTCGAAAAAGACTTTGAATTCCTGTTTGGAGAGGAGGACTGAGCATGCATATCGTCATCGCCGGCGGCTATGAGCAGACCGACTTCCTCATTGAAAACCTCAAGGAAAACGGCCACAAGCTCACCGTCATCAACGCGCATAAAGAATACTGCGAAAAACTGTCGGCCCACCACGACCTGCCGGTCTTCCACGGAGACCCCACCCGGTTCTACGTGCTGACCGAAGCGGGCATCGAAGGCGCGGACGTCCTCGTCTCCCTGTCGGAACGCGACGAGACCAATCTCGCCGTCTGTCAGTTCGCGAAGAAATGCTTCCATATCCCCCACACGGTCTGCACGGTCCGCAATCCGAAAAACGTGCAGCTGTTCCAGGAGCTGGGCGTCGGACACGTTCTGAGTTCCACCCATATGGTCGCCAAATTCCTGACAGAGGCCGCCACCATCCAGGATCTCGTCGAGACCCTGCCGCTCGAGGACAACCGGGTCAACCTGTTCTCCGTCGTCCTGAAGGGCGATGAACAGTGCATCGGCCGCAACCTCATCCAGATGACTCTGCCGGGCAACACCATCATCGGCTGCATCATCCGCGCGAACGGCTCCATGGTCGTTCCCTCCGGTACCGACGTCCTGACGACCGGAGACAAACTCTACATCCTGACCGCTCCCGGCCAGCAGGACCTCGTCCTGAAAGCTTTGAAGGGGTAACGCTATGAGTCCACAGGCTTCCTTACGCATGGACCGCATCGCTCTGGTGCGGTCGCTGGGCTTTCTCTGCCTGATGCTGACGGTCATCCTCCTGGCTCCGCTCTTCCTTCTGATCTTCTGGCCGGAAGAGTCCCATGAGGCCAAGGCCTTCCTGATCCCGGCGGCAGCCACGCTGCTGACCGGCGGTCTTCTGCTGCTCTGCAGCCGGGGACAGCGGGCTCTCGTCCTGCGCAA
>JAEIGA010002607.1_pt1 | contig 28711 bp, 27 predicted proteins | sample 9270691 | NCBI WGS metagenome assembly JAEIGA01 (sample SAMN17057246, study PRJNA624740) | gut metagenome | biome: biome; isolation source: fecal sample | host: Bos grunniens | place: China: Xizang | collected 2019
AAGGACACGTTGTACTGCTTGTCTGTATGGAATGTTGTCAAGGATCATCTGCTTGCGGCTCGCAAATAACTTGCTTCCCGAAAGCGAGTGCAAAGGTAAAGCGATTTTTTGAATACACAAACTATTTCAAGAATAAATTTTGTCTTTTTTTAAACATTTTTTTAAATCCATTTATTCTCAGCCACTTATAAAAACACAGAATTTTACATATCTCAGGAGTCGAAACAACATCACATAATCCGTTACAAAAAGAAATGAGAAACATAAAGAAATTCGGCACACGCGAAAACGCAAGAATCTTCGAACAGTGTACAAAACAGGAGCAATATTTGACATTTTGCAATACAAAAGCTGCCAAACAAAGAAAAAAGCATAAAATCGCGACTGCTAATGCAATTAATGGTCATTTTTAAGTAACTTTGCAGAATCAATGGACAATACGAAAATGAGAACCGATTACCTATATATATATATAATAGTCCTGCTTGCCATACTCCCCACCACTCTGCCGGCACAGAATGGCAATGAAAAAATCAGGGTTTATGGCAAAATAACAGATGCATCGACAAACGAGACAATGCCATACACCTCGGTGAGGATAAGAAACACATCCAACGGATGCAGCAGCGACAACAATGGAAATTTCTCATTCTTCGTAAACGCACTGCGCGACACACTGATCGTATCAAGTGTCGGATATGCCGAAGAACGTATACCACTGAACAGAAGAACAAGAATGCCGATAAGGGTGAAACTCAAACCGACCGACTACAATCTGAGGGAAGTTACGATAAAACCTAAAAAAGAAAAATACAGAAAGAAGGACAACCCTGCTGTCATACTGGCCAGGAACATAATAAAGTGCCGCAACAACAATTCGCCGACAAACAAGCCGTTCTACAGCCGCGACAGACACGAAAAGTTGAATCTGGCACTCAACAACTTCGACAGCAACAACAGCAGTCACTTCGGGAAAAAATTTGCGTTCCTTGAGCAGTACATCGATACATCACTGATTTCGGGAGAACCCATATTATACATTTCGGCGCGCGAAGTAATCGCCACAGATTACTACAGGAAAGAGCCGGAAAGGGAAAGGAAGCATATAAAGGCACGTAAGCGCGACGGTATCGACGACATGTTCTCCACCGGAGAAACAGAGGCGCTATACGAAGAGACATTCAAGGATGTTGATATATTCAGGGACAACATATCGCTGTTCGGCAACAAATTCGTGAGCCCACTATCCAATCTTGGTACCACATTCTACCGATACTACATTATGGACACAATAGTAGTCGACGGAGAAAGGTGCATAGACCTCGCATTCTCCCCCTTCAACACGGAATCCTTCGGGTTTACAGGACATCTGTTCGTCACCTGCGACTCTACATTTTTCATAAAGTCGGTGCAGATGAACATCCCGCACGACATCAACATGAACTTCATCGAGTACATGAACATCAAGCAGGATTTCGAAAGGTTGCCCGACGGTACAAGGTTGCTCAAAAACGAATCTCTTGTATGCGAACTGAAAATAATTAATGCAGTAAACGGTCTTTACGCAAGCCGACAAGTCGCATATGACAACTACAGCTTCGAAAGCAACGGATTTGCCGAAGCTATATTGGACAACCCTTCGCCGACGGTTGAGAACGACAACTCAATGCATATGAGCGATGAGTTCTGGAAGAAGAACAGACTCAACGAAGTGAGCGAAAAAGAACAATCAGTAAAAAAGATGATGACAGAACTCCGCTCAAACAAACTGTACTACTGGATGGAAAAAGGAGTTTCGTTCCTCTTCACCGGTTGGGTCCCCATAAGGGAGAATGACCCCCCGGTATTCTACGGCCCGGTAAATACCACTATAAGCCACAATGAACTCGAAGGCATGCGAATACGCGGCGGTGCCATGACTTCGGCATATCTGAATCCCTATATTTTCGGAAATTTCTTTGTTGCATACGGTTTCAAGGACAAAGAGCTCAAATACAAGGGCGAAATGGAATTCTCGTTCAAGAAAAAGAGAGAACACCCCAACGAATTCCCGATACATTCGGTGCGCATGAGTTACGAATATGACACATACCAGTATGGACAGAACTATCTGTTTACAAACAAAGACAATATGTTCCTCAGCATCAAGCGCAAGAGTGACAACAAGATAGGATACGCACGCAATGCCGAGATTACATACAAGCGTGAATTCTACAACCACTTCTCGTTCGATGTGACACTGCGCAACAGGACAGATATTGCCACTCACCTTGTACCATTCATACAAACAGAAACCATTGACGGCAACACGTCGACAAGAGAGGTAGAGAATCTGAAACGCTCGGAGGTTGAGCTTGAGCTGCGTTATGCCCCGAATGAAAAATTCACACAAACAAAGTGGAACAGACATTCGATGTTGCCCGAACATCCTGTATACACTTTGAGACACACCATAGGTTTCAAAAACATTCTTGGAAGCAGTTTAAACTATCACCACACAGAAGCAAGCTTCAGAAAACGCTTCTGGTTTTCGGCCTTCGGCTACACCGACTGCATAATAAAAGCCGGTAAAGTGTGGAACAAAGTTCCTTTTCCACTCCTCATCATGCCTAACGCAAACCTCTCTTATACAATACAGAAAGAGTCGTATGCACTGATGAATGCAATGGAATTCTTCAATGACGAATATGTATCCTGGGATTTGTCATACTACATGAACGGACTTATATTCAACCGTTTGCCCCTCATAAGGAAACTGAACTGGCGAGAAGTAATCACCTGCAAAGGAATGTATGGAAGACTTAGTGAGAAGAATCGTCCCGACCCACTCAACACAGGCATGCTGTACAAATTCCCATACGAGAACGACCAATACCACTTTTTAGGGAATGAGCCATATATTGAGCTATCGGCAGGAATAGAAAACATATTCAGAGTCCTTCGCATTGACTATGTAAGAAGGATGACCTACCGCGACTTGCCCGGCATAGACAAATGGGGAATAAGGATTCAGTTCCACATACAGTTCTAAAACAGCAGGCTCACCACCCTGCAGTCTGCCACCCTGCCGCCGAATACCACTCCGTGCTACGAAAATCAGAATTCAGCACCTCGTTCCTGCTATTATTTTGAGGAAGATATAAAGAGATTCCGCAGCCTACAGCAGAGTCATATTCAATGACGCGCTTGCATATTGCGGAATACCATCCCGATGACGTAGCAACATGAATCACAGCCTTTTCGAAGACTTCGCGCCAATGAGAATATTCACTTGTTGTGAGATATTTTTTCATTACAGCGTTCATGTCATAGAACGACGGATAGGCCGGATTGGAGTTATACTTACCACCGGGGAGATAGGAGAAGACATCAGCATAACTACGTTTCTTGTCTGTATTGAAATACTTTATTACGTAGGAGAATGTCACATCGGCAAGGTTCTGCATCTCTTGCGTGCATACAGCCGACATCACTGCACCGGCCGGCTCGTTGCAATAGGATTCAATATATGAATCCAAGATACATTCGGGCTCATCCGTATCGAAAAACAGCGGAATCAATGACGAATAGAGCGCACCGTCACCCGGAATCTCAGCCGGAGAAGCTATAATCCACTCTGCTGCATGGCGAAGTGCATATGCACTCTCTACACACTGCATGAAACAGGCATCGAACATAATGCGACCTACCCTCACCGGCAATCGCTCAAGGAGCGATGCAAGTTCCTCAATCTCTATTGTCGAAGTAATACTGTTACTGTGTGAGTTCTCCCCGTTATCTACACCTATCGATCGCGACGGAGCCGAATTCAGAGGAGCACGAAGCCAACCGCTACCGTGCGACCAAAGCACAAGGTCAAGTTTTTGGGTCGGATAGTCATTCAGTATATAATCGAACACAGCGCCCAACGTCGACGTATCACTTGAACAGATGTCTGCCGAAAAAGGAAGATATTCTGAACTTCCTGCACCACCGTCTGTCATTGCGAAATATTGGACGAGACGAGGGAAACCATTGTCATCCGTGTAAACAAAAAGCCTGCAGTCACGCGGAACAGAAGAAGCTGCTTCCACAATCTCGTTCACATCATTCGCGGCATAGCTGCTAAGGCTATTTTCAGCCATCATATACACCAACAATGTACTGCGAGCAGTATCACCCTTCTCAATAACGTCGGGAAGCACCCCGGGGGATGCCGGTTCACTATCGCACGAAACAAAGGAAACAACAAAAAGCAGCAAAGAAATGAATCCTAATCTGAAAGACATTCTATGGCTTTGTAAATTTGAATTTATCGCCAAGATAGCGCACTGTCTTACCCTCGCGTTCAACAAGTTTGAATTTTATCTGTTTCTCCTTTTTCTCAAGTTTAGAACGTTTCTTTGAGAAATAAATAACTGATGTACGACCGGGTTTCCCCTCCTTAAAACTCATATAATCCTTGAGTTCGTATGCATAATACTGACGATGAGGCAGAAAGCCGGAACCTTTTATGAGAGAAACACCTTCAACCGGCTGTATCTCGGTAAAATAGACTACAGAATCCTTGAAAGAGACAGATGCTCCCCAAACATAAACGACATCATTGTCGCCCTTAGCATTTGCAACAGAACTTATTGTTGAGAGGGCAAGAAATAGTATAAGTAGTGTTTTTTTCATATTATCCTATTATATCGCATTTCAATTTGCAAAAATAAGAAAAAATACAACCTTATGAAATTATATTGCAAATTTTAACGATAACAATATTGAAACCAATAAGTAAAAAAATGGGTGCAACAAATGTCACACCCAATATCAATGCAATAACAAGCAAGCAGCCTGGCAATAATGCATTTATCCCAAATATGGTTTAAGCAATTTACTGCGCTGGTCCTGTTTCAGACGACGGATTGCTTTTTCTTTGATTTGGCGCACACGCTCACGTGTCAGACCAAAACGGTCACCAATCTCTTCCAATGTCATTTCCTGCTGACCGATACCAAAGAACATCTGGATAATCTCCTTCTCCCTGTCGCTCAACGTTGAAAGTGCGCGGTCAATCTCGCGCGATAGAGATTCGTTTACAAGAACATTGTCCGCCATTGGTGAATCATCGTTCACAAGCACATCGAGAAGACTGTTATCCTCACCGTCAACAAATGGAGCATCAACAGATATATGCCTTCCTGATACCTTCAATGAATCAACCACCTTGTCAACAGGCAAGTCAAGCTGATCGGCAAGCTCTTCAGCCGATGGACGACGTTCATTTTCTTGTTCAAATTTCGAGAATGCCTTGCTAATCTTGTTAAGCGAACCGACCTGATTCAATGGAAGGCGAACAATTCTCGCTTGCTCTGCAAGAGCCTGAAGAATAGATTGTCTTATCCACCAGACAGCATAACTGATAAACTTGAAGCCACGTGTCTCGTCAAACTTCTCAGCAGCTTTAATCAATCCCAAATTGCCCTCATTGATAAGGTCGGGAAGACTGAGTCCTTGATTCTGATACTGTTTTGCTACTGAAACGACGAAACGCAAATTGGCTCTTGTCAATTTTTCCAACGCTCTACGGTCACCTTTTCTGATTCTTTGGGCAAGCTCTACCTCTTCTTCAACGGTAATGAGTTCTTCGCGACCAATCTCCTGCAGGTACTTGTCAAGCGATGCGCTTTCACGGTTTGTAATACTTTTTGTAATCTTTAATTGTCTCATTTCTATTCTGCTACAATTTCAATTTGCAAAGATATAATTTTTCAAACAGAAAAACAATAGGGAAAGTAATAATTCTTGTTTATAATTCAAAAAAGCAGGATAAAAATGCCGGCTCGTACAAGATATCCAAAGAAAAATGTTCAACATGAAAGACAAGCATGGAAATCAATCGGGAAAAGTAGAAAGGACCGATGAATTCATGTCTTCAAGAAAGTGAGAGCGGAAACGATATAAAAGCAGCAAAACGTTCCGCACTCACCGGCAAAAACATTCAATGAACATTTGCACAAAGCCGGCGCAACTACACATTCGTTTTACACCAATAATAGAGTACGACAACAACAGAATACAACAAGGAATAGAAAAAATATTATAGAAACAATTTGAATACAACAATTTAGCACCGGGAAATTTATTTCTGCAATGCCTATCATATACATTTTATTGTCTTAAATTCAGTCTGGAATTTCAAAATTCAACTAATTATGCATAACTTTGCAGAAGAGATCCAGAAATGACAGCCGATTGGCCTGTCGCCGTTGTCAAAAGACAAAGGAGGAAAGTCCGGGCAGCACAGAGCACTCCACTTCCTAACAGAAAGCTGCTTGCGAGAGCAGAGTAACGCAGAAGAAAATAACCGCCTCATTCATGGGGTAAGGGTGAGAAGGTGGGGTAAGAGCCCACCGGCCGTGCAGCGATGTACGGGCCGTGTGTCTTGGAGGCTGCAAGTTCATGTAAACCGGCGCTTGAGGGTTGCTCGCCCGAGCCGGAGGGTAGAACGCTTTAGCATCGTGGCGACATGATGCATAGATGAATGACAGGCACTCGACAAGAGTACAGAACCCGGCTTACAGATTGACTGTCAACAAAAGGGACTGTTCTCTCGCAGAACAGTCCCTATTTTAATCACAAAGGAACAACGAAGACATCCTGATAGTTATTACTGATTACACAACAATGAGGAGGAGAACCCCATCAGACTCTCCTCCTCTGTATTCAAAGCAACCCCACCTTGCGAGAAGGCTGCATATCAGACACTATTCTATTACTGAGCAAGTTTGTTATCAGAACCCAGAACGTTCACAATCTTGTGAATGTACTGTTTCTTCATGTTCTCGCGAGCAGGACCGAGATACTTTCTTGGGTCGAACTCTGCAGGATTTGTAGCAAACACCTCACGAACAGCAGCTGTCATAGCAAGACGACTGTCACTGTCGATGTTAATCTTGCACACAGCAAGAGAAGCTGCCTTACGGAGTTCCTCTTCGGGAATACCGATAGCATCCTTCAATGCACCGCCATACTTATTGATTGTCTCAACCTCCTCCTGGGGAACAGAAGAAGAACCGTGAAGAACGATGGGGAATCCAGGCAACTCCTTCATACAGCCCTCAAGAACATCGAATGCCAATGGGGGAGGAACGAGAACACCCTTTTCGTTGCGTGTGCACTGCTCGGGCTTGAACTTGTTTGCACCGTGAGAAGTACCGATAGAGATAGCCAAGCTGTCGCAACCTGTCTTTGTAACAAAGTCAACAACCTCCTCGGGACGTGTGTAAGTGTGATGCTCAGCAACTACATCATCCTCTACACCTGCAAGGATACCAAGCTCGCCTTCTACTGTAACATCGTACTGATGAGCATATTCAACAACCTTCTTTGTCAAAGCCACATTCTCCTCATAAGGAAGGTGCGAACCATCAATCATTACAGAAGAGAAACCCATATCAATACAAGACTTGCAAAGCTCGAAAGAGTTTCCGTGGTCGAGGTGAAGTACAATTTCGGGCTTTGTGCAACCAAGTTCCTTTGCATACTCGACAGCACCTTCAGCCATGTAACGGAGAAGTGTCTGGTTAGCGTACTTGCGGGCACCGCTTGACACCTGGAGAATAACCGGAGAGTTTGTCTCTACTGCAGCCATAACGATAGCCTGCAACTGCTCCATGTTGTTGAAGTTGAACGCAGGAATTGCATAACCGCCTTTCATTGCTCTTGCAAACATATCACGTGTGTTTACAAGGCCAAGTTCTTTAAAATTTACCATAGTTATTATACTTTAAAAGTAATTGATATAATGTTCAAAACGTTTACCTTACGGTAATCTTCTGCAAATTTAATAATTTCTTTGATTAATCGTCACTATAAAGGAGAAAAAATACATGTTGTCACAATAAAGATTTTTTCACACTGCCGGGTTGCAGAATTCATAAGAAAAGATTTATATTTGTCGAAATATATGAACACATAAAACCGAGACACTATGTACATTATTGGCATTGCAGGAGGTACCGGGTCGGGAAAGACTACGGTGGTCAAAGAAATAGCAGGCTCCTTGCCCGAGAACTCTGTAGCCGTCATACCCCAGGACTCATACTACAAGGACAGCAGCCATGTACCTGTAGAGGAGAGACAGTTCATAAACTTCGACCACCCCGACGCTTTCGATTGGGAGTTGCTCATCAGCGACATCACAAAACTACGCAACGGCAAGGCCATAGAACAGCCTACATACTCCTACCTGACATGTACACGCCAGCCCGAGACCGTTCATGTAGAGCCGAAGGAGGTTATAATCGTTGAAGGGATAATGGCACTTGTAAATCCGCAACTACGCGAGCTCATGGACCTCAAGATTTTCGTCGATGCAGATGCAGACGACAGACTCATACGTCTCATACGCCGTGATGTCATAGAGCGCGGACGCACCCCCGAAACAGTTATTTCAAGATACGAACGGATTGTCAAAGAGATGCATTGGGAATTCATTGAGCCTACAAAGAAATTTGCCGATATCATAGTGCCGCAGGGCGGACATAACAAAAAGGCAATACAGGCACTACGGATGTCTATAGAGTACTTCTTGAAACAGCCGCTATGATACGTAGAGTCCTCTACCCCACAGTCCTGTCGGCAATATTCATTCTCTTTGTATTCTGTGGCAACACACTTTTCCTATCTCCTGTCGCGAAAAGACCAGAGAAGAAGGTGCCTGAATATACATACCTGTCACCCTACGTCGGTATTTCACATTACGACAACCAGTTTAGAGAAGCCGCCGACAGCACCGGATACGAATGGACTCTGATTGCAGCCATTGCATTCACAGAATCAAGATTCGACAGCACGGCCATATCGGGAGCAGGAGCATGCGGTGTCATGCAAATGATGCCAAGAACACTGCGAGGACTCGGCATTGCAGATTCTCTCCACATGGACAACAGGACAAACATCATGGCTGCGGCAAAACTATTGAAATCATTAGACATGCGCTACAGCTACATAGGAAGCAAGGATGAACGCATAAGTTTCGTGCTTGCCTCGTACAACGCAGGATACGGACACATACAGGATGCAATGAGATTAGCAAGGAAATATGGAAAGGACAGGCATGTCTGGGAAGCCGGCGTGGACAGTTTCCTTGTTTTTAAAAGCATGCCCGAATACTATACCGACACTCTATGCCGTAACGGTATTTTCAAGGACTGGAAGCAGACTCTGTCATTTGTAAAGAAAGTACGCAAGCATTGGACACGTTTCTCCCGTGCACAGGAAGAATACAAAGACTCGATAGAAAATGTCGTTGCAAACGACACACTAAAGAAAATCGGCAGGTAACATAAGACAATAAGAGAAGCGGCTCAAGCCTTGTGTCAACGACACGGCAAGAGCCGCTTTTTCGGTTCACTCAATGAGATTATCTGCTCAACTGCTCATGCATAGCCGAAGCGGCACGACGACCGTCACCCATTGCAAGGATTACAGTAGCACCACCACGCACGATATCACCACCGGCATAGATGAACGGTATTGACGACTGCATGTTCTCGTTCACGGCAATAGTGTTCTTGCGCCCCAGTTCAAGACCTTCGACCGATGTAGGCACAAGGGGATTGGGAGCAACGCCAACCGAAACGACAGCCATATCAATATCAATGGTCTCTATTGCACCCTCAACAGGCACAGGCGAACGGCGACCGGAAGCATCGGGTTCACCAAGCTCCATCTTCTGCAATACAATCTGTTTAACGCAACCTTTCTCGTCAGCAATATACTCGATTGGATTATGCAGTGTAAGGAACTCGACCCCCTCTTCTTTCGCATGCTTCACCTCTTCGAGACGGGCCGGCATTTCAGCCTCGCTGCGACGGTAGATTATCATAGCCTTCTCTGCACCCAGACGGAGCGCTGTACGCACCGAGTCCATAGCGGTATTACCGCCACCGACAACAGCCACGCGCTTGCCGATATGCATTGGAGTATCAGTCTCGGGATTAGATGCATCCATAAGATTCACACGTGTCAGATACTCGTTGGACGAAAGAATATTTATGGAGTTCTCCCCCGGAATGTTCATAAAGTTAGGCAAGCCGGCACCAGATGCCACAAAGACACCCTGATAGCCTTCGTCCTGCAATTGGGCAATGGATATAGTCTTGCCAACAACACAGTCTTTAACAAACTCAACGCCCATAGCACGCAGATTCTCTATTTCGTGTTCAACGATAGAGTTCGGCAAACGGAATTCCGGAATACCATACTTGAGTACACCTCCAATTTCATGCAGAGCCTCAAATACAGTAACGGCATAGCCAAGCTTTGCCATATCACCTGCAAATGAAAGACCCGCAGGACCTGAACCTACAACAGCAACCTTCTTGCCGTTTGCAGGAGCAACCTGTGGAGTTGGCATTTCGCCACTCTCGCGAGCATAGTCGGCAGCAAAGCGCTCAAGTGCACCTATGGCAACAGCCTTGTGTCCCATCTTCAAATGGATACACTGACTCTCGCACTGTTTTTCCTGAGGACATACACGACCACATACTGCGGGCAACGAACTTGTCATCTTGAGCACCTGGGCTGCCTTAACAAACTCTCCACGCTCGATATTCTTGATAAACGAAGGAATCTTGATGCTTACCGGACAACCCTCCATACATGCAGGTTTAGGACAATCGAGACAACGCTGCGCTTCTACCAGAGCCATCTCCTTTGTAAGGCCGGTATTCACCTCCTCACGCAGTTTTGTCGCACGGTAGACCGGTTCCAGTTCCGGCATAGGACAACGCTCTATTGCTGTACGCTCCTTTGGTTTCATCTTGCTGCGGAGCTCGACACGCCACGCTGCATCACGGTTAGTGAGTTCATCACACTCACTCGCACACTCTTCTGTCTTATTCAATTTCTCTATCTCTTGAGCCTCTTCAGCCCTGAACGAACCGAGACGCTGCATCATACCGTCAAAGTCGACCTGATGACCGTCAAACTCCGGACCGTCTACACAAACAAATTTTGTCTTTCCACCCACAGTAACACGGCAGGCACCACACATTCCGGTACCGTCAACCATAATTGTGTTTAGAGAAACAACGGTAGGAATCTCATACTGTTTTGTGAGTTTACATACAAACTTCATCATGACAGCCGGACCAATAGCCACACAATGGTCTACCTTCTCGCGCTTTATAACGCGTTCAATACCTTCGGTCACAAGACCCTTGTCACCGTAAGAACCATCGTCGGTCATTATTATAACCTCATCGGAAACTTCACGCACCTCCTTTTCAAGGATTATAAGGTCTTTTGAACGACCGGCGAGAACCGAAACAACGCGGTTACCGGCTTTTTTCAATGCTGCGGCAATAGGCAACATAGGTGCAACACCCACGCCGCCACCGGCACACACTACAGTACCAAAATTCTCTATATGGGTAGCCTGACCAAGAGGACCTACCACATCTGTTATATAATCACCTTCGTTGAGGTCACATATACGGCTGGAACTGAGACCTACTTTCTGGATAACCAGTGTGATAAGTCCTTTTTCAGGATCGGCATGAGCAATGGTAAGAGGGATACGCTCACCCTTTTCGCCTACTCTGAGTATAACAAAGTTACCGGCTCTGTATGCCTTAGCAATAAGCGGAGCCTCTACACGCAGACGGAAAACCTTTTCCGAAAACTGCTCTTTTGAAACTATCTTGAACATATTTTTATCAAATTCCACAATTTCCATATAAAGTTCAATAAAAGTGGGATAACAAAGCTTGTGATAAAGGCGGAAACCGTAGTTTACTAAACGTAAACGAGTATTTACGCCTTACCGCGCAACGCAGTTATCACCTTTTTAGTGGACTTTAGTCTATAATCTCGAAACCACAATACGGCACCAAAGCCTTCGGTATGCGTATGCCCTCAGGTGTCTGGTTGTTCTCAAGAAGAGCAGCGACAATGCGCGGAAGAGCAAGGGCTGAACCATTGAGAGTGTGGCAAAGCTCGGTCTTCTTATCTGCATTGCGATAGCGGCATTTCAGACGATTTGCCTGATAGCTGTCAAAATTAGACACGGACGAAACCTCAAGCCAACGTTGCTGTGCCTCTGAATATACCTCAAAATCGAAACAAAGGGCCGCGGTAAAGCTCATATCGCCACCACAAAGGCGAAGGATACGGTATGGCAATTCAAGTTTTTTGAGAAGACCCTCAACATGTTCAAGCATCTCCTTGTGAGACTCACGGCTGTGCTCGGGAGTATCAATCCGTACTATCTCAACCTTTGAGAATTCATGCAAGCGGTTAAGACCACGGACATCCTTACCATACGAACCTGCCTCGCGACGGAAACACTGAGTATATGCACAATTCTTGATTGGAAGCTGTTTCTCATCAAGAATGACATCCCTGTAAATATTGGTAACAGGAACCTCTGCAGTCGGGATAAGATAGAGGTCATCAAGGTCGCAATGATACATCTGTCCCTCTTTATCAGGAAGCTGGCCTGTACCGTAACCCGAAGCCGCATTCACAACCGTCGGAGGCATAATCTCAACATAACCGGCCTTGCGCGCCTCATCAAGGAAGAAGTTTATAAGCGCACGCTGCAGCTGCGCACCCTTTCCTTTGTAAACCGGGAAACCGGCACCTGTTATCTTCACACCCAAATCGAAATCAATGAGGTCGTACTTCTTGGCAAGTTCCCAATGAGGAAGAGCGTTTTCCGGAAGAACAGTTTCTGTGCCGCCCGTCTTCTCAACCACATTATCCTCGGCAACAGCGCCTTCGGGCACCTCATCGTATGGGATATTAGGTATTGTATAGAGCACCTGCTGCAACTCCTCGGCAGCGGCATCCATTTTATCCTGCAACTCCTTTGCACGCTCCTTCAGCACTGCAACTTCTGCCTTAACAGCATTTGCCTCCTCTACAGCCTGAGACTTCATCAACTGGCCCACCTTGGCAGCAAGTTGTTTGTTCTGTGCAAGGACATTATCCAGTTCCTGCTGCGCAGCACGACGAGCCTTGTCAAGTTCAAGAACATTGTCAATTGTCTCTTTTGCATTTTTAAAATGTTTCTTCTCCAAACCTTTAAGAACCTTCTCGGTCTCCTGGCTAATCTGTTTTAATGTCAGCATGATATATATGTTTTAGTAATTACAAAGAGGACTACCCAAATTTACAAGAATGGGTATAAATACAAAATTACAACTAATTTTTATTATATAATAACATATTGGTAAAAAAATTACACCTTACATGTACAAATGCAAATATCGCAGAATCAACGAAACAAAAACATACAAAAAAAGGCAACTCCGTAAAGAAGTTGCCTTATCAGGTCTGTTTGACAAGAATTATCAGTTCTTTTCAGCTACAGGAGTAACCGAAACATAGCTCTTGTCATTCTTGCCACGCTTGAATGTTACAATACCGTCAACCAAAGCGTAGAGAGTGTGGTCGCTACCCATACCGATGTTTGCACCAGGATAGTGAACTGTACCACGCTGACGTACTATGATATTACCGGCTTTGCATACCTGGCCTCCCCAAATCTTCACACCAAGTCTCTGACTTGCTGATTCACGGCCGTTCTTTGAACTACCAACACCTTTCTTATGTGCCATAATACTTAAACTTTAAAAATTAACCGATAATTTCCTTAACTACCAACTCTGTAAACTGCTGACGATGACCGTTCAACTTGCGATATCCCTTACGACGACGCTTGTGGAATACCAACACCTTGTCACCCTTAACCAAAACCGGGTCAATAGTGCGAGTAGAAACGATATTCTGACCATCCTTTGACTTGCGGACAATCTTCTGCTCACGGACATTACCGATGTAGCATACCACTTTTGCGCCTTCAACTGTAGGAGCGCCTACTGTTACAGCACCATTATTATCCAACAGCAACACGCGATCGAACTCTACGGTTGTGTCATTCTGAGCACCCTTGATGTGGTGCACGAACAGCTTCTTGCCGGCCTCAGCCTTGAACTGCTGTCCATTAATCTCAACAATTGCGTACATTTATTTTTCGCTTTTATTGTGGATTCCGCGAGGTGCATCCTCTTCGTGAGAACGACTTCTCCTACCCCAACGGACTAAATCGGGTGCAAAGATAGGTATATTTTTTATTTAGAGAAAACTTTTTCACAACTTTTTCACCCTACAATGCATCAAAGTACACAGAACTGCATAAAAGATTGCCAATATTTTACAATCTCCCTTCACACATAGAACAAAGAGCAACGTACAAATACCAGGTGTAAAGCCCTGAAAGCACGCTGCTCCTATCAATAGACTCCGACAGAGAAATCAGCTAACCTCTTCGGGTGCCTGTTCAATGACTACTGTCGTATTCTCATTTTTTTTCTTAGCAAGATATTCAGGCAAATCGAGCCCTGCCATATCAAAAAGTTCCGACAATGGAGGGACACTCTTCATAAGGCCTGAAAGGAAATTTGCAGTAGACCCCTTGCCATTGGGAGCTGTTGCTCCACTATCCCAAACAGTAACCTGATCAATCTTGATACCCTTGATTGCTTCAACCTGAGTCTTGACAAGTTCTGGCAGTTTCTCAAGAAGCAATAGCATATATGCCTTATTCGCATCACCTCCGGCCGACTGTACCATCTTCTCGTAACCGGCCGCCTGTTTTGTAAGAATCTCATAAAGACCCTTAGCCTCTGCCTCCATTTTGGCATATATAGCATCAGCCTCACCCTTTGCATTTACACGTTTCTGCTCGGCTTCTGCCTCAGCCGCAATAATAAGACGCTGTTTCTCAATCTCCTGAGGAACAATAACATTGGCAACCTCGGTACTGCGCTCACGCTCGGCACGGGCAAGTTCCGCATCACGTTCAGCTGCATAAGCCTCTTCAAGGGCACGCGCCTGCTGAACCTTCTCAGCCGCACTTGCCTTGCGCTGCGCCTCTGCCTCTCTTTCGCGACGGTAAGCCTCGGAATTTGCAATCTCGACCTTAGCCTCGTTCTCACCCTTGACAGCCTGAGCGTTTGCCTCTGCTGTACGGACACGAGTCTCACGGACAGCCTCCGCTTTACCGATTTCACCGACTTTCTCCTGCTCGGCAACCCTCACCTTGGCTTCATTTATGGCACGGGCAGCAGCTTCACGACCAAGGGCCTCGATATAACCCGATTCATCCTTTATATCTGTCACATTCACGTTGATGAGACGTAGTCCAATCTTTTTGAGCTCAACCTCAACATTTGCCGAAATATTCTCAAGGAATTTGTCACGGTCGTTGTTAAGTTCTTCAATGCTCATTGTAGCAATGACAAGACGCAACTGTCCAAAGAGTATATCACGTGCAAGTTCCTGAATCTGCGAAGGAGTCTGACCCAACAGGCGCTCCGCTGCAGCTGTCATATAATCCGGGTCGGTGGAGATTCCTACCGTAAAGCGACTCGGGACATCGACACGGATATTCTGACGGCTCAATGCATTTGTCAGATTCGCATCAATGGAAATAGGGATAAGACTCAGATATGCATAATCCTCTATTACCGGCCACACAAAAGCACCGCCGCCATGAATACATTTGGCAGAACTCTTTCCCTTACTGCCGTAGATGACAAGAATCTTGTCAGACGGACAACGGCGGTAGCGGCCTATCAGCGCAACTACCACAAACACAAGAAATACGACAATTACAATTGGTAGATACATAATTATATATTTTTACTATTTGGTTCTTACTAAAAGGATTGTTCCGTCGATAACCTCGTCAACAACAACCATTGTGCCTGTTGGAATAGTCTCAGCAGAATCTGTTATAGCATCAAATTCACGGGCCGCGCCATTCAAAGAGAGCATTATTTTACCCTTACCTGCACGGGCTGCCGGAATACGTATATAAACCTCGGCCATCTTGCCGACACAAGCCGATGCTCCTACAGCACCGTTACTCTCAAGCTTCATCATCTTCTTATACACAAAAACGAAGATAAGCACGAAAAGCAGGCCGACAACAACAGCCCATAACAGAAGCCAGCTGTCGCTCTCGACATAAGGGCGCAAGGTTACACCTCCCCAGCCGAAGCCTACCACAAAGTTCACAAGGTTCTTGATAGTGAACAGGTCGGCACCGGTACTTGCATCAAGACCATCACCGGCAGAGATATCCGCATCAACGTCAACATCGAAATCTCCTATGCCGACAACCGAAAGTATCAGTTGGATTACCATAACAATACTGCCGACAATGGCACAAACCCAAAACATCTGCATCAGTCTGGGCAATTCTTCAAACATTTGCATCAAAGCATCCATAATCAAATATAAACTGTTTACCGCAAATATATACAAAAGGAATTGTTCAAGCAACATTAACATAAAAAAACTACAAATGAGACCGACCCAAAAGAAAATGGGTCGGTCTCATTTGTAGCCAAAATGAATAAAAAGACAAAATTCAAGGCTTGCAAAACTCTAAAACCGGGATTTACCGGACGTATATATGCATTTTACAGCAAGCGTAACACAGAATCTTACCTTTGAGTCATTTTCTTATAATTAATTAGCCAACAGATTATCTGTTTGCAAGATAACGCTCTGCTTCCATTGCTGCACGACAACCGCTTGCCGCAGCATTGATTGCCTGACGATAGTGAGGGTCGGCAACATCACCTGCAACAAACACACCAGGCACGACTGTCTTCACACCGCTCGCATCAGCAGGAACAAAGTAGCCTGTCTCGTCAGTCTTCAGATACTTTTTGAATACATCGCTGTTTGGTTTGTGACCAATTGCCAAAAAGAAACCATCAATGGCAATATCATAGCGTTTTTCGTCAGCTTCACCTTTGCGATAGACAACATGTGCGCCCTCTACTCCGTTCTCGCCGAAAAGGCCTTCGGTGTTATGTTCAAAAAGTACTTCAATCTTGGGATTGGCAAGTGTGCGGTCCTGCATAGCCTTTGAAGCACGCAGATAGGGTTTGCGCACAATAAGATAAACCTTTGCTGCCAATGACGCAAGATAGTTGGCCTCCTCACACGCAGTGTCACCGCCACCGACAACAGCAACAACCTTCTTACGGTAGAAGAAACCGTCACATGTCGCACACGCACTCACGCCCATACCCTGATACTTAATCTCATCGGGAATACCGAGATACTTAGCAGCAGCACCTGTAGCGACAATAACGGAATCAGCTTCAAATTGCACACCATCATCAAGAGTCACCTTGTAGGGCAAAACCTCGAAATCAACATCGACAACAACACCCGAACGCACATCTGCACCGACATTTATTGCCTGCTGACGCATATTGTCCATAAGTTCCGGACCTGTTATACCTTGTGGGAATCCGGGAAAATTCTCTATTACTGTTGTCTGGGTGAGTTGCCCACCGGGTTGCATCCCCTCAACAAGAACGGGCGACAAGTTTGCACGCGATGCATAAATTGCAGCAGTGTATCCTGCAGGGCCCGAACCGATAATCAAACATTTAGTCTTTAGCATAATTATATATTTTTATTATCTTTCCTTATCTCATATCAACGACTTCCGCAGTCGGAAAGTTTTCAATAGGACACTTGTAAATCTCTTTCCCGAACTTGCAACCCCGTTTACTCTCTGCAAGGTGAATCTGAACATACCCTTGCCCCGACATATAAATGTTCATACCTGCAAGCATCGGCTGTTCTCCCATATCAATAAAGAGTTTCAGTTCATTGACCTCGGCATCAGAATCTTTGGCCCTCATAGTGAGAACGCGTATTCCGGCATCATCTTCTCCGAGTTCAAGGGTATAATTCGCGCGGTATGCTTCCATTATATATAAAGGAGAGAGGTTCTGTGCTTCCTCGGAACCTGCATCGGTGATATACACCTCGTCGATATCCTTCATATAACTCCACTGGGTAGTGCCATCGCACCACACTTTCAGGTTCTCCATATCAAGCGCATAGCATTCGTTCTCGAGTTTAAGAACACCTTTGTCACTATAGACGACAGCATCGGCCTCATCATAAACCGTATATATATAGTTCTGCTGTAATGCGGCATCAGCCTTCATCTCTTCCACAATCCTATCGAGCAGAGCAGACGCATCATTCTGTGCCATGACAGCTAAAGGCAGAAACGACAGCAATGACAATACGATTCTTTTCATAGTTACATATGCTTGATTAAACACTATTTATAACAGACTTTTGAGACGGAACTCAAGATCGGCCTCATCAGCACAAAGCACCTGACGCGGTTTGCTGCCCTCCTGTTCGCCAACGATACCCGTCTGGCACAACTGGTCCATGATTCGGCCGGCACGATTAAAGCCAACATTGAACTTGCGCTGGATTAGCGAGGTTGAGCCATGCTGTGCAAGAACCACTGCACGAGCAGCCTCGGCAAAAAGCGGGTCAAGTTTATCGGACGAGATCTCGCCTCTCATACCGCCGCCCTCACCACCTGCGACATCCATGCTTTCGTCAGGTTCAGGCAAAATATACGCTGTACTATAACCCTGCTGTTTTGCGATATGAGCACATACACGTTCAACCTCCTTGGTCTCTACCAGCGCACACTGTACACGCACCGGGTCGTTGCCGGCAAGGAAAAGCATATCACCCCTACCCTGCAGCTGGTTTGCTCCGGAACGGTCGAGAATAGTACGAGAGTCTATCACAGAAATTACACGGAATGCCATACGTGCCGGGAAGTTTGCCTTTATCGTACCGGTGATGATATTCGTTGTGGGGCGTTGTGTCGCAATAATCATGTGTATGCCCACAGCACGTGCCTTCTGCGCAATACGCGCAATCGGTTGCTCAACCTCACGTCCGGCAGTCATCATCAGGTCACCATACTCGTCGATGATAACCACTATATATGGCATAAAGCGGTGTCCTTTGGTCGGCAACAGTTCCTTGTTGAGGAATTTCTCGTTATACTCCTTTACAGAGCGTACCGAAGCCATCTGCAACAGTTTATAGCGGTTGTCCATCTCTACACAAAGGGATTTCAGGGTACGCACCACCTTCGTCACATCCGTAATTATAGGTTCATCCTCGCCGTCCAATTTTGCGAGAAAATGCTTTTCAAGTACACCATAAAGGCTCAACTCGACCATTTTGGGGTCAACCATAACAAATTTCAGATATGCCGGATGCATCTTATACAGCAACGAAGTGATTATTGCATTAAGACCTACCGACTTACCCATACCTGTTGCACCGGCAACGAGCAAGTGTGGCATCTTTGCCATGTCAACCATATACACCTCATTCGATATAGTCTTTCCAAGCGCCAAAGGCAATGCCATGTCGGTCTCCTTATATTTGCGGCTGTTGAGCAACGAAGCCATAGGCACAATCTGCTTATGGGCATTAGGAACCTCGATACCGATAGTGCCTTTGCCCGGAATTGGAGCGACAATACGAATACAGAGTGCCGAAAGGCTCATTGCTATATCATCCTCCAGGTTTCTTATCTTTGATATTCGTACACCCGGAGCCGGGGTTATCTCATAAAGCGTAATGGTAGGTCCCACCGTTGCCTTTATCGAGCTTATGTCAATACCGAAATTCTTGAGGACCTCAACGATTCTATTAGCATTTGCAGCCTGTTCATCCTTGTCAATAGAATGTGTCGTATTCTCGTACTCATCGAGCAGGTCGAGTGTAGGCGGTTTATAATAGCTGAGCTCATCCTTGGGATTTATAGGACGCAGCATATCACCTCCCATATCGGTATCACCATCAGCAGCCTCTACCTCCATGGAAATCGCATCGTCGCTACCGGCTTGCGACGCGGCAACAGACATCGAAAGGGCATCGAACCTCGAAGCCAGTTCGTCATCGGAGAGCTTTTCAGACGAAGAACCGTCGATTACCGACGCTGAATCCTCTTCATCTTCACTGCTTTCATCCTCAAGTTCTTCGCTGTCATCCAAAGAACCATCTATTTCAAGTTCAAATTCCGTTGCGTTATCTCCATTTTCCACATGCACCTCGACCTCATCATCGCTTTCATCTTCATCCTCATCATCGGCAACCTCCTCAAATTCATCATCTTCGGTATTATCCTCATATTCTGTAATATTGGAATCCACTTCGTCGCTCTCGCCCACTATCGGCGTTTCATTCTTCTCCCCCTTCTCTCTGGCACGGAAGACATACTGTATCCATTGTATTGTATCGCGCGATACATATATCATAAAGACGAGCAATGATACAAGCAAAAAGAGAATCACACCTACAATGCCCAAATACTCGACAAAGAGTGAATTAACAAAATCGCCATGCTTGCCACCGGGAGAGATGTGTCCGCTCCCGAACTGCTCACCGAAAACAAAAGAGAAGAAGAGCGATCCCCAGATAATACAGAAAGTAAATATTATTGTCCAGCGTCGCATTCTTAGTTCACGAAGCCTCATAAGATGCACGGCAAGCAACAGGAGCAACGGCAACATGAAGAGTGAAGCCCAGCCGAAACAACCGTTTACCAGATAGCTTGCCACAATTGCACCACCCTTGCCCGAGGTGTTTCCAACGCTCTCTTCAGTAGATAAATCACCATTTGCCATAGCCTCTATAACAGTCTGGTCACCACCGCCCGATGCAAAGAACGAAATGAACGAACTGCAGAGGAAAACCGATAGCGCTGCACACAATATGCCCATGACAAACCTGACATTAGGCCTGCGAAGGAATTCTGCGACACGACCGAAATAACCGGAAGCATTTTTTAGAGAAGTATCTTTCTTTACACTGTTTTTCTTTGCCATAAATATGATGCGGCACATTAGACCGCTTTAACGATAAAATAATTAATTCGAACGCAAGCCAACGCAAATGCAACGCGAAGGTACAAAAAAAATGGATACCATTGTCACATAGCTCCGCTATTTTTTGTAACTTCGCGGCAAAATCGGAAACAGAGTTCTTATTTATGAAAATGAACGACAGAGAAGATATTGTATTTTCAAGGAATACCGTTGAATTTGTAACAGTTGCCGCAGAATTCTGCGCCTATCTTGAACGTACAAGCGAATACAATGCAAAAGAGTTTGTCGATACGCTGTTAAAGCTATTGCCATTGCTTTACCTGAAGGCACAGATGCTGCCCGTAGATGATAAGATAAACGATGAAGACCTCGAAGATTTTGTAACAGAAGACAGTTACGAAGTATTGAGAATGACCATCTTCGACCTCCTTGCCGACAAAGACTGCTACCTCGACGTATTCGTCTCGGAAATGAAATACAGCGACACTCCTGTAACCAAAAGCATATCGGAAGACCTTGCCGACATCTATCAGGACATAAAGAATTTCGTATGCCTTTTCAAATTGGGAATTAACGAGACAATGCACGATGCCATAATCGAGTGCAACGAGCATTTCCGCCAATACTGGGGACAGACCCTCGTGAACACCCTGAGAGCATTGCACGACATAAGCTACAACACCACATTTGACGACGAAGAATAGAATAATGACAGAATACAGGGCCCATATAGAAAAAAGTGAGGTAAGCACCATGCCCAATGCACTGTTTGAGGGGCGGATAATCACGATAGATACCACCGCCGATGCCGAAAAGGCTGCAAAAGTCCTCATGAACGAACCGATACTCGGCATCGACACAGAAACACGCCCGTCATTCCGCAAAGGCATACAATACAGCGTGTCATTGCTCCAATTGTCGACAGCCGACACCTGTTTCCTATTCCGTCTCAACAGAACCGGAATGACCGATACGCTTGTAAGTCTGCTCGAAAAGAGGGAGACGATAAAAGTGGGGCTTTCACTGCACGACGACTATCAGGCACTGAACAAACGGCGCAGTTTCAAGGCCGGAGGTTTTCTCGACCTTCAGAAACTTGTAGGACAATACGGAATCGAAGAGATGAGTCTTCAGAAAATCTACGCCATAGTTTTCGGCAAGAGAATATCGAAGAGCCAACAGCTCACAAATTGGGAAAACGACGTTCTCACCGACAAACAGAAACTTTATGCAGCAACTGACGCATGGGCCTGCCTTGAAATATACAACAGACTGAACAAGACAAAATAGATATATGGAAAAAGCCGTAATACTCAAAAGAGGTAAAGAGGAGTCGTTGCAACGTTTCCATCCTTGGATATTCTCGGGCGCAATACAGCGTATCGAGGGAAAACCCGAAGAAGGTGATATCGTTACCGTATACACCAACGACCGCAAGTTCATTGCACGCGGACACGTACAGGTAGGCAGCATCGCAGTCAGAGTACTCACCTTTAACGACGAACCTATAGACCGCCAGTTCTGGAACAGACGTATCGCCACTGCATACGACCTGCGTATACGCACAGGCATATCTTCACGCGAAGACAACAACACCTATCGTCTTGTACACGGCGAGGGAGACAATCTGCCGGGGCTGATTGTAGACATATATGGCGACACCGCAGTAATGCAGGCACACAGTGTAGGAATGCACGTAAACCGCATGCAGATAGCAGATGCTATAAAGGAGACTCTTGACGAGAAGATAAAGAACATATACTACAAATCGGATACCACCCTGCCCTACAAAGCCGATATAAACAAAGACAACGGCTACATCATGGGAGGAAACGCAAGCAACATATCCACCGAATACGGTCTGAAATTTCACATCGACTGGTTGCGTGGCCAGAAGACAGGATTCTTCGTCGACCAGCGCGAAAACCGGGCACTGCTCGAAAAATATGCAAAAGGACGCAAACTGCTAAACATGTTCTGTTATACAGGCGGTTTTTCAATATACGCACTGCGTGGCGGAGCCGAGATTGTACACTCGGTAGACAGTTCTTCAAAAGCCATTGACCTCACAAACGCCAATGCCGAGCTGAATTTCCCCGGTGATACACGCCACACTGCATACGCAGAGGACGCATTTGACTACCTCGACCGTATGGGCAACAACTACAACCTCATCATCCTTGATCCGCCGGCATTCGCCAAGCACCGCGACAGCTTGCGCAACGCGCTCATAGGCTACCGCCGACTGAACGCAAAGGCAATAGAGAAGATTCAGCCGGGCGGAATACTCTTTACATTCTCATGTTCACAGGTTGTAAGCAAGGAAAACTTCCGTACTGCTGTATTCACAGCAGCAGCCATGGCAAAGCGCAACGTACGCATCCTGCACCAGTTGACACAGCCTGCCGACCACCCGGTGAGCATTTACCACCCCGAAGGAGAATACCTTAAAGGATTGGTACTGTACGTTGAATAAAAAATTGCGACGCAATTTTTTATCGACGAGTTTTTTGCAAATAGTCGCGCGAAGAGCAGACGAAGATTGCTCCGCGCGGATTGCAATAAAAAAACGAGTCAATAAAACAGATATCGACGAGTTTTTTGCAAATAGTCGCGCGAAGGGCAGGCAAGGATTGCCCCGCGCGGATTGCAATAAAAAAACGAGTCAATAACAAAAAAATATCGACGAGTTTTTTTGCAAATAGTCGCGCGAAGAGCATATAAAAAGTGTAGAAGCCTGCAATTATACAAACATTCAAAAATTAGACGACAAACATTTTGTCATAAGGAAAAGATTTACTATCTTTGCACCTCGAAAGCCATTACACTAATTTGTTACCAGCAAATAAACAATATTTAAATAAGAATAATAATGAAAAAAGACATTCATCCCGCAGCTTATCGTCCGGTTGTATTCAAGGACATGTCAAATGGAGACTGTTTCCTTTCACAGTCAACATGCAACACAAAGGAGACCATCGAATTCGAAGGTGAAACATACCCTCTTATAAAGATTGAAATCTCCAATACTTCTCACCCGTTCTACACAGGCAAGGCAAAGTTGGTCGACACAGCAGGTCGCGTAGACAAGTTCATGAGCCGTTACGGAAAAACTCTGAAGAAGTAATAAAACCAACAAATATATTAAGGTGTATGAAAATACACCTTTTTTTATGCACAAACGCCTACACTCCAAGCCTGAAAAAACCGAGAAACGAACAAGCTTCTTTCAAACCAACCGCCGATGAAAACATTACTCAAAGCACTACTGATATTGCCATTACTGCTGTCATGCGACAGCAACGATATCGGCGAGACAAAAGGCATACCGGGAAACAGGAACATAAATCCCGAAGAGATAAAATACGCCCGTCGCATAGAGATGCCGGCACTCGACAGCGAGGATATCTTCATCACGCACACCACCACAATAAACAGCAAGGAGAATATCACATACAGTATTTCGCACAACGCAGGACGCAAACATTGCCGTTGGACCGCATTCACATTCGACCCGAGCAACAGATCCATCAAATGGAAACGGGACAATTGGGAAAACACAGAATGGGGAGGAGACCCATTCCAACCCAACCCCGATATGCCTGAGAATTACGTAATGACAAAGAGTGAGATTAACCGCAACGGTTTTGTACGTGGCCACATAGTTGCATCATACGACAGAGTATATTCAAAGGATGCCAACGAACAGACCTTCTACTACAGCAATATATCCCCCATGTACAGCCGGTTCAACACAGGCGCATGGAACGAATGCGAAGGACTTGTCCAAGGCTGGGGACGCAACAACACATTCTGCGACACATTATACATAGTAAAGGGCGGCACGATAAGAGAGGGAGAATACCGCACTGTAGGCACCTGCCCCACAGTCCCCAACCACTACTTCATGGCGCTCCTATGCCTCAAGAACAATACCTATAAGGCTATCGGTCTGCTCTTCAAGCATGTGAACGGTAACAGCCAAACCGAAGCATGCTCCATTGACTATTTGGAAGATTTTACCGGAATCGATTTCTTCTGCAACATACCGGATGTCGTGGAGAATGCAGTCGAGAAGGAGTTCAACACACCGAGTTGGATTGGACTGAAAGCAGACATAGAACTTAAATGAAATACATAACAAGAACTACCCGATAACAAGCACAGACAACCATGGGAAGAAAGAAGTTTTCAAAACGGGAAATCGACATAATACGCAAACTCTTAGGCAGAAAGATGTCGGGCAACCGCGCGCAACAGAAGATGGTACGTCACACCATGAGAACTGTATTCGAATTCAACATCTCCGATTTCAACATACAAGGCAAGGCTTTCGGTCCCAAAGACCTTGACGAGTGCATAAAGCGTGGAAGGATACAGATTCTTGACGAAGCCACAATCGAAGCAATGAAAACAAGGCATGCCGAAAAACGCATGCACGAACAAAGCCTTCAACAGGCCGAGGCCATAGCAGACGGACAGGAAGTCAATTGGGAAGAGGTGCTTAAAGAGTGGAACGAATACTACGCCAATCACCCCGAAGAGAACATCGGGTAACAGTCTCAACACCCCCAAACTGTCCTAACACCACTTTCAATATCACAATGAGAAAATAAGTTATCGCATAGCCAAGAAACCCCATTGCGACAGTTCAAGACATAGCACGCGACACAACTAACTCAACGTTCAATCTTCTTCCTGAGCGCCTTTATCAAATCACGCCCGATTATGCCATCAACGTAAAACCCGTTGAACTCCTGAAAATGCTTTACAGCCCTGACCAATTCTCCTCTATACACAACACCGCCATCGGACGTATATATAAGATCCGCTTCATCAATGTAAAGTTTATTTACCAATAATTGAGCCACACTCCTCACATCGCGCCCACTATCTCCTGGCATAATGATGCGCTCGCCCAAAAGATATGGCTCAGGAGAAAAACGCACAGAATCTACAGCATTCGCGCCCTTCTTTTTAGAACTTTTCCGCACACTCTTCTGCACCTGTTTTTTAGCACCAGGCATTGAAGCCGCCTCCTTCACTGCACGCTTTGAGCGTTCTACGCTACGCGCCACCTTCTTGTACCGGAGTACAGATGCTGATTCCGTCTTCACCGAAGACGAAGATATTGTCTGGGCATCTGCCCCTGTATACAAAAGCATCAAAGGAAGAGCCAACAGAAGAAAATATAGCCTAACGTTTTTCATCAAGACATTTTTCAAAGCACACCGGAACAGGCGTTTCAAACTTCAGACGCTTGCCCGTAACAGGATGGACAAAAGACAGTATATATGCATGAAGCCCCAAACGGTTAATTGGGTCAGAAAAAGCACCATATTTGCGGTCGCCCACCACAGGATGCCCAAGGTCGGCCATATGAACGCGTATCTGGTTCTTTCTGCCGGTTTCCAATTCACATTCAACAAGCGAATACCCATTCGACGAGGATATCAAATTGTAATGTGTCACAGCATATTTACCGCCATTATCAACTGAACTTGAATGAGTTATAAAGCGCTTATCTTCTGTAAGCCACGAACAAATGCGACCACGTGGGTTTTCAAGTTCCCCTTCGACCAAAGCAAGATAACGACGGTCGGTTACCAACTGTTGCCACCCGTTCACAAGCGACTCTTGAGTCTGCAAATCCTTTGCATAGACCATAAGCCCGGAAGTATCACGGTCGAGACGATGAACAAGATGCGATCTGTTGCGGCCACCACCCTTCTCAAGGTAACGGTTAAGCACTGTCTGCACTGTTTGCTGACGACTGTTGTTACTCATGGAAAGCAATCCCGGACGCTTGTCTATAACTAAGAGATACGAATCCTCATACACTATATCAAGTTCCTTGCTATGAAAAGACATCTTATGCTTGGAACGGTCGAGCTGAACCACTTGCCCTGCTTTAAGCTGCGTAAGAGGATGCGTCGTAATTGCATTATCCACAAGGATTACCCTGTTGCTGATTAAAGCTTTAGCCCTATTCCGACTGATGCCATGCAACTTCTCCATAACAAACTCAATAAGCAAGGCATCGGCAACAACCTTAAAAGTCAAAAGACTTTTCACTTTTTTGTTTATATTCATAAACCACAATTATTTATCCATTCTTCGTTGAAGCAATACAACATTCTCGACATGATGCGTATGAGGAAACATATCCACAGGACGCACGGCAACCACCTTGTAGTCGGAATCAAGCAACTGCAAATCACGTGCCTGTGTTGCAGGATTACAACTTACATAGACTATCCGTTGAGGCGCAGCAAAAAGTATCGTATTAATGACATCTTCATGCATTCCGGCACGCGGTGGGTCGGTTATGATAACGTCGGGCCGGCCATGGACCTTGATGAATTCCCGTGTAAGGATATCCTTCATATCGCCGGCAAAGAACGTGAGATTATCAAAACCGTTAAGAGCCGCATTGACACGCGCGTCGACAATAGCATCCTCAACATACTCTATACCTATCACCTTCTTGGCCTTCGAAGCGACGAAATTTGCAATAGTTCCCGTACCGGTATATAAATCGTAAACAACCTCCTCACCGGTCAAGGCCACAAAATCACGGGCAACCTTATAAAGATTATACGCCTGCGCGCTATTAGTCTGATAGAAAGACTTGGGACCCACCTTGAACCTCAACCCCTCCATCTCCTCATATATGACATCAGTGCCTTTGTATGTCACGACCTCAAGGTCACCGAACGTGTCGTTGCATTTATTGTTGACAACATAAAGCAACGATGTCACCTCCGGAAAACCATCAGCAATATATTGTAAAGTTTTTTCAAGCCCCATACGATCGCTGTCACTCTCGACACGCGCCTGAATAAGCAGCATGACTTCACCCGTAGACGACATACGCAACATCATCCCACGCAACACCCCGGAATGAGAGCGCAAATCATAGAACGGAATACCCTCACTATGTGCAAACTCACGTATACCGTTGCGGAGCCTGTTGTTCAGCCCCTGCATCAAGTGGCACTCCTCAATATCGAGAACTTTATCAAACGCACCGGGAATATGAAAACCCAGAGCATCCATATTATCATATACCACGTTACGCTCTACCTCATCCCATGTAAGCCAGCGCTTGTTGCTGAATGTGAACTCAAGTTTATTCCTGTACTCCCTTGTATGCTCCGAGCCCAAAATAGGCATAATATCAGGCAGTTCAACCTTACCTATCCTTGTCAAGGCATCGAAAACCTGTTGCTGTTTGTATTTAAGCTGATATTCATAGTCAAGACACTGCCACTTGCAGCCACCGCATATGCCATAATGCTTACAGAAAGGAACAGCCCTCTCGGGCGAATATTCATGAAACGCCACAGCCTCGGCTTCGGCATAGCTGTGTTTCTTACGACGGACCTTAAGATCCGCCACATCACCCGGGACCGCATAGGGAACAAAAACCACTAAGTCGTCGACACGCGCAACAGCCTTGCCTTCCGCCGCGACACCGGTTATTTTCACTTTCTCAAACAACGGAAGTTCTTTCTTTTTTCTTGCCATATAATTATATTTACAGATTCTTTCCCATGTTCCGGCAGCCTCGGCTACAGAAAACCAATTTACCCGACTGCGAAGATAGTGCTAAAATCCCGATAAAACGCGATTTTGGAGAACCAACTTGAATTTTTCAATATATTATGAGATATTTTCATGCAGAAATTTCGGATTACAAACATTTTTGTTATATTTGCAAATTAGTTGGCTGGCGCAACGCCAGCCTGACAACAAATGGAATTGTTAAACATTTTTTATTTATCAACAAACAATAAACTCAAGAATTTATGGCAGACAAAAGAGTCTACACCTTTGGCAATGGTCTTGCAGAAGGTAATGCGTCAATGAGAAACTTGTTGGGAGGTAAAGGTGCTAACCTTGCCGAGATGAACCTCATCGGCATTCCCGTACCTCCGGGTTTCACCATCACAACAGAAGTGTGTGGCGAATAC
>JAEIGA010002608.1_pt1 | contig 28702 bp, 46 predicted proteins | sample 9270691 | NCBI WGS metagenome assembly JAEIGA01 (sample SAMN17057246, study PRJNA624740) | gut metagenome | biome: biome; isolation source: fecal sample | host: Bos grunniens | place: China: Xizang | collected 2019
AAAAAGCCCTTGGCCACAAACCGCCGCCTGTACTACGTTGATATTGCACCCATAACCCCGGGAGGATTACACATGAACTTAGATAAAGAGACCGAGATCAATATCCAGGCACTAATAGGCATTAGAGATGATATCGAGACTTCGCCGGCTGTTCGCATTCAGGCAATACAGACTATGCAGAAGATCATGGATAACATCGGCGCGGCTGCATCCGACGGAAGACCAACGGCTGACGGAATTATGAACAAGATAAGGAGTGCAAAGAAGTGAAGGGAATACCGTACTTGAGCCAGAAGCTTATAAAGAAGAGAAGCAGAGTTTTGCTTCGCTATGATTTTTACGAGCAGAAGAAGAGAGCTCCTGATCTTGGCATTTCCACGCCGGAGGGGCTTGAATGGTTTACAACTATCAATGGTTGGTGTACGAAGGCTGTTGATAACCTTGCTGACCGTCTTCAGTTCGACAGCTTCGAGGACGATGACTTTTATATCGAGGATATGTTCAACGAGAACAACCCGGATATCTTCTACGATGACGCGATGCTCTCGGCTTTGATTAGTTCGTGCTCGTTTGTGTATGTCTCTCGTGGGGAAGGTTTAAGGATTCGTTTTCAAGTCATCGACGGAGCCAACGCGACAGGCGTGATTGATGACTTTACGAGACTGATGACGGAAGGCTATGCCGTTCTTGAGCGTGATGACAGTGATAATGTTATCACTTACGCATACTTCACTCCCGGAAGGACCGAAGTATATACCAAAGGACAGGAAGATCCGATCGCGGTCGAGACATTCGAGTCAAAGTATTGTGCTCTGGTTCCGATTATCTACAAACCCGATGCGAAGAGACCGTTCGGACATTCGAGAATATCTCGTGCCTGCATGGACTATGCAAAGGCCGCTATGAGAACGCTCAAGAGGGCGGAGATAAGTGCGGAGTTCTATTCGTTCCCTCAAAAGTACGTCACGGGATTGTCACAGGACTCCGAGATTATGGATAAATGGCAGGCTACGATGTCAGCTATGCTCTCATTCACCAAAGATGAAGACGGTGACAGGCCGACAATTGGACAGTTTCAGACTGGTTCGATGGCTCCGCACATGGAACAGCTTAAAAACCTCGCATCCATGTTCGCGGGGGAGACGGGACTGACACTCGATGACCTCGGCTTTGCTACAAGCAACCCGTCGAGTGCGGAAGCGATCAAGGCAGGACACGAGTCTTTGAGACTTGCGGCGGTAACGGCACAGCGCTGCTTCGGAGTCGGTTTTAAGAATGTCGGTTATATGGGCGCAGTCATCAGGGACGGGATTGATTACACTCGCGAACAGGTGATTCGTATCACGCCGAGGTGGAAACCTGTCTTCGAGCCTGATGCGTCGATGCTTTCCGCGATAGGCGACGGAGTGCAGAAGCTCAATCTGGCAATAGACGGGTTTATTGATGCCGACAAGATGAGAAGATTGACGGGTATTGAATAATGGCACTTGCTTACGAAGACATAAAGCCTCTGTTCTTGGCTGAACTTCAATCGGACGCACGAGCTATGGAGCTCTGGGCGATGATTGAAGATGGGACTGCGACTTATGCCATCGCTTCGGAGTATGCAGCGCATGTCGGCGATGCTCTCGCCGTTGTATTGAGACAGAACGCGCCGATCGAGGATATATCCGAGTGGGATATCGAGGATCTGATTCCGAGGTCGCTCGGTTTAGATCACGAGCTGGTAACCGGTGCATGTCAGAGAGTGCAGGAGGTCCTCAATGCCGACGCAGGTGTCGGGATAAGGTTCCAGCCTCCGATATTTGACAGCGACAGAGCCTATGGTATCGTAGCGGAGCTCCGGGATAACCCAGAGTTCCATAACATCGAGAGCACATTCTATGACCAGCTCGTAAACTTCTCGCAGAATGTAGTTGATGAGTCCATCAGAGACAACGCGCGAGTGTTAAGCGGCGCAGGCATACGGTCAACGGTCATCCGTGTGGCTGAGTTCAGAGCCTGCCCGTGGTGCCGAGAGGTCGCAGGCCGTTATGACTACGAAGATGTTAAGGCAACAGGCAACGATGTATGGCGCAGACACGAAAACTGTCGCTGCACGATTGATTATGTCACCGAACGCAACGGCAGACGGTACGAGGAGCGTGTCAATAATCAGCGTCATGCAGACAGTTCAGCGAGACCTGCATCCGTGGTGTCGAGAGAACGGCAGAACAGACCGACCAGCGTAAGAAAACTATATAACACAGATGAAGAGTATCTCGCAGCCTTGTCGCCGGATATGCGGCGACAGGTATTAGAAGCGAGAGAACGACTCGAAGCTTATTACAGAGCTCATCCAGAACAGAGAGCGAGGTGATTTTATGAGGGTAAGGTCACGAGATAAGCCGAAGGAGGTATTTATAAACAATGAGTAAAGTCGGGAATCAAATCCCGACTCAATCAGTCATATTACCGTATGAAAAATCTTATGGTGATGAAGCTGTTCAACTCTACAACCTAAGCGGAAACGTCTGCCAAGAATGGCAGGCGTTAATGTTATCCGACATCATGGCCGTAAACGATGAAGGTTTATGGGTTCATACAAAGTTCGGATATTCGGTCCCACGGAGGAATGGTAAGACAGAGATCCTTACACAGCGCGAGATATGGGGACTGTTCAACGGTGAGCATATACTTCACACCGCTCATCTGACGGATACGGCTCATATCGCGTGGGAACGACTGAAAGCACGGCTCGAAGAGATAGGTGTCGCGATAAAGACATATAAAGGCTACGGGCGCGAGCGTATTGAAATGCCCGAGACGGGTGCGGTCATTGATTTCCGTACACGAACAAGCTCGGGCGCTCTGGGTTCCGGCTATGACCTTCTTGTCATAGACGAGGCGCAGGAATACACCAACGCGCAGCAGACCGCGCTCAATTATGTCGTATCGAGTTCAAAGAATCCACAGACTCTTATGTGCGGCACACCTCCGACGGCGGTGTCGCAGGGCGAAGTCTTTCGCGATTATCGAGATAAGACCTTGCAAGGCGACTCGATCAACGGAGGATGGGCCGAGTGGTCAGTCGATCATAAGACTGATGTCAAGAACAAGGATGCCTGGTATCAGACGAGCCCGTCGCTCGGCACGATCATCACCGAGAGAATCGTGCAGGACGAGATCAACGGCGACGATCTGGACTTCAACATCCAGCGCTTAGGTCTATGGATTGTTTACAATCAGCAGTCCGCGATAGGTGCTCCTGACTGGGATGCGCTTAGGGTAGAAACTCTCCCGAAACTGAAAGCTCCGCTCTACGCAGGTGTCAAGTTCGGGCGTGACGGATTGAATGTCTGCTTATCTGTTGCCGCAAAGACAGATGACGGGCGGATATTCGTCGAAGCGATCGATTGTAGAGACCAGCGCGAAGGCAACGACTGGATAATCAACTTCCTGATGAAGTGCAAGGTTAAGGCGGTCTTGGTAGACGGTGCTTCCGGGCTCGAAACATTCCTGAAGGAATGCAAAGAGCAAAAGCTCAAGAACGTGAACGGCGCAAAGGTCAAGGAAGTAGTTCAAGCATCATCACTATTTGAAACTGCCATAAACAATAAGACGCTCTGTCACAAAGGCCAGCCAGGTCTACGACAGAGCGTTGTTAATTGTCAGCATCGAGCTATCGGCTCGGGTGGCGGTTACGGGTACAAGACTCTGGATGACGATATCGAAGTCGCTCTGATGGAGTCTGTTGTTTTAGCAACTCACGTCTGTTCAATGGCTAAAGAAGTCAAAAAGCAGATCGTTAGTTATTAAAAATACGTTACCGAACGGTTGAATCGGGAAAGGAGACAGTTATGTCAGACACATTTAAGCCTATCGAAACCCAGGAGGAGCTCGATGCGATTATCGAGAAGCGCCTGAAGCGGGAACGCGAGACCGCGACAAAACGCTTTGATGGATGGATCTCTCCGGAAGATCATCAAAAAGCAATAGATGCCGCTAACAAGGCTCTCGATGATTACAAAGAAGCTCATAAGGGTGACGAGCAGACGATTGCAGACCTCACAGCAAAAAATAAGGCTTACGAGACGGCCTCATTAAAGTCTCGGATCGCTCACGAGGTCGGATTGTCATACGACTGGATATCGCGTATCAGCGGAGAGGATGAAGATTCTATCCGTGCAGATGCCGAGTCCTTAAAGAAGTTAGTCGGAACGGGTGCACCGCTGCCGACTAAAACCCCTGAATCTGGAGAGAGTGTAGACCCGACTAAAACGGCGTTCAGATCTCTCTTGTCCAGTGTCAAAACTGAATAATTTTATAAAAAGGAGGATGCAAAAATGGCATTCACATCAACAAGTTTCCCTCACGAACTCGTAAGAGAAGTATTCACAGGCGCAAAGGGTAAGTCTTCCATCGCTAAGCTCGCAGAGCAGACACCTATCGCTTTCTCTGGTACAGACGTTATGGTCTTCACCATGAGCGGTGAGGTTAATCTCGTAGCTGAGGGTGGCAAGAAGGCTGCTCATTCTGGAGGTAACGATACAGTAAAGATGGTTCCTCTCAAGATCGAGTACGGTCAGAGAGTATCTGATGAGTTCATCCGTTGCTCCGAAGAGAAGCAGCTCGACTACCTCAGAGCTTTCTCCGAGGCTTTCGCTGGTAAGATCGCTCGCGGTCTCGACATCATGGTTATGCACGGTATAAACCCTGCTACCGGTTCCGCTGCTATAACACTCATCGGCAAGAACTCATTCGATACGAACGACTATGTAACACCCATTACTTATTCTGCTCTTGATCCTGAGTCAAACATCGAGACTGCTGTTGCTGCTATCGGCGATTATGACCTCAACGGTGTTGCTATGAGCAAGACTTTCTCAGCTGACCTCGCTAAGCTCAAGGTTAATGGTGTTAAGCAGTATCCTGAGCTCGGATGGGGTGCTTCTCCTGACACTATCAATGGTGTTCCCGTTTCCATCAACAGCACTGTTTCCGCAGTTGATGGCGAGTATGCTTACGCTGGTGACTTCCAGAACGCATTCAAGTGGGGTTATGCAGACATCATCAACTTCGAGGTAATCGAGTACGGTGATCCTGACAACACAGGCTATGACCTCAAGGGCTACAACCAGGTCTACCTCAGAGCCGAGGCTTGGATTGGATGGGCTATCCTTGACGGTGCTGCATTCGCAAGAATCGAGACAGGTTCCTGATGCGTTACCGTAACGCGAAGACCGGGGCGATCGTAAACGTCGACTCGAAACTCGGAGGTTTATGGATTCCGATTGAAACAAAGAAGCCTGCAAAGGCTGAAGCGGTCTCCGTAGAGCCTGTCGAGCCCGTAGAAGAGGTCAAGAAGACCCCGGTTCGGAAAAGGACCACAAAGAAGACAAAGAAATGATTTGAGGATACAACGATGGCAGATTATGCAACAGTTCAGGATGTTATCAATCTTAAAAGGCCGCTTACTGCCGATGAGCAGACCAGAGCCGGCTATCTTATCCCGATTATCAGCAACCTGATAAGAGTCGAGGCGCAGAGAACGGGCAGAGACTACGATCAGATGATCGAAACGACACCCATCCTCGCGGATGTGGCCAAGAGCGTAGTCTGTGATGTCGTTATTCGAGAATTGAACACTCCCGGGAATCAGCTTCCTGTTGCTTCATACAGTGAAGCTGCCGGTGGCGTTTCTCAGTCTTACAGTTTGCCTAACTCAAGCGGGGCGATCAAACTCTGGCCCTCTGACATGAAGGCTTTAGGGCTTCGAGTGCAGAAGATTGATGCTCTGAATCTGATGAAACCGAGAGGGAGGTGCGTATAATGCTTCCTTCTTTTTGCAATCAGACGATTGACGTGGTGAGAGCAAAGAAGACCCTCACATCGCGCGGTTCTGAGATCCCCGACTGGACGGATACAACAAAGACGACGGTGACAGGCTGCTCTGTGCAGCCTGCATCGACTTCTTTGTCTCAAGACGGTCGAGTTCTTGGAATCAACGACGGATGGACGGCCTATGTTCCTGAAGGAACTGACGTGAAGGCAGGAGACCGCATCGACTTTGACGGTGAATCTTATGCCATTAACGGAGAGCCTCGCAAGTGGACTGGTTCGTCAAGGACTTCTCACATTCAGCTCAACCTCGTCAGATGGGAGGGTTAATATGGCACTCCAGCGCATCCAGTGGAACAATCCCGGCTTTAAGGATGTTCTTCACTCTTCTGGTGTGCAGTCGATACTTCGGGACGAAGCGCAGCAGATAGCTGATCGCGCGTCTGCACAGGTATCGGATAGCGAAGGCTTTAGGGCTCGTGTAGTCAATGCGGGCTCTCGATATATCGGAATCGTAGGCACCACGGACCATGCGTCAGAGGTTGCCGAGTCCGAGAACAAAGTTTTATCAAGGAGTGTGGTCCCTCATGCCTAATACTTACGAGATTACTCGCTCAATCGATATTGAGGACGCAGTTCGCTCCGCACTGTCGGAAAAGTTCGATGTTTATTGTCGGCCTCTTCCTGCGAAGTTCAAACTCCCGTCCCTGTTGGTGCAGACTGTCGGAGGCGTAGAGAATAATACCATTGACAATGTGGATATTAGTCTCGATGCCAGGGCGAAGGACGAAGGCTCAGCTTATGAGCTTCTGAGAAATTCTATTGCCTTCTTGAAGGTAATCGCTAAAGAACAAACTACACCGATACGCCACGTGTCGGTTAATGCGTCAGGTTCGTGGGGGAGTGATCCCGTAAGGCCTGACCTTGCTTTATGTACGGCAAGGCTTACAGTCACCGTGCATCAGGAAAACACAACTATTTAATCGGAGGAAAACAGATATGTCAGCTAATGATGTAATGCTCGGCGCAGGTCTTGCGACGGGTATGTTTTACACTGCTCCTGAGAACACTTCACTCCCTACATATCCCGGCGCTGATCTGTCCAGTTGGACAAAGGTCGGTGATGTAACAGAGGAAGGCATCACATGGAGCCCTAAGAGAGATTTTACGCCCCTCAAGAACTGGGCAGGCAAGATCAAGAGACAGCTTCCCGGCACAGATCCGCAGACCATCAAGGTCCCGATCATGGACACAACAAAAAATGTCTTCGAGACGATCTTTGGTTCTGATAAGGTTACTGCTGCTGCTGCTACAAGCTCACACGGCAACCTGCTCACAATCGATACGAGCAACCTCGACGCTCCCGGAGGAGCTGCGTTCCTCTTCATTATGAAGGACGGCGACAGACTCTCCATGTTCGGTACAACAAGCGGATTCATCAGCGGACTTGACGATGTATCGTTCAAGCCTAACGAAGCAGTCGAATGGACAGCAACGATTTCCACAGATGCGTGGGTATTCGTTACTGACGATGGTGAGATTGAGTCCTAATCATTAAAGGAGACATAAAATGGCTGAAGTAAAGATCAAGAAGAACAGAGTTGAAGTCCTCAAGGTTTCCGTTGAGGATAAGTCATATTCTATCCCCCTTATTGGAAGCATGAAGCTCAAAAAGATACGCGAGCTTAAAGAGTGTAAGACAGACGAACAGCTTGTGAGCTTTTTATCAGAATACATTCCGACGGATGTGCTCGAGGAGTTCACATCAGCTGACCTGAACCAGCTCGTGACCGCTTGGCGTGACGCCAGCACAGAAGCTCAGGGTGCAAAAGTGGGGGAATCCTCGGCCTCGTTGATCTCATAAGTGAACATCACGAGGCTATCGAATCAGACTTGATCACTTCAGCCGGTGTCGAGTTGAACGACATAGGAAGCGCCCTGTCATGGGGCGCTTTCTTGTCGTTTGTACGACATCTCCCGGTTGAGTCGGCTACATATCAGGAATTACACCCTGAGATCAAAGAGTGGTCAGGTTCATTTAAGACGAATTTAATACTCGCCGACATTTACGATGTCTTGAGCCAGATAAACGCGAACTTATGCGGTGGCTTCTCAAGACGCAGACCTCAGCGAGTAAAGCCCTATCCAAGACCGTGGATAAAAGAACGGGTTATCGGCAAGGGCGCTCTTCCTGCTTCTGAATTGGAAGAGTGGATAGAAAAAGCAAGGAGACGCGAAAATGGCTGATACTATGGAGCTCGCAAGAGCGTATATCACGATAGTCCCTTCGATGGAAGGATCTCGTCAGACCATAACCGAAGAACTCGGCGGCGCTGCCGACGAAGCCGGCAGTACTGCGGGTTCGCGCGCAGGTGCGGCGTTCTCGGGCGCACTCGGAGCAGCCGCCAGAGTTGGAGCTGCTGCCGTCAGTGCTGCTGCCACAGGGGTTGCTGCGCTCACGACGCAGGCTGTTAATGCCTATTCTAATTATGAACAGCTGACAGGTGGTATTGAGACACTTTACGGCGACGCATCAGCTCAGATGATGCAGTATGCTGCCGAAGCTGCCACATCGACAGGACAGTCCATGAATGAGTTCATGGAGTCCGCGATCTCCACATCCGCAGCGATGATCTCAGCGGTCGAAGGAGACCAGGCGCGAGCTGCGGAGCTGACTAATCAGTCAATGATCGACATGGCCGACAATGCCAACAAGCTCGGCACGGACATGGAAGCAATCCAGAACGCATATAGAGGTTTCAGTAGAGGAAACTTCACCATGCTCGATAATCTCGCTCTGGGATATGCGGGTACCCGTGAAGGGATGCAACAGCTCCTCGCTGACGCTCAGGCAATCAGCGGAGTGGAGTACAACATTGACTCGTATGCCGACATCGTAGAGGCTATCCATACAGTCCAAGAAGAGATGGGCATCGCGGGCACGACATCAGCCGAGGCGAGCGAGACCATCCAGGGCTCCATCGGTGCTCTCGGTGCATCATGGCAGAATTTAGTCACAGGTATCGCTGATCCTAACGCAGATCTCGGGGCACTCATTGACGAAGTTATCGCTAACGCCGAGACCGCTTTGATGAACATTATGCCCGTAATCGAACGAGCTCTCACGGGTATCGGTGAGGCTCTGGTCACTATTGCGCCGATCATCGCATCACGGCTCCCGGAGCTCATCAGCAACCTCATGCCTCCGCTGCTCACTGCGGCGATGTCCATAGTACAAGGTCTGGCAGAAGGTCTCATATCGTGTCTGCCAACCCTGGCGCCAGTTGCGGCAGACTTGATAGTACAGTTTGCATTATTTGTGGTAGAGTCGTTACCATCGCTTGTAACATCGGCGATAGAAATTATATTAGCCATCGTTCACGGTATCACAGACGCTCTTCCTCAGCTGATTCCTGCTGCGGTTTCAGCCGTAACCCAGATATGCGAGGCTCTGACGGAGCCCGACACGCTTGAGCAGTTGGTCCTTGCGGCTATTCAGCTTGTCATAGCTTTAGCTGAAGGTATCGTTGCGGCGCTTCCTGAACTCATAGGCGGTGCATCCGAGGTAGTTGAGAATTTGATCGAATATCTCGTTGAAAGAGCCCCCGAGGTAGGAGCGACGGCGCTCCAGTGGGGTGCCGATCTCATCCAGAACCTGGTCGACGGTATCCTCGGCGGTATCGGGTATGTTGAGGACGCTGTTTCCTCGGTGGCTCAAAGCATCCGCGACTTTATAGGATTCTCAGAGCCCGAGCGCGGACCGCTCTCGAATTTCCATACCTTCATGCCTGATATGTATGAATTACTTGAAGAAGGCATCGAAGAGGGTGCTCCCGAGTTCAATGCAACTCTTAACAGGTCGCTTTCCATGCCGGCTTTGTCTTCTCCCGACCTTAGCGACGGCTATATCTCGAACTTCTCAGCATCAAACGACGGCAATATCGTCATTCCTGTCTACATCGGACAGCAGCAGCTTGACACGATCCTCGTGCGGTCCGAGCAGATGAGCATTTACAGACGCGGAGGTTAATCATGGGAGTCATCACATTAAAGCTAAATAATCACACTCTGGCGCTCACGGATGATAAGTACACCGAGAGCTACACAGCGGTCGACTCATTGAGCACATCGGAGGCAGGAACCACGCTCCGTGCAGTCACGAGAACGGGTATCCCGACTCTGTCAGTCGCTTATAAGTGCGATGAGGATGAGAAGGCGCTGCTTGACTATCTTGTGAAGCAGTCCTCATTAGTCGCGAAGAAGTGGAGCGAAGATGACAGCGGGGAGCTCATCGAGTGGGATTGTTTTATGAGTAATTACTCGGCTGACCTGATCGTTGACGGGTCAGCGCATCGCTTTTATAAGGTTTCTTTCAAATTGAACGATCTGGAGACTTGATATGTATCCTACAAGCAACGACTACAAGATCGCCGTCACAAAGAATGCCAGGGCGCATAAACTGTCCGGCACTGTGAACGGGCATAGCTTTGACGGCGCAGATGTAATAAGAAATACCTTTGTCGTCAAAAATCAGTTCTGCCCTGCGACAGCCATCCAGCTCGGCGGTGTATTTGTCGGAGAGCTTGACCTCACATTCACTAAAGCCTTTGCGGAGTCGCTCAATATACGCGGCTCCTGGAAAGGTAAGACGATCACGGCATCACTCTGGATAGAACTCGCAGACGGGACCTTTGAAGCGGTCCCTATGGGCTCATTCACGATCGCAGATGCGAACTGGGTAGATGCAGGACTCCAGATAGTCGCTTATGATGTCATGGGCGAACTTGATAAGACACTGACCTTTGACACTACTACGGGCACGATAGGTGATTTTCTCGCGCTGATTGCGCAGGAGTGCGACGTGGTCTTTGATATGACTGCTGAAGATATAGCAGCGCTCGTGAATAGCGACCAGGTATTAAGTATTTATCCCGGCAGCCCGATGGAGACCTTCAGGGATCTTCTGTCACAGCTTTGCGTAGTCTGCGCTGCTTATGCGACAGCTACGAGAGATGGCAAGCTGGTTATAAGACAATTGCCGGATACGAGTACGAGCGTCAGGACCATTCCTGCAACCTTGAGGTACTCGACATCGTTCCGTGACTACACAAGCTTTTATACACAGCTCAATGTCACGAACATGGAGGATAATACCGTCTCCGTCTATGTCAACGACAATCCGAACGGCCTTATCATGGATATCGGCGGCAATCCGTTCTTGCAGTATGGCATCCAGTCCGTCGTTGCCGCGCGAAGACAGGCTATCATTGACGCCATCGAGCCGTTTGAAGCTACACCGTTTGCAGTGACTATCCTGCCTGATCCGTCGCTCGACCTGGGCGATGTGATTGAGTTCACGGGTGGCATAGGTCAGGGTGCTATCGGGTGTATCATGTCGGTCACTTACAAGGTCGACAGCACTATTATCGAAGGCTACGGAGAGAACCCTGCTGCCGCAGGTGTATCGTCGCTCACGGATAAGGCTATCGCGGCCGCTTCCGGGCAAAATAAATCCAACGAGCTGACATATTACACCTATGTCAATGCGGAATCCAAGACGATCGACACGACGGAGACATCGCTATACTCGATAAATTTCTCGGCATCACAGAGGACCACAGTCGAATGGTGGCACGAGATGAAGATCCTTGCCGATATGGACGGCGGCTCTTCGCAGTCTCTCACACTGGCCTACTACCTTGACGGCGAACTTCAAGATTACGACCCTGTCGACACTTGGAGTGTAGACGGCTATCACATGGTCCGTCTCGGAGGCTGGTTCAAGGATGTCACACCTTCAGTGCCGCACACCTTTGAAGTCAAGGCAGTCGTTGACGGCGGAACGGCTACGATCGGCATTGAAGATCTGCACGTTCTTTTGAAAGGTCAGGCTATGAATGCCTCAGACAGCTTCAGCGGCTTGATCGCTTGCTCAGACAACATCAGTCCGTACCTTCTCGGCAGGCTTATCGCTTCAATCGAAGAGAGTGCGCTGTCGCTGGATACTCAAATCCCGACTCCGATCACACTCAACGACACGACTTATACCTGTTCACTCGGCAGGCTTATCGCTTCGATGAGCGAAACAGAGATGAGGTTGTCGGCCACACAGGTTAGATATACGAGGATCACGGAAGATGAAGAATATGTCAGGATCACTGAAGATGGTGGCATAAGACTTACGGAGGGTAACGCATGAGTGGAATCTTAATGCTGAACAATAAAAACTACACGGCATCGGGCAATTTAAGGCTCGGCAACGATGTGCAGGTAACGGAACTGCTGACGGACGGCGTGGTCTCCACGGACTCCGCTTACGCGACAGCTTCTTTGAGTCGGACTATCACCGACGACGAGATCGTCATGGTACGCGTTAAGGACACTGTCGACGGTGTCGACTACGAAGCTATCGCGGGCATCCAGGGCTCGCAGATAGGCTCGGGGAAGAATCTGCCCGTCAAACTTCATCCGGCAGGCGGTACGGTGAACGTCAGGCTCACAAAGACCACGGTCGAGGTCAATGACTATTCGGGCTCTTGGTACTACATATATGCCGATGTAGTGGCCATAGCCGATGAGGATCAGATTTTCAGATTTAACTAATAGGAGGTTCGTATATGCCGGATAATAAATCCATATCCCAGCTCACCACAGCCGAGCAGACCACTTCGAGCGATCTGTTCGAGACTTCTATCCCTAATGGCTCACTCGGCTACCTGTCGAGAAAAGTATCACTTGATGCGATTGCCGATTATATCGGTAACGATCACTTGTTCTCAGCCGATCTTCAGACCACGAACAAGACTCTGACGGGTGCTATCAATGAAGCGGCTCAATCTGGCGGTGGTGCTTCTATCGAGGAAATGACACAGGCTCAGTATAATGCCCTTACTCCCGAGCAGAAGGCTGACGGGACATTGAGAGCGATATCAGATGCTACGACCAGCATAAACGACATTGACGATGTAAATATATCATCTGTCGCTGATGGTGAGGTTCTCGTCTATGATGGTACATCGAGCAAGTGGGTAAATAAAGATACCGAATACTATCATGTCGGTGATGCGATTGATATCACGGCTTTTGTCCTGCCGTGCTATTCAACCACAACGAGATTGGATTTATATGTTCCCTTGCCGAAAAAGATCCCCACAGGAGCGACATTGACTGTCGCTGGTAGCTGGCGAATCATCTTAACGAATAACAGCACTTTGGCTTCAAGCGTTGTGCTGAATAATGCGGCTTTATCTACTATCGGAAATGTATCAACAGCCATCCTCGAAGGTGGTGTGAGTATCCGTGTAGCATTAACCAGCGGTGTCATCGCCGCTTGGTCGCTGGGGAATGCTTTTGCTATGGGATCAAACTCAATAACTATAAGTTAAGGAGAATAACTATGAATTTCAACGAACGATTGCTTCAAGGCTACGACCTCGGAAAGAAGGTATCACAGTTTCACGGACACACACAGCTCGACCTTTTGCGGAAGGGTAAGGTGGTGCATCGTATCGAGAAGAGTAATGAGATAACTGGCTGGATAGGGAATGCCCTGTCCGCAGGAAACTTCTTTAATCAGGTGCAGACAGATAAGATTTATCCCTTATCTCAATGGTTCAACGGGTGTTATCTCACCGATGATACTAACGATGCGACATTGGCGATGATCGCTGGTGGCTCGAATATCGTAGCACAGGCTGGTAATGCAGGCTATTCGGGTACGAATCCTAAAATGGGTACATTCAATGCGATTGAATCGGGTTCGGGTGTCGATACAAACGGCAAGTGCTTCATACGCAATGTATGGGATTGGGGTACATCAGCAGGGAATTGTCAGCCGAATCAGTACATTAAGAGTGTATGCCTTACGAGAGGCGAGCTTGGCTATGTCGATCAGAATTCCGAGACTACACCTTATGATATGAATCCTTTTAATACTCTGCTCGGTTCATCATCTTTTGCTTATCCACCTTTTCATGTCATGAATCCTGCGACAGGAAAAGTTTATTTCGTGTCTTATACATCGAATGATACAAAGATAGTTGTTACCGAGAGATTTACGAATACTAATAAAATCCACATTATCGGCGGTGTTGCGGCTGATATAAAGACCACAGAGCATGAAGTGCCGATTTCTGCCGCCATTCCTTCTTACTCGGTCACAAGGACATCGGTAAACCTTGATGTTGCTAATGGCATCTTGCATTTCTACACATGGGTTACATCGGGATCGGGTGCTTCACAGGTAACAACCTTGTATGATTATGCCATTGATACGACCGACTTCACATCGACTGTAACGGCATCAACCTTGACTATACAGGGATGCCATTTCATTTCGGGTTATGATTTCATCAGAGGGAATGTAATCTTAAACGACTGGAATGGGCATATCTGGGCGATGGCTGATGTTGACGGGGTAACAGAATTTGTGAGAGTAACAACCTCAAATCTCGATGTTGATGAATATCCCGTGATCCTGTCAGCGAATGGCGAGTGGTGGCGTGATAACGCGGCTCCGTTCCTGTTGTTGAACAATGGCGACTGGATCAAGTATAGCGGCAACCAGAACAGAGACCCGATGGTCGCGTGGTACTACCACAACGACCAGATCACCTATATGGCAAACGCATGGAACCGTAACCTTAACCAGTATGCGGCAGTCGATCTCGGCGGTGTGTTCCTTGAGTCTTACGGATATAACAACACTGTCCGAGTCGCTTCGGGCTTCCCTTATGTCTCAACAGTCAATAACCTTCAGAGTTCCGTCAATAAGACGGCTGACCTGACCATGAAACTGACCTATACGATCACGGAGGTATAATTTCCATGAGTAACAAGACTTACGACATCATCCGCCTCATCGGAGAGATAGCGGTCCCTGTGATCGCGTTCCTGGCATCTCTTTGCGCAATCTGGAATGTCCCCTATTGCGAACAGATCACGGCCACACTGACCGCGATAGATACTCTTATCGGCGCGGTCATCATGATCCTGCGCTCCAAATACAATAAAGGAATTGAGCAAAAATGAACGATATCCTCTTAGGCGCGGCCGTGACCATCGTCACGGCTTCCGCTGTCTGGGACTTTGTCAAGTTCCTGATAAGCAGGAGAGACGGCAAGGACACGGAACTGCACGGCATCAAGAAGGCTATCGAGGTCTTGTCCGATAAGGTCGATAGGAATCAGGCTATCCTTGCCCGGACTCATATCCTGCGCTTTGACGATGAGCTCATCAACGGCATCGACCACTCGAAAGAATACTTCAGTCAGCAGATGCAGGACATAGACACCTATGAAGCTTACTGCAAGGCTCATCCCGACTTTCGGAATAACTATGCCGTGATAGCCTCCGAGCACATCAAGAAGACTTATGCCGAACTATTAGAGAAGGGGGAATGGAGAAGATGAGCGTTATCGAAAAAGCGATCCAGTGGGCGGTCAGCATCGCTGCTGACAATACCCACGGCTATGATCAGATACACCGATGGGGACCTGACTACGACTGCTCTTCTTTGGTCATATCTGCATATCGCGCGGCAGGGCTCCCGTTGAAGGGTGCGACATACACGGGGAATATGAGAGCCGCATTCATCAAAGACGGCTTCAAGTCCATCCCGTATAAGAAGGGAATGAGCCTCTTCCGGGGTGATGTCCTTCTCAATGAGAAGCATCACACCGCTCTCTATATCGGAGACGGCAAGATCGTGCAGGCATCCATAAATGAGAAGGGCAAGACCACAGGCGGCCAGACAGGCGATCAGACGGGCGGAGAGATAGCCGTCAGATCGTTCTATGAGTACAAATACGGCTGGGACTACATTCTCCGCTTTGTAGCAGCCGAACCAGATGACACGAGGTATATCGAAATGGAAGTTCCAAGATTGACCAAAGGAATGAGACGCGCCGAGGTTGGCACTGTGCAGGTGCTTCTCAATGCGCTCGGCTATGCAGGCAAGAACGGGAGACCGCTCAAGATAGACTGCGACTACGGCGCGAACACTGAATATGCCGTGAGTCTGTTCCAGGCTTCAAAAGGACTCCCTTCTGACGGTATATGCGGCAAGCTGACTTGGCCTGCTCTCATATCATCCAATTATCGCTGAATTTATCAGGAGCGGTGCCAAGTTCATAGGATAACCTCCAATTTTTTACGACGCTGTTAAATTGCAATAAGACCTCATCCCTATCCGCTCCGGGGATGAGGTCTTTTATTTTGCTCAAAATGTCACCAAAATGGCACCAAAGAAAAAGAGAAAAGCCTCGTATCGTCGATGATACAAGGCTTTGCGCTGGTGGAAACTGTGGGGTTTGAACCCAAAACTGTATGTTCACGGGTGAACAGAATGTTTGTAAAATAAGGCTTTTCGAGGTCTTTTCATTCTATCTGTCCGTGAGAAAAGGACAAAGTGTCACCAAAAATGTCACCGAAGAGAGTCGACATTCCGCATCTTTGTGAAGGTGAGATCGATGACTTCTGCTGCTCTCTTTGCTTCACCGTCGACTTCGTGTCCGTAGTGGCCCATCGTGTCAAAGCTCGAACTATGTCCGACGATGCTCTTAATGGTCTGCTCGGGCAGGGTGTTCTTCATTAAGCTGACAAAGGTATGCCTTAATGAGTACGGAGTTCCGGGAAGACCGCGCTCGGCTTTGAGCTTATTCCATTGTTTACGCATCCGGCTCTGCTTGCCTGCACTCCCGTCCATGTTGCAGAATATCCATTCCGTGTGCAGGCTGTTCTCTTCATTCCGTCTGATAGTATCATTCAATATGCTGCGCGCCGTGGTACCGATCGGGATGATGCGACGGGCATTTTCATTCTTTCCGTCTGTGACATAGCCTTCCGTGTTGACAGCTCTCCGGATGACGATCTTATCGTCCAGCACATCATCGACCTGCAAGCCGAGAGCTTCTCCCGGACGGAGCCCTGTCAAGGCCATAAAGCAGAATGCAGGATGATACCATAGATCAGACGGCTCAAAGAGTCGAGCGATATCATCAGGCTGAAGGATCTCTTTTTCGTTCCTGGCGTGTCCCTTCGGGATATACAGATCCCCTCTCGGAAGCTCGCATTGATAATCAGCATATCCGAATTTTATGATCCCCATGAGGATAGAACGTATATTGCAAAGCGTCTTATGTGCTAACGGCTCTCCTGACGCGCCGTGAGCCCCGTTAATGACATTCTGCCAGTCACGTTGACTCATCTTACTTATTTTCTTATCGCCGCAAATAGGCACTATATAGAGCCGTATATAGCGAAGGCTCTGAAGATATGATCCTGATGTGAACCCGTTCCGCTGTCCGAGGTCTTCAAGATACTCGGAGGCTACACGCTCGACAGTCTTACTTCCTGAAACCTCACCGCATAACCATGCTTCATATTCCGAGGTGACTATCTGTTTCCCTTTTCTGCCCGGCACAGATGAGGAGAAGGAATATCTCTTTCCGTCTTTCCTGACTTGTATGCGCCATCGCTGGCCGTCCCAGTGTGCAGTCATATTAAGCCCTCCTTGATAGCCTTTGCCATACTCATGAGCTTGGCTCTCTCTTCCGCATTCATGTTCGTGAAGATCTCCACGATGAGAAGCTCATCGATGTCACCTTCGCCTCCAATCAGCCAACCGGGGCGAACATTTAATGCTTCAGCCATTTTCGCGATCGCATTACTGCCGGGCTGATTTTCGCCTTTGAGGTATCGCGTGATAGCTCCCTTATCCATTCCTGCACGGCGCGCGAGCTCCGCGTTGCTCATTCCTCTCTTTTCGAGAGCTTCTCTCAATCTATCCTTGAATTCGGCCACGGTTGACACCTCCTCTCACAGTTATTATATTACCGTTTTATTACAGTTGCAAAATTTCAATCATTTAGGGTTGTAAATTTTCAACGGTTAGATTATAGTTGAAATAATTCAACAGAAAGGAGGTGTAAGGATGTACGATTATCAGGAACTCAAAGAGCTCGTCTCTGAGAAGTGCGGAACGCAGAAGGAACTCTGCAAGCGCATAGACTTCAAAGAGAGCACACTATCCCGAATCATCAATGAAGGCCGCGAGATGAAGTATTCGTTGGTGCAGGACATCGCAAAAGAGCTCGGAGTCAAGAGAGCCGTCGATATAGATCGTATTTTTTTTACGAAAAAGGTTGAAAATAAACAACCTGAGGCGGTATGACTCTCTACCCGGCACTCCGTCGCTTCTTCCGCTCAAATCAGGAGCTCGCAGATGCGGCCTGCATGGGAAGGACAAGGCTCTGGAAGATCCAGCGAGGCGAAGCGGAGTTTACGGATCAGGAGAAAGCAGCCATCGCAAGAGCGATCAAGCTGAAAGAACTCAAAGTAAATGTCGAGGCTGCGGACCTCGACAAATACAAAAGAAAGGATATGTAAACATGAATCTAATGTACATTTTCGGAATCGTGACAGTCCAGTTATTAACGACTCTCGGATTCCTCGGTATCTATTTTACCACAAGAGCGACTATCAAAGCTATGGAAAAAGACCTCCGCAAGAAGTCCGCGCAGGTCGAGCGCCTGTCGCGCCGTGTTTGGATACTTGAGCATCGTGATGCTGACCGTTCCGATACGGTCTATGTCTCCAACGGCGCGAAGATAGGAGGCTTCTGATGGCTTCGATTTATGACCTTAATGCTGAGTTTGAGATCATCTCGGAACTCTTATCAAATCCCGATCTGACGGATGAGGAAGCGGAGACACTTCAGACCGCACTCGATTGCCTGGGCGAAGACCTCGACTACAAGCTGGAGAACTATGCCAAAGTCATCAGGAACTTTGAGAGCGACATCGAAGGCTTGAAGAAGGAAGAGGACCGCATCAGGACAAAGAGACAGACGCTTGAAAAGCGCATTTCTGACATGAAGATGGCCATGCGCGACGCGATGATAGCCATGATCGCGCCGGATGAGAAGGGCAAGATCAGGACAAAGTGCGGAGCCTTCTCATTCAGCATCAGGAATAACGCACCGTCCGTAGTCATGGATGTCAACTACATCGAAGACGTGCCTGAGAAGTATCTGATTCCGCAAGATCCGAAGATAGACCGCAAGCTTCTCGCGGAAGATCTGAAGGCTGACGGTGCGGCTCTCGAAGGGATCGCGCATCTGGAGTCGAGTCAGTCGATCTTAATCAAATGACCTACATCCCCGAATCACTGAAGGGCTATTTCGCTACTATGCAAGCCCTATCAAAAATCAAAATTCCAACACAGGAGGTAAATGCAGATATGATTAATCTTACACGCGGCAAGCGTCTCCGCGCTCTGGGTATCGTTCTCTACGGTCCCGAGGGCATAGGTAAGACCACGCTCGCTTCACAGTTCCCGTCTCCCGTCTTCATTGATTTGGAGAGCGGCTCTGACACTCTCGATGTCGTTCGTGTAGATCCACCTGACAGCTTCAATGAACTGCTCACTCTCATGGACGAGCTGAAGCACGAAGACTTCAAGACAGTGGTCATCGACACGGCAGACAAGCTTGAGCAGCTTATCACGGCTCATGTCCTTGCCGAGCACGATCTCAAGTCCATCGAAGATGCTGGATACGGGAAAGGCTACACATATATAGCCGAATGCTTCACTAAGTTCCTGCGCAAGTGCGGTGAACTCATCAACGTAGACATTAACGTAGTTATCGTGGCTCACGCTATGATGCGCAAGTTTGAACAACCCGATGAAATGGGCGCTTATGATCGCTGGGAGCTCAAGCTCTCAAAGAAGGCCGCTCCGCTAATCAAGGAATGGGCTGACATGGTCCTCTTCCTTAACTACAAGACCAACATCACCGAAGACAGGCAGACCAAATCAAAGAAGGCTATCGGAGGCCGTCGCGTCATGTACACGACGCATCATCCGGCATGGGACGCAAAGAACCGCTTTGGGCTCCCTGATGAGCTTGATATGACCTTTGACTCGATCTCTTCATGCTTTGCTAACGTGCCGGAGCATAAACCCTACTACCAGCGCGTCTCTGAAGGCTACGCGTCAGCAGGCATCACAGAAGAGCAGGTTATCCGTTGGATGTCCGTTCAGGACCCTACCATCACGGCCGAGACCTTCAAGGATCTGCCGGACAAGTATCTCAAATTTATCGCAGACAACTGCGAAAAGATAATCAACAAAATTAAAACACAGGAGGCTAACTAAAATGGCATTGGATTGGAATTCTAAAATATCAGCATCAGCAGGAGAGCCCGACATCATACCCGTCGGCGAATATCCCTTTTATGTAGCTAACATCGAGAAGACATACACGGGAGCGAACTCAAAGATCCCCGGCACACCTATGGCAAAGCTGACTCTTGCAGTACAGACGGCCAACGGCACTGCATCTGTCTTTGATAACCTCGTTCTCTCCGAGACGATGGAATGGAAGCTCGCATCATTCTTTGAGTGCATCGGCCTGAAGAAGAAGGGTGCTGAATTAGGCAATATCGGCGCGGCCTTTGACAAGGCAAAGGGCTGCGAAGGTCATCTCAAGATCAAGCACGAGGATTTTAACGGCAGGACATCGGCGAAGGTCGGTTCTTATGTCTTTGGGTTCGGCAAGGTGTCAAAGGGGGCTTCCGCTCCTACGGCTCCGGCAATAGATGAAGACTCCATTCCCTTCGAGATCGAGTGATGGACGACACGTTAAGAGCACTAAACTCAATAGACCCGTCACGGCTGACCTATCAGGAATGGCTTGAGATCGGGATAGCTCTCAAAGCTGAGGGCTATTCCGTCTCGACCTGGGCCGACTGGTCCCGATCAGATCCCCGGTTCAAAGAGCACGATCTCGACAAGTGGGACGGCTTCAATGCTGACACTATGAGCGCAGGCACTATCTTTCACTATGCCAGGCTCTACGGGAACTATACCGCGCACCGTGCGCTTTCATGGGATGACGGCCTAAAGGCTAATTATGAGGAAGTCCTGACGGCGCAGAAACCCGTCGAGGATGAGCAGCCTTATGAGATGGCTATCCGATACTTGGAGACGCTCTACAAGCCCGATGAATGGGTTTCCTACGTTACCAGTGCCGAGTTCCGGGAAGATCAGCATAAATGGGTCCCTGCGAACGGCGGTTCATTGAGGAAGTGCGAGGACATCATAAGAGACCTCAAAGAAGGCAAGGACATCGAAGCAGGCTTCGGAACGATGAACGCTGCTGCCGGTGCCTGGATAAGACATAACCCTGCAAAGGGGCCAAATGACAAGGATGTGACTGCATTCCGTCACGTTCTGGTCGAGTCTGATGTGCTCGACATTGAGGACCAGAAGAAGATCCTCATCGAGTCGGAGCTCCCGATCTCGGCACTGATCGAGTCAGGCGGAAAATCCATCCACGCGATCGTCAAGATAGATGCAGCAGATGAAGCCGAGTACAAGAAAAGAGTGAACTTCCTTTTCGAGTACATGAGTAACAAAGGCTTTGTCATCGACAAGAATAACAAGAACCCTGCGCGGCTGTCACGCCTTCCCGGTGCTATGCGTGGAGATAAGAGGCAGAAGCTCATCGGTACGAATCTGGGACGGACATCATGGCAGGAATGGCTCGACTACATAGAAGGCATCAACGACGATCTGCCTCCGATCATCTCGGCAAGGGAGTTTTTGGCAAATCCTACGCCTGAGCCGCCTGCCGTCATCGAAGGCATATTGAAGAAGGGCGCGAAGATGATCTGTTCCGGCGACTCAAAGAGCGGCAAAACGTGTCTTCTCACGAATCTGGCTATCTGTATAGCCGAGGGGTGGGAATGGCTCGGCCATCAGTGTATGCAGGGCCGTGTCTTATATATCAATCTCGAAGTCCTGCAAGATGACTGGGAAAAGAGATATCTGTCGATATACAAGTCGCATGAGTCTCCTGTCTCTGAAGCAGGAAAGGATAACTTCGATTATTGGTATCTGAGAGGTAAGGCCGAGACGCTCGATAAGCTTGCCAAGAAGATCATCAGACGATGCCGTGGCAAGAACTACCTTGCTATCATCGTTGACCCGATCTACAAGGTGCAGGGCGGTGATGAGAACAGCGCCGAGGCAATAGGACGCTTCTGTGCGCTCTTTGACAAGATAGCCGAGGAGACAGGTGCAGCCCTGATCTATGTGCATCATCACTCGAAGGGAATGCAGGGCGGTAAGAAGGCTATGGATAGGATGTCAGGATCAGGTGTCTTTGCCCGTGATGCAGATGCGATCGTCGACTTCACTAACCTCGTTGTTAAACCGGGAGACAGAGAGAAGATTCGCGCGGTGATAGACCCGACAGCAGACGATATTACACCGCTCCGGCTTGAGTTTGTGCTGCGGTCCTTCCGTTCACCGAAGCCCGTTGATATGTTCTTTCAGTTTCCTTTACACAACATTGACACTCTGGGACTTCTCAAGGACGCAGGTGCCGCGGTCGAGGGGACCGCTGAAGCGAACAGAATGTTAAGTCCGAACAGCGGCAAGACCGAAGAGGAGATGAAAGAGATAGTCGATAGGTGCTTTGAAGCAGCGCAGGAGATCACAGGAAAGACGGGAGACGAGGTTCCATTCTCGAAAATGTATGCGAAACCTCACTGTCCGTGTGACAAATCTACTCTGCAAAGGTACATCGAATCTCTGCCGGATTATTACGAATTAGATAGGTCTTCTGACCGCTATCAGGTCAGGAGAAAGAATTAGTGGTGAAACGGGGATTTCCCATCTCACCACAAAGCGGTGAGACCGTATATATAAAGATTCTCTACCGCGAATCTACTTGCCTATCCTTCGGAGGCTCTCCGGCAAGCCGGCTCCGAAGAATAGACAAGGCTTACACGGGCTCACAGAAAGGAAATGAAAATGAGTAACTTTGAAAACATAAATTATCACGATGAAAACTGCACTGGATTGAATGTAGATAGTTGTGAAACCACACAGATCGCGATTCTGGCCGTTTTACTTGAATCCATAGGATCGTCTTTGGCTTCTTTGGCGGACACTCTCGAAGACATCAAAGACTTACTTGAAAAGTCATGATTACCCTTAACCAGTACAACAGGACACACGACCTCTGGGCGAAAGTCCTCGCGGAATACCAGGACAACATCAAGACATCAGGTGACGCTCGCGTCTACCTGATGAAGAACTTATCAACAGGTGATGCGGAAGACCTGCTCAGGCACGCGGTCGACTGCATAGCAGCCATGACGGGGGACACGGTCCTCCGGGAAAGGATGAAAGAAAGACATGAAAGACGAACTTAAAAAGTGCGAAGCGCATCACGACTGCTTCGCGAACAGGGGACAGGGATATTGCAGACTGCTCACCTCGACAGTCTTCCCCTCACGCGGTGGACGGTACGAGGGAGACCAGTGTCCCTTCTACAAGTCGGCTAAGCAGTTTGAAGCTGAAGCTGAGAAGTATGCAGGCTGGAGGTGGAGATGATGAGGATCTACATATCCGGACCGATAACAAACCACCTCGACACGGCTTATGTGAGATTCGGCTATGCCGAGATTCAGATCAAGGCGCTCGGCCATAAGCCCGTCAACCCCTTCTCGATAGCAGCGCATCTGCCCGATGACTTCAGTCATTCAGAGTTCATGCGTGTAGACATGATCCTGCTGGAGCTCTGTGATGGTGTCTACTTCATGGACGGGTGGCAGGAGTCGGAAGGATGCAGGATCGAGAGAGCCCGTGCCGAGGCGTGGGGACTGGCTATCTTTGACAAGATCAGTGAGATGGCGGATAGGAGGGACAAATGAACAAGCAACCTACACAGACACGGGAGTCGATCTTCGCGTGTGCCGCCTTCGCTGACATCATGAAGCAATCCGGGCTTAATCAGATCCAGCTTGCGACGATCTGCGGCCTTGAGCGCAAGGCGGTGATGAGATGGATACACGGAGGAGCCTGTCCTCGACTCGATGATGTAGCAAAGATATGCGCCGCGCTCGGCATGGATGAGATAAGGCTGCCGCTGAAGGAGGTAAAACATGAGGATATTCTTTGAACTTCCCGAGAACCCGAAATCTACAAGTCAAGAAAAGGGGGTGTCCGTCATCCGTGGCAAGGTTCATCACTACGAGAAGAAGAATGTGAGAGAGATGCGCGAGCGGTATCATCACGAGATATGGGCATTCATGTATAAGAATAAGTTGACCGCTCCGCACTTCGACGGACCTATCTATCTGGCCGTTACGTTTACGCACTCGACAAAGACAAAGAAGCTGCACGGTCAGCCGAAGACCACGAAGCCCGATCTGGATAACGAAGTCAAGCTTCTCATCGACGTGCTTGCCGATCTGGAGTTCTTTGCGGTCGGGGACCAGCAGATCACATCGCTGCATCTCATAAAGAGATGGGGACCGAAGCCCACAGTCGACATCACAGTCGAGCCTTTGGAGGTGATAAAGACTTATGACACTGTATGAATTCAAGCAGGAGCTTTTCGTTATCCGCGAGAACAGGAGAGTGATGCGGTCCCTGAGACAGTCATTGGCGACGCTCGAAGAGGATATGCTGACATCCGTCTTCTCCGGCGCGATCGACTACTCAAAAGACCAGGTGCAGCATCAGTCTGATTCCGATAGTGCGATCATCAACGCGATCATGCTGACCGAGAAAGAGAAGGAACGGCTCAGGAATCAGTTGCAGGAACTCCAAGATGAGAACGCTGAGCTTGAAAAGCTGATCTATTCGATGCGCGGTGTTGGCGCGGAGATAGTCAGGCTCTACTTCATTGAAGGCAAGACGATGATAGATATCGCGAAAAGGCTCGGCTACCACCGCGACACCTGCTATGAGAAGTGGAACAACACGATAAAGGATATGCTGGAGGTGTATGAAAATGGCAAAGCTTAAATGCTACTTATGCGAAAAGGTCTTCGACGAGAAGGACCTGATCTATACAAAAGACCCTGATGAACTGATGTGTCCGATGTGCGGTGCAAGGGAGCCGGGGTTCGAGGAGGTGAAAGACGGTGCGGATAATTGATGCTGACGCTTTGCTCGAATCGGTTGACAAAGAGAGGCGGTATTTAATTGCAAGAGGGCAAACAGGCGCTGAACATATCCTTGTTCATAATTTTAGAGATTTAATCGACAATGCTCCGACAGTTGATATTACATTCAAAGAGGTTGTTGCTTATGAGTGCGGTCAGAAATCAGTTGAAAGACCGCAAGACAAGTGTAATTGCTCATATTGTGATTATTTCAAATTCTCACAGTCATTCATCGAAAATGTCGTCAAGTTTATGACCGATTACAACATCGAGACCGTTGAGGACTTAATGAAAGAGTTGAATCACATAAACGAATTGTTGGGAGGCGTCAAATGATACAGAACAGATTGCATGATAAAGAAAAAGAAATACAAGGTTTGAAAAAGCAATCATCTTCGTTATTAAATTCTGCTTGGGAAAAAGGATATGTAGCAGGATTTGATGATGGTTATAAAACAGGCAGACAAGAAGAAAGACCGACAGGCGAGTGGATAGAACACTATGATAATTCAGACGGCTTTACTTGGCTTACTTGTTCACGGTGTTTGTGTAAAGCCTATGAAGATGATTATAACTTTTGTCCGAATTGCGGGGCAGATATGAGGAAGGAGGCAGAAAATGACGATTCTTAAAATCTTCATATCAACCCTCATCGCTATCAACTGCTTATCCGTCAAGGCTATGGAGCCGATGGAGCCGTGGGAACGGGTGAACATGACAGAGGATGAGTTCGTTCTCATCTCATCAGTCGTTGAAGCTGAGTCTAACCGCGATCCCGAGAACATAGAAGGCCGCACGATGATAGCAGTCTGCATCCTTAATCGTGTCCGTGACAGCCGCTTCCCGAACACCGTCACGGATGTCCTGACAGCTCCGGGACAGTTCTCCACGGTGCGCGGCGGTCATTCCGTGACCAGCAGGACAGAACTATCCGATCAGGCGGTCATCGAGGCTTACAACTGGATCGAGCAGGGAGATGCGCCTGAGGTGCTTTTTTTCAACTGTCGATCATACTTCTCCGGCATTGAGCCTTATGCCTGCATCGGAAATAATTACTTCTCATGCGATGGAGGTATTCAATAAGTGAGCATTCAGCTGTTTACAGTCTATGACCGCATCCACAAAAGGACCTATCACATAGCGGTCAAAGAGCAGGAAGGTGTCAATCCGTCAAAGGAAGCGCGGTCATGTCTCGCGGCAAGCGAAGAGATAACTCGCTGGCAAACCATGACCGACGATGAGTATCGGGACTGGAAAAAGTCTCTTTGATTGAATTTCCCGACACTTTCCGACAAACAAGTGTGCTAATCTGATAGTGGTTTGAATTCATACAAGTACCTTTCTATGTGTTGAGCCCTCGGCCGTGTGTCGAGGGTTTTCTTTTGGAGGAAAACATGATCTCGATTATCGTGCCGTTCAAGAATGCTGCGCCCTGGATAAAGAGATGCGCTGACAGTCTGGCCGAACAGGATGGTGACATTGAGGTCATCTTTGTAAATGACCATAGCGAAGACGGCTCTGACGACATCGTTCATGAATATGAGGCGCTCTTCCTTCAGGTCGACAATCAACACGCTCCCGGAGTTAGTGGAGCGCGTAACACGGGACTGGACTACTGTCACGGGGACTGGATATGTTTCCTTGATGCGGATGATGAATATGCGCCGACAGCGATCAACGCGATAAACGCGTCGATCAGAATGTATTCGACAGCGCAGATTATCCAGCTTAATCACGTTCGCGTGACGGCAAGCGGAACGATCCCGAGGATGTTCAACCCTCGCGGCAAGTATGATCTTCATAATATGCCAAGACTCTGGGCTTCATCGTGTAATAAGGTCTTTGCCGCGGATCTGGTTAAGGATATCCGCTTTATCGAAGGCCTAAACCACGGAGAGGATGAGCTCTTTGTGCTGGAATGTATGAAGAGGACACGCGTCCTTTATAATTCCGAGCACGTTGCTCTGTACTACCACAAGGACAACCCGAACAGCTTATCGACAACTACTTCGTTTGATGACCTGATCGGCGAACAAAGAGCGCTGCTCACGTTCATGGAACAGAACCGAACCGATGCTGACATGTGCTTCGCAGTCAAGAAGAGACAGCAGGAGCTCTGGTCGAACGCGGTCTATAACAGAACATTCGGAGGCTGAACGAATGAAATATATCATCATGTGCGGCGGTATATATGCAGGCTGGGATATGCCAAAACACATGACACCGCTCAAGGGCGAGCCTATCGTCGCAAGGACGATAAGACTGCTGAAAGAGAATGGTGTCGAGGATATCGCGATCTCATCCAACGATGAGTGCTTTGAGTCTTTTGGTGTGCCGGTCCTGCGGCATGAGAATCCGTACGCTCTGCCTGTAAACGACAGAGCAGCGACACCGTGGCTCGATGCGTTCTATCCGATGAATGAGCCCGTCTGCTATATCTTTGGTGATGTGGTCTTCAGTCCTGAAGCGATAAAGACCATCGTGAACACGGACACGGACTCGATCGAGTTCTTTGCGTCAGCAAAGCCCTTGCCTCCGATCTACCCTAAGCACTGGGCGGAGCCGTTCGCGTTTAAGGTCAAGGACACTAAGCTGTTCTTTGAAGCGATCGAGATAACCAAAGACCTCGACGAGCGTGGCTGTTTCAAACGCCAGCCTGTGTCCTGGGAATTATGGCAGGTCATCAAAGGGACTCGGCTCAACAAGGTCGATTACACGAACTATGTGAGGATAAACGATTATACCTGCGACATTGACAAGCCCGAAGATATAGCGCTGTTCGAGAGGTTCGTATGAGGGATATCGTTTACATTCTCAAGGACGGGATCATCTCGGAAGAACTCAAGTATAGCTTGAGAACTGTCGAGGCTAACTTCCCTCATCGTTATGTCTGGTTTGTTGGAGGGAAGCGCGCAGGACTTAAACCTGATCGAGCGATCTATCACAGGCAGAACGGTCCTACCAAATGGGACCTCATTAAGTCATCGATGCTGGAGGTCATTAAACAGCCCGAGTTAACAGATGAGTTCTATCTGTTTAATGATGACTTCTTTGTGATGAAACCCTTTGAAGGTGAATTCATCAACTATGCAGACAGGTCGTTGACGGACAGAGTAGAGGACTTCAGAAAAGAAAATCCTCGGCTCAATAGATATGCGATGACATTATTGCAGGCAAAGGAAGAATTGACAGCACTCGGATACGGCGAGATTAACTTTGACGTTCATCTTCCGATGCTCTTTGAGAAGAGCAAAGTGAAATCTATATTGACGTGCTCATCTCCACAGATGAGATCGATATACGGGAACATTAACAAGCTCCCATACATCGACAGGTGCGATGTCAAAATCTATCGACTCGATCAGGTTCCCGACGACATGGACTTTGTGAGTACGAATGACAGGACATTCATTCACGGGAACATCGGGAAGTATATAAGAGAGACATATACTACCCCTTCTCGTTTTGAGGTAAGAGAATGAGGACCAGAAGAGCAGACCAATCTGGTAAGGCAGAAGTGCTATTCGATAAAGCGAAGAAAATTATATTTGCTTCACAATCGAATTGTGCACTATGCGGGAGGCCAGTGGATTTTGGCAAAAAATTCCCCGATCCGTGGAGTCCTACACTCGATCATATAGTACCTGTCTCGAAGGGTGGAGCTCCGGCGAGTCTCGAGAACTTACAGCTCGCACATTTACAGTGCAACAGAATCAAAGGGAATAAAGCTTTTGCTCCTCAAATAAAAGAAAAGAAGGCGAGCAACAGGGACCTCCCTCTTTCGTTGGATTGGTCAAAAGCTTTTTAATAGGTAACAACACACTGTGAAGCGAGACCGTTTCGATTACATGTACGGAGCATAAATGTCAAGGTTGTTTTAGGGGGCATTGGTCCCCTAAAGCCTCGAAGGAAACAGT
>JAEIGA010002609.1_pt1 | contig 28696 bp, 22 predicted proteins | sample 9270691 | NCBI WGS metagenome assembly JAEIGA01 (sample SAMN17057246, study PRJNA624740) | gut metagenome | biome: biome; isolation source: fecal sample | host: Bos grunniens | place: China: Xizang | collected 2019
CTTCGATTAACCGATTCGCATCGTCTATAGCCATTACTCCAGATTGAAAACGCTCAACGAGTAGCTTCGAATTACTCTCAATTGTAGAAATAATCTGCTCTTGTTCTTCAATAGAAAATTGCCTGTTTCCAGTATGCACCTTAACAGGAATTAGAGGATCATCATCTTTAACCAATCGATAAGAGATTGATAATTTCTCGTTCAATTCCTCAATAACGCTTTGAAACGAACAAGAATCATTGAGATGTAGCGTCAACCCTTCTTTTGTGCCTTTGATTATAACATTTTGCAAATTTCTATTATTTATCACGCACTCTCACCTCAATAATTCAATATTCTACGAAATGGTGTTTAATCCTTTATTATTAACTTATTTTGATTTTTTTCTAAAAAGAAGTTCATTATTATCAACTTCACTATGCTTAAGCATAAATTTGCGCAAAGGATAAGCCGCAATAACAACAACAACTGTATTCAGTATTAAGGTCGGCACTAAACGATCTATAAGGAACTGTTGAAATGTCAAAACAGCAAATCCAAGCAATGAATTCATTCCATAAATAATGGTTTCTAGAAATGCAACAGCTATAAGCGACATGAAAGATACAACAAAAATATTATTTTGCAGTACTTTCATGATTTTCGAAATTGTATATGTTATTAAAGGAAAAACAAATAAATATACTCCTAAAATCTCTGTATATACAACATCAAAAATGAGCCCAATAACCACGCTATAATACAACGCTACCCGACTATTGCAGAAAACCGACATAAAAACAAGAAGTATCATTAAAAACCTTGGAATGAACATCTTATCACTAGAAAAAACCTCCCCTGAAAACGTTGTAACAAAAATACTTTCAGAGATAAAGATTAAGACAGCAAGGAGAGGGATATAAAGCTTCTTCACAAGCCCGCCTCCTTAATATCCACATCTTCAAGGTCCGATAAAATCTTATTCTTATCAAGCTCTTGCGCGACAACCACTACATGAGATATATCATACAAGTCTGCAAATGGCTTCACATAAGCAGTTTGCGTCAATCCGTATTGGTCGACAACGACTTCTTCTACAGATCCAATCGGCAATCCTCTTGGGAATACGCCCCCTAGACCTGATGTAATAACCGTCGAACCAACTTCTACTTCTACATCAGAAGGGATTTTCTTCAACAGTAGCATCTTAGTTTCTTGGTCGTAGCCCTCAACCAGACCTACAATATCTTGATTCCCTTGAATAGTCGCCGAAATACGGTTTTTAGGATCTGTTGTGCTTAGGAGTTGAACCGTTGATGAAAATTGATTAGAAGATTTCACTTTACCAATCAATCCGCTCGCCGTAGTGACGGCCATATTTTTTTCGACACCATGTAACTTGCCTTTGTTAATAATCAGTACTTCCTGCCATCTGTCAGGGTTTCTGGCAATAACAGTCGCATTGATTGGAGAATAAGAACGCAAATCGTCTTCCTTATCAAGCAATGCTCTTAATTCTTCATTTTCACTTTCAAGATCTTTAACCTTCGTTTGTAAGGTGGCGTATTCATCCAGTCGCGCTCTTAGCTTTTCATTCTCTTCATATGTATTTTGCAAGTCACGAAGGTCTCCAAAAACATCTGCAACAAATCGCGCAGGTGTTTGAAAAATTTGTTGAACGAAGCCTGTTGTATCCTTAATAAATTGCTCTGGCCAACTAACATTTTCTTTTTCTTTTAATGAAAAGCCAATCAATGCCACCAGAATAATAATACTTAACAACAGTAATATAAGTTTTTTATTTAAAAAAAACTGTGGCATGACTACACCTCTATTTATTCTGTATTCATAACTGACTGGTTAATTTAAACTTTGTTGCTTATAAAAATATCTTCACACTCTACAGTATACCGCAGAATGTGAAGAGCAATAAAGTGAAACTTTACTATATAGGGTTTTCCTTTCCCCAAAAATAGCATTAGTCATCTAACTTCATTGGTCACTAGTTGTCCTCATCGATTACACATTAAGATATTTTGTCATATTCACGGCTCAAAAAGTGATGCACGTGACAGCTCAGGCTTAATTCAATCTTTAAAGGAATCAGTATTTCCTTTGAGATTCGCCTGTCGGAGTCTCTTACGAAAAGAGAGTCTTTAGCGTCGTTGCTAGGTAGCACTCTTAGTCGCTGCTCCTTGCAAGCAAGCCGATTTAAGTATTTCGATGTTGAGACAATCGGACTTTAGGGACAGTTGATCTCCATTTATACGTTTTGTTCTATTTCTCGTCTAAAAATGGGAAAACTCACTGCCCCTAATGAAGTTGGGTAACATTATTTATTTTTTATAGTTTGGCACGATTTCTGAATTCATGAATGTGATCCAACGCTTTACCAGTACCAATCGCTACGCAATCAAGTGGATTTTCTGCAATTAAGACAGGCATTTCAGTTTCTCTGCTGATTACTTTATCCAGATTACGTAATAAAGCACCTCCACCAGTCAATACAATACCACGATCCATAATATCTGCTGCTAACTCAGGTGGTGTTTTTTCCAATGTATTTTTAACTGATTCTACAATGGCATAAACTGTATCACTTAGTGCATCGCAAATTTCTTCAGCCGTGATTTCGATTGTTTTTGGTAAACCAGTTAACAAGTCACGCCCGCGAATTTCCATACTTTCAATGCCTTCAGCATCTCCAGCTGATCCGATTTCAACTTTAACATTCTCTGCTGTACGCTCACCAATCATTAGGTTGTATGTTTTGCGGATATAATTCACGATTGCCTCGTCCATTTCATCACCCGCAACGCGAACAGATTGGCTTGATACGATACCACCTAAAGAAATGATTGCTACTTCAGTCGTACCACCACCAATATCTACTACCATGCTACCAGTTGGCTCCCAAACAGGAAGGTTCGCACCAATTGCTGCTGCAAACGGCTCTTCGATTGTATAGGCATCGCGTGCCCCAGCTTGTCTTGTCGCATCGATGACAGCACGTTTTTCAACAGCTGTAATACCTGATGGTACACAAACCATTACATAGGGGTTTCTAGCGAAAACGCCCTTTTTCTGTGCTTGGTTCATGTAATACTTCATCATTGTAGCTGTCGTTTCATAATCCGCGATTACGCCATCTTTCATCGGACGAAGTGCCACAACATTACCAGGTGTACGTCCAATCATATTTTTTGCATCGTTACCTACTGCTACGATTTGCTTCGTATCTGTGTGAAAAGCTACTACAGAAGGCTCACGTACAACAATACCTTTTCCTTTTACATATACAAGTGTGTTAGCTGTACCTAAATCTATACCAAGGTCTTTCGTCCCAATTCCAAACATAATTGTATCTCCCTTTCCGAACATCATTTCTAAGTCAGTTAAAGTGATTACACATTATAGTATAATCCACTGTATTATTTATATTAGCGTAATTCATTTAAAATAAGAACCGCCATGTGGCTCTAGAATTTGCATGAGCCAAAGTCGCAGTTGTGCATTCAACTAAAATCGAGTTTTCGACAGATTGTGGGCACAAAAAGCAATAAAAAACATAACTTATATTATATTACATACTTTTTCAATATGATAGTGTCATAAATATCCTTTTTCCTTTAAACTAACATATTTTTTCTCACCGATAATTAGGTGATCCAATATTTCAATTCCAATTAATCGACCGCATTCGATTAACCTTTTCGTAACATCAATATCTTCTTTACTTGGCGCCGGATCCCCGGACGGATGATTATGTGCACAAATAATGGAAGCAGCAGATCGGCGAAATGCTTCTTTAAACACCTCTCGAGGATGAACAATCGATGAATTTAAGCTCCCAATAAAAATCGTTTGTTTATGCAACACTTGATTCTTCGTATTCAAGTATACACAAACGAAATGCTCCTGGGACAAAAAACGCATTTCCTCCATTAGAAAATTTGCACAATCTTCGGGAGAGCGAATCACATAACGATCAGTTGTAATTAAGTTGTGTACTCTTCTACCAAACTCGACAGCTGCGAGCAACTGAATCGCCTTCGCTTCACCAATTCCGTTAATGTCGGTAATTTCTTGCACAGATGCATCCTTAAGCATACGCAAACCATCAAACTTTATAATTAGCCGATCAGCCAATTGAAGAACAGATTCATTTTTTGTTCCTGTTCTCAGTAATAGCGCAATTAGCTCTTGATTCGATAACCCTTGCGCCCCTTCTCTCAAAAAGCGTTCTCGCGGTCTTTCACTTAAAGGAAAATCACGTATTAAAAATGGTTCACTCAATTTACATTACTTCCTTTCGTATCCAAATGGAAGAGACGAAAATGGAAGCTGTTTTATAAATTGATTATGAATTTGCGAATGTTGATAATTCACGGCTTAGACGTGAAATAGGGAGGCCTACTACATTATAGTAATCTCCACGGATGCTTTTAACGAATAATGCTGCTTTTCCTTGAATGCCATACGCCCCCGCCTTGTCCATCCATTCCGGTTGGGTATCCATTTTTAAACCTTTAGGGAAACCCTTTTTGTCAAATGGATCACCGCTTTCAATATACGCAAGTATTTCTTGCTGCGTTAGCTCCCAAAATGTCACTTCTGTTTTTTCATAAAATAGGCGTGTTTTTTTATTGGAAAGAAGACATACACCTGTATAGACTGCATGCGTTTCGTTGGAGAGCTGCAACAACATTCGAAAAGCATCTTCATGATCAATAGGCTTACCAAGTATGTGATTTTTGTGCACAACTATTGTATCACAGCCAATAATAATTGAGTCATTATGTGCTTGTAATGCTGCTTCAGCTTTTTTGAAAGCTAATTGCTGCACAGCTTCTACTGGAGAAATTTTTTCCGGAAGAGTTTCATCAACATCAGTGGGGTATGTTGTGAAGGGTAGATTTAGTAGGGTAAGAAGTTCCTGTCTTCTAGGTGAGGCAGAAGCTAGTATTAATGAATTCATGTGTTTCACCTTAACCTTTATATTGATTTCAAATTGAGAGATACAAGATTATCGTAACAAAAATATCCACCTTTCTCAACAATTGCTTATAGAAAATCTAGCAAGGTGTTGAGTATCTGAATTTCTGGAAAGCACAGAGTGTGCTACTTATTTCACATAAAGGGGATCTATGAACTCTAAACCATGTTGTGTTATTTTTAATAACTCAACTTATTTTTTTCTCACAGATAAGGTACATATAGATGCTTTTTAGCTAAATGTACCGGGTTTTATTTAACAAAGACCACTTTTTTAAAAGCTTTATTCGCAAAATAAAACGCTCCGCTTAGCAGTAACTCTATGCTGAGCGCAGCATAGAGTTACCACAGAACGAATTATTGAGAAGTTGCCCTACTGACCTCTGATTACGCAAGCTGCTGGTATAGGGAAATAAATTGCAATATATGTGTCTGCACTTGTAATTGATTTTGCTCGGAAGGTTCACCACTAATCGCTGCTTCTACCGCTGCTTTTAAGGAAACGACCATTTTTGAAACGTTTTCATCATTCACTTCCATTGCCAGTAACTCATTTAAACTCGCTTCTAACTGATTGCTATCAAGCTGACCCACTGCTAGCTTCATCTGAGTAGCAGCTTTTATCAATGATTGATATAAGATCGCACTGGCTGCAACAACCTCTGCATCACCACTCGACAATTTAACATTCCCACCCGGAGATACAACCATCTCCTTCCAATACACATCTATTCCTTGATCTTTATAAGTTTTCCCTACAGCTTTAGCATTTTCAAGAGAATCACAAGCAAAGAGTGCGACATATGACTTGTCTCCATCACTTACTACAATAGCCGGAAATCCCTTTGCTGAAAACTCATCCTTCGCAGCCATAGCAGCCTCTCTATTACTGAAAACGCCCCCTTGAACAAAAAACAACTCAATCGGAACAACATTCGCTGCTGAATCTTGCCCACCACCTACGTCCGTTTCGCCGAGAGGAGCAGTTGTATTAACAGCTGGAGCCTCACTTGCTGTAATCGTTTGAAATACGATATACCAAAAGCCTGCCCCTATTAACACTGCCATTATAATTGAGACAAACAGCTTTTGAAACATCCGTTCATTTCTATTATTTTTCTTCTTTTCATTATTGGAAACAAACAGACTTTCCTTTTCAAAAGCCTTCACCTCATTTGAAGGTATGACCCACTCAAAGCTTTCATCTGGCGTTTCTTTTGAAGCTGCACTTTCAATTACTAATGGGCTTGTGTCTTCTTTCCCCTTGTTATTACTTGCTTTTTCCTTATTCTGTTCCTTTATGTACGGTTCTTCGTTGCCGTTTATTTTAATCGTAATGGTTTTATTACGATTCGACTTGTCCATTTACATACTCCCCCCATTCGACTTTTGTTTCATCCTAACATAGACGAAAAAAAAAATGACAAGACTTTTGTCGGCTTGTCCTCAATAGCTTTCGCCAATATTTTATAAAAGATGATATATTCCGATATGGGTAAGGTAATAATGCTTACAAGGGAGTCAATTAATTTTACAGTTTCTGAAAGCTTTATGCTTTACATAAGCACACCAAAATACCATTGCACTATTTTTTCACCAAAATAATAGGCAGTTAATGCACCGACAGCTATAAAAGGGCCAAAAGGAACTGGTTGCCTTTGTTTCAAGACCCGTAAGAGCATCATTAGCATACCGATCACAGCACCGTAAACAACGGAAAAAAAGAAGGCTAATATTACAAGTTTTAATCCAAGAATGAATCCTAATAGGCCAAAAAGCTTAATATCTCCACCTCCCATTCCTCCATTGGTGACAATTGCAATCAGCAGCAAAAAACCAAAGCCAATAATAGCTCCTAATAAAATATCAAGCCATTGCCGGTCACCTACAGTGAATTGCAACACAATAAAAATGCTAGCAAAAATAATCAATATTTTATCTGGAATAATCATATAAGCTAAATCCGAGACAGTAATAATAACGAGCAGCGAAATCAAAGTATAACAAATCAGCAATTCAGTGCCCCAACCAACTATAAATGGAGAGACAGCGAATAAAACCCCCGTAATCAGTTCCATAAATGGATAAATCGGTGAAATAGTCGCCTTACAACTCCGACACTTCCCCCTTTGCATCAAATAGGAAAGCACCGGTATAAGCTCTACAGGGGACAAAGCATTGTTACAATTAGAACAAGACGATCGCGGCTTAACAACAGATTCTTTCAATGGAACCCTTAACCCGACCACAATATAAAATGAACCCAAAATTAAACCAACGATACCAAAATAAATTATCATTAATGATTGCATTATGCCCTCCTTGTTTTTAAGGGTACTGCCAAGTTCGATATTTGCTTTCATTTTCGTGACATCTTTCATCGGTAGTATTAAGCCAACGAACAAAACTATTTATCTTTTAAATTCATCTATTAAGTTTGCACAATATTAATAAAATCTAAATTTTGTTAATATTATATCAAAACAAAAACAGGAAATGTACACCATTAAAATGACAAACTTTAGAAAAAAAAGCATCTACCTATAAACAATATAGATAGATGCTTTATATATTATTAATCTAAACTAGTTAGTTGCAATGGCAATCTTGATTTCAAACAGATACGTATGTTCCCCGGGAAATAATTTTGAATCCTTTGTCATGAAAAGACAACTTCTGACGGGATATCTTTTTTAACTAATTGATTGTCCTATTCTGTCACTCTCTACAAAATGATGTACCGAGCGATAAAAACACAATCGAAAAACCGACACTAAATGACAAATCTCCCCTAAACTTCTCAATCATTTATTCTAGCCAATAAATATGGGCGTGCGTAATATAAAAAATATAATGATCCGGTGATTACAATGACTGTATCTTGATCAGCCATTCCTAAACCTTCATCGAGTGCTTCTTTATAATCTTCTAAAACACTGTACGTTACATTTCGACATTGCTTCGCAAACTCGCCCGCTTCTAGAGCACGATCCATTGTAAATTGCGTAAAAATAATATGATGAGCCACCTTCTCAAGCTTTTGAATCATTGATGCAACATCTTTATCTGCCAAAGCCGCTGTCACGAAAATAACTTTTTTATCATTATAACGGTTCTGTAGCGTCTCAATTAATGTATTGATCCCCTCCTCATTGTGGGATCCGTCAACAATGACAGCCGGATTCTTGCTGATTTGCTCCAAGCGCCCCTTCCATACAGCCTTTTGCAGTCCGCTTCGTAATTTTCCCTCTGACAATGCATAATCATACTTTTCCTTTAACAAAAGAGCTGCTGTAATCGCACAAGCAGCATTATCAATTTGATGATTGCCAATCATCGCAATCGAAACGTCCACTAACTGATGATCGCCAAATGAATAGACGAAGCTCTCACCATTCTGTCTGGACTGCTGAGCATCCGCAGTAAATTGCTCTCCCAGTCTAAAAAGCTCACTGTTCTGTTCCTTAGCTTTAGCTACTATAACTGACAGAGCTTCGTCATCCTTCACACCTGTCACAACAAAAGAATTCTCTTTAATGATGCCAGCTTTTTCAGTTGCAATCTCACGAATTGTATTGCCCAAAATATTCGTGTGGTCAATAGAGACATTTGTAATAACCGACAGCAACGGCGTAATTACATTTGTAGAATCCAATCTGCCACCGAGTCCAGTTTCCATAATCACCAAGTCAGGCTTTTTCTCCTGAAAGTACATTAACGCAATAATCGTCAAGATTTCAAACTGAGTAGGATAAACATCCTCCTGCTCCATTCCTTCAATTACCAGCATTACTTTACGAAAGAGTGACAAAAAATCTGCTTCTTCAATATAATCATCATTAATCATAATGCGCTCTTTAATGCTTTCAATATGAGGAGATGTAAAAGTTCCAACCTTATAGCCTTGCTCCATCATTATATTTTTTAAATAATTTAATGTTGAACCTTTACCGTTTGTACCTGCAATATGCACAAAAGGAAGATTTTTATGAGAAACATTCAAATGCTCAAGTAATTCGTTCATTCTCTCCAAGCCAAAATTCATGCCGAAACGTTTTTCTCGCTTGGCAAAATACGTATACATATCATCTATTTTATTAATCATTCTAGTCTTCCTCTCAAATGCAATTCATTAAGCTATCTTCCATCATATACGATATTGGTTTATGCAGACAAGTTGGAAAGAAACCCGTACGATGCGGGGCCTATTTAACCATATCCTCGAAGAGAGATGAGTAGGATTTCAAACTGTTTAATCCATTTTTAGAATTAATCGAACCACTTTCACATATCATTGCGCCACCCGCTCCCACATAAAAAAAGGACCATCGAAATCGATGGTCCCCTTAAATGCACAATTAGATTTGTTTCAATTCTTCAATACGGCGAATAACAGCATCGCGTTTTTCACTATAGTCTTTCTCTTTAGCACGTTCTTCTTCAATAACTTTTTCTGGAGCTTTCTTAACGAAGCCTTCGTTGCTTAGCTTCTTCTGAACTCGTTCTACTTCTTTATTCAGTTTGTCTAGTTCCTTTTCAAGACGCTTCACTTCTTCTTCTACGTTGATTAGGCCAAGAAGAGGTAGAATTACTTCTGCGCCTGTTACAACAGCTGTCATTGCTTGACTTGGCTCTTCAACGTCCGTGCCAATCGTCAAGTTTTCAGGGTTACAGAAGCGCTCGATGTAGCCACTGTTTTCAGTTAAAGCTACTGCTACTTTTTCATCTTTCGCTTTTAGGATTAAATCTACTTTCTTGCTTAATGGTGTGTTCACTTCCGCACGGATGTTACGTACAGAGCGGATAATTTCAACCAATAGCTTCATGTCTTCAGCAGCTTGTTTATCAGAAAGCTCTTCATTTACAGTCGGCCATGCTGCTACTGTAATAGACTCTCCTTGGTGCGGAAGGTTTTGCCAAATCTCTTCTGTAATAAATGGCATGAACGGATGTAATAAACGCATTGTGTTATCTAGCACGTAAGCTAGGATTGAACGAGTAGTCTTCTTCGCTTCTTCATCTTCACCGTATAATGGAAGCTTCGCCATTTCAATGTACCAATCACAGAAATCATCCCAAATGAAGTTATAAAGTACACGGCCAACTTCACCGAACTCATACTTGTCAGCAAGACGAGTAACCGTTTCGATTGTTTCATTCAGACGAGTTAGAATCCACTTATCAGCAACTGATTTCTTGCCTGTTAAATCGATTTCCTCATAAGTCATGCCGTCCATGTTCATTAATGCGAAACGGGATGCATTCCAAATTTTATTGGCAAAGTTCCATACAGATTCTACCTTTTCAATTGAGAAACGTAAGTCTTGACCGGGTGCGCTTCCTGTTGATAGGAAGTAACGTAATGAATCACAGCCGTATTTCTCGATTACTTCCATTGGATCAACACCGTTACCAAGTGACTTACTCATTTTACGTCCTTCACTGTCACGAACTAAGCCGTGGATTAATACATCTTTGAATGGACGTTGGCCAGTAAATTGTCTTCCTTGGAAAATCATACGAGATACCCAGAAGAAAATGATGTCATAGCCAGTTACTAGCGCTGAAGTTGGATAGTAGCGTTTGAAATCTGCACTTTCTTCATTTGGCCAGCCAAGCGTAGAGAATGGCCATAATGCCGAGCTGAACCAAGTATCAAGAACATCTTTATCCTGTGTCCAGTTTTCAGCGTCAGCAGGAGCATCCGTTCCTACATACACTTCACCAGTTTCATTATGATACCAAGCCGGAATGCGGTGACCCCACCATAATTGACGAGAAATACACCAGTCGCGGATGTTTTCCATCCAGCGTAAATATGTTTTTTCGAAACGCTCTGGAACGAAGTTTACTTTTTCTTCTTCTTTTTGCTGTAAAGCGATTGCTTCTTCCGCTAATGGTCCCATTTTAACGAACCATTGTGTTGAAAGATAAGGCTCAACAACAGCACCGCTACGCTCAGAGTGACCTACTGAATGCATATGCTCTTCAATTTTGATTAATACACCTTGCTCTTGAAGGTCTTTAACAATTTGCTTACGGCATTCGAAGCGATCCATACCTTCGTATTTGCCAGCACGAGCATTCATTGTGCCATCTTCGTTCATTACTAAAATACGCTCAAGGTTATGACGGTTACCTACCTCAAAGTCGTTCGGGTCATGTGCTGGAGTCATTTTAACAACACCTGTACCGAATTCCATATCTACATAGTCATCAGCTACGATTGGAATTTCACGACCAACAATCGGAAGGATAACTGTTTTGCCGATTAAATGCTTATAACGATCGTCTTCCGGATTGACAGCAACCCCAGAGTCACCAAGCATTGTCTCAGGACGTGTAGTCGCTACTTCCACATAGCCTGATCCGTCAGCTAACGGATACTTCATGTGGTAGAATGCACCTTGAACGTCTTTGTAGATAACTTCGATATCAGATAAAGCTGTTTTCGTTGAAGGATCCCAGTTAATGATATATTCACCGCGATAAATTAAACCTTTTTTGTATAAAGAAACGAAAACTTCATTTACAGCTTTTGATAAGCCTTCATCCAATGTGAAACGCTCACGAGAGTAGTCTAAGCCAAGACCCATCTTCGCCCATTGCTCACGAATATGTCCCGCATATTCTTCTTTCCATTTCCATGTTTCTTCAACGAATTTTTCACGACCTAAATCGTAACGGCTTTTCCCTTCGCCTCGAAGCTTTTCTTCTACCTTCGCTTGTGTTGCAATACCTGCATGGTCCATACCTGGCAGCCATAATACATCATAGCCTTGCATACGCTTCATACGCGTTAAAATATCTTGCAACGTCGTATCCCAAGCATGACCTAAGTGTAGCTTACCTGTTACGTTTGGCGGTGGAATTACAATTGTATAAGGCTGTTTTGTTTCATCTGAATTCGCTTTGAAAAATTCGCCTTTAATCCACCAATCATAGCGGCCTTTTTCAATATTTTGCGGATCATATTTAGTCGGCATCGTTGTTTCATTCATTGCCATTGAAAATTCCTCCTATTATTAAAATTTAAACATAAAAAAACTCTCTTCCTACAAAAGGACGAAGAGAGTTAGTTCGCGGTACCACCTTTATTCCAACTAAAGAAACTCCTTTAATTGGCGCTTATATGTATAACGGCTCTGCACCGGCTTTTACTACTGTCCTTCATAAAAGCAGCTCCTGGGCTACTTCCGTCCGCTCTTGCTCAAAAGACCTCTCAGCTACTGGTCCTTCTCTCTTTCAGCAGAATTCAAACGTACTACTCCCATTCTCAGCTATTGAACTTTATTTTTTTGTTCTTTTATATTACAAAAAAGATGAGTCTGTCGTCAATCATTGTAACCACTTTTTTATATTGTATGCATGTTATTGCTGCTTTTCCATAGTCACTTCAAATACAATATCACCTTTTTTGGCAAACGACCATACACTGCTATTATGAATAATGCCGAGAAATGAGTTGAAAATTTATGAAAAAAAGATTCAATCCCTATAATATGCCTCCCTTTGTGCAAAAAATCAAATTTGTGTGCGGTCAGTTTATTATTCCGATTTGTATCTTTCAAGCTGTTCGGACATTCTTTTTCCCAACGCCGTTTGATTTCTTTCTCTTATTTCTGTTAATAATTGCAGCCTTTATCCTACGTGTATAATTGCCTCAACAAATACACAAGTGCCTTATTTACTGCTGTGGTACTAGAGCTAGACCTTCATTGTGAACAAAAACAGTAAAAAGAGCTTTGTTCCTATTAGGAACCAAAGCTCTTTTTTGTGCTAATTGGCTTTTATAAGACAGCCTATTGATTATTCATTAGTTTTAGCTGCCTCTGCTTCAGCTACCGCTTTTGCAGCCTCCCTGGCAGCTTTCTTTTGCCCTTCAATTTCTTCAATCTTCATGACGAGATATTCAACGTTTTTCAACTGCCAATAGTACTTTTGCAATTGGTTAACATACTGATACTCTGTTTTTCTTTCGTACTTCTTATTATGATAAATTTCAACAATATCCAAAACATTTGTCGGAAATGCCAAATAGCTAATGAAAAGCATCATTTCATCATCTCGCATCGGAAAGTATCTTAAGTAACTATACAGCCATTCTATACACTCATCACACCTAGTCGGATACGTATGGCAGTACTTAACGAAAAAGGGTAATAAATCAAAATGCTGTGGCATAGCTCTTGAATTTTCTAAATTTATAAAATACCCAGTTCCCTGTTCATCCAGCAAAAAATGCTGCAAAGAAAACTTCCCATGCACCATAACAACCCTGACTTTTTCCGACTCTTTAGTCCCTTCGTACCACTCCTCAAATTTCCGGATAGAAAAGGTAATAGCCTGAGAGAGATCATAATAATAAGAGCAAAACAACTGTTCAAATGGGGACATATACCACTTTCCTTCACAATGACTAAGGAATTCCTCCATAAAGGATTGCTGTTTCTTCCAAGCATCTATTGTTCTTTCAAAATGCTGTTCTCTTTCTTCTCTCTCGATGGCTGTTTCTTTTACCGTTAAACTATGCAATCGAGCTAATTCCCGAAACATTTGCTTATGCTTTTCATTACGTTCGCCACTCTCATCATTGGTTAGCCAAGGCATCAAATAATAGAGACGGTTCATATACAATACACCATAGCGCCCATCATTTGTGAGATAAATAGGTGCAACCTGGTAATAACCTCGCTGATAAAGGTTTTGCACATGACGTATAAAAAACATGCTCTGCTCAGCAGGTATGCTTTTAAGTGCATAAACCCCTTTATCAGAATAAATTTTATGAATGCGTCCGAATGATTCTGAATAGTGAACGTGAAGTAAATATTGCTTGCATATTTCGTGAAGATTAACGGATGAATTCTCACTCCTTGTCATCCTATTCACTCACTTTCGCAGCATCATGCCTATTTGCGTACTGTTTTTTGCGGTATATAAAGAACCTGCCCTTCCTGCACATCGTTTTCACTATCCAATTCATTGAGGCTAAGAAGATCTAACCTGCTTACCTCATAACGTCCTGCAATATCCGAGAGGCTGTCACCTGCTTGAACGATGCATACAGTTAGGCGCGTATGAGTTTGAGTATCCTTTTTACCGAAAAAGTCTGTCAAACTGACTGTCACAGACCTGCTTCTCTCTGGTGCTTCCTCTTCCATTTCAGCTTTCACTTCTTCCCGTACTTCCTCTGATCGATTAAAATTAATTTGTAGACTCTCTTCTTCTGATTGTTTATACCTACTTTCCAAGCTTTCTTCCTCTGAATGCCCTAAAGCTACAATAGAAGTTTCTTCGCTTTCAATTCCTTTTGATTCAGCTATCGAATGATTAGTCTCTCTCCCAAACTCCGACTGATTACTTTCTCCATATGATTCAAGATTATTACGAACACTCTCGGATAAACCGGTGTATTCCATTTCTGGCGCTTTAAAAACAGGCATAGGAATCGAAAATGACGGTTCCTGAAACGGCTTGGAAAATGCCGGTACCTCTGAATAAGATTCTAAAGGTTTTGACTGCTCCACTTCCTCTTCAACAACTTCCGTCGATTCCTGACGCGGCAATGCATAGGCCTCTACCGTAAAAGATTCATATGTTTGCTCTTCTCTTTGAGAGGCTTTCATTTGAGACTCTTCTAGAGACTCCTCTGAAATTGCACTAGCTTCATATAATGGAATCTCGTTATAAGAGGATTCATTATCTATTTCTGTTTCCATATAATCGCCATCGGCACCATATTGATTCGGTATCATAGACTCTACAGATGTTACTTGCTCACTTGCTTCTAAAGAGTTCTCCTCTCTAGAGGCCCCATCATAAAGTCCAGAAATCAACAATTCTGATATTAATTTGATACAATTTCTTTCCGGCATAGAATAGTCAAAAGTTGAAATCTCTACCTCAATGGCATTTCTGTCCTCAATCCGGTTAGCCGGTATACTAATATCCACCGGAAAGCGGTGATTAAAGACGTTAATACTGTCTTCTTCCCTTAAAAAAACATCCTGAACAAGCTGACTATGGTTTTGTTCCAGCTCTAACGATTCATCCTCTTGTTGAATAGTAAATCCACGGTACTCTCCTGAAATATCCAAACTACCTTCAATCACTACGTATTGATTCTTCTCAATTATATTGACATCTGGCTCGATAGAAAGAGAAAACAATTCAGATACTTCAAAGCCCTTCGGAAACCAAATGGATTCCTCTAATGAAAATCGCAAAAACGATTGATTTTGTTCACTCACACTTTGTCCTCCTCTCAACACTAAAAGACTTCACCTATCTTTATTACACTATGAGGCCATCCGTCTATTTAGTACGAAAAAAGAGGCTGAATAACAATCCAGTTGTCTCTGTTACGAATGCTTTCTTATAAAGAACCAAATACTAAAAAGCTGATAAAAAACCAACAAAATAATGGTTACGATAACTGCTGCCATTTCATTTATATATCCAAATTCAACTCCAATCACAATTCCCGATAATACCAATAAAAACAAAAGTGCGTCCCAAAATTTCCATTTCACATAAAATGTAATACAAAGTACTAACAGCACGGTACCGATAACAATTGAAAGACGACCATCAATCGTGATGGACTTGACATCGATTATTTCATGCAAAGCTGACATACTTAACGCTAAAAAGAAACTGATTCCCGGAACAAGATAATACAGTACTTTATGAGACGAATAAACTTCCTTCTTTAAAGCCCAAAAGAACGAATATATCGTCAATAAGAAAAAAATAGGAGCCAAAAGACCATTGAAAACAGAAAGAGATAGCTCACCAAACAATGCATCCGGTATGATATAAAAAGCCAAAGGAATGAGTAAGAATGACGCATATCCTAGCCTTTTCCTCCAACTCTCTTTCGGAAGCTCTGCCAATAATTCCTCGCAATAAGCCTTCGGATCTTCTCCGAAAATATCCCGTGCACTTTTTCCTTTTTCCTGAGCATCTAAAAGATGATTCAAAATTTCAAGCAGCGTCTCCTCAGCCCATTTTTCATCGACAGCGGAAGAACGGATATAAAGCAAAATATCACCATATATTTGATTATTTTCTTCCGACAATCGTTTTTGCTTATCGGCATTTTCTTTTATCAAATCACTTACCTTCATAATCTTCATCCCCTTTATATGTTTGCCTCATCAACTGATTAACACTTCTCGATAACACCATCCAATCGTTATGAAAGTTGTATAGGCGCTCTCTTCCCTTCTCCGTAATCTGATAATATTTCCGCTTCGGTCCCTCCTGGGAACTTCTCATATCGCTCGTGACATCGCCTTGCTTTTGCAGCTTCAATAAAATCGGATAAATGCTTCCCTCACTGACCATATTTAAGCCATGTTGCGCCAAAATTTCCGTCATTTCATAACCGTATACTTCCTTTTTGGAAATAATAGCCAAAATACAGCCTTCCAAAATACCCTTCAACATCTGACTTGAAGACAAAACATCCCCTCCAGTACATTGCAATGCAAGATAGCAAGCCTCATAAAGCGTAGGCAATTTTCAGTTGCACTTGTTGCATTTATACAATAGCCCGTTTTCTAATATGCTCATAATCTAAAATAAGCTATCTTGCATTACAAAATAGCTATATGTAAAAAAATAACATATTTTACCAGTTGAGTCAATAAATACTAAAAGCGAGAAGAGATATATCTCTTCTCGCTACCTAATTAACTGATATCTTCAATAAAGCTACCACCAGTGAATTGACTGTTATAAAGATCGGCATAGAAGCCGCCTTGAGCTAATAACTGCTCATGATTTCCTTGCTCGATTACCGTTCCTTGGTTCATAACAAGAATTAAATCGGCATCTTTAATGGTTGACAATCGGTGAGCAATAACAAAGCTTGTCCGACCTTCCATCAATCGGTTCATCGCCTTTTGAATAAATACCTCTGTCCGTGTATCTACACTGCTTGTTGCTTCATCTAAAATTAAGATAGTAGGATTCGCTAAAATGGCACGCGCAATTGTCAGCAATTGCTTTTGACCTTGTGATATGTTTGTTCCCTCTTCGTTTAGTTCCGTCTGATAACCTTCCGGAAGTGTGCGGATAAAATGGTCAGCATGAGCTGCTTTAGCTGCTTCAATGATTTCATCCTTCGTTGCTCCTTCACGTCCATAGGCGATATTTTCCTCAATCGTGCCATTAAATAGCCATGTATCTTGCAGAACCATTCCGAACATGCTGTGCAAATCACTCCGCTTTAAATCCGTAATATCAACACCGTCAATTTTGATACTTCCGCCATTGATTTCATAAAAGCGCATTAGTAAATTTATCAATGTCGTTTTCCCAGCACCAGTTGGACCGACAATCGCAATCATTTGACCAGGCTGAACCTCGATATTCATATCTTTAATCAACAATTGATCTGCTTTGTAGCCAAAGTCCACATGCTCAAATGATACATGCCCCTTCGGATGTTCGATTTCTTTTACATTCGCAACTTCCGGTACTTCTTCCTCTTCATCCAGCAACTCAAAGACACGTTCAGCCGAAGCAATTGTTGACTGAATAATGTTAGCAATATTCGCCGTCTGCGTAATCGGCTGTGAGAATTGTCGGGCATATTGAATGAATGCTTGAATATCCCCGACCGTAATATAAGCCCTTGTTACAAAAATACCGCCGACTACACTGATCAAGACATATCCAAAGTTATTAACAAAGTTCATTAACGGCATAATAATTCCGGAAATAAATTGCGCTTTCCAGCTATAAGTATACAGCTTCTCATTAATAACCTTAAATTCTTCCATTGCCTTCTTCTCATGTCCGAAAGCCTTTACCACTTCATGACCTGTATATATTTCTTCTACGTGACCACTTAAGTCGCCCAATGATTTTTGCTGTCCGCCAAAAAATCCTTGAGACTTCTTTGCTACTTTAACAGCAATTAGTGCACTTAAAGGCAACGTACATAATAAGATTAGCGTCATTACCGGACTAATTGACAGCATCATAACTGTAACACCGACCAATGTCACAATCGACGTAATTAATTGTGTTAAACTTTGCTGCAACGTTGTACTAATATTATCTACATCATTTACTACACGACTTAATGTTTCACCAGTTGTCGTACCATCAAAATAACTTAATGGCAAACGTGAAATCTTCGCTTCCGCTTCTTCACGTAACTGATAAACTGTCCGCTGGGCTACACCCGCCATTACAAATTGTTGTATGAACGAGAATAATGAACTGATGATATATAAACCAATCAGTATAATGATGATACGGAGTATATATCCAAAATCAATACCAGCGCCTGGAACTCCTGCCATTTTTAAAGAAACACCCTCAAAAATTTTAGTAGTGGCCTTACCTAAAATTTTCGGCCCTAATATTGTAAAAATCGTACTAAGAATGGCAGCGAAAAAAACTGTTAACAATCGAGGTTTATAGGGCGCTAAATATCTAATTAATCGCTTTAATGTTCCTTTAAAATTCTTAGCTTTTTGGAAAGGAGCACCCGCTCCTCCTGGAGGACCGAATCCTGGGCCTTTAGCTCTACTCATGCAATCTCCTCCTCTGATAGCTGAGAAGATACAATTTCCTTATAAACATCACATGTATCCATTAGCTGTTTATGTGTTCCAATACCTGCTACTGTGCCTTTATCGAGAACAATGATGCGATTCGCATCCATAACGGTAGAAACACGCTGTGCAACAATTAGTACCGTCGACTCCGTTGTTTCCTCCTTTAATGCTGCTCGCAGTTTGGCATCCGTTTTGAAATCCAATGCAGAAAAGCTATCGTCGAACATGTAGATTTCAGGCTTACGCACAAGTGCCCTTGCAATCGAAAGACGTTGTTTTTGGCCGCCCGAAACATTTGTCCCACCTTGAGATATTTCTGAGTTAATGCCATCTTTCATATTCATCACAAAGTCATACGCTTGCGCTACCTTAGTTGCATGTATGATTTCTTCTTCCGTTGCTTGTTCATTACCGAACAGAATATTTTCCTTCACACTACCTGTGAACAGTACAGCCTTTTGTGGAACTAAACCAATTTTTTTTCGTAATACTTCTATTGGCATATCTTTCACATTCACGCCGTCCACAAGTACAGCCCCTGAATCCACATCATAAAAACGCGAAATTAGTTTTAATAATGTCGATTTCCCAGAGCCTGTCCCTCCAATAATCGCTGTAATTTCACCTGGCTCAGCACTAAATGAAAGATTACGTAGCGCTGGTTCCTCTGCACCTGGATAGCTGAATGTGACATTTTGAAATTCGATATATCCTTTTTGATGAAAAGTCATTTCTTTCGTTTCCTCATCTTTAATAATCGGTGCAATAGCCAGTACTTCATTAATACGAGCTGCTGACGCTGAAGCACGCGGAATCAGAACAAACATCATCGATAGCATGACCATCGAAAACATAATTTGCATTGCATATTGAATAAATGCCATCAAATCGCCCACCTGCATGGCACCTGCATCTATCCGAATCGCTCCGAACCAAACGATAGATATCTGCGTTAAGCTCATGATGAGCGTCATTGCTGGCATTAAAAAGGCCATAATTTTATTAACCTTAATCGTCGTTTCTGTTAAATCAGAGTTCGCATCTTTAAAACGGTTCTGCTCAAATCCTATTCGATTGAATGAGCGAATCACCCGAACACCAGTCAAGTTTTCCCTAATAATACGATTGACTCGATCAAGTCGTACCTGCACTTGCTTAAACAATGGAATTGCACGACGAACAACAAGGAAAATGACAAGTACCAAAATCGGTACGGCCACAATAATAACCCATGATAATCCCGCATTTTTTGACAAAGCCATAATAATTCCACCGATGGCCATCAACGGTGCCATTACCATCATTCTCAGTATCATGTTCAATACAAGCTGAACTTGCGTTACATCATTCGTCGTTCTTGTAATCAGTGAGGCTGTTCCCACTTCCGTAAATTCATGCAAGGAAAAGTGTTCTACATGATCAAAAATTCTTTGACGCAAATCTTTACCAAAAGACATTGCTACCCGTGCACTATAGTAACTCGCTGTAATTGCTGCAATTGCTCCAAGCAAGGTTACTAGCAACATAAAGCCACCAATTTTAAAAATATACGGTATATCTTGATTTATAACACCATTATCAATAATATCTGACATCAATGTTGGTAAATACAACTCCGATAAAGTCTGTATAAATATAAACCCAACAATTAGAACAATTCGTAATTTATATGGTGTTAAATAGCGAAACAACTTACGCATTCTATAATCCTCCATTACACTTCATTAAACAAAAAAGGCTAACAACTAGTAAACCTAGTGTTAGCCTTCCTCATTATTTTAATGTAACAAATGCCTTTTCAACCGCTGTAATTGTCTTGGCAATATCTTCATCGCTGTGAGCTGTTGAAAGGAATAACCCTTCAAATTGTGAAGGAGGTAGGAAAATTCCTTCATTCGCCATTTCACGATAATAGTTTGCAAAGAAATCAAGATCGGATGCTTTTGCCGTTTCATAATTTATAACCTTCTCATCTGTAAAGAAGAAACCAATCATCGATCCCGCACGGTTAAAGGTTAATGGCACTCCATATTTCTTTGCCGCATCTGTTATGCCTTCCTCAAGCAGATCAGCCTTACGTTTGAATTCCTCATAATCAGCAGGTGTCAATCGGCTTAATGTTGCAATTCCAGCAGTCATTGCCATCGGGTTCCCCGACAACGTACCTGCTTGATAAATCGATCCACTCGGTGCAATTTGATTCATGATTTCTGCTTTTCCACCATAAGCCCCAACAGGTAAACCTCCGCCTACCACTTTACCTAAACATGTAATGTCCGGGTCAACTCCGTAATAGCCGCTAGCACAATTATATGCTACACGGAAGCCTGTCATTACTTCATCAAAAATCAACAAGGAACCGTAGTCATTCGTAATATCACGCAGTCCTTGCAGAAAGCCAGGAAGTGATGGAACAACTCCCATATTTCCTGCTACCGGTTCAACAATGACACAGGCAATATCTTCACCGAAACGTTCAAATGCATAACGAACACTTTCAAGATCATTGTAGGGCACTGTAATTGTATTTTGCGCTACACCTTCAGGAACTCCCGGACTATCTGGTAAGCCTAATGTTGCAACACCCGAGCCTGCTTTGATCAGCAATGAATCACCATGCCCATGGTAGCAACCCTCAAATTTCAAAATCTTATTGCGGCCAGTATAGCCTCTTGCCAATCGTAAAGCACTCATTGTCGCTTCTGTACCAGAATTCACCATACGAATGATTTCTATGGAAGGAATGCGATTAATGATTAGCTTCGCCAGTTCATTTTCCAATAAAGTCGATGCACCAAAGCTTGTACCCGTTTCAGCCACTTTCTTAAGTTCTTCAACTACTTCCGGATGACTATGCCCAAGAATCAGCGGTCCCCATGATAACACATAATCTATGTACTCATTACCATCAATATCATAAATTTTCGAACCTTGTCCACGTTCCATAAAAATCGGGTCCATTGCCACTGATTTAAAGGCACGAACTGGACTGTTTACTCCACCAGGCATTAAAGTAACGGCTTCCTTAAAAGCTGCTTTCGATTTCTCATAACTACGCATCTAAAACCTCTCCTCTATTTAAAAAAGCGCAAGACGCCCCGTTTAGCACCGTATGAACTAAGGCTCTCACCGATGAGAGTTACAACAACGTTGCAACAGGACATGGCGATTTTAATTGTTGTTCCTTATTCCCCATATTAAGATAAAGGAAACACGCTCAGTGATTCGATTTGTCCAATTACATCGGCCAGCCCATCTCTCTTCTAGAAATCAAAACCGGATTTCTCACCTGAGAGCTGTCTTATGCTGTTCGAGAATAAACGGGTCGATTCCACATTTGGGTGTTAACTTTATCGTAGGGAGATTGCCAAAGTTCATATGGTCCTGGGTACTAGAGCTAGACAGCGCTATCTAAAATTTTTTACTTTCACATTGTTGTAAAAAAACGTCATCGATCCTTATTTATCTTCTTGCAGGTAACGTGCAACATCCTTAGCAAAGTACGTGATGATTAAATCTGCTCCCGCACGCTTAAAGCCAGTAAGTGTTTCTAATACAATTTGCTTCTCATTAATCCAACCGTTTAAAGCCGCTGCTTTAATCATGCTGTATTCACCACTTACATTGTACGCAACAATCGGTAAATTCATATTATTCTTCACATCGCGAATGATGTCCATATAGGCAAGAGCTGGCTTCACAATAAGGAAATCTGCTCCTTCCATCAAATCAGACTCTGCCTCACGTAAAGCTTCCATACGATTTGCCGGATCCATTTGGTACGTTTTGCGGTCTCCGAATTGTGGTGCACCATTAGCCGCATCACGGAATGGACCATAATAAGAGGATGCATATTTTACTGAATAAGACATGATTGGAATGTGTGTATAGCCCGCTTCATCTAAACCAAGGCGGATAGCTGCAACAAAGCCATCCATCATATTAGACGGCGCTATAATATCAGCCCCTGCCTCAACCTGACTGATTGCTGTCTTAACCAACACTTCTAGCGATTCATCATTTAAAATGTCACCATCACGAACAAGTCCGCAATGGCCGTGATCTGTATATTCACACAAGCATGTGTCAGCAACGACAAGTACATCTGGATGATTTTCTTTTACTAGCTTTGTTGCCAACTGAACAAGTCCATTATGGCTGAATGCTCCTGTGCCTACCGCATCCTTATCTGCCTCAAAAGGAACACCAAACAAAATAAAGGCGCGGATTCCAAGCTTTTTCGCCTCTTCGACCTCGGCTAACAAATTATCCAAGGACAATTGATAAACGCCAGGCATTGAGCTTACTTCATTTTTCACATTTTCTCCGGCTGCAACAAAAATTGGATAAATTAAATCTTCCGTACGTAAAAACGTTTCTCTCACTAAAGCACGCATATTTTCGTTTTTACGTAATCTTCTATGACGTGCAAATTCAACATTTGACATAATACTTTCCCTACCTTTACTTATGTGTTCAGGATTTTTATTTATCATTTTGATAAGCCATTAATCCGGCAACTAAACCTTCTATTGTGTACGGCTCTGCACATATATGAACTTGTAAGCCATAAGCTTGAGCTGTTTGCTTGGCAATTGGTCCTATGCATGCAATCACACAAAGCGAGAGATATGACTGCAATGAATACTTCTCTACTACCTTCATTAAATGCTCAACGGCAGATGAACTTGTAAACGTAATAACATCAATCTGTTCATTCTTAATTGCTTCACACAACTTTTCTTCACTTTCCTCAGGCATTGCATTCTCATAAAGAATCACTTCATCGCAAATATGACCATTCTCTTGAATACGTTTAGCGATTATATTACGTGCCAAGTTACCTTTGACAATTAGCACCTTAGATGCTTTATGCAGCAGAGGAATAAACTCTTCAACAAAGCATTCTGCGACAAATTGTGAAGGAACAAATTGCTGAGCATGTCCATAGGATCTAAGTACCTTCTCTGTTTTTCTGCCTATGACGGCAATTTTAGGCAGAAGCGAGGTCTCGGCTTTTTGCCGAAAAAAGTGCTCCACACCATTTTTGCTTGTGAAAATAATCCAGTCGTAATCCGTTACGTTTGCCAGTTTATCTATTGCTACTTTATCTAAGTGGCTAGGGCGAAATCCAATCATCGGTATAAGAAGCGGATCTCCTCCCGCTCTTATAATTAAATCAGCAAATTCTTTATTATCGCTTTCTTCTCTCGTAAGTAATACCTTCTTACCTGTTAGAAAAGAATCATTTCTCATGAGTGATTACTCTCAGCTTTTACATCGTCAATTAATTGCTGTCCGCCTCGTTCTTTAATTAACTGAGCCGCTCTTTTTCCTACTTCTTCAGCGTCATGACCAATCACTTGCTCCTTCAAAATCACTGTACCGTCTGGAGACGCGACTAAAGCTGTTAATGCAATCTCATCTCTGTCGTCAATAGTAGCATAACCGGCAATCGGCACTTGACAGCCACCTTCCATTGCATAAAGAAATGCTCTTTCAGCAGTTACGGTTTTCTCTGTAGAACGGCAAGTAAACTTCGCTAATTCTTGCAACAATTCTGCATCACTACTGCGGCACTCTATTGATAATGCTCCTTGTCCAACTGCCGGCACGCAAAGAGTATCATCTAAGTATTGGGTAACAATCTCTTTGCTCCATCCGAGTCGAGACAAACCAGCTGCAGCCAAAATAATGGCATCATAATCTTCTTCTTTCAGTTTATTAATTCGTGTATCGATATTTCCACGTATCCATTTAATTTGTAAATCCGGACGCTTTGCCAGTATTTGTGCACTTCTTCGCAAAGAACTTGTCCCAACAATCGCACCTTTTTTTAACTGCTCTAAAGTGCTACCGTCTTTGGAAATCAACACATCACGGTGATCCTCTCTAATTGGGATACAGCCAATTGTTAGACCTTCAGGAAGCAACGCAGGCATATCCTTCATACTATGAATAGCCATGTCAATTTCATTAGATAATAGAGCTTCTTCAATTTCTTTAACAAACAAGCCTTTCCCGCCTACTTTAGAAAGAGTCACATCTAAAATACGATCGCCCTTTGTGACAATCTCTTTTACTTCAAATTCAAAAGGTAAGCCTAAATCTCTAAGTTGCTGAATCACCCAATTTGTTTGTGTAAGTGCTAGCTTACTTCTTCTTGAACCGACAATAATTTTTCTCATGTTATCCTCCTAAATGTTCCAATAGTGAAAGCCTGATAAACTGCTAAACAAGAAAAAATTCAATAATACTAGTAAAAATGCAGCGATATTGATGAGGGCTAAATTTTTGCCGAATATTTGCTTTCCCTGCTTACAATATATATAGAATGAATAAACAATAATTATAAAAAACGAGCCTACTATTTTCGTATCAATCCAATTTATATCTGGAAGCTTAATCTGTGCCCATCTTACGCCAAGCACAAGAGCGATAAAAAGAACCGGTATGCCAATTACATTCAATATGTAAGACAATTTCTCGAGCTTCGATAAATCGCCTAATCTTAAAAGTTTTTTACCCCATTTTTTCTTCTTAAGTAAATCATACTGTATTAAATAAAGAATTGAAAAAATAAAGGACAATGTAAAAACTGCATAAGCAAAAATTGCCATTGTAATATGAATAAACAGCAATTCCGAAACCAATTGCTGCGCCATTACCTGAGATTGAATTTGTGACGGGGCGAATGTATGTACCACCATCAAAATGAACCCAAGAGCATTCGTAAAAAACAAGATGAAATCCATCTTGAAAAACTTATTAATAAAAACAGCAAAACCTATAATGAGCCATACATAAAAATATAGCCCTTCAAATAGGGTCAAAACAGGGAATCTCCCTGTTTCCATCATATATAGACATAAAAAAATTGTTTGCAGTACCCAAACAACCAAGAGTAACCAGAAAGCAAATTTATTCACTTTCTGGTTAGTATGATGAAAATCTATGAAATATAAAAGAACAGAAATTGCATATATGATAACAGTAACTTCATGAAGCCTTGTTATTGAAATGTCTAGCATTACATAAACCTCTCTTACGCTTCAACTGCCAGAGCCTTCAATTCACCTGCTTTTGCTGATGGAGCTTGATTCATTTCACTCTTCAATTTTTGAAGTTCTACCAAACCTTCAATGTTGAAAGTTTTAATAAAACGATCAATTGCCTCATCACGATGCTTAACACCCGATAGTTCCTTCACATACAAAATAGGATCCTTTAGCATTTGATTAATAATACTCTTTGTATGCTTACTAATAATCTTTCTCTCTCTGTCAGACAGATGCGATAGCTTTCTTTCAAGGCTCTCCATCGTATCAGCCTGAATTGCTAAAGCTTTTTCTCTTAAGGCAGAGATGACTGGAACAACGCCAAGCATATTCATCCACTGATTAAAGCTTTCAATTTCAGCTTCAATCATCATCAAAATAGCTTCTGCCGCTATTTTTCGTTCTTGAAGGTTCGCTTCCACAATTCCCTCCAAATCATCTATATCGTATAAAAATACGCTATCAATTTCGTTAATTGCCGGATCCAAGTCTCTCGGTACAGCGATGTCCACCATGAAAATCGGACGACCTTTTCTTAATTGATCAACATAAACCATTAATTCTTTTGTAATGACATAATCTTTCGAGCCAGTTGAAGAAATAACGATATCCGCATCAAGCAAAGCACATTGAAGCTCCTTAAGATCTTTGGCCATACCGTCAAATTTTCTGGCAAGAACAACAGCTTTCTCATGAGTACGATTAATAACAGAAACCTTTTTCGCTCCAGCACTGTATAAATTTTGAATAGCCAGCTCGCCCATCTTACCTGCTCCGACTACCAGAACATTTTTGTCGTTTAAGCTACCAAAAATTTTCTTTGCCAGCTCTACTGCAGCATAGCTCACTGAAACAGCATTCGTATTAATTTTCGTTTCAGCATGCGCTCTTTTTGCTAAGGTAATCGCTTGTTTAAATAGATGATTAAAAACAGTCCCTATAGTTTCTTCTTGCTGCGCCTCTGCATAGCTAGATCGTACTTGACCAAGTATTTGCGTTTCCCCTAGAATCATTGAATTCAATCCGCAAGTTACTTGAAATAAATGATCAGCAGCCCGGTCACCTTCATAAATGAATAAATATGGCGCGAACTCTTCTGTCGGCATGTTAAACCATTGTGATAAAAACTCTTTAATATAGTACCGACCAGTATGAACCTGATCAACAACTGCATATATTTCCGTTCTGTTACAAGTTGAAATAATAATATTCTCTAAAATACTTTTTTTATTTTGCAACGCTTTCATTGCATCTTTTAGCTCTGATTCATTAAAAGCCAAACGTTCACGAATCTCAACAGGTGCAGTTTTATAATTTAAACCAACTGCTAGTATAAACATCCCCTTATCCGCACCCCCACGTAAGTTAACATAGTTACTCATTCAAAATTATACCATGCGAAAACTTTGAACTATCAAAAAATTTTGAACATATCATGACAGACTAGTTGATCATAACACGACAGACTATGTTACTATTAATATATTAATACATAATTATAGATTAGAATTATTACTAAGTAATAATTTATCAATCAAATTGAAAATCTTCAAGTAGTTTGTTTGGAAAGAAGGAATATTCATGAAATCTCATAATTTATTCTCAGGTGTTATTTTAATTGGCTTCGGCCTTTATTACTTGATGGAGCGATTCAATATCGCCCTTTTGCAAGACTTGCATACTTGGCCTACATTATTGTGCATTACTGGTATTGCCTTTTTCGTACAAGCGTATAAAGCAAAACATTATGACTCCATTTTGCCTGGCGTTATTTTTTTCGGCTTCGGTGTCCATTTTCATGTGATAACAACCTATCACTTATGGTCAAATAATATTGGCGTATTTATTCTTATTATTTCCTTAGGCTTATTGCTGCAATCGAATAAAACACGATCCGGTTATTTACCAGGAATTGTTCTATTGTTTGTTTCACTTTTTCTATTATTCAATGACAAACTGTTAGAAATACTTGGTTTCGTTCAAACAGAAATTATTTCAACCTTTTCACTTTGGGCAATTATTTTAATCGGTCTAGGATCCATTCTTTTATTTATTAAAAAATAGATTCTCTGGTGCCATATGCACATGAACAGCCGTTAGCATATACTGAAAATAAAGAGGATGATTTTATGGGTATACTCACGAAAAGAATATCCATTTTTATTCTACTTTCATTATTTGCAGCATTTCAGCTTATATGGCTGTTTTCTTTTGACCACACATTCAGCGAAGTCGTTTTAATACTTATTGTCAGTTCACTATTCATATTATTCAGCGGGCTTTTTTCCATTGACAATATAAACGACAAGCAATCCTTCAATTTCAGAATGCGCATCGGCTTCGTCCTGGAACTGCTGGCATTCATTTTATTAGTTTAAATCAGTCCGGGAATCCGATATGTCGGACACATTGGGCTTTTAGGTTGGAGATCCATCTAGGCAAGCGGACGGTGCTATTTTGTATTGACCACGCCTTTCTCTGCCTGATAGCGCTATCCTTCGTTGCGATGGCGCTATATTTATCTCTCACCGCGCTTTTGTTACTGTGACGGCGCTCTCATGATGTTTTTTTCAGTGTACGAAAGGCTAGTTTTAACTTCCAAAAACGAATTTTATGGTGTTGCACCGAAAAAGAACGGCAGTACCCAAGCTAAAGCAAAAAAACGAAGGGCCCATCATCCTATTGATGTACTCTTCGTTTTTTTGTTTTCATATTACATTTTTGCTTGTAAGGATTTCCACGCTTCTTCTTTACCTTGACCAGTTTCAGATGAAAATAAAATAATTTCATCTCCCTTTTCAAGCTGTAGCGTTTCTTTTGTTACCTTTAAATGTTTCTGCCATTTACCTCTTGGAATTTTATCCGCTTTCGTTGCAATGACAATGCAAGGAATTTCATAATGCTTGAAGAAACCATACATCATTATATCATCCTTCGTCGGTGGATGACGCAAATCGACAATCAATAGTGCTGCCTTAAGCTGCTCACGTGTCGTTAAGTATGTTTCAATCATTTTCCCCCAGGCTGCACGCTCTGATTTAGATACCTTCGCATAACCGTAGCCTGGAACGTCCACAAAATGCA
>JAEIGA010002610.1_pt1 | contig 28695 bp, 26 predicted proteins | sample 9270691 | NCBI WGS metagenome assembly JAEIGA01 (sample SAMN17057246, study PRJNA624740) | gut metagenome | biome: biome; isolation source: fecal sample | host: Bos grunniens | place: China: Xizang | collected 2019
AACTTTAAGCCATGGCATAGCTTTAATCTCGAGATTACAATTCCTCATCGACAATGCTGAGATATTGTTATACAGATTAGCCGCCATCTGCATAGCATCGTGATGGTTAAAACTATTCATTAAAAAATTATCATCAATTGTAAATGGGTTAGCAGTATCACCTTCTATCTTAGTTCTATCACTAGGATAGTATGCTAATGCACTTCCACGTCTTCCATTCTTAGTATCGCCGAATTCAGTATGAATTGTATCACTGCTATATTCTTCTGATGTTTTATCAAATATCACAATACCAGTAATTTTTGGAAATTCTATATCTGAATGTCCAACTTCTATCTGGTAATCTTCTTCTATTTCTAAAGGATTCGAATTGTCAAGTTTGATATACTCAAATCTACCGTGCCCATCTATGACACCAAACACGCCATTAAATTGACATATGGCTTGCAAAACAGTTGATGCAGTTATCTGAGTCTCACGTACCTTATCTTGTTCTTCTTTTGGTATCCGATCTATGTGGGCTTTAATACCGCATAAAGGATTGCCGGTCGTCTCATATATAGTATAGCAAGCGTCAAGATAAGCTTCATAATAGTCCTGATGACCATCTTGAAGTTTATAATAAACTTTACCGCTAACAACCGATGCATCTTGTGATAAAACATAGTTAGTACCGTCAAACTCGTACCAACTCTCAACCATAGGATTTTCGTTTCCAGTAGGAGTCACGACTACATAATTATATTCGAATGCAGCTCCTGTATTAACACCTATGTCAATTATCTGTTTTCTAGCAACTGGGTCAGTTACATTCCAACCTTGCATAATATCAGCAGCTTCGCCTTTTACAAAATTTGGATGCCCACCTATGCGGTCAGCAATTATTTCATTGTCATAATCTATTGGATTAACATTTAATGTTTTTGGTATCTCAATATCATCATTTATTAAATGGGCATCTTGAACTTGATCCCATCCTTCATTTTTCTTCTTTATTTCTTGACCAGTAGGAGAGGTCTCGATACCGTCATTTGCTATGAAATTCCAAAATGAGTTTCGTAAATCATATATCGAACGTTTTATATCTTCGGCGCTAGATCCTTCATCTTCAGCTTTTGGCTCTTCACCATACTGCCACACATACCAGTCAGTCACATCATAGTTATCAAGTAATCGACTAAGAAAATCGTTAGCAGTTACTGTTCTAACTAAATCTCTTGATTTATCTCTCTTAACCTCATTAACAATACCAGTGAATACTCTTATTTTCCAAAGAGTATCATCTACAGTCATTGTTAACTCAACATATAATTTTTGGTCTTTTAAATACCTAAAATCATTCTCTATTTTGAATTCTATAGAACTCGATATGCATCCTGTGAAATCTATATCACTTCCGGACTGAAGAGATCGCTTAAGTTTAAAGCTATCATCTTCTATTTGGTCATCCGTATACATGAGAGCATTTTCATCACTTACATGCTCAAAGTATACTTTATTATCTGTTACTGTTGTATCTTCAGTTAAGATATATTTTTTGGCTTTATCGCTATGTTCATACCAGCCATTAGCTTTTGGATTATCTCCCTGATTGGGGTGAACTTTCTTTTTATAATCTACAAACTTGATAATTATTCCTTTTGGGTTTTCTTCATCAAGCCATAGTACTTTAAATAATTCGGGGTCATCTTCGTAATATCTTATATTCATAAGATCACCTCTCTTTTATCGTCACATCAAATCCATCGTATCTTTTTCCGCCATTCATATAAGGCATCGTGTTTGATGGATCCATTTCGAGATATGCTTTTATCTCTTTTGTAGTATTTAAATTATTGACGTAAACAGTTATGGTGATCAACCCACTCCTCTGCTTTAAACGATTATACTCGTTAAAGAATTCTTGAAAATTCTCAGCAGCAGAAAGAGAGGTTGATACATCATCATAACTATTATCATCAAAAAACTTAAGAGTAAAGGAACCACTAATCTGGTCACGAATGTACTCTTTATGGGTAACTCCATTAATATCTGTGTAATCTTTAGTCACAGGTTTTGAAGTAACCTTATAACTAGGCACAGTGATGAATCGGGTATAATCTTTATTACCCATTTTGAATAAACTCTGTCCAGACATAGTGGTTGTTCCTTTCTCTTAGTTTTAATTAAGCAAGTGAAGCTCTTATAGCACCATTTCTGGCAATCATAAGAGGACTCACTCCAGAATCTCTAGTGGCTTTTTCATTTTCCACTTTAACAATGTCGAATATTCCTTCGGCATTAGTATCAAGATGTACATTAACAATGACATTCGTATTATCACTATTAAGTAACATATTGGCTAACTCGACATTACCATCCATTATAGCTTTCTTATAAGCATCTTCAAGGCGATCAACAGAATCATCATAAGTTGTCATATATGCTCTTCCAGCTATACGAGCCTGTGACGTACTGAATGTTGTATCGAGTGCAGTCATGCCATCATATACATTGCTAAGATCTAACACAGGTCTTATCATAGGAGTCGTATCCATATCTTCTGTAAATGTCGAAGATATAGCACCAATAGCTTCAGATAATGAATCAAGAGTAGCATCACCAAGATTTTCAGATGCATTCTCAGCAAGTGAAATGTTCTTAGTAATACCTTGAACAAATCCAAGAACTGAGAATCTAGCTATCTCGGCATATTCCTTAGAAGGAGATGCGATACCAAGCTCTTTAGCTGTACCATTGTAAATTGAACCGCCAATAAGTTGACCTACTTTTTTGCACTCAGCAAGATAATCATTAGCATTTAGCCATAATCCATCGACTGTATGAACCATGATTTCTTGAGCTTTTTCCTCAGAAAGTTTGGATATGGCAGTTGCTAAATTATTTACGTAATACTTACCTTTACCGGCATTCTTTATTTCTTCACCATTACGTTTCATATACTCGGATATTGCTGGATCGTAATTAGCTGTAACCATTGATGGGTCAATAGAAAATTCTTTTGCAATCTTCTCTCGCCATGTAGTTCCGAGCCAAGAAGCTCTAGTATCAAGCCATTTATTAACATTGTCCTCGAATGCTTCCGTAACTGATACACCTGCAGCATCTCCAACGGCTCCAACTGTCTTTGTTACATCATCAGTTGTGTCTTCAATAGCGTTCTGAGTTGTCTTAGACGTATCCTTAACAACACCAGCATAATTGTGCTCGATATCATTCAACTGATCAGCAGTTATACTAAATACTTCAACATTCTTATCCTGACAAGACTTCCTGAATTCAGCGTATTGATCACGAGTATAGAACTTCTTAACACTATCAACGTAATATAACATCTCAGTGCCAGTATATTTCTCAGCCGCTTCTTGAATAGCTGATTTATCAATTGCTCCGCTGCCAAGAGCAGAACCAGAAAACATTTCTGCCATGTTGAAATGCGTTTCATCAATTATATTAGCAGCATAGTTGGAAGCTCGCCAAGCGCCAAATTCATGAGTTGACATGATATGCTCAGTAATATTTCCAAGCGCATCAGCAGTTTTGAAATATATTACCTCCTGATCCTTATCGTATTCAAGCATTAACTTTGTTAACTCATCTTGCGTAAACTTAACACCTTTTATTACTGCCGAAGACAAATTGTTAACTGTTTTTTCGGTAGTTTCTGAAATGTGATCAGAGGTTTCATCCGTTTGACTTATTATAGCGCCAGAAGTTGCATTGCTTGATTCTATAATTTCAACACCGACACGTTCATAACTATTTCCAATCTGCTTAGCTACTGACTCGGGCATCTCAAGGCTCTGAGTGTATAGTTCATTTGCCTGCTCAAATTCTTCGCCTGTCATCTCTAAGAATGCTTCTACATACTTATAGCCTTCAGGACCCATTTCAGCTAAATATTGAAGTAAAGGACCCGATATACCTCTCATAGCAAGCATATCAATTCCATTAGCCCAATTCTGCATTCCGCGTAACTGAGACTTCATATTATTAATAAGCTCTTTAGGGTTCATAATCTCTTCATCAGCTGTAAATCGCTCAAAGATATTCATTTGATTCTTTAAAGTATCAGTAAGAGATTCAATAGTCCCTTTGGTTGATCCACCAGCTGAACCAGCATTTGCAAGGGCTGACGCATAATCGTCCGTTGCTGATGCTGCATCTTCTGTAGTGCTAACATCGTCTCCGTCTAAGAAATTGAATGTATCAGTAGACCATATACTTGAAAGGCTATCTTTAAGCCCACCAAGGAATGAATTCTCACCGATTAATTTATCAGTAACTTCACCAATGGATTTCTTACCAGTAACTACATCATAAACGGATCCAACAACCTTGCCTACTTTAGTTTGCGAGAATCCTTCTTTTATGCCTGACAAGAATCCTTTCTGAACGCCATCGGCTGCATCAGAACCTGCACTAAAGAATGAAGGCATTTCACCAGCAATGCTCTTATCAAATCCGGTTGAACACATCTTGCCAGCCCATTCGAACCATTCTGAAGGTGAATGAATCTCTAATGGGTCTGTGAATCCAGTTTGAACAGCTACCGCAGCACCTAGAGCAGTTCGTCTGAATACGGGAACACTCTTTGCCATACCATTAGCAAATCCTCTTGTAACATTAGTAGCAACACTAGTTCCAAGATTATTCATATTTGCGAGGGAAGCAAACCCCTGCTTTATAACTGCAATAGCAGTAACAAATGATTGAGCCATATTAATCATGGCATTACCTACTGATATTGAAGCTATTTCTATCTTGGTACTGAATAATATCATTGCACCGCCAAGAATAACTACTATACGCGTTATATTGGCCATCACACCTACAACAGCCATAACAATCGGTAGAACTGGAGTTAATAAGAAGCCAGCTGCAGCAACGGCAGTAAATCCGGCTGCAACAAACATTAAACCGATTCCCGTAACTATCAAACTTCCCGCATTAGCCAGATTCGTCAGTGACATGCTAAATAATGTCATAGATGCAAAGCATCCGCTAATAGCATTTACTAATAATGCAAGGGTTAATGTAAATATAGATATTGTAGTTACAACACCCATGATAGCTGATGATATCATCGTCATTCCAATGCCAGTAACTATAGCGCCAACACCGAACACGATAAGTCCGGCACCTAATGATATAAATGCAGGCCCAAGAGCTGCAATATAGCCACCGCAAGCCCATAATCTTAAAAAAGCTTGTTCCAGATTATCAGCGGGGCCAACAACACCAACAATTGTATCATTAAATACTTTAATAGCTCCAGCCATAGCTAAAATGCCTAATGCGCCAGCTATTCCGCCAAGACCAAGCCATATTAATCCTCGACCTAAAACTATAAGTGCTAAACCAAATAACGCCATAGGTCCAGCCGTTGATAATAATTTATCAAAGGCTTTAGTAATAGCTTCAGTGTCGCCAAATATATTTGTGAGTGTTAATTGGAGAACCTTAACTGCACCGCAAAGTGCTAATATACCAAGAGCTCCGAGAACTCCGCCAACACCCATTGTAATAAATCCTAAACCAAGAGAAATCAATGCCTGTCCTACAGAGTTCATTATAGGAACAGCAAACCCCAATGTTTTAAGTGTATCAACTATCATTGGTAATTTCTCAAGCAAAGCATCCATTAGAGCTATTGACGCATCTTTAAATGATAATATAATTGCTGATAAAGCAGATAAAGTAAGTCCTAACGCTAACATAAACGGTGTAGCAAGACCTAGAGCTGCTCCGAAAGCAACTATCATTAAGCTCAATGACATAGAAACAGCAAATAATCCAGGTGATAACATGATTAATGTGTAACTAAGAGCTTGCAAGGCAGAGTTTAATACGCCAAGAGCTCCTATATTCTTTGCCACTATATATCCGGCTTCTGATAATCCTTGCACAACGCCAACAATTTTAGTGGAAGCATCTGAAAGTATTAACACTAACGCTGATAATCCCAACGAGAACATAGTAGTAGATGCTGAAAGAATTGTTAAAGCACCAGATATAATTACTATAAATGGACTAAACCATGTAAGTATTGCCATAAATGTTGTAAATACAAATATAGATTTTATACTTAGAGAATTGATTGCGGCGATAAATGCCTGGAATCCAGGTGCCGATTGAGCTAACAAATTTACAGCAGCAGATACACCAAGTACAGCCAATGTAAATGGTAGTAATGATACTGTGCATAATAACGCACCAGCACCAAGAACTATCATACCAAGGCCAAGCCCAACAAATGCACCACCAACAGCTGCCATTTTACCGCCTTGATCCCATAACAATGCAAGGTTTATAGCCAATTCGTCTAACGGAGCATATGCCAGCATAGTTACAGCGCCAGCAAATGCTATCATGGCTAATGTTATACCGCCTAATACGGCTATGGCTAGACCAATGTATTGGACGGGTATTTTTTGTAAAGCATTAGCCAATACTCCAAATGTGGCTTCCATACCTACAAATACAGCAGACATGATAACCATAGCTCCCATCATCTTCCAGAAATTATCATAATTAAGACTAGATAAAATCGCTATAGAAGATGCGAATATAGGTATTATAGATGCGATAGCACCTATAGCTGCTATAAGCATACTAAGATTTGCTTTATTTATTTGCATATTACTTGCTTCTGCTAAAGCTAATGCAAGTTTTGAAAGTAGCAGGGCAGCTAATACTAAACCACTCATTTTACCAGCAAATGATAAAGCATCAACATTGCTAGTTAGAGCTATTACTCCGCCAAAAGTCATTAAAACTGCTGATAATACGCCGAGTATTGGTAATACTTTCTTTATATCTCCAGCTATTCCTGTCCATCTAGTTATAGCTATTAACAAACCGGTCATGCCAGCAACACCCATTGTTAGGAACGAAATCTTTCCAATAAAGTCTTCTGTCGGTATACCTCTTAAGATGTAAATCATTCCGCTTAATGCAGCCGCTAATCCACCCATAGATGTTAATAAAGTAACGACATATATAAGTGAACTGAAATCAAAATTCTGAGTTCCATACCATTTTAATATATTAGTTACTCCGATTAATGCAACTGCTAAGACTACTGATATGCCACCAAGTATAGATATAATTTCTGTAAAATTTAAATTAGTTCTTGATATTATGTATGCAACTGCCCCCATGGCAGATACTAAACCAATTATTCCACCAAATATAACGCCAAGACCTACGAAACTCTTAGCATTAGCTTTGCTTAGTCTATCACTTTCTTGTGCAATTAATATTGTAAACCATGTTAAAGCCAACATTACACTAGCAAATGTAGCAAGCACACCAGTTAACGCATCGTAGCCATTAGTATTATGAAGAATAACGGTTAAAGCACCCATCTCACCAATAATAAGCGCAATTCCTGACATAATGGTAACAAGTATCTTAAACATGCCATCAAAAGTCTTCTTTGATTTTGAGCCATTAGCTAAGTTACTCTCGACGTCACTCTTAAGAGTTCCAATAGCAAATATAAGTATGCTAATCATGCCCATAACAGCGGCTATGCCAGTTATAGCCATCCAATAAGAATCTGTGTCATCGGCTAATAATGATAATATGGCAATAGATCCCATTAATTCGCCTATTAAAAATATTGTAGGTATTAATACTTTAAGTATATGTTTACCACCATCATTTTTCAAAGACAAACCAATCATAGCTATAAATCCGCCAATTATACCACATAAAATGCCTAGTGAGCCAAGTGCACTGCCTAAAACTAGCAAACCTTGCCCGGCATTATTGCCACTATATTTAGCCCAGAAATTAGACATGTATGTCATTATCAATAGCATTGAACCGGTTAATGACATCATCATTATTGATATTGCACTCATCATCCAATTCAATTTGCCAAACATCGATACTGATTCTTTGTTTATCGATTTTGACGACGATATCTTCTTAAGTATTACCATAAATGCGGCCATGAATGCATAAGTAAGTGCCATCAATCCTATACTTGTGCCGACAACACCGGAAAACTGCTCAGGCGATAATTTAGTTGCTGCATCAGATAATACCGATATAAGAATTGCTGCTCCTCCTATGAACCCGAGGAATGCAATCGTCATCTTTATCATTATTCCGCCAAGAGCACTTAATAACTTGCAAATGTCACTTCGTTTTATAACATCCCTTATCTTTTCCGAATTTTTACTAAGAATTAATATCACTGCGGTGAACGCACCAATTAGTACAAGCATCTGTGCCAATGCTCCACCAGAAGCTAAGAAAGATAATACTTTAGCAGCATATTCACTACTTTCTTTAACTTTGCCTATCATAAACGACATTATACCAATGGCTATTGCTAATAATGATAAGGACACTATAGCTTTCGATATAGTTACCTGCGCCTTGGATATAGCAAAAGAAGCAGCGGTTAATACTCCTATGAGAGCTACAAGTTTAACATATGTTTGCCATGACATATTTGTAAGACGTTGAATACCAGATTCAAGATCTCCACCGATGCTATTCATAGCATTTGTAAATAATCTCATAGCATATGAGAAACCGAACATTAGTAAAGTACCCCTGGTTAACTGAGGAGTAAATTTACTAAGGATAAATACCATAGCTACCAATGAAAACATCATAGCTTCCACTATAGCTAATCCTTTTAATGCGCTCTTGATATCTATTGTTGACAATGTAGCTATAGCTTTTGTCATCATAGCCATGGCCAGTGATATAGCAATAATCATACTAGCAACACTAAACATCCTAACCATGGTTTTACCCATATCAACGAATTGTTGCATTGCTTTCTTAGCATCGCCTATAGTCTTTAACTGCTGTATTTTATTATACAATATAGTAAATGCTGCAACAACTAATGCTATAGATCCAGCAAATATTCCAAGGATTATAGCTGACTGTTTCAATCCTTCCGGATTCCAAGCAGCGACCAAAGTTAACAACGCTAATGCTTTAGCGATTGTAAATATACTATCTGAAATATGTTCAAATGCTTTTGATCTAGTTTCAGCGGCCATAGCTTTAAGATTAGTTACAACGCCATCAGCCATATTAGCTATTGAACTTGTTAGACTAATAACCGATGTGCCAAGCTTACCAATCATTCCACCAACGTCATCGACTAAACTAGCAATACTGAATATAAAAGCAATTATAGCTACTGAAAAACCTATTGCTAATATCTTACCAAAATTGATATTCATTATTATAGGTTTTAAAGTATTCTGATAGAAATCAGATATATCTTTTCCGAAATTTACAATGTGCTCTTTTATAGTCTCAAATATACTGCCAACTTTAGATTCAGTTTTCTCAGCAGTTGAACCAACTTGATCTGCTGTATTCTGAATATCAGCCATTCTAGACTTTATTTTCTTAGCTGCATCTTTAAGTTTATCAGTGGCACTATGTGTTCGAGTTATTCCTTTTGAAGACAAACTTTTTTCAGATCCATCAACTATGGCATCACCCATCTTGCTAGTAGCCATTTTGACTTTATCTAATGATTTTACGATACCATTGGATACACCTTCTACAAAATAGTCACCTATCTCGGCGCCTTTTCTGGAAGGGGAATGAATTTCAAGACTAGTTTTAAGGGCTGATATAATAGTAGCACCAATACCCTTTGCTCCAGATATTATAGTAGTTGAACCTTCTTTGAAACCAGATATGATACCTCCAACGAAATCGCTCTCTATAATGCCTTTAATTCCATTAAAGATATTTTTAAATTGTTTACTACCTTTAATCATCTGGCTAAGGTTTAACAATCCATTACCCAATGTATCAGCAAAAAGCATAAGACCTTCAACTACAGCATTTATTACAGCTTTTAAGCCATCGAGTATCTTAGTGCCAATGCCAGTTTCTTCATTAAATATCTTTATGCCGTTTATTATTTCTCCAACGACTGATACCACTACTGCACCAACAGAATATATTAGCTTTAAAACTATCAATATTCCGTTTAAAATCTTAGATAATACTTCCCATCCAGCATTGCCGAATATCTCTTTTATCAACTGGGGGAAATCTTTTATATTAATTATGATATTGATTATTGTTTTGATTAACGCATCCAATATCAAAACTGCAGACATCAGAACTTTTATTATAAAACCAAGTAATTTAGCAATCCATTTAAGTGGCGTTAAAATCTTAGCTAATAATTGAGCGTTCTCTTTTATTCTATCAGTGCCCTTTTCAATAGCACTTACAAATTTTCTTATTTTTCTAGTTATGCTGGCTAATGCAAGGCCGACATTTTTAGTCGTATCCTCAGTTTCATCACCAACTTCTTCTATTGAACCAGTCAATAAATTTATAGATCTAGCTATTGTATTTCCAACATTAGCAAATATGTTGGCTAACGACTTTATTGTTTCGACAAGATCTTCTTGTCCGCCCCAAGATGCCCACATCTTAAGAGCATTATTTCTCATATCAGTAAATGATGTAATTACCGATTCGATGCTATTGCTTACTGATGTCCATAGAACTTTAGCTTTCTCAAGGTCACCGAATATTATTTTCCAAGTTTCAGCCCAACCAGTACCAGCAGCTTCAGTCAATGTATCCCACATCTGTTGAAACGACTTGATTTCTGTTGCCGATTTATAAGCAGTTACACCCAGCTCAACTTCCCACTTACTTAATTCACCATAAGCTTCTGATACATAGCCCGTTACATTACCAGCAGCATCTTTAATCTCTTTTAAGGCAGGACCTAAAGTTCTGGTTTCTTCGTTCCACTCATAGTAAATGCCTTTTTCTTCTTTTAAAGCTCTAGAATACTTCTGCAAGGTGGTTAATACTACATCAGTAGTCAACCATTTCTTTTGGAGCGATCCTCTAAAATCAGAATATGCTGCTTGTGCTTGCTCGGAAGCTTCTGTAAATTTTCCCATCTCAATAGCAGTCTTTATGAAAGCCTCTCTCATGGTCTTGTTACCAATTGTAGAGTTCTCCAAAGACTTCCAGTCAATGAGTTGCACATACCCCAGCTGCAATGACTGGGCTAAATTATAATAAGCACTAAATAATTGCTGATTATTAGCACCGACCGTAGCTGCAGCAGACGATAAACCTTTTATCGCTTTAGTGGCATCTTTTAATTCTACTCCAGCGGCTGCGAACTTACCTATGGCTTGAGTCATCTGGCCAAAGCTATAAATAGTTCTATCAGCATAATCATTTAATTCATCCAAATTCTCTGTAATTTTGGCTAACGAATCGCCAGTGTTTGACATAATAACCTGAGTGGAATTCATCTGCTCAGAATATTCGCTCCAACCACTGGATAATGGAGCTATAGCAAATGCGTTTACAACTTTATCGCCGAAAGCCATTGCTTTATTTGTCAGGTTTTGTAAAGCTGTGATTCCGACTACTTGTAATGCTGAAAAACCGGTTTTAAGTTTTTCTACAGCCATTACTGCCGGATTAATGTTAAAACTCTTAGCTGATTTTTCTATATTTTCGAAACCCTTAGTTCCATTTGTCATTTGTAAGGATCTCTCAAGCTTTTCAAGGCTCTTAATCGAGGCTTCAATATTGGGGGTGAAATCGCGGTTATCGAACCGCATCTGGACGACTTTATCTTCTACATCATACGCCATTATTTCTTAACCTCCTTCCATGCCTCATCAGCTATTTTTTGAAATACGGGAGCCATTGCTGGGTTAATATAATCTACCCCTTTAACAAAGCCCCCGTTTCGCGTTGCATGACCATATTGCAATACTACTGCTACCGGCACGCCATCATTGAAATTTGTATTGCGCCATGTTATTGTTACTACATTATTAGTTCTTGATATATCATAAACCCAAGAATTAGCAGTCTTACCGGTATCTTTTGGCGTTGCATCACGTAAAGCATCGACGCCCATTTTACCATATTTATCAAGTAAACCGGAATGAAATACTTCTTTTAATCGTTCAAGGTAACTATCGGTTTTCTTGAATTTTGGTACACATTTAATAGTCACCATTTTGAATTTTTCTCCTGAAGTTATTAATGTTTGTGCACGGCGGCAGCTCTTCTGGTAGCGTTAACCTTCCTATATCTATCAGCAACCTCTGCCTTACTCATCTTCTTCGGTGGCTCACTCTTAATACCACAAATACGTATAAGAGTAAGTAGCCTATTTAAATGCCACTTCTGGCATTCAAAAGGTATCTGGGCGGCAACCATCCAGTAATAAATCAATTCACTCGACATTTTTTCGTCTTGTCTTGGTTTACCCATAGACATTTTTTTCAACTGCTCGGTATCAAACCTTGTAGCGCTCATCGGATTATTTATATAATCATTTATCATTTGAATATTATCAGGCCGCAATATATGGTAAACCATAGGGTCTACGTTTTGTGTTAAAGTCATACATTTTATATAGTCAAGGAGTTCTACTTCAGTCTTTTTGACATTGTCATCCAAAAATATTTTGTGCCATTTTGATTCCCATTTTGAAATAGAAACCAACGAATGCTCTAACTGAAGAGTGGCCCCCTTGACTTGTATAAATTTATTCTTTTCTTCGTCGTATATTTCTTCAGAAGGAACTACAATTGTTAACATATAGTCCTCCTATTTATATTAATTGGCGGGCGTTGCTCCAGGACCGGGGATAACTTCTACTGCCTTAACCTCTTCTACAGTATCGGCAGTGGTCTCTTTCTTCTCGAGTTCAGCCATTGCCTGAGCAGCGATATCCTTAGGCATAATTCCCATGAAGAAGTCGGTCTGGGCTTTCTCATTTGTAAGCAGCTCCATAAAGAGTTCAGAATATGCCTCTGTGGTAACGAATGCCTGAGCCTTCTCTTTTGTCTTGATAAATCCGCCGTCTTCAGTTCTTACGCCATAAGACTTGAGAATCAGCATCTCGAACACGTCCATAATCTTCTGTGGATCAGGCTCACCATCTAAAGGATGGATTATTGATTCAACATACTTGTCAAAACCGCCTTTATAGCTGAGCTGCAGCTTAGTGATCTCTGCCTTTGTAAGATTGAAATAAAGGTCCCTGGTTACTTTCTCACCTTCGAAATTTTCAAATGTTACTGTCTTCTTATACATAGTATTTGTTACTCCTTTCAAAAATAAACTGAGTGATAGTTAAAAAGCGGGCGGATTAGAGGTTCCGCCCAAACCTGTAAAGTTCTTATCAGCCAACACCGCCCATGATCTGAGCAACTTCCATAGGAGTAGGAAGGCATGCAGGAACTGCATCAGCGCCTCCGGAAGCTGCAGTACCATAGATGATACCAAGAAGAGTCTCAAGATTTGTCTTGCCCTGAGCATCAAGCTGAGTGGTATCGATCTCGATATGTGCAGTAGGCTTAAGATCATACTCAACATTATCGATAGTGATCTTGCCCATCTGCTGGGTTACGGTGGAAACTTCCCAGCTGAGTGATGCCGGTTCCGGACTGTCATTGATCGTCTCGTAGTTGTGCTCTGAAGGGTCAGCTGTGCATCCCCAGATAAAGTGATACTTGAATCCGTGGTCATTACCGTCAACATCAGAACCGATGTTTGATCTGTGGCAGAATCCAAACATCTTTCTTGCCTGCTGACCAACCTTTACGCCAGGTACAGGCTTAACAGTACCGTCGCACTCATCAAACTCTGCAGGAGAGTACAGTGCCTCAATTGTGTACTTGTAGTCCTCAGCGGAACGGAGAGTAAGGTACTTGATGTTATCAGCATAAGTATCGTTTGCCTCTGCTCCTTCGGGGTTGTGGTTTACAGCGGTAAGACCATTCCATGCTACACCATTTACATAATGATAAGTCTTAGCTGAAGCGCCTTCACCGATGGTAATACCGGTCTTGTCATAGAGATAAAGAACACCTTGATCGACACCAGTTTCATAGAATCTTTCGCCAGTCTTGTCCCATTCAATTAACTGTGACATCGTTTAATCCTCCTTAATAATATAGGTTGTATACAAAGTGCCATAGACCATCAGCAGGATAAACCCTCGAAAAACTAACATACGGAAATGCCGTAAGAAATTTATCCGGGAATTCACTGTTTTTCTTTTGGTCTATTATCATCACTTCATAGGCTTTTGTATGCATATACATATAATTATTGGCATATTCGGGCTTAACCTTAGACCAATCGTATATAATGCACGGGTACTTTAAATGAACATTGCTAGGGGGTTGAAAATATACATTTCTACTTCCAAGAAATTGTTCTAATGCGTTTTGAAGATCAACCTGAGTATGCATTATAGACACCTCCTAACGATAAAGTAAGTCGAGGAGCACTAAGTGTGATATTAGCTATCTTCCACTTAATGCCCATTATTACGACATACTTAATGTTTGTGAGGTTCTCTATAATATAAGGGTCTGTTGTAATAGTTATTTCATTAGTTATGGTTACATCGTCAATAAGATCTTGACTTTGTTGCCAACGACGAGATCTATTTGATATATCGCCATAATAATTCTTTTCTTCTATTACTTCATTCCAAATACCGGGGGAAGTTTCTTCTTGAACAGAAAATCCAATAATTCCATACCATCTACTCATATCAAGAAAACCTCACCATTTTGAATTTTTTAGATCTTGGTGATAAGTTCAGTTACTTATCAGCCGTTACCAGCGGGTACAGTCTCAAGTGCAATTGCTGACTTGGGCTTAACAAGCATACCGGACATTCTGGTCTCGATCAGATACTTCTCCTGGTTGTAATCGATATCGAAGTCATCGAACATAGTTACAGCACCCTTCTTATCGGTACCTACACGATAGTCGTTAAGGTTAACAATGATCGCAACAAGAGTTCTGGTCTTCTCGTCAGAGTCAACACGAGTTGCGCCCTGGAATACAGGAACAGGAATGATCTTGCTTACGCGCATAGCAGATGCAAGCTCAGCATCAGTGCCGTAAAGTCTGTGTCCCATAGTGTCCTTAAGAAGCAGCATACGAGTGTGATAATCCTCGTTGATGTACATAACAGTATTTCCGGATCCCTTGTAGTCCTTCTTTGCAAGAACAGCCTGATCGATAAGCTTTGCAGCGATAGTGTCGTCAGTATCGGTAGGAGTAACCTGTACAGCAGCCTTGATGGTATAGAAATCAGCATCAGTCCAGATAGGCTTGATGTTGTTCTCATCAATCTTATCAGGGCTAACATCTGTACGGCCATCTCCGATAAGGATTGCGCGAGCAACTTCCTCGTTAAGCATAACCTTCATTTCAGCCTTAAGCCACACAACGATATCGAAATCAGTGATGTCGATAATATCATTTCTGTCAAGGCGCTGTTTCTTGTAGATGGTGGTAGGAGATACACTTCTCTTCATGAGAGGAATAACCTCTTCCTCCTTGTATACTCTGTTACCATTCCTGTCTACAATGTTGCCCTTTGCATCACGGAAAGGCTTTCCGTTTGCATCTTTGTGAAGCTCAGGGGATCCGAGGAAGCCCTTAGCCCTTGCCTCATCACCGGTGATATCAGCATATACGCACTTGATCTTTGCGAAGGGGCTCTTGGATACGCCGTTAAGTACGGTGCTTACCCATTCCTGATCTCTCTGTACCATAATAGGAGATCCGTCATTTGCATACTTCTCATCGGGGAACATTACCTCAAGATTGGTAATGCCGTGCTGCAGAACTGAATTTCTCAGAGTACCTGCAGTCTTGATGCCAGAAAGAATCTCCATCATATCATCATGAGAGAGAACGTTCTCCTGCTCCTGCTCTTCACCATTTGTTTCCCATAAATTTCTAGCCATTTCATTTCCTCCTTCAATATCGGAATGTTTAACTTCTTTATTGCTACCCTTCATATTTTGTAATGTATCAGCAATAATAAATGCTGCTACTTTCTGTTGATCTGGATTAAGAGTTTCCCAAACCTGTTTAACAGTCTTTCCAGATTCATTCTCAGCATGCTCGATGTACTCTTCAGTGCCGTCGAAATCATACTGTACAAGCTCTTCCAGATCTTTTTGAGATGCGTTTGCAATTGCAATAATAGCATACACACAATCTTTCTGATCATTGTTGAAGCTGTTCCATACATCTTGTACGGTTTGTTCACCGCCTTTTGTGTCAGCGTGTTCAAGCTCTTCCTTCTTCTCTTCAGCTGCTTTCTCAGGTTCGGTCTTAAGCTCTTCCTTCTTATCATCCTCATCAGAGTGAGAAATGGTAAGATTCAGAACACCGGGGGCGTTAGATATTACATAATCGGTATAAATATATGCAGAACTTTCACCATTTTCATCATGTGAGAGATCAACATAATCAATCAACGCACCGGGATTTGCACCTGAAAGTACAAGGCTTACCTCTTTGATGTCACCGTGTATAACTTCATTACCATTCTGGTGCTTAAGATGATTTGCATAGATTGATAAGTGATCTATATCTCCATGCATGACGGCTTCTCTAGCAGCCTGGGCCGTAGGATTGTTATTGAATGATGCATAGCAATATACACCCTGGTCACGGTTTTCAAGCAGAACATTACCTATAATATCTTCAGGACTTTTATGACCGTGCATGTACACAAGAGGTACAATCGAACCATCATTATCCTTAAAGGCATTATGCTTAATAACTCTACCATCGGCGCATAAAGCATCATTCCACGTGGCCCAACCACTAAAATCATACTTTTTAGCCATTTTGAATTTTCCTCCTTATTTTATCGAAAATTACTTAAGGGTTGATCCAAAGGACTTGAACCTTCTTCTGATGATTCACCAGATTCGGATTCGTTACCCTCATCATTAGTCATTATTGGATTTTCTAATTGCTGATCCGAAGCATTCAAATTCTTATTACGTAATTCATCAGCTCTAGGATTTTGAGCTGGCTTAAATCCAAGCAAAGCTCGCACTTCATTCGATGAGAGAATCTCATTTCTTGTCAAAGTATCAGCTATATTAGCTAAGTTAGTAGCAGTCATTAATCTAAACGGTTCTTCAAAGAATATTATAGCCTGCCCACGAGTTCTAGCATTTGATGATAAGAACTTTCGAGTCATTTCATTCGTTATAGCAGAAAGAATTGGCTCTATTGTTCTATTTATATAGTTTAACATAGTTTGTTCATCAGCAGTTCCATTGAATACCGAATCTGGCATACCTAACTGGCTATATAGCATACTCGTCAAATATTCAACCTGACTCATGATATTATTTTCAACTGGACGATTCAACTGTGTTATCTTTTCTGTACCATCAGTATATGCAATACCGTATTTTGAACCCGTAAGTTGATTTTCTATATCTTTACGTCTAGATTCGGCTTGAGCTCTTCTAGCATCAGATCTGACTATATAAGGTAACTGGATTATAAGGTCCAACTTACCACTTCCGGATTGTTCATCAATGGCATCTAATAGGTTCAATTTTCGTATAAGCCTTTGAAGAATTGAATTTCGATCGTTCATTAATGAATATAACGGATTTTCTATAATAGCGACTGTCTTCTTTTCCACTATAATATCCTGTTTTTGTCCAGTATACTCATTATACACATTTAATTTTACATGATTCGGATACCATTCTATAACTCTACCAACTCTCATGTTTTTGATATCAAATGCATTTAATGTCGGATTGACATCAGTTATTATAGGTACTAAAGCGACAACACCATTATCAAGCATTGTTATTACTGCATCTTCTATAAATGCTCTACCAGTTTGGTCAATATTAGCCTGAACTTTTAAACATTCATTAAGATTAGAGTCTATCTCTGATGAGTATCGCCCATTAGCATCTGTATATGCATGAATTATCTTTCGAGAAGCAACATCAATAGCTATTCTATTAAATATAGCGTTAACTATAGAGCGGTCATTTCCTCTTGATAATACTGGTCGATCTGGTTGATAATACGAACTGAAACCAAGATTCTGATATGTAGGTATCTCTTCGGTGGGGTCTCGTCCCAGAAATGCATTCCAGGCATGTGATAATCTATCTCTAAATGACATATATTATCTCCTTATACATAATAAGACTCACGAAGTTTCTTTATATCTTCTTCGAGGTCAAGTTCTCTTTCTTTAAGATCGTTAGCTTGTTTTTCGATATCAGCCTTCATCTTATCAAGCTTTCTCTGCTCTTCCTGAATCTGGTTTTCTTTTCGAGCAGCTTCAAGCCTATCTTTTGCACTCTCATTTTGAAGCCGTTGCTTCTCAATGTCTTCTTTGGCTTTCATGCGATTCGTTTCCTTGTCATAACGATCGGTTTCAGCTTTCATACGCTCCGTAGCATTTTTATATATAGCCTTCTCATTTTCGATCTTATCTTTCTCACGCTGATAAGCATCTTTGCCTCGATCATATTTAAGCTGATCCATCTTATCTTTGTAATCGCGTTCTGCTTGATCACGTTTATACTTGGTATCATCTTGTCTATCTTTATATTCGCGTTCAATTTGCTGACGGGCATATTCTTTATCAGCACGTTCGTCTGCATACTTTGTCTTACTTGCCTCAAAGTCCCTATCTTCTCGGAGTTTGCTTTGATCTTGCTGATCACGACGAAGCTGGTATTCTCGATCCTCGGTCTCTTTCTTTCTAGCATTTTGAGACATTTGATATTGAGTTACACCATCCGTAATCATGGCGGCTGCTTGCTCACCGAACACTTTACCAACTATCTGTCCGACTGCATTGACTTCCAAATTGGTAAGCATCTTTGTACCTGCGCTTTTGACCGAATCAGTTACCATATTGATGGCCGCGTCAGAAAGATTTTCTTTAAGCTTTTCTGACTTGGGGTGCATAAATAGACCCATATTCTTTTCAGCCATGAGACGATCTTTATATTCTTTAATTTCATCTTCAGTCATAGTGTTCATATGCTTGTCGACGAGCTTGCGAGCCTTTTTAACATCTTTAGCTGTCAAACCTTCGATATAACTGCCATCTTTCCTTCGACCGCCTCGAAATGCTATGGCCTTTACCGTGTCATTTAAAGGATACGGAGGACCGTTTTCTACACCCCACTTTTGGCCTTTTATACCATGATGGGATAAATATGCTTTAAAAACCATTGGTTGGCCTCCTTATTTCTTTATTTTCTTTAACAAATCGTTAACTACTTCTAAACCCTTATCTATTTTTGAAGCTATGGATTTATTGTAAGCTTCTGTCTCTTTGTCATGAATATTGCTAGTTTCGGCCATTCGGATCTCACTTTTTCTTATTCTATCTAATGTCTCTGATACTTTTATTTTTGATTGCTCATATTTATTTTTAGATGATCTATAATTTTTCTCAGCTTCGATATGCTTTTGAGCCGCATCATTAGCAGCATTTCTATTATTTACATTATTTTTATATTTTGCACTTATGTCTGGTATTTGTTTTATTATTTTGAGCATTTGCTCTCTATCATATTCTGAACCAGCTTCAGCATCTTTTTTATAGCCACCGTATGCATCAGCTACAATATCATATTCATCTTCATATTTTTTAATTGCATTAGCAGCATCTTTTTTAGTGAGATAATATTGATTTTGTGCGTATTTTTTATAATCATTATTGTCCTTAACTTCGTCTAAAGCTTTATGATTATCGTCAATTGCTTTTGTATACTCATGATGCGCATCTACGTGGTCACGCATAGCTTTTTCAGCTTTCTTCTTATGCCCATATCCTAAAACATCGTCATAAAAATATCTCCATCCTTTACCAGCCCATTCACGAGCAGAATACTTATGCCCTTTACGTTCTTCACCTTTTTTGAAATGCTGTAAAGAATCTGATAAACCTAAGGCATCATGCTGGAGAACTTTTATCTGATTTGGTATTCCACCGCATATGTAAATAGTTTTTTTTTGTTCCATGTTTTTATCCTCTATTTAAAAACCTTTATAACTTTCCGTTTAGTCTTATCAATTTTTTGAAGCAGTGGATTATATATCATTACTATTCCAGTTTCCTTATTGACATAAACTCCAGAATCCATTGCTTTTGTTGAAAGTCGCATCATATCAGAATTTGGAATCCTAACAGTAGCATAGACAAAGCAATCACCATAGTCAGCACATGTAACCGGCTCTCTGTCCGGATATTTCTTTTTTGCTAATATGTATCCTTCTTTTGGCGTCATATCATTCTCCTTTAATGTGCCCCATATGTATAAGTAGTGGCAACTTTTTGGTTATTTAAGTCGAAGAATTCTTTAGTTTGTTCGAGACTATTACTTAATTTATAGTCCGGTCTATCTTTTAAATAATTATCTGTCACGTTGGGTTTCAAATCTATATTATCAGTTCTATACACTATACAATTCCAACTATATGATAGAAAAGTTTCAATATCAGATTCTTTGTCAACATAATATTTACCATCATTTGAGGAACTTTTGGAATAAATGATAGCATCCATTTGCGTATCTCGTACTATCAATTCGCCATTTTTTACTTCCCAAAACACGCTATGCCCACCAGCATCTAAAAGCTGAATTTCCATATTTCCGTAAGAACCTTCTGGATATGTGTCAAGCATAGTATCGATAATTTTACTCTGCTCGGAAGAATCATAACCATTATAGTTATAGCCAAAATCTATCGGTTTGGGGTTATCATATAATTTCAATATATCTTCTGTATACAAATTATACTTTAATCCTCTTGCGTCATTTTCATCATCTGGGTATACATCGTTACCTTTTCTCTGTTCACCATACGCCATTGTACATATCCAACAATTTTCATCAAAATCGTTATTCAAATCATATACTTCAGCCCAAAAACCAGGATTATTTTTTGATTCCATTTCATTTGCTTCGGCGTCCGTTACATCGATCGCCTGCGATTCTCGATCATCACTTTTAGCATCTAGTATCGAGTATTCAAATGGCTTATCTATTTTGAATTGGCGTTTTTCTTCATCTGAAAGATTACGAAATTCATCGACCGTAAGATCACTAAACTTTTTACGTTTTTCGTCTCTTTCTTGCCGATCTTTTTCTAGATCTTTTTTATATTGCTCGTTGCGAGCATCTTCATTGGCTTTCTGACGAGCTTTTGCTTCATTTTCAATATTATGCTTAGCAATTATAACGTCAACGATTCCTATGCCTAATAATACTGGTATTGCGGTTCCACTAAGTGCTGCCAATCCAAGTCCTATAGTAGTCGGTATCGGATTATCGGCCATTACTTCAGATATTAATTCAGTATATTTATATTTATAAACTTTAGAAGTGTCTTGATACGTTACAGTATCATGCTTATAAAATGTAGAGTTTATAGATTCAGCTTGTTTTTTGTCGTTAAGTTTACTGTCAATAATTTTTTCAGCTTTGTCTTTTGCAGTCTCAAATTTATTGGCTATATACTCTTTTGATTTCTGAATATCATCTTTAGTATTATCTTTTAAATTAGAAACTTTAGAACTAACTTCTTTGACCGTTTCCTTGGTCTTATCGGTTGTCTTTTTAGCTGTATCATAAATATACTTCCATGAGCCTTTTACCCATTCGCGAGCTTTATATTTATGCTTTTCCCAAGCTCCATCATTAGTTGTCATAGCTGTTACCTCTTAGAATCTAACCTTCTAATGACAAACCATGCACAATTTTATTTTTCGTCATATCATATTCAAAAGCTAATGCATGATCGCCATAGAATCCGCCAGATTCCATCATAAAATACAAATAATTTGGGCCATATACTTCGACTAAATTATTATTATCGCTATAAGATTTGTCATTCCAGCCAAAAGAAAATGTTCCTAATTTGTCTTTAAAAATCTTTTTTTGTTCTGAATCAGGCAATTTATTCCAGTCATCATCGTCGTCCATATACATATACGATTTCTCTTTTGGACTAAATGCCAATTCTGTTACTGCTTCCTTAACTTTATCATAAATTTCATTAAAAGATTTTTCTTTACTCATTTTGATTATTGTATCCTGAAGACCTTTTACATCAGCAGTATCAAAAGCAGAATCATTAATTCTTATAGTATATGATTCTTTATTATTAATATAGCTTAATTCTTTTTCAAATTCATCATATGTTTTATCTTTTTTAAAACCATTTTCGATTATAGTGTCTATACATTGAGCTTTTGTTACATTTTTCTGTATTTCTGATAATTGATTTTTAATATCATACTTCATGTATGTTTTTAAATCAAAAAATTTATTTAATTGATTATCGCCATATTTTCCAACAACACTATTAATATATGCATTTATCTTTTCATCATTAGATAAGTCTATATCTTTAATGTTAACTATTTTACTAGCATATGAAACACCATTTTTCTTATATTCTTTTAATAAGCTTTTGGCGTTAGCCTTCTGTTCAGCTTTAGAGTAATCTTTAGAAGGATTCAACGGATATGGTGGCCCATTTTCTACACCCCACTTCTGGCCTTTTATACCATGATGAATGAGGAAGTCGGAATCGACAGACATATTATATATAAAATTTGACATGGGGGGGTCCCTCCTATAATTTCCATGGACACGTATCATTTGGTTTGCGCTCGACAAATTCTCGCTCTTTCAAAAGATTACGATCTCCATAATGTATTGCTTGGTGTGTATCATGACTGACGCACACTAAATATTCTGGGTTCATAAGATACACACTCGACTCTTCTATATCATACTTTGTAATAGGATTCATATGGTGAATTATAACCTTATCATAAATAGGATGATCTTCACAAGCCAAGTCACAGCCCATATCTCGCACAATAATTCCATGCCGGATTTTTCGCCATAAACTAGATTTATAGAAATTTTGGTTAAGAAATCGATCATAACCAAACGTATCATTTCCAACATTACCTCTTAATTTAAGATATTCAAATCTTTCTTCAAATGTTGGAAGTTGGATTAACTCAGAGTAGGTTTTGATTTCCATCTTCGTTATCCTGTCCGCTATATTGTTTAAAAGCGTTGAGAGCTTCTTCGTACATACTACTATTATGCTCTGCTTGCTTTATAGCTTCTGCCTGAGCTTTCTCTTTTTCTATTCGAGCTCTAGCTAATTCGTTCTCATTCTTTTCTCTAGTTGAGGCTAATTTAAGAAAATGGGTTGTTTCTTGAGAAGTAGCAGTACCATCTCTAAGTCTTTGCATTACTAGGTCATATGCCATACCTATGCAAAGTTTCTCTGCTTCTTCTACTGTGTCAGGTGGCTTAATTCTAGAATTTACCTCCTGATTAACATATGTTTTTGGTGATTTCGGCATAGTTAATTCTCCCTTCAAATACGCTTTCAGTACTCTTTATACAAGATACGAGTGCCTTTACCTACACTTTTCAGTGCCTCTTGAAAGGAGCAACGGGTCACCAGTCCGTTCTTTATTTTACAAGACACTCATACCCTGTACAAAGAGTACTGATGAACAGTATTATGAATAATACATTTTCTTCATAGTACTTATCTCTGTCATATATTTGGTATATGATTCAAGGATTTCTCTATACATGGAATCATGACAAGGGTCTTCGGAATCGCCCATGCTAGCAAATATTTTATTCATACAGTTAGCGTGTTCTGTTTCCATCTCAGCCATCTTGTAAAACTTATATGACCATGCCGGATAAGTTTCTTTCAACTCCATAGCTTTAGTCATATAGTCCTTAGCGCCCTCAAGTTCTTCAATTATATGATCTCTGAGATACTCGCATAAAGTTGGCGACTTAGCATATGCCGATTTTTGCTGTACATTTTGATTTTGGCCAGCATTTTGAACTTGAGATACTAGTGATTCCATGTATTTCACATCCTTTCTAATTAATAGAATTCTTCTTTATGTAACTTGTAGGATACGTATGCATCCATCATAGCGGCTACGTTATCGATCTTTTGGTCATGTCGATCTTTAAATAACTTACGGTTACCATTAGTGTCGACATTTACTTTGCAATTACCCATGGTCCAACTCATAAGTTCTTCATCGAAGAGCAGAAGTCTTTCTTCTGATAATACTTTCAACTCTCCAAGAGGAACAGACTCAGTTTTTGCACCTTGAATAACTTTCTCAATGCCATAAGGGCCATTCTCTTTTTCCCAACGCTCCATAAATTCGGCAGCATTATAAGGGTCAAATCCAAAGCATCTTACATCATATGCATTATCATCCATAAATTCGATGAGATCATCATAAACTTCCATCATATCCAATACAGTACATTCCATAACACATAAAGTGCCTTCTTGGATAAATATATCGTATTTCTCTTTTGCCGTTCCCGGAAGTCTATTGTATGTAAGCTCAGATATATAACTTCTGGTTTTTATACCATAAGCATCGCCTTTTAAAGGAAATAAGAATGTAAATGCACAGAAGTCGTCTCCTCGTGACAAGTCTGCACCGAGTGCGCAAGGCATTCCCTTATATGATTTATGCTTATGAAGCAATGTTTCTGCATATGTAAAGAAATATGTGCAACCTGACATAGGTATACCAAAACGTTTAGCTAAAATATCATTTCTTGTAGCGGGAGCATTTTCACTTCGCTCTTTATCCGCCATGAGAACTTCATATTTTACAGTATAACCAATGTTCGGGTTCGCCTTGATCCACATGTCTTGATTGTCGACTTCTTTAATATCATCCAGGCAGTAATACCATATGGAAGTATTAATTGCATCGTATGGCATTTCGGGATTAAGTATATCTATGAGCTCCATTTTGATTGCATCGCCGGCGCCGTTTCTTACAGTACCCTCAGAACTTGCTGATACTATAAGCCAGTTATCGAGCTTAGAAGCACTTTGCTCTAACGCGCCAATAACATCTTCTTTGATGTCGCCAGAAAGCCACTCATCAATAGTAGCTATTTTACATCTTAATCCCTGAAGTTTATTGATTGACATGGGTCGTACTTCAAGAAGAGATCCAGTCAATAAATTTTCAATTCCTTTTTTAGTACTTGCTAACTTAACTCGATCTGCTTTAGATCCAGTGGTGTTGTTTATACTTCCTTCTGTAAAGAATTTAAACAATGGACCTCGAGAACGAGTTATGGCCGTTCGAATTGGTGACATTACTTCTTCGGCCTGTTTCATTGTAGGAGCTGTGGTGACTTGGCTCGTGGTTGATGTATCGATTATCAAGAAATATGCTTGTATGAATGACAAGAATAACGACTTAGCATTACCTCTTGCTATAATTAGAAACATTTTGTTGATTAATCGATATTTGCGTTTCCTATATACATATCGTCCGCCAGGTTTATAGTTAAAAGGCACATAAACCCTATATTCGGAAAAGCAATACCAACCAAAAATTTGTTCACCCCACAATTTAAATGAATCCAAAAGCTCTACATCAGATCCATCTGTAAGGGTCATTTCTTTTTCACAAAATTTTATCCATCCTTCTACTGCAAGATCGTCGTAGAAAACTTCTGGATTGTCTATAAGTCGATCAATTCGGTTCATTTCCATTGAAACATACTGATTGACTAATATTTCACCGTTTTCTACTTTCTTACGAAATTCGCCATAATATCTTGGAGTAGCTGTATTAGATAACATATTCTCACCTTCAAGAGTTTTTACAAAAAGAAAAGAGAGGCGAGCAAGTTATAAGCTTATTCACCCCTCTATTTCTAGGAGGTTGAATTACTTATCAACCTGCGACCGAAGCAGCTGCTTGTGAGCCGCTACCAGCCCATGCAACAAATCTTCCAAGCTGTCCAAGAATGTACTGAGACTGATTTGCATTGTCAAGTGCGTTCTGAAGAACAACACCGCGTCTTTCAGCCTCATCAAGACGATCCTGAAGCATCTGAGTCTTGATCTCGCAGCAGCAAGAACTCATCTTCGCATCAAGCTGCTGAATCTGGGTAGCCAGTACATTTGTCTGGTTAGCGATCTGAGCCTGAACGTTGTTGAATCCCTGAATAGCATTAATCAGGTTTGTATTGTTCTGCTGCATCATGGACAGATTCTGGCTGCTGAACATGTTTGCGATCTCGAAGAGATTGTTCTGCTGGCCAGTAAGAAGACTGCTCATTTGAAGCTGTGAGGTCTGTGCTGCCTGACTAGCAGCGAGTTCACCTTCTGTCACGCCAACCGGTCTTCCATTTCCACCCCAGTTACCATTATTCATAAGTAACAGAGCGAATATAAAGAAGAGACCAAGTCCATCTCCAGACATGAATCCGCCGTTGTTACGATCGGTCATAGCCTGAATGCTAAGCGCGTCAGAGCCTGTTAAAGCCTTCTCATCCATTTGCTTTTCTCCTCCTTTCATCAAGATTTTATGATGAAATAGTCTTCGAATATGAGACTATAATCATAAGCAAATGTTTTGTAATTGATTTATCATTTGCATCATTCCATTTTGATTCATGCCTTGCGCAAGTATAGTATTCATTAATGCTTTCTGTGGGTCACCGCCAGCTGCGTTTATCTGCTGCATGGTTTTCTGGAATGCCGGATTATTGGCCATTTGAGTTTGCAAAAGATCCATTGGGTTTGCTTTCCCCTTTAGACTTTGGTACAAACTTTTTATTGCTGCCTGTTGATCCGTCGTCAAGTTGAGAGCTGGAGTTTGAGGTGTCTGCATTAAGGGCATTTGTGATTGCCGCGGTGAGCTCCCGAATAGACTGCTGGACATTATCCATCTCTCCTTTCAATTCTCGAATTTCTGCTTTACTTGCAAAGATGTCCTCCGGTTTAGGTTCTTCCTCTGCATAAAATCTATAACGGCCTATATTCTTATTGCCGTTTAGATCAGTTGCTATGATGTACATAACATCATCGTCTTTATCGAATACAGCTATTCGACTGCTGGGTCTTGTTACTATAGAACTAGCGCCGGACATTCCAGAAGTCTGTTGTAAATCTGTAACGTATCCACTATTGATAGTGTTTGTTGGCTGTGCTGTCTGTTGAGTAGTAGTTAAACTACTTGCAGGAAACAAATCCATTTTGATTTCTCCTTCCTATGTTGGAGTTATCCCATCTCGATCCGCATCCGCTTGATAATTTAAGGTCCATGCTATTTCTTCAAGTTGCTTTTCAGCAGATTCTTTTGCATTCGGAGTAAATGCTTCCGGATCGAATAGTAGTCTAGTCCGAAGCTTAACATAATCTTTTATACCAGCATACTTAATGAGATCAGGAATTATTTGAGACCATGTCTCATCTCCAGTAGTTAATACAAATCCACCATCAGGACCGACGCCCATTCGTTTAAGCATCATGAGGACCGTGTTTATATGGCCGATGAGCTCGGTATCATAAGCAGTCACTCCTGAGTCGAGCGTTATTCGACAATACGCTTTAACGTCATCCAATATTTTTGTATCGGCCATATCGGTATCCTCCCGAATTAAATGAGATACTTAGTCATTACATACCGGTCAGTGCCAATCTGCGAGAACTCACCTACTTCTCGAATAACGTGCACTTTTGTATCTTTATTAAGCTGCGCGATTACATTGTTTGCAAATTTGTCAGGCGTTGATCTTACGTTGAGTGCATTGACATTGACAAATTTTACAGTAACCTCATCAGCGTTGGTTACTCTCTCAATCTTGTTGGCTACAGGAGCCTCCTCCTTCTTTGTGTCAGGAGATGCGGTTGGTACCGCTTCGGGGGCATTAGCCGCTACGCTTTCTACGGGTTCAGGCTTAGATGTTTGACTTACTGCTTGCGCCTGCTTAGCAGCATAGTTGGTATAAGGTTTCTTGTTATCCATATCTGTATCTCCTTACAAACTTAATAAACGTGTTACGTCTTTCTCAGTATGACCGTCCCAATGTTTTGCGCGATCAATGATTTTGCATTTAAATATACTCCAATACTTGTCAGTTTCGTAATGACAAGTATAAGATCCTTTTGGTGTATCGATTCCAACTATGAACCAATCACCATTTTTATCGAAACAGTATTTTCCATCTTCATGCTTGAAAGATTTCCATGAAATTTCAGGATGAGAATTTACAATGGCTGCAAAAAGTACTGCACGCTGATGATATAATTCATCAAAAGTGTGATAGCCATCACTTACTGATCCTGCGTCAGACACATAGATTGCTTCCATGTTACAACTCCTTTAAAATGTCTTCGATCCATCGGTCATATTTCTTGCCTAGATTATTTAATTCATATACCGATACATCTTTATACTCTTCAATTAGTCGTTTAACATTATTGCGAGTAGCTTGAGCTCCACCTTTATCTAATATGATAGCTAATCCTTCATCTGCAGCTTTTGACATTGCTTTATCTTTTTTAGCTAACCAGTCTGGTGAACCTTCTTTAAACTCTGATGAGTCTATAAGATTTGATTTCCATTTTTTATTTGCTACATACCTCACCTTATTACCTGGGCTATAAACTTCAACATTGTTATAACCTTTGGTTTTAAGATAATTCTGAACTTGTCGATCTACACCTGGGGCATCGCCAACTATAATTTTATTACCTTTAGAAATATATGAATCAATTTTTGACTTTACATCTTTTGGTAAACGCTGCCTATAATAACCGGAATCTTTAAATTGTGTTTTAGACGAACCTGATATAAACACTGTATGTGGTTTAGAGTTATTAATTGGATATGGCGGTCCATTTTCAATACCCCATTTTTGACCTTTGATGCCGTGATGGCATAGATATAAGTAATTCATAGCTTTACCTCCAAGTATAAAAGCCAAAAACTTTTAAAAATATAATTCCCCCGGAGAAATTTTTAGG